>ERZ746981.71-NODE-71-length-92069-cov-13.784090_pt1 | contig 92069 bp, 56 predicted proteins | sample MGYA00374948_ERZ746981 | MGnify/ENA primary metagenome ERZ746981 (study PRJEB28757, sample SAMN06711160) | food metagenome | host: microorganism | place: China:Harbin | collected 2017-01-30 | study: EMG produced TPA metagenomics assembly of the Analysis of Microbial...
TCATTATACATACTCTTTATTACATACTACAATAAATATCGAAACACTATATAAATCTGGTAACACTAACTTTAACATTACTTGCCTCGATGCCTCGATGTTTTTCCCCTTTAAATGTATATTATATTACCAAAATTTCAATCGCAGGTGCAAGTTTCTAGCTATACCAAAAAAGAAATTGAAAAATGTAGTAGTATCCAACAATGTAAAATTCTTCACTGAGAATAAAGCAGTATTTCATAACTTCTTCAAATATTGTTTATACACACTATAGGTGTCTCAAATGCCTCCAGCATAGATTATTAATAGACATCGTTAGTGATAATTAATTCAGTACTAACTTTCAAATTTAAATATTACAAACAAATGGAGAAGCCTCCGTATATAAGGTCTTTTTCGTTATTCCATTATAAATCAAGGTTCTAATAACTAAGATTAGAATGACTTTCGGTATCAATAAAAAATGTTGAACTAGGGAATATTATTTCTGAATGAATAAACATATACAAGTTTGTCATATTAGAACTAGAATATAAAGTAAATCATCAAAAAGCATGGTTGATATTTTCTGAGACATTAAACATCTTATTAAAAATTCGATGAAAAGGTGATAATTAAGCTTTAATGTAACTTTACATCTTAGTAATTAAAAAGGACTTCGTTGTATAATATCAATAATTCGCGTCGCAAAATCTATTTTTTTTCTCTTTTAGGATATACTCTGATAAGCTAAAATCAGCTGAAACATATTTCTCGAGTTCAAAAGTAATTATAAGAATAAATTAGAGAGTCATAATTTATAGATTTGTGAAAGTGTAAAACATTCTTCAAGGTATCTTGACTTTCTGAAGTTTAAATTAATATAAACGAGATCCTAAATACTTATGCTTGTTAGTCCTACAACATCCTTACACTTTAAATCAGTTCTATTTTCTTTTCTTGTTTAGTTATCAACAAATATCATAGCTTGACATAATGGCAATGCAGTTATTCACGTACATGAATTAATTCTTAGCCATTAAAATGTGTCAGGGGTTTGCAAATGTGGGCCTTAAGGAAACATTACCATTGTTCGAGTACTTGATTTAGGATACAATAAACACAACACATGTTTAAAATCACATGCTATTATCGACTTAGAAAGAATTACATAAAAATTGGTATAATCATCCGAAATTTATATAATCACTGATAATCAATCATACAGCTGCCCCAAGATCAATTATCTTTTTCAACTCGATGACGAATACTCCTATGATTGCACTAAAATTTGTTAAACAACAAATTTTACAATCGATTGTCTAATCAATCTCAACCCAATGATAATTTATCATACCACAGAATTCCAATTTAATGAGAACAAACAACCATTCCATCTGATCATCTGCTCAACCAACTTAACTGGTCAACTCGGCGAATTGTGAGTCAATAGTTTTACCAAAGCCACCCTCCTTTGCAGCAATCTCATGATAACCATAGATGGTAGTAACAGCCAATAGAATAGAGGAACCTGACGTCAAACAGCCACATAGGTCACTGATAACACTCAAGGCACCAATAGTAGCGCCACCAAATGCAGCTGCAGTTGGAATAACTCTTTTCAACTCCTTGTAGACAGAAGTATCCCTATGACCGGCAATGACAATACCCTGCTCTTTGAACTGGCGAGCAACATCCCTTGGGGAAGTACCAGAAACCTCAATCCAAGTTTTGGAGAAAAAGGCACAAAGTCCAAGGACAAAGGAAACGTAAATAACAGTCCTGATAGGGTCTAAAAGTGCATCGGCAAGGCTTGCTGGTGCTTGAATGTAGTAGACGAGACCTGAAACGGCACGCAACTGTTGGCTGTTAGCAGTAGGCTGCCAGACACCAAGAAGTTTGACAAATATGTTGTTAGAGAATTTTGAGTAGAGAATCTGAGAGATGATGAAAAGATTCGAACTTAAAGCACTTTCAAGCATGATAGGCATGTTGGAAGTGTAAAACAAACGCACGGGATAAAGTCCATATGGACCACGCTGTCTGGTGGACTTGATTGGAAGCTCAATCTTGAGCGATTGCAAGTAGATAACGGTGAAGAAAACAGCAACTGTAGCAAAAACCTGCGACATATTTGGAGCATTATCACGGTAAAACGACTCAAGGATGGCATTACGCTTGTCACCTTTGCTTAAAAGCAAATGAACCAGACAGAGAATAGCACCTTCAAACTCTGAACCACGACCTCTGTTAACGGTAGTTGGGGCAAAACATCTCCAGAAAACGGAGGAGCAGATGTTGGTGGACATGAAAAGTGAGATACCGGATCCTAGACCGTAGCCTTTTTGGAGTAACTCATCCATCAAGATGACAATAACGGCAGCACACACCAACTGCAAGATCAATAAGAGACACACACCCGTGCCTAAATCAGCAGGCCGACCGTACATACCAGTCAAAACGTACACAGTGGCTTGACCAAGAGAGAGAACAATTGCCAAAAGCTTCTGTGCAGCTTGATACAACTCTCTGTCGGCTTTATCTTCCATGTTCACTGACAAGATTTGCGTTCCTTGAAGAAACTGGAAAACCATACCTGCAGTCACAATTGGTGAAATTCCCAACTCCATAAGCGTTCCCCTGTTCGATGCAAGCATCATTCTAAGCCAGATCAATGGATCCGACGAATCAGATGACGTTATTCCATAAAGTGGGACCTCAGACATAACTAAAAAGATGAGTAAAGTCACACCTGTCCACATGAGTCTTTGATTGAAGGGCACTTTTCTTTCAGGGGCCACAACCTCTGGAAGAAACGGCCTAAGCGGCTTGACGATATCTAGAGCATGGAAAGACGACATTCTTCCAATCTAGATTACTTTTTGTTACTGCTTTCCACCTTTCTTAGTGTATGTTTTGTTACCAACGTATTTGTTTACGAGGAAAGTTTGTCACTAATTGAGCATGTGGAAAAAAAGTACCCAGAAAAAAAAACACCAATGCGAAAAAAAAAACTCGACAAAAACGAGCACCGCAATTTTCATCAAAAGCTTTTATTATGAAGCCCAGTAATGTACGCAAAAATAAACGAACTGATTGGGCTGGAAAGGAGTGCTTATTTTCAATTGCATAAATCCTAAACAATGAATCTTTGGCGTAAAGGAATACATGACGGGCAAACATATCCATCCACAAAAAAGTACTTAGAACAACGTGGCCATTTAAAGTGCCTTTGTTAAAGCATTCTGACAAGCATACGTAACTGGAACAATGACCAGGCCGATTACGTAATCACCGTGAAACCACATCTCTTGATGTACATTCTCAAGCTTCTTTCCTGAAAAGCTTCGATTTTCAAGGCAAAAGATACATTAAACACATGGCTTGATAAATTCAGATAAAAAAATCACGTGGACAGAGCAGTTTTCAGGAGGAAAATACAGGATATGCTTGGCGTGAAAGTAGAGTAAATATGCATTTCACCCCCCTGAGTAGAAACCTAAAAGGACACCTGTACCAGAAATTTTCAATACTTTTTAGGCGATGCAGTCTGCCAGGTTACTGAGTAATGCACGGAAGCTCTAGATTGTGCGCTAATGCTTTACGGACAATAAATCTTGCCGCGATCAGCGGGCTGCGGAAAAGGGGACCAAAAAAAGAACACAATACAGACGATAGTCGCGTCTACATATTTCTTAAGGGTGCATGTAACATTCATATGTTGGTAGTGTTTACTGGAAATACCATTCAGCACATTCACTAAACAGGGGCAAATGATCATACTATAGGCAAAAGTTTTGAGTGCATACATGTATCAACAAACAATGGTGGATAAATGAATAAACCTCATATAAAAAACAACATCAAAATATCGATAGCACTAAGACTCATCACTGCTTAATATACTTAAGGATCTTCTCGATCTCTCCCCTACTTCCCAACCAGATACCAGATCTCTCATGAATTCTCTTTGGGGTCTTATCGAGAATTCTGTTTCCATCTTCATCAACAGCCATTCCTCCCGCTTGCTCCATTAACCAAGCCATCGGGAAACATTCATATAGAATCCGCAACTTACCAGATTTTGCGTGTGAATCCGCAGGATAGCCGAAGAGACCACCGTAAAGCAACGTACGATGAATATCGGCAACCATTGCACCTATGTATCTCAGTTTGTATGGCTTGTTATCCTCAGGTTGAGGTTGCTTAAGGGACAAAATGTAGTCTTGAACTTTTTTTGGCCAGTAAGCAAAGTAGCCCTCGTTAATTGCATATATATGGCCGTATTCTGGGAGTTTTAAGTCCGGCTCTGTGAGAATAAATTCACCCAACTGGGTATCAAGAGTGAAACCGTTCACTCCATAACCAGTTGTTAGCACCAAATGGGCCGAAGCACCATACATTGTATATCCAGCGGCCACAAGGTCGTTTCCACAACGAAGAACATCCTTAATGGAGCCCTTAGAACCAGGGAGCAGCTTGAAAATGGAGAAAATGGTACCAACAGAGACACCAGCATCCAAGTTTGAAGATCCATCGATCGGGTCACAGCAAACTGCATAATTTCCGTGATTCTGTTCGAAAATAAGCAAATCTTCTTGCTCTTCACTCACAAGGACCTTCACTTTATCAGAAGCCCGCATAGCATTAATAAAGATCTCATCTCCTATCACATCCAACTTCTTTTGGCTGTCACCAGATGAATTGGTCTCACCATACAACCCCTTAAGGTGAATCAACTCAGCCTTTCTGATTGTACTTGCGATAAACTTGAAGGCAAACTGTAACGAGTTCAACAAGAGTGTGAGCTCTCCAGTTGCATCCGGTGCAACTTTCTGCTGCTGCTCCAATATAAATCGAGTAAGGGTGATGATATCAGTTTTGATCTTTGTTTGCTTCTTAGCGGATCCATTAACAGTTGTAGACATGATGCGAGTGATATGTACGTTTAATCGGAACGGAAACTAACAGGTGAACAAATAAATGAATGCGGAAACAGGCGAAAAAAGAATCAGAATGGATATTGCCTGAAAGTATGGTTCAACTGTTTCAATAGAAGAAAGTGATCCAATTAGCAGAATGTAGTAACAAATAGATTAATCGGTAGTATTACGAACACTGGGAAATTAATCTCTTGAAATTGTCTTGAAATTGTTTCTTTCAACATCTCAGCAATTCTTCACAATAATGCCAAAGCTGGCCCTTTTATAAGTGTCTGTTAAAACTAAAACAGTCAAAATTTGGGTGAGATAGTCTGCTATGAATTATATTTGTTATTGTTGGCTTCCCCACATAAATTAATTTTGCCGCCTCCTTTGTTCCGCATATCCTTTTTTTTTTCACACTCCGGGATGTCTCACTATGCGACTATAGATGGCTCATTAGGCAATCAATCATCCTATATTAAGTACACAAATACACAGCTGTTCGAAACAATTTTCCAATGACATTTCCTTTTTCCTTTTTCCTCTTTTTTCATTACATTCAATTTCCATCCAATATATAACTTCTACGCATTTCTCTCTTCACAACGACACCAATACTTCCCCGTATTCTTGGAAAAAGCCTATCAAAAAACCTCTCAACTTTATTTTCTTTTTCCCCCACCTCAAATCTCCGGGTCTGTTACGCGACTTTTTCCGTTCGCCCCCGGGTACCGAGAAATTCATCTGCATACGCAGCACAGCCATGCATTTCAAACTTTCACTTATTTTAAATAATATGGAAAAAATGAATTTGCAAGACCGGTATCATTAGTTAAAAAAGACTGGCCAAACTCTCAGCAGCAGTTTTACGAACAGCTGGAACCAAAGGATTAGGACCACTTAAATAACACAAGAACAATAGTCTCGAAACCAAGGGCTCCTGAACGACACCCATATGAACAGGATCCCAGAATTGATTCTGGTCCCAAACCTTAACGGTAATTCTCATCTTTCCACCTTCAATGATCTCTACAAACACTCTTGAGTTCCGATAGGCCTTCATATGATGACTGTTCATGACCCTACGTAGCTCATCTAAGCCTTGTGTAAGCTTTTCCGCACGTTCTCCACCTTCTTTCATGATATCCTTGTAATATTGGCTATTTTTGATCGTGCGCACAAATCCATCACGCAAGTGACTCAAATCTGTGTTTCTGAGAGCACAAATTCTTGCTGTCATCCTAACACCTGCATTGAGAAGGTTATCAATAAGTACAACTGATAGTTTATCGTCTTCAAGAGCCTTTTCAAGCGCCTGCTTCTGTGTCATAGCCACTTTTGTATCTTTATCTTTCTCGTACAAAGTCTCTAAAAAGCGTGAGTTGAAAACTTCATGGACCTTTGTAAGATCATCCTTGGCGATGTACACACCCAAAGCATAAACTTTCATGCCTAAAAATGTCACCATTCTAATACCATATCCAAGTAATTGGAATGTCGCAGTTAGTGGATCTGTTATCACTTTTGGAAGGGGATCAATTGATGGGTCAATATTCACAGAAGTTGGTTTTGGAGCTGGATCTGTGTCATTGTGAACGCTTTTCGAGTTCATTATCCACCAAATTGCTAATCCTGTGCTTATTAATCCACCGGCTGACAATAACTGCCATTTTCCCCATATTCTTCGCTGTTCAGTTTGCGTGACCTTTTGTCCAACAGGAGACCCAATTTCTGTCGAATAACGACGTGCCATATGACCAAATTGACAACTTTTGGGACTTTTCAACGTTGTAAAAATAACGCTTTTTGCCAATTCGTGGTGTATTGATCCGGAAACAGAAACTATGCCGAGTAATCGACCAAATGGCCGCAGACAGCTCCTACCTAGCATTTTTGTTATTATGCCCTTGATATCTTATTGAAAAGTAGCAACTTCAGTCTTTAATTGAATGGTTGACCCGACTTATTACAATCAGAAATATGCTAAGGAGGAAAAAGGTGATAACGGGGAAAGCGAGGCTATACGAGAAGTGAAAAAAAAAATTACCACTACAAGGAGAACTGGCTGATCTCAGTATGATAATTTCGGCGGATCGAGCTATTTTCAACTGGCTTTTCTTAGCAAGCCAATTTCAAGCACAATTAGGGCTACAAAAGTTCAGATTTTGTATTTGAAGTTATACCGAGGGAAGTTAGTGGAAACTGCAACAACTTGTATTGCTTACTGTGCTGAATAGCAAATACCGGATATTCAAAAGTATGAACCGATGCATATCTTAATCAGATAGGCTGATTTAGACGAATAAAAATCTCAATCTTTTAAACATCAGGTTTTCTGTTTAGTAATGTACTCCATGAATGTATCTAGCTTAAAATCGGATTGTTTACAGTATTCTTATATGGCATTAACCGAGAATTATCATGGAGTATCTGCTGCTAGAGCTATATTGTCGGAACTTTTTACTGCATCCGAAATAGTGAGGAATCCGCGGATTATTTCACTATCTTCTGGATTTCGATTTTATAGTAATAGCCAACAGCTAGCTAGCTATAAGAAAGCTCTTTACCCTTCAACAATATACATCCAGGCATAGATTCGTTTAACAACTGAGTCAAAGCTACACTAATATTAAAATTACAGGACTTTTCGTGCACGTAAACAAATTTCATCAGCAAGCAACATGGGTTTCACTGTTGACCAGTCTATTAAGTCATTTGACGGTAGATTGTTGAAATTATCGCACAAATCAGAAGTCACACACGCGGAAATGGCTGTCAATGTGTATTTACCACAACAGTACTTTGCAGAGGGCTCAAAGAAACTACCAATTTTGCTCTACTTGTCTGGACTTACCTGTACTCCAAACAATGCCTCGGAAAAGGCGTTTTTCCAACCGTACGCTAACAAATACGGGTTTGCAGTGGTTTATCCAGATACTTCCCCAAGAGGTGCAAATGTAGCTGGTGAGGATGATAGCTGGGACTTTGGAACAGGCGCTGGGTTTTATTTGGATGCTACTGAGGAACCTTGGAGCAAGAATTACAGGATGTACACATACTTGTTGAAGGAATTACTTCCACTAATCGGCAAGGAGTACGAGCGTTTGGATACTACCAACGTTTCGATTTGCGGCCATTCGATGGGTGGATATGGTGCACTGATGCTCTATCTGAAAAACCCGGATATTTTCAACTCATGCTCAGCTTTTGCACCTATCGCCAATCCAAGTAATTGTCAATGGGGTCAGAAATGCTTTGGAAACTATTTGGGTAGTGATAAAGCCAAATGGGCCCAGTACGATCCATGCGAACTCATTCATAACTTTAAGGGTGAGAAGAAGCCGATTTTGATTCACCAGGGAACTGCCGATAATTTCTACAGAAGAGATCATCAGCTTCAGCCAGAAAATCTAGTGAAGGCAGCAAAGAATTCACCTTTGGATGGATTAATTGACCTAAAACTTGTTGATGGCTATGACCACTCATATTACTTCATCTCAAGCTTTGTGGCAGATCACTGTGCTTTTCACGCTAAGTATATGGGACTTGACTGAATGCATACCCCAATTTCTACATGAACAGCAGGGCTCTTCATACAACTCTCCATATTTCTCTTTTGCTTTCAAGATGATTGGAATTCTTTGGAAAACTACAGTTGAGCACGTTTACCAAACCGAAAGCATATATTTAATTTGCTTAATCAAACCAAGCGATGTCTACTTTAATAGACAAATATTATACTCGACGCTACTAAATCTGTGCGCTAATTTTTAAGTGCTTTTCCAGATCCTTTACAGACACTAAAGGCTGTAGTTCTTAACTTTCATTCTCAATTGCCTTAATAACTTCTTTGATCTAAAAAGAGAAAACTTCTCATATATAACTATCCTAAACTATCAGTTCCGTGCACCAATCAGTGATCCAATTATTTTCCTTCAATGCTGTCATATTATATGTCAAGGCATACTTCGCAATTTCCATACAAACACTTCAAATAGGTAAGCAGAACTTCCCATTTAACTCATAAATTCAATCCGTATCACACATTTTTGTGGGCTGAGTTTCCCTTTCTGTGGTATCGGCAACATTTTTATAACATTGAATCTTTTGTCCGGCCAACAACATGAGCACGAATGCAAAAAGACATGCGGCGAGTATTCTATGAACACGCATAATATGAGAATGCCTATCTCCGGCCCTCTTTTCTCTATCACCTCCTTCAAGTTCCTTGTAAGGAGAAGATACTCCACTACTGTAACCATAATTATCATCACGGACATCCGATTCTGTGAAAATATCTTCATAACGAGGTGGCAAATCGTTATCATCGTTCTTTTCGACTTTCTTATCGCTGATATTCTGCATTCCAATTCCTCCTTTATCAATTTCAAAGTCTGTCTGCACTGAGTCATCAACAAGCTCCTTCTGGAACATTGGTATCACCTTGTAAATCTTGCGATTGTACTGTTCCATGTTCATGGGATCAATATTTGGATCGTACTCAACATCTGAAAAAGAAATTGGCTCAGGATTAGACCGCTTTTCAACCTCATTCTTAGATTCGGAAAGAGCTGCCATCACAAGATACTCATCTTCTTTGTAATATTCTGGAACTATGGTCGTCTCGCCTGTTTCCGGGTGGTAAATATGCTTAGGCTTACCGACAAACATTGGCCTTATTAAGAGTAGAATTCGGAATAGATGATGCTGCGACCTCTAATAATCAGTGCAAAATAAATAAAACAGCTTCTCTCTTGAGTTCCTGCCGTTCTAAAATGTAAATACCGAAAACTGGCTATTCTAAAGCTTGCTGCTTTTAAATAATGCTGGAAAGGAGTTCACCTAAAAAGAATGGACAGGCAAATTAGAAGCAGTAAAATAAGTGGCGGTCCAATCTTAGATAAGGGGAAAAAAATTGAATGATGCTCAAAAAAGAATAATGTCGAGGGAAAATATGACTTGTTTAAACTTACAAGCATCTACCATCAGTAGAACATCGACGCGTCGAAATAAGGCAGATACAGTTACTTTATATTCGGTCAATTTAGTCAATTTAGTTCAATTTTTTTCTTGCATTTTTCGATTTCACAACATGAATCTACTCGTAGCCTATACGAATGAGGGCTATAAAATATACATATAGTCATCAGATACTGCTGTACACCTAGGTTAATATAAACATAAAACCGCATTACATCCAGGGTAAGACGGTTTATTTAACGTACCATTTTACATTTGCCAATAACTGCGGCCTTTCTTTCATCTAAGTTTCAACCAGGAACATACACATACTTGCAAAATATGACAACTATTACGAACCAATGGGCTACAGCGCTTGCAAATGCTCCGAACAAGAAAACGGAAACTGCTCAGGTGCATGCGGAAAACAGACATCATCGACAACGATCGAAATATGGTGTTTCTGCTAATGGTAATAGTAATGCTACAGGAAACGGATATACATCGATTAACAACTTCAACAGGGCACAACTCATTCAGGTGACCAATTCAAAATTCAAATATTTGGAATCGCAGGCGGCAAATCACAAAAATGTGACATTTTATAGTAAAAGTTCAGAACAGCAGCAGCCTTGGACAAGGGCAAGAAAGAAGCCGGAGGAAAAACAGAAGATTGATTTTCTCAAAGAAATAAGCAAATAAGAAATTTGAGGTATTACGAGCAACGGTGAAAAATAACGGCGGTTGTAAGAACTAAGGGCGGTTTAAGTATGGCTGAGTTTAGTAGAGGACATATATATATATAAAGTGTATAACGAAAATGGTAATCGATCATGAGAGATAAGCAATGCGTATGCCCTTCTAATCAAGCTATGCGTACAGTTCCAATATAGCAATAACAAAAACAATAGGAATAAACGGAAAATTTGACGCAGCGATTGCGGAAAACAAAAGGGGATGAGTTAGTACCCCGAAAAAAAAATTACGTATGCAATATGTGAACAATATGTCCGCATTAGGCAAGGATGCGTCCAAATCAAAACCGAACGATTAACTTGGCCAACTTTGTGTGTTTTACTGCACTAACACCGGGATAGACAACAAGTGACAGCATTAAAGATGCCGACATTTGTAACGTGTGTGGGAAGGGAAGTATTAGCGAGCAATAAACAGAAATTGCAGCTTATCAGTAACGACAAATTGCTTGCTATTTTGGCAAAGTATTATATCCTGCAGGAGATTAAGTAACAGGAAGACAGGCTGAAACCACAAAGGGTTTTTTTGAATTTTTATTGAATTTGTAAGAGTACGCAGGGGATGCTGAGGGCAAAATTTTTTGAGAAAAACTGACGCGTCAGGAAAGAATGAGAAAATAAAACTAAAAAAAAAATTGTGACTTAAAACATTCCGGGGAGAAAGGGAAAACAAAACATTAAGCGCGCGTTAAAATAGAACGGAGAAATGAGTAAAAAACCAGAAAAAGCAAGAAAGTTGTATGCAAACGGAATAGAAAAAAGAAGATAGGAGATTAGTGTGTATATACCAAGAGGATAAGAAAATGTCCAATGCCCAATGCCCAATGCCCAATGCATATATTTTTCTACTTTCCTTTTTAAGGCAAGTCGGTATTGAGAGCCGGACTGGGGTTTACACTAAATCGAACATCACTAAATGCAGAAAGAAATGCCGGAAAAAGGGTTCAAATGAGACAGGTTGCTTTTTTAAATAGACGAGATAGCACATGGGAGGGGTGGACGAATCGAATCAATCAAGGGTCGTAGAAAGAAAATAGCAATGAAGAGACGAAAACGGAAATAAATCTAAGAAGGAGGAAATATTTTTTCCTTTTAGCAAACGATAAATTCGAAAAGCGTCGGGTTTATACCGGCCTTATTTCAAGTGTTCAGCCGTTCATCGAATATAAATTTTTTAGGAGAATAATACATTATTCCGCCAGTTGATTGAACTTGGTCAATGATAAGGGGGGCGGACCATTTCCAGAACAAGGAAGCTGAATGGAATGAACTATAGAAAAAATGGAAAACGTGTGTTCTGCTGAAAAAAATGGTGCGTACAATACGTGTGGAAATTACAGCTAATTTGCGATATCGGGAGCAAATTTGAACCGGAGAAACCCGGTGAGCTGGGAAGGCTGCCCGGTGGCCTGGTATTCACCGGGGCAGAATTTCTGAGGTGTACCGCGGAGCCCCGTAGGGCACGGGGAACGAACTGGGCCGAGTGGGCCGAAATACAGCTGGATATCTCAGGGGTAAGATTCGAGACGCGACATGAATCCCGAATGGAACAAATAGGTGTTGGCAGTATGATTAAGCTGCTTGATAAGAAAGAAAAAAAAAGCAGTTAGCTAATTATTAATTAACGTACAATAACATTGAACCGTAACAATAAGCTAAACATGTGTTGGACTGTACAAATGTGTTGTAATCTTGCAACCACTATAAATTGCATGTCCCTCTGATAAAAAGAGAAAATTTTTTTATATCCAACGCACGTAATTTAATGCCTATTATCTTTTCCCCTTCAGGCTCATGCAACATACTTTTCCACCGAATTTACACAGATCACATTGATTGTCTGCACACAACTTGGCACCTTCCTGTACCATTCATTCCACATGTATCCATATATCTTCTTTTGCGTCGCCTGTATGGGAAATAATTATTTCTATTTACCCAATAATTACTTCTCTTCTTTCATTCCCATTTTTTCCGTTTTCGTTTTTTTTCTTCTTACGTATCGTATTTCGTTTTTCTAAATTTTTTTTTCTTTCTTTCTATACCCTCCGCCTCTCTTTATTATATCTTTGCTTCCCTGTCCTATTTTTCTCTCCGCCTCTCTTTATTATATCTTTGCTTCCCTGTCCTATTTTTTATCCTTCTTCGCATAATTTCTTTCCCTTGAGTTGCTCCCATCTTCTTTTCAACTTCCACATCTTTCTTTCTGCATCACTCTTTACTAAGTATCAACCCATACACGTATACTTTCTACCGGCAAGGCTTGCGTCACTTAATAGAGGCCAAGCAAAGGGCCGGAATTTAATCAAACAGCAGAGAAAAAAGGAATCCGGAAGGATAAATTTTTTTTGCTAAGAAGGACAGTAATAATACATTCATTTCTACTTGAGTATTCGTGCCCACTTTGTTCACTCAACAGCTCGTTTAAACTCAAGTTGGCGTGCTTCCGTCACTTATACCAACAGCCATCAAATCTGGATCTTCTCGGGATTTGTCAGCCTCCATTCCTTTCCATAAGAGCAATTGCCGGAAGAGAGAGATAAAAAAGAGGGAAAGAGACAGAGATAAAGAAAAGAGAAAGAGAACATACGTTCAACTCGCTCATTTTCACGCATACACAGTTCGCAGCTCGCACATCCTCGCTTCACCCACAGCACAGTTTAGTGCCAATTATTCAGTAGGGGAGAAATAAAGAGCTGCCTGACATTTCATCTAATTTCCACCAGTACATCTTTCGCCATTCACTCGTTTGCTCTTCACCAGTACATTTTACAGCATTCCCCTTTGGCCGCACATCTAATTTATTCGCACTGCGTCTACAATCCATCACATTGCATCAGCACAAATGAGCGTTTCTACAAATACCATCTCCCTTTTGCCCCCCTCACGCGGGCTTCCCATCTCACATCAGCCACAGGGCTCTACATCGTCGCTGAGGCGGACACATAGGCATCGGCGGTCGGCGGCGATATCCGGCGAGTTCGATATGCGAGAATTCGGCATGCTGCCGCCTGTTCAGGCGTATTCCACCTCGCAGAGAGGATGCATGTCTGTCCCAGGGTCTCCGACAAAGGCAAGGGGTGCGTTTCTGACGCTTGCCGGAGAAAACGAGCCGAAAATCGCCCAACCACAGATCAAAGTCTCGAAATCTCCGCCGGCACCTCTCAAACTAACGCCAAAAAACTCCCGGAGCTCGCTCGGATCGCCTTTCACGAGGCCGGTGGCCCACTTCACGTCCCGTGCAGCCGGCATACAACCCGGGGAAAGCCCACAGTCGCTTCCGGGGTCGCCAAGTCACTTCTTTATGACTGAAGAAGCAAGATTTACCGCTCGCTCGGATGTCCCGGATGCAGTTATCGACTTGGACGACGTGTTTTCGGAGCATTTGCAGTCATTGAAACCATCCAGGCCCCAGGAACAGTCTTCTCGGACGTCGTCTGCCCCCGAACTCGAGCCGTTTTGCTACCCAAAGCACTCTCTTCTCTGCTCTCCGAAAAAGAACGAGGTTGCAATCGTTGAGGAGATCACCGAGGAGGACGGCGACGCAAACAGCACCGGCAGAAATGCTAGCAGTAGTAGCAGCACGACTAGCATCAGTGCATCATCGCATTGCTCTGCAGCAAAGAGCTGCTTGAGCACACCGGCGAATTTGGAGCCTTTACAGGCAAAAGTTGCCACGCTGTCTGCACTTACAAGCAAGAAAAGTGGATCTGCGACCTCGCTTTCGTCCGAAACACGCAGCCTCAGCACAATTTCCTCAGTGTCGTCTCTCAGGGGAAAAGTACGCTACCAATCGTACTTCCAGAACCAGAAAAAGCTTGCTTCGCCAACTTTGGGACCCGTGCGGATGCCTGCCAAGACTAGACCCACCTCTGTGCGTTTTTCAGACAGCCACTCACCCAGTCCGGCACACTTTAGGCGCCGTGAACTTTTGGCACAGGGTGGAAACCGCAAGAAAAACCCGTTCCGCTACCAGTCTCAGGTGTACGAGGTGTCTCCAGACGCGTTCAAGGACTTGGATCTCGAAATACCGGGCGAGACCACCCCCAAAACTCCGTCCTTAAACGGGAATTGGCCGTCTCTCCCTCCACCGGACGAAAAATCTTCACGTACAAGTTTCACACAGTCCCGTTCACCCTCTCCTTCAGGGTTCGAATCCCACGACCAGCCTTCTAGGTCGCCTTCCTTTTCTCCGGACCAGCACGAGGTTGCTTCCTCGCAATCTTCCGCATGTTCAAGTCCGAAATACGAGCAGAGCACAAAAGTTCAGCCTTCTTTGCTTGAGAATCATCACCGGTCCGGCTCGATTATCAGCTCGATTTCCTCCCGTTTGCACCATCATGGCCACGGAAACTCTGTTTTCTCCTTGAAGTCGTTCCGCTCACTTTCCAAACGAGCCTCGTTTGTCGAATCAGCCACGGACGAGCTTCTCGGTCTCAATCTGGTGTCTGGAAGAGAAAGAATCTCTGCCTCATCGCCTGTATCGTCTTCTTCCAACTCTTTCGTCCACCAGGACACCACAATGAGCACACATGATGCAATTGCAGCCGAGAGAACCCTTCTTTCGGACGAGGCAACGGTTACTTCACGCACTTTAGGGGAACCTGGGCCGATGGTGGATGTTTCCGTTGGAAAATACTCCAAAGAGAGCTCTCCACTGTCAAATATCTCCAATACTGGCTCTCCAAAGAAGAGGAAACCTGCTACTGAGCAGCACAAATCTGCTTCAACTGGCAGACACAGGAGAAGCCTGCTTCACTGGATGCTCAAGAACAAGCGCTAGAGGCGATGGAGAAAACGAAAAATAAGAAAAAACGAAGAAAAACAAAAAAAAAAAAACACACATGTACCATACCCACACTCTTTTGATTATCTACACATTTTAACATAGAACGCAGTTCCTTCGGTTGGAATCGCTTTTCTACTCGTGCATTTTATTTACGTCAAGATGTTTTACATTTAATTAATATAAATAAATAGAGCGTTGGTTCGCTTTCTGTTTTCTTGCCGCCTGTAGTCACGCGTAGACAAATGGATTGAGTAAATAAAGATACAATACTGAAGCATATAATTCTATCCAGATGTCACTTTCATTCATGATGCTATCCATTATAATCATGTATGACACATTACCATTCTATTACGTTATTGCTATTACCATTCGATTGCATAAGTGTTATTACCACTGAAATAATACAATGGGTCTGGAACAACAAACCGAGTTCAATCTTCATCTTCTTCAAAAAAAGCATATCTTATCCGGTAAAACCAACCCAAGTCATAAATATGTTAATCAGCAATAACGGTCACTTATTTGTGCCAAGTTCGAGTCCATTTTTGCGTCGTCGTCAGCATCTTTTGCAAAGCGGTATATTCCAACTATCCAGCTTAAAACACTTAAAAGCTTTTTAACCCTCGCCGGAATGTGCATTTTCTTCCACACCATATCTAGGTTAAGCATAAGCTCGCCCAAATATCCAACTAATTCTACCACCACTTTTACTTTCATCGTATACAACTGCATTAATGTATCCTTCAGATGCTTTGGTATCTGGAAATCGGGTAAAATACTTTGGTGGCTCATTATCCGGCATTGCAACTCTAATTGTCTAACGATCTTATTCACTTTTATTAACCGCACAACCAAACGGCGACAATTGATCAAGATAACCACAATGTAAAACCGTGACAAATGCCGCACAAGAATATTGATTATCCTGCCAACTCGTCCTTTATTTTTCTGCCTTAATCTTGGAATGAATGTTTGTAAAAGAATGAAATTATCAAATTGGTCTATGCCAAACTCCAGGGTACCTAATATTACATCTTCGGCTTTGGTGTAATATCGAGTTAGCTCACGTAATCGGCTGGACACACTTTTATCTCTTAATTCATCTGTACTCCTGTCATTTTCCTTCTTCCTATCCACACTTTTCTCAACCTTCTTGCTCTCAACATTTTCATTCACTTCTTTGATATTAGCCATTTTTACAACTTTTTCCCCTGCAATATAACTTTTAGCTTCCTTCCGACTCTGTGCTAGATAGAGCAGTCCTCTTAATTGCTGCGCAGAGATATCCCAGCACTCTTTATTGAAATCGGGCATATTATATGGCTTGTCAAAATGTACATCAAGGACTTTTCATGTACTTGTGTATGACTAAGTTATCGTTCAGCTATCTTTTCTCTTCTTATCGGATTCCAATGCAAGGATGTTCTCAGAGGGAAACACAGAAACAAATACCGAAATCATAAGGACAACCCGTTCCACTCCTTTCAAAATTTCCAGAATATACCTTGACATTGTAGATTTGTACGAAAACACGTTTAAACTCTGCTTTGTAAACATAATTTATCTCTCTACGCAAATACTGGTAACAGAACATTAATTAGACATTATTATCTCATTCGTTTCATTAAATCCCTGGACTTAATTCGGATAAGGATCACATGCAAAACCAACCGATCTTTTCTCTAGTAAAACAGAGCAAATATTTTAAATGTTAACCGATTAATTTACTTTACTTAATACGCTATGCGATTATGTCAAGTGTTCCTTCCTATCATGCAATACCCTATATCTGCACATCATAACCGATAAGGTCGTGCAATCATTAAACTTCTTAGTGTGTGCGAGAAAGAAAAGCGCAATAAAATGCAAAAATTTTTCCCACTTTATTCTAATTCTTTTTATTTTAAATTTTTTTTGCTCTTTTCTGTTTCCTGTCGTCAGTATTAATTTGGGCGAAACTATATAAAGCAGCGAAATTTCCTCACAGCACCATAAAAACACGTCATTTATATAAATATCAATTTTTTTTGAACAACACTATCGTACCATAAAGCATCAAGTAATCAAACGTGTATTTTTTGTTTTGTTAAACAGGTATTTTAGAACAAGAGTGAATTGTTTGTATTGCGTTTTCATCGTATTAAAAACAGCTGTATAGTTGCGGAAACGAACGAGAACAGTTGAAAGAATAAAGAAAAGTACAATCCAGTGAAAGTTGAATAAGGTATTGTTAGAGCAATTGTATTTTTGCCCGAACTGATAAGAAGAACATTAATAGTATCGTTTTTTTATTTAAACAGTACTGGCTATCAAGAAGAGAGCCTGAACCAGACCAGATATAAGAAGAACTAGGGAAGAAAAGAAAGCGAGTTATTTGAAAGCTTTGTTTCGTGACCCGTGTAAAGAGAAAAACAAAACTTAGATCCTTGCTCCTTACTACTATTTAGGGAAATTGCAGTCGTATTGAAGCTGCAACATAGGACAAAAAAAAAATTTTACTTTTACTTTAAATTCATCCTTAATGACCTCAGACTCAGAAAGTGAACAGGTGAAGGAATTCCAACGAATCATCGGTGAGATGGGCACCATCAAGCCTCCAGGAGTTTCCGGATCCAGAATTAAGAAGTTGAAAGAAATCTTTCTTGGCAACGTTGATCAGGAGGAAAGCCTGGTGCCAAAGCTCATCGGCGGGTGTAAGGATGTACCAACAACCAATAAATTGGGCCCTCTCTATGTTGTTGATGCCGTTGTTCGTGGCCTCATAGATGAAATCAGCAAGTCTAGCGGCTCATCTGTGAAGTATGTTGATGTTTCTGCAGATTCACCACATGGAACAGCAGCTGCAGCAGTTAATTCTATTCGGGGTGCGATTTTGGAAACTGTGAAAGATGCAACGGCCAATTCGAACGAGAATGTGCGCGATAAGATTTTCAAGTTGATCGAGATCTGGCGCAACTGCAAGACTTTTGATGAGAACACGTTGAAGGAGATGATTCAGACCAACTTCCCATCAACTACACCGCCCGGAACTCCACCTGCAGTTGAGAGAAAGGTGAAGTTTGCGGATGGCAGCTTGAAGGATGGAGAAAAGACTTCAGATTCGTCCGATTCGGGCAAGACAGCATCGAGTTCGGCAAGCTCTGCAAGCTCAGGGGCAAAGGATCCGGCATCCGTTCTTCAGGCATTGGCTAATCTTGCAAAAAAGACACCTTCTCCAGCGGCAGGTGCGGAAGCCGATAAAGGAGCAGTCCGGGGCTCGAACCTGGAACCAGCAGAAAACACCCGGAGACCGGAAAGAAGACAGGAAAGAAGACCGGAAAGACAGAATGCGGGCGGTGCAGCATCTTCAAATGCGTCGTCCTCGGACCCGGAGGCAATATTCAAGATGCTCCAGAACATGAACAAGATGGGGGCGGCAGGCGGTGCAAACGGCCGGGTTTCGCAGCAGTATGGAAGAGGAGGAAACGGGTATGGTGCAGATAACAGCAATAATAACAGCAGCAACTCGTATGGCGACCCAAGGCGGGGAGGAAACATGTATCGAGATGACAGATACAGGGACAGGGAGTACGAGGACAGAGGAAGAGGAGGAATGTACGATCGGTACGGGTCGCGGAGAAGAGAGAGATCACCACAGAGAGGAGGCATGATGGGAAATCCAGAGCCTGCAGAGATGCAAGGAGAGCAGAATGTGCCGAGTAACCCGCATTACCGGAAGCAGCATGTTTCCGAGGATTCAAGCCTCCCTCCAGGATGCATCGGCGTGTATTCGCGGACGATTTTCATTGGTGGAGTGCCGCACACGATGGATCAGGAGCAGCTGGCACAGATATTGCGGCCGTATGCAGAGGTGCAAAGTGTGATTCTCAACAATGAGCGGAGACACGCATTCGTGAAGGTGTATTCGCGGGCAGAGGCCGAGCAGGTGCTTCAAGCATTCTCAGTCACGCATCCTTCGGGTTTGCGTGCCAGATGGGGAGTAGGCTTTGGTCCAAGAGACTGCTGCGACTACCAGACAGGAGTGTCCACGATACCGATTAGTCGACTCACCGATGCCGATAAGCGGTGGGTTGTGTCTGCCCAGTGGGGAGGAACAGGTGGAGAACCCCTGAGAGACGGGCTTTTTGTTGAAGAGCCGGACATCGAAGTTGGCCATGGTGTTTCTTCCAAGTCCATCTCCCGGAAGATGCCCACGAACTCGGCCAGCAACGGGCCAAAGTCTGATTTGCCCGGTGGACACGGCCGGCGTGAAAATTACGGCGGCAGGGGCTATAACCGCAGCTGGAGTGGCTCCCCACAGGGTGGAATGTCGCCCCAGATGGCTGCTCCCGGTGGTTATGGCGAAAGCAGAATGAACCCAATGGGCAACATGAACCCGATGGGAAACATGAACTCTATGAATTCCATGAATTCCATGAACCCAATGAACAATTCCGCTCCTCCTCCTCCACCTCCTGGCCAGGCTGGAGCTGGAAACCAGTCCCAGGCCCAGATGATGGCCACAATGATGGCTGCAATGCAGCAGATGCAGCAGCAGGGAAACGGCCAGGTCGACATGGCCCAGATGCTGCAGAACATGGCGCAGATGATGCGTCAGAACCAGCATTGATGTGCTTGGCCTTATAGAGCTGCTCCCACCACTGTATTTTACGGAATTGAGATCTAATTAATTGTTTAGTTGCTAATGTATGATTTGATTCATTGCTTTAATGTAGCTAGATCATCCTGGCTTTGTAGTATTTCCATTCTTACTCTTCGACTAGTGTTGTTATGCATTGTTGTAGGTAATACATTGCTTTTTATCCTATACTACCATTTATGTAATTATCTATTGCTGCTCCTCCAGCTGACCCCATTTCAATTTCCATATCCTCCTTTTTGCTCCTAAACGAATTACTCTTATCTCTCACGGTGTTTAGTGTAATCACATATTGCCTTGAACTACGCTTTTGTAGCCCAAACTACGTGCTTTCCCACTTTCATCCACTCATAATGCGACTAAAGTAATAGCAAAAATAACAAGCCGAAAGTCGCCCAATATATTTGCTATCTTTCCTGGTCCTGATTGCTACCATTACTTGCTGGTTTTTGCATAAGGTCAAAAGATGATTAGGTAATCCCTAGTAAATGTAGCACTTGACTATATATATATCCAGCTAGAATCATTTTGCTAAATCATAAAAAATACCTGCTACTATTAATCAAAAATTCACAAACCAACCAAACCATAAAAACATGTCACATACATTGTATGCACATTATCCACCATAATTCACAGCCACACTCGTACCTTCCTCTCAGTCACTCCTGGCTTTTTTCACTCTTTGAGTATCTTTCATTTTTTATTTTCAATTTTTTTTTTCATTTTCGCTACTTTTCAACACCACACACGTATCAGCCAGACATCATAACACATCATTAGAACACTACAAACCGGTAGGATCATACGGAAAGCAAGCAAAATGGGTAAAGGACCGTCGATATTCAGATTCGATGCCTTTGCAAAGACATTGGACGAGGCAAAGGTCAAAACAACCAGTGGAGGTATCCTAACGCTTATATGCTCGTTTACCATCTTTATTCTCCTTATAAATGAATACAGGGACTACCGAACGCTGATAATGCGACCAGAGTTGGTTGTTGACAGGGATCACGACAAGACTTTGGGTCTCAACTTGGATATTACCTTCCCAAACATGCCATGTGATCTACTTTCGATGGATATCATGGACTTAACCGGTGATGTTCAGGCCGATATTCTAGAAGGCAACTTTCTTCGCACAAGATTGGACAGAGATGGCAAAGAAATTGCCACTGATGAGCCATTCAAGGTGAACAAAGAGGACGGGGCAAAGTCCGAATTGAGCACGGAGGACTCTCAGTATTGTGGTTCATGCTATGGGGCCATTGACCAATCGGGAAACGAGAAGGAGAGTGATCCAACCAAGTGGGTTTGCTGTAACAGTTGCGAGGCAGTGAAACTTGCATATTCGAAAGCGGCTTGGAAATTCTATGATGGCGAGGGAATCGAGCAATGCGAAAAAGAGGGATACGTGGACCGGATTAATAAGAGATTAGATGAAGGATGCCGGGTGAAGGGAACAGCTCAATTGAACAGAATAGGAGGTAACTTGCATTTTGCACCGGGTAGCTCCATCACAATGAACGATCGTCACGTTCATGATCTTTCTCTATTCGATAAGCACCAAGATAAGTTCAACTTCGATCATGTTATCAATCATTTCTCGTTTGGTCCAGATGACCATCACTTAAATTTGCATTCAGCCAGTCACAACTACACAACAACCCATCCGTTAGACGGAAGTGAGAAGGCTGTTGGTGACAAGTACCGAGTTTATTCCTACTTCCTAAAAGTGGTGAATAGTCGCTTCGAGTATCTGGATGGTGATGTTCTTGAGACGAACGAGTTTTCGGCAACAGAGCACGACAGACCACTCAGGGGCGGCAGAGATGATGATCATCCTAATACCATTCATGCCAGAGGTGGCCTACCCGGCCTGTACTTCTACTTTGATATTAGTCCCATGAAAATTATCAATAGGGAAGCCAACAAGAAGACATGGTCTGCTTTCTGTCTCAGTGTTTGCTCTGCCATTGCTGGTGTGCTCACTGTTTTCTCATTGTTGGACAGAACTATCTGGACGGCTCACCGGTATCTTAAGGAGAAGAAACGGGTGTAATACTCAAAATATAAATTTTAAGACAAAATGGCACAGAGAAAGCATTATTCAAAAAAGTATGGCCAACACTCCACAATTTACATCATGCTCCTCCTGATTTATACAGTTTTCAAGTTACATAGATATTGCTGGTGCCACAAATACCACTACCATATATTTAGTTGGTCGCTTATTCGTGTAGTACTTCCATAACTTCTTTAGACGCGTAAACTGTGTAACACAGCCCTGATCTGTCCGCATTGCCTTTTCTTCCTTAAAAATTCGGATTTTTTTTTTTTTTTTTTCACGCTTTTATGCATGCGGCTCTCGTCTCTGCATTCCCTTTCAGTTTCCGGCATATTATCGCTTGCCGAATAATGCACTTTTCACTAAAACAGTTCAAACATCACTCGAATTCTTACCATTGTTCGTCCCTATTGAAAAAGCATTCTTGACATTCTTTGTATTCGCATTTATATCGGTCTTTAAGCTTGGCAGAATTGCAGAAGAGTCATTGGACAATAGTGCTCACGGTGATTTACAGGTAAACAAACATTTCTGTGATCTCATCCCTGTGACGGGTCAACAAACGTTTTTTCTGTTTTTGTAAAAATAAGGAGAGGTGCGGAAAAAGTGAAATAAAAATATATGGCAGGCAGATTGATTAAGTTCATATTCTAGATTTACCCGCACCGCACTGAGAGAAAAAAAAAGTGATAAAAAAAAAAGGAAAAACGAAGCGTGAGCATCTCTCTCCTCGAACTTTCTTTTGATAGTGCTCTTAAGGGACCCCTTTAAGATTATCAAATCTCGCAGTCAAGCATCGAGATAAATTAACTTAAGAGTTCAAATTGCTTAAACGTTTGGTTGTGTAAGTGGGAAAAGGCACAGTGATCGTTTTCTTTGAAATTTCAGGCGTTGACAGCAATCTGGTGCGCAAAAATTAGAATTTCACTTAGACGTGGATACATTCTTACTAAGGGCATATATCCGTGTTTTATCAACCATTTTTAGCACTGGATATTTGTGCTTACAGCGGGACACGTGTTTCTGATAAGATTCACTTACCGAAACGGACTTATAGTCACTTGCCTAGTTGAGTTAGACAAATATTTTTATTACCATCTACAGTTCATAATCAGTCTTTCTCCAGATTTACAACTTCACATTGCATAATGTCGTCATTCACACCCCCAATCAGAACAATATCGTCAAATACACTAGGGTCGATGTCATCTCTTACGCCGAGCGCTCCTATTGGTGCAGCCAGCATGGTTATGAACGTAAAAGTGACGCATAAGGATTCTCTTTACTACATATGCACATCGTTGATGCGAAGGCTTAAAAAAGTCCCTGGAATAAAGCCATACATGGAGCTTGCGTACACTCGGGCGGAGGAGAATGCAGAGAAGCAGGCCTTAGCAATTTCAACAGCTACTACTTCAAGTACACTGGATTCAAACGAGATATCGAGGACTCAAAGCAGGAAAAGTGGCCGAACGGGCTTAGTGGTGGACTCAGCAAGAAGTAGAACACTGATGAGTCTTTCAGAGCGAAGCAGGAAGAGCCAGCTTTCCATTGCATCTTCTACATCATCGAGAGATTCGGAATACGGACCAATGAACCACTGGAATTCAACATTATTCACATTTGCGGCAGGTGTTCTTCCATCGCAGATTCCTCACGATCCAGTCACTCCAATCTGCAATCTATTTCAGCAGGGCGCACCTCTTTGCCTCATATTTAACGTGATAAGGCCGGAGCACAAGATTGACGTAGTTTCGTCCGACGATTTGAAAGTCTGCAAGATGAGTGTCTACCAGTTTCTCAGCGCTTGCAAGCTGCACTTGAATATTCGGGATGATGAGCTTTTCCCTATAACGAGTGTGTTCTCGGATGATATTCGCAATCTTTTGGAGGTGATCCACTCGGTGAACCTAGTTCTGGACTTAGACCCCAGATTTGACGTTTCTCCTGTTGAAGATCAGCTAGTTGTGTCGGATGAGAGGTCAAAAGTTGTCAAGGAGCTCGTGGAGAGTGAGCGGAAATACGTATACGACTTGGAAACACTTTGCAAGTACAAAGACGAGTTGATGAAGAGGGAGCTGATCTCATCAGATGATATCAACATGCTTTTTCCAAACTTGAACGAGATCGTGGATTTTCAGCGAAGAATTCTTGTTGGTCTCGAGTGCAACGCGGTCGTTCCGTCGGAATACCAGCGGCTGGGCTCCGTTTTTGTGCATGCAGGTGTCGAGGGTTTTCAGATCTATGAGGCATGGTCGCTTTTCCAGAATTCAGCAATCGAATTCATCACGAAGGAGGCAGACAGCTTAATGCAGTCTTCATCAGTGATTGGAAGCCCGTACGAGCTCCAGAGTTTCCTAATTAAACCCGTTCAACGTCTTTGCAAGTATCCGCTTCTCCTGAAATCGCTTCTTAAGTTATCAAAGGAGACTTGGCCGAATTACGGCGAGTTGCAGGATGCATACGATATTGTGTGCGAGGTGGGAAATACAATCAACGAGGCACAGAGGAAGTCGGAAAACATACAGTTACTGAAACGGCTCCAGGAGCAAGTTGTGGACTGGAAAGGATTCTCGTTGAGTGGGGTGGGGGAACTTCTATATGCGAATGTGGTAATGGTGAAAGATTTGCTAAACGAGGGCCACTCGGGCGAGAAGGAGGTCCACTGCTACTTGTTTGAGCACGTGATCTATCTTTTCAAGGAGCACCGCGAGAAAAGCGGGTTTCTTGGTGGCCACCGGAAGTCGTCCGGGAGCGCTGGTACATCCTCACACCACAAAAGCTACGGAAGCGACAAGAACAGAAATAGCGGCGGGACGTCCTCGGCAAACCGCCGGCTTTCGCTCAACGGAGTCGTCTACATCAACAAAATATACAGAGTGACGAGTTCGGACACTTCGCCGTACTTTTCTGCAGGGCAAGGCCACTATTTGACGTTGCGATGGCGTGGAAACCGCGATACCGGCGGCTGCGTGTTTAAGTTCCGGTCTGAGGAGCACATGGGCCAATGGGAGGCCGCCATTCTTCGTCTCTCGGGCTGTACCGGCGGTACCCCCGACTATTCCTACGGCTCTGCACCTGCAAGTGCCCACCAGAGCACTGCCAGTATCCCCGAATCCTCTACTTCCTATTTTTCTGCAGCCTCAACGGTCCGGCACCGCACTTCAAGTGCCGGCGGGAACCCCAGCATGCCAAATACAGCCAACGGGGGAGTGGTAAACGGTGGAGGGTACCCGTCACTGCCACCTGTCCCACTATCCGGCTTCCCACAGCTTGTCAGCAAAAAAAAGCGGTCTGTTTCCTCGCCTGCCGCCTATCTACCGCGGGTCAGGACTCTGTCATCATCGGATTTGCCACCCGTGCCCCAGTACGACAATCTTTCGTCGAAATTCTCTCGAATGAACATTTCTCCAAGCAACCTCAAGTTCACACAGGCGTCCGTCTCCTACACCAGTACACCAGGAGGCGTGGGGACATACACCAGTACACCGGGAAGCGCGGGGGCACACACCGGTACACCAGGAGGCCCAGTGGCTAACGGTACTGCCATTTCTCAAAATCCAATGGCACCTCCAACTTCTGGAATCTACAAATTGCAGCAGTTTGCCCCTCAGCACCAGGAAAATCGACGCATGAGCCCCGCACCAAAAAGTGCTCCCCCAAACGTCTATTCGCGTCGCCAGCGGTCGGTATCATCAAATCGCTCTTTTTCACCTTTCGACAACCGGATCCGGATGAGACTGGTGTACGGAGGTGACGGTGAGTGCGTGCATGTGTCGGTTAATCCGGACACGACCTACGGTGAGCTGACGAGAATTTTGGTCGACAAGCTCAATTACGTAATGGTGGCCGATGGGGTGGCCAAGCGGTTCGATGCAAGCCTGATAAAGCTTAAATTCCAAGATGAGGATGGGGACATGATCCGGTTCCAGGATGATGCCGATTGGGCAATTGCCAAGGACATGCTTGCAGAGATATCCGATGAGGAGCGCAGGATTCTTACATTGAAGGTTTACTAGTTATGACCGTGTACTAATGCAGATAATTCAACGAATCGTGAATGTAGAAATGTATGAGTAGAGGTTGCAGCGTATTTAGTTTTGCCTTGAGTGGTAACGCATGAATTTGAAACGGTTGGATTGACTTAATATTTGATTGTTTGATGATTTTATGATTTATCGATGTTTTTGATAACTGATCCATTGCCGTTACTTTAGCATCTACTTCAGGATTTGCACTGGTTCTCGACTTTCCGCGTAGATATTTATTATGATTTTTTTTTTTTATTAATACTTTTCATTTTTATATGACCTTTAGCGCGCTTCCTATTCATCCATCCAGTCTCTCCCCACCGGCCTTAATAAAGAAGATTTTCTTCTTTTTCTTACTCATTGATCCTGCCTGATTTTTTCTCTTTTCGCGGCTATGGCATTAGTGCATTTCAATATCCACCCGCACTGAGTCAGATTTCATCAGCTCGTGTAATTTTTCAGCCCGATCACGTCAGAATAATTTATTTTCACATTGTTTGTATAATTAAGCTATCATCTGCCGTCTGATCTCGAGCTTCCTCCGAATTCTTGTCAACATACTTCTTTACCACAATTTCGGTGCTGTAGACTAATTAATATTCACACTCTCATTATTCATACTCCACTACTCATTCTCCATAATTCGCTCTGATGCTCTCTACTGGTGTAAAACAAGCATCTCTTAAAGCTGCATGCTTTAGACTGGCAGCTATTAGGCCGGAAGTGGGCGGCATTAAGTCTGCTTCTGCCAATTTTATGGCTGTTGAAACTTCTCGCTGTTTAATACAGAACCGTTCTTTCTTAAGCGCCAGGTTTCAGCCTGTGAGAACTTTTACGACAACAAGGTCAAAACTTGCAGAAGTCGCTTTCGAAAAGTTGACAGAGGACCAGAAAGAAACTCTCACTGAAGAGCGAGCCATCGATAATGTGGACGTGTGTATTGTGGGAGCAGGCCCAGCCGGATTGGCAACAGCAATTAAACTAAAGCAACTGGATGAGGATGGTGACTTGAGGGTAATTGTTCTTGAAAAAGGACCAGAAGTGGGGGCACACATTCTTTCAGGAGCAGTTCTTGATCCAAAGGGATTACGTGAGCTTTTCCCTCAGAGCGAATATTACGATAAAGATGGAAAGGGGATTCCACTTCCGCCAGAATTGGTGACACTTGTCACAAAAGAGCACATGAAGCTTCTTTTCAAAAATGGGATGTCTGTCCCCCTACCTTCTCCTCCACAGATGACCAACAAGGGCAAAAACTACATCGCATCGCTCTCAGAGGTGACAAAGTGGCTCGGAGAGCAGGCTGAAGAACTTGGTGTCGAGATATATCCAAATACAGCAGTTAGTGATCTCATCTACGATAGTAAAGGAGCGGTCAAAGGTGTGGCCACTAAGGATATTGGCATCGCGAAAGATGCAACACCAACCGAGGATTTTGAACGTGGAATGGAGTTTCATGCGAAAATGACGGTTCTTGCAGAAGGATGCCGAGGATCACTCACCAAGCAGGCAGTGAAGAAATACGGCCTAAGGGAGGGAAAGTCGCACCAGACTTACGGAATAGGTGTGAAGGAAGTGTGGGAAGTGCAGCCTGAGAAGTTCAAAAAGGGCTTTATCATGCATACGATGGGCTATCCGCTGAATAAAGACACTTATGGTGGTGGATTCCAGTATCATTTTGGTGATGGATTGGTGACAGTCGGCTTGGTTGTCGGCCTTGACTATAAGAATCCATGGATTTCACCTTACAAGGAATTCCAGAAGCTCAAGATGCATCCGCTATACAAGAAAGTCCTCGAAGGCGGAAAGTGCATTTCATATGGTGCAAGGGCTTTGAATGAGGGTGGGTACCAGGCTGTTCCAACGCTACATTTTCCAGGAGGAGTGCTTGTTGGAGCTTCTGCAGGATTTATGAATGTTCCAAAGATCAAAGGATCGCATCTTGCTATTAAGAGTGGACTTCTAGCTGCGGAATCGATGTATCCAGAGGTGTTGAAGGTGAAGAAATGGATTTCATCAACGCTTGGGGAAAGCAATGCCGAGAAAAAGGATGAAGACGAAGATGAGGAGGAAGAGGAAGAATGTGTTACTCTTCCTGAATGGAAGGCGATTGACCTTTTACAGTATCAGAAGGCATACGATAACTCATGGGCCAGAAACGAATTATACAGTGTGCGTAATGTTCGGCCATCATTCCATAATCCCCTTGGTATGTGGGGTGGAATGGCATTTTCTGGGTTATTCACTATGATAACTCGCGGTCATGAGCCATTTACTCTTAAATTTGGGGCTTCTGATGCCGATATCACGAAAGCTGCAAGCTCCTTCAAGAAAATCGAGTACCCAAAGCCTGATGGGAAGATCACATTTGACATTCTTACTTCTGTCAGCAGGACAGGTACGTACCACAAGGAAAATGAGCGTTGCCATCTCCGAGTCCCAAACCAGGACATGCGGAAACATGCAGAGATCGCGTATCCGAAATTCCAAGGTGTTGAACAAAGATTCTGTCCTGCCGGCGTCTATGAATACGTTCCAGATGAAAAATCCAAGCTAGGCGTCAGATTCCAAATCAACTCCCAGAATTGCATCCATTGCAAGACTTGTGACATCAAATGCCCTACTAAGGATATTAACTGGACTGTTCCTGAGGGTGGAGACGGTCCAAAATACCAAATGACCTGAGAACTTTACCTATTTATTAATAAAATCTTTTTGACGATTAATGATCGAGCTTTAGATACAATACATATATTAACGGAGAGTATATCACACTGCTGTTTGTAAAACATATATACACCTACGTATACTGGCATATACTGACATACGTACACTTTTTAATAAGCACCATCAAAGATTTGTCGTATATCTACCATTGCAGTCAATTGCTCCTCACTTAAACCACTAAACTTCTCCTGAAACGGAAGACTTAAGCGACCATTTGCATCTCTCACGTAAACCATTCCGCATATCTCAAAAGTCTCCAAACATGGAAAACCCTCCAGCGACTCATTTAGCTGGTAATTTATTAAATGGTCAAAAAGGCATCCTCCAGCTTTGGAAGAGCCTTGCATTCTCATTGGCCAATCTGGCTCACCCCTAGCAAAATCGCACGGCTCTGCCTGCATCGACCCTTGCGACGCGTCGAGTTCGTGACCCACTATCATTAATGTAGAAACTTCTATTGATTCTTCCATCATTCCACTGTTTGCAGGGAAATCATTGAATTTAAGTAAATTGTGCATTATTTCTTTGCAGCTCTTACACGAGCACCTGTAGAGATAGTTTAAGTGCGGGAAAAGCATGTTTACATCGCCTAAAGTTGGCAGAACACTTGCCACTAGGTTTTCTGACGGTGTCGACGCGTCGATACGAATCCTTCTCAAAGTTTGCATGTTGTTCGAGAGTGGAGTTCCGAAAATCATGAGCAGATTGGACAAATCCAATCCCTCAATCAGAATACGGATGTTGATCGTTTGCAATTCCATAAATGGCTCCATTAGCCTCAAAAGTGACATTGCACGAAGATGATTTTTTTCTACATCTTCCTTGGTCAATCTGTAGCTAACGGACAAATGAGAAATTGATGATCCCCGCTCACGCACAATGGATGAAAGCTCCTGGAGTGAGTCTACAAGGTTGATCACTCCACCATCATCCTCTATGTACAACTCTAAATGACTCAAATTCTCAAAGTAAACGTGCTTACCGATAAGATTCACAATAACTGCAGTGGAATGGTTCGTCAGCGGGAAGGAAAGCCTTGACAAATTGCCAAGCACAAGTCCCATGCGTCGAAGAATGGCAAAGAAGCCAACGACGCGTCGATATACGCGATCATAATGCTCGTTGGTCGGATCCACCATGAAATGTAACCCTGTAATCTGTCCTATTAACTGCGGGTGCTTTGTCAAAAGCCCAAATATCAGCATATCCTCGTTTCTTCCCATCTTCCCCTTGAAACAGATCTCTGTTATCTTTGAGAAATCAACAAAATCAACCTGCCCTTGGTGGATTTCGGCCTCATTGCAAAAATTCTCATCTATAAACACTTTTGTTAAATTAGGCGCCTCTTCTAGTGTCAAGGGTCTAATTGGAATCAACTCCGAAAACTCAAAGAATCGCAAACTACCAAAATGTGGGCATTCCAACTCTCGCCATCGACTAAGATCGAATATTGTTCGATCTGACAGCTCACCCAAAAACAACTTTTGTACAAGATCTGCATATTTGAAGTTAAATGTTGCATTCTTCAAGTTGAGAGCACTGAAAAATTGGGAGACGTCACCGCGGTTTATAACGGTGAAGTTGCCTAAACCAGCGGCTACTGTATTGTTTCCATCTCCTTTGTTTGTGTCTGGAGCATAGACAATATTCGCATACAATTGTGACACTAAAATAGAAAATACCCTCCTGCAAGTGAGGCAGAGGTGAACACGATCAGCAGGCGGAAGATTCCAGAAAATAAGCTCTAAAATGTTGTGTGGTAAAGATGCAAACGGTACTATAAATAAACGATTCTTGGCCTGTGCATTTATATTATCGAAAGCCGAAGTTGTGGGGGTAGACCCCTCCATCAGGGTGCCGATATTGCAAGCCATATTTGCTTTAATTCAATGGGAATCGAATCAAAGGATTCAAGTCAGGAAGTCACAAACTAACTCAACTGTAACTGATTTACTTCTCGATGATTAATCTTGCGGAGTACATTATTTCTGTACCAGCGGCGGAGAAACGTGACACGATCAATGAATTTAATGGTTGCGAGCAAAGTCCCCCTTTCTTATACGAGGCCTGCAAGTATTTGAGTTGTCTTGAATTGACTGCTTGCGAATCAAAGGCAATAATAATTGAGTGGAATGAAGTTTTGGAAAGGGCAAGTTTTCGGAAACTTTCTGAAATTTGAAAGAAATACTGAAGTTGAAACTCTCTTTCTGCTCGCTATGTCAACTGCTTTCTAAAATTAACTAAGGGAAAAGCGTCGTTATTTATTAAAAGGAAGTATGTAGCTTTAAATGGAGAGAAAGGAGCAGTAGCGATCTTTGTGTGTAAAAAAAATGTACTGAAAAAAAAAATCGGGAGGGAAAAGGAGCGTGTTCAATAAGGATTTCATTTTATTTCATTTTTTCCTATTGAATTAGGCGATACTATTTTTGGTACCGCGCTTAACAAGCGAGATTCAATACGCTACCTTTACACCAGTAAGGAAACTCATTACGAATGCAAAGTTTAATTGATTTACTGTGCTTATTTATATGTATATCGAACAAGCCGTTATATATGACAAGATAAAGGCAAAAAGGCAAAGGCAAGGTAAAAAAAGAGACACAGTAAAGAGTTAAAACAAGAAATCGATCAGAATAAAATCATAGGGATGTAAGTAACATATGGGATGAGTGATAGAGTCTAAAATGAATGATAAAAAAGTAAAGTAAAATAAAATAAAGTAAAGTGAAGTGAAGCAAAGTAAAGTAAAAAAAAAGTAGTTTCTTCCATATTAGAATGACAACAAGGTCGGAATATGTTGGTTAAATATTTATTCTTGCTCCAAAAGATCCTGAGTACTAGGAATACTTTCAAATCCCATAGAATGACCTGCCTGTATCAAATCCTTCTCGTATTTCTCCTCAAGATCAGCTATCTGTTTAACTCTAGAGGCAGGTAGCCATCCAACTATAAACCGGATAAGTTTATTGATTTCGAATGTAAAGAATGTAGCAAGTCTGATAATGAAAACCAGAATATTCCGCTCCAACTTTTTGGCATAACTGCGAAATGATGGTTTCGATATCTGCTCAAAGAGATCGACAGTTTTATTTGCTTCTGTGACAAGTATTCCCATTCTGTTGCATGGAGATCCAAAGTTCCGGTTGAGGCCTTGAACAATACGCATACTTCTCATAACAAACACAAGACACATTGGAAATATGTCTGTGTTGTCAAAAAAGTTCTGCATTCCCTTCTTAAGCATAACCTGCTTATCATAATATGACATGTGATGGATCTCTTCCATTTTCTTCTTGAAAGCCTCTGAATTTGTATCTTTCATACCGATAGCTGTCATCATCATATCGTCTGGATTAATACCCCAGGATTTTAGCACGTTTATCACCTTCTCCTGGTTTCTCTCCATGGTGTACTTCCAGAATTCACTATACTGGCGCTTAAACTTATCGTCAAATATCTCATAAAGTCCATGATCAAGAATCACAAGCTGCTGAATTTTCTTCTTATCACCTCGTGGAGATGGTATCATTCGAACAAGCAAGTTTCCTGGATGGAGATCACAATGAACTACACCCCACGAAAATATCTGCCTGGAATAAACGCGTATGATTGAATTCATAAGTTTCTGAATGTCATATCCATCGTCAGCAAGCTTTTTGTACTTTCCAATTGAATCTCCATCTATCCACTCGCCAATCAACACCTTTTTCGTTGAATATTCAGGGTAGTATTTCGGAATATACACGTTATCTTTGAACTCAGGATCGGAATCTATTAACTTCGTGATTCTGTCGGCATTCTGCAGCTCATGTTCAAAATCTAACTCTTCCCTAGATTTTTTACACACATATTTCGCAGTTGTCATCAAGGGCATACCAAATATCCACTGATACAGTCTCATTGCTAGCCTATATGTCAAAAGATCAGCATCCACCTGCTTTGTCACGGTGCTTTTCTGAATCTTCACTGCCACTTGCTGTCCATCTCTCTTCAAAATAGCTTTATGCACTTGGGCAATTGATGCACTGGCAATAGGAGTTTCATCAATAGAAGAAAATATCTCATCCCTATAATCCTGACCAAGCTCATTCTTCAATGTGTTGTCGCAAGTTTCCCAAGACTCCTCTGGTGCCTGATCAAACATCAACTTGAACTTGTCCTGATACTGCTTTGGAAACATGAATCCTTGAATTGCCATCATCTGTCCCATCTTAATATACATTCCCTTATTGTTGATAATCAAATTATAAACCCTGTTTGCGTTTCGCTCATGCAAGGCGGCAACATCCTTACTGCTCTTGAAGTTCAGCTTGTAGTCAACCGATATAAGTAGGAAAGTTGAGAGCGATCGAATCACACGGTTAGAAATACCATCTCCAAAAAGGTTATCGTAAGCATAGGCTGTAAAGAGTGTTCCTCCAGTAAGAATTAATACTTTCTTAAACCATCCAATGTGCTTCTTTGATTCATTGTGTGGGTTACCACCAACTTTTATATCACGAGTTTCAATACCACGGTTAACATCAATGTTTTCCTTATTTGAACTGCTGTTTCCGCCAGAGACTTTAGTGCTGCTAACAGTAGCTTCTTGGTTAATCCTTGGTGGCCTTTTATTCGTTCTAATTTGCCGGTTGGCATAGAAAGTCACCGGTAGTGTATGGAAGGATCGATGGAATAAAAGTTCATTTTTCAACGGTATCCTCAGACCTGTAAACATTTTACGGTATCCTGTTTTAAGCATGTCTATAGGATAAAGTGAACTCTGCCTAAGTTTACAGCTTGTATCTCTAATCTAATATGTAAAAATAAAGGGAACCAAAATGAAACAATGGCAGGGAGGCAAATGAGGTGGTTAAATATGAGGTTCTATTTATTTAAAACATAGTGTTATATTATAGGGTGAAATCTCAGATAACGACTTTTTTTTTTTTTCATCGTAGTATCTCGGAAATAGGCATTAAGCCATCGAATTGCAAGTCCGTTTGCCCCGACCAACATTTTCTCGATGTGGAAAGTCGTGCTTGGGGTAAATTACAGGCAAGCATCGATAATATTAATTTACATTACTTTGTTTTCATGTAAATATCAGAGGTATTATATTGACAAATAAAGATTAGTCTGAATGTTCAAGCTGTTAAAAGATGTAAAGGGAAAAGTGAAAACCGAATACGTACACATTAAGATGAGGATTTTGGTTGGGTAACTTTGGCCAGCGTATGAAATGTACTAAGTAATTCTGAATTTGAGGGGAAGAAATCTAATGATGTAGTAAAGGGGGGAATCAGCAATTTAAATAAAACTTTTTTTTGCTAACAACCAAAAGGGCTCCACTCTTGATAGTTGAGGCGTACAGAAAAGCCACAACTTATAAAATGAACAGCAAGATTATGATGATTTTAGATATATCCCTACCTGGAAAACGTTCAACACACTCGTCTTAACCCAGGGATTCATTTGTACACCTTTATGTGCATAAAATCAATGCTACTATTTAATGTACACTAGAAAAGTTAAATACAAACATATATAATTTTAAAGAAACAAGTTCTGACAGAAGATTTCAGTGATGGCCAAACAATAAAGGAGCTGGTAAGCCAACAATTGTAAATGCGGTAGCTCAAGACATAGTGCTACAAACGGCAACTGTAAAAATACATAAGAAAAAAAAGAACAATGCCCCTTTGGGCTAATAAAAATAAATAAATAATTTAATAATTTAAAAATTTTCACATCAATAATAAAAATTAAATGCCTCTTTTTAGCTTTGAGCTGTAAGATGGTATACATATCCACCGATATATCAGTGTCAAAGATCTTTTCGAATATCCTGCAAAGACTTTTCATAACATTGATGACATATACTTTGGAAACGCCAATTTGAGAAGTAATTGTGAAGTTTGTGAGCAAGTAAAGTGAAAAGGCTTCTTTTTTTCTGATATAGTGAAAATAAGAGATATTTACAAGAGGGTACAGAGAATTCATAGAAGCGCATCAAACATAAGGTAGTAAAATGGCGAGAAGTCCCAGAAAGCAAGAAAGTTCCTCGGTGGTAAGGAAGTCAGCAAGAGGGCCGTGGGGAGGAGCGGAAGAGAATCAAAAAGTACGATCTGATAAATTCATAAAGCACAGGTATCATCGAGATAGAAGGTTCAGTATAATATCAGATGATGACGATGATGATGAAGAAGTAGATGAAGATGAAGATTATGATAATGATGACGATGATGATGACGATGATGATGATTCGGAAGATGAAGACTATGTCGAAGGATCAAGAACATACACGAAAACACACAATCGAAAGCCGAAGACCAATAATCGTGCTAAAGTGGTACGTGACATGTATAAAATGCCAAATAACGAGCTGGCAATAGCAGATTCATCATCGTCTTCTTATAGCTCATCATCTTCTTCATCGGATGATGACGACTATGATGAAGATGTAGATCTTGTTGCTCTGACTAAGCAAAGAAGAGCACGAGCAATGAAAGCAGCCAAAAGACTTCGATATGGCGATCGACAGGCAGCACACAAGTATTTGGGTGGAAAGGGCATGAAATCTCGCGAAAAGATAGCAACCACTAACAAGGAACAAGACCAAGATGAAGGAAATGACGATAATAGGGTGGAAAAGCATAAAGTTGAGCACTCAGGTGATGAGGATTTACAAGATATAGCGATTCCAGGAGAGGAAAACGAGCTAGATGACTCAATTGTGGATGCAGTGATTAGTGAAGAGGAAAAGAAGATGGACAGCGACACTTTAAGCAATAAAATAGGAAATAGTACTGGTAATAGCGTTGGCGATGCTTCCGAAGGTGCAAATTTAAACAGTGACAAGATAAAGGAGGACGATTTGAACATAATGGATTTAAGTTTTTCGCAAAAACCAGTCGATAAAAAACAATCATTGGAAAATCCCGTTCAAGAACTCAACAACGAAGATCTTGGAGAAGCAGTTGACGAAGCCATTCCAGATGTTAGTTCAAAGATTGCCGAAGAACCGATTACATTGGCGGTGCCAAAACTTGGAGAAGATGATATCAACTCGGACTCGGACTATGACTTCGATCCAGAAGAACTTATTCGCACTCTTCAAAATGATGATGATGAGTTAGAGCTGTTTGGAAATAGCGATGAGGATTACCGGAACGTTTTAGGAGGGGGTTCAGAGATCCAAGGATTGGGTATTCCACCGATTGTGCCAGATAAGAATGCTGGTCCCGGTAATTATCTAATGAAGGAAGAAACACAGGCTATGCTGAGTGATGTGAATGCATCGCAGTATGAAAATGCAATAATGAGTGACGAGGATGATGATAGTACTGCAAAGAAGCATAAATTGACGGAGGCAGGAGGTGTGGAAGGTAATAACAGGAGTAACGAAAATGAAGGAGAGGAAGAAAATGGTGATGATGATGATAATGATGATGATGACGACGATGATGACGACGATGATGATGACGATGATGATGACGATGATGATGATTCATTTGGCTTGCTTGGATACAGAGACTTTCTTGACTCAGGAGCTGGCTCAACTCACGCAAGTCTCTATGTTCCCCAAAGCGAGCTATTTTCAGATGGTGGAGATGACAGTGTAGGTGGTGAGGAGATCGATCTTTTTGCTGGTGATTCGGATAAGGGCGATTTATTTGCCAACAGCAGTAGTTGGTCTGTTACAAGCAGCTCTGATGAAGATGAGAACTCAAACCTACTGGACTGCTTCTTTTCGTCAGGTTCATCATCAGCAGATGAGGAAAATGCTCAAGATAGAGCACTTGAAGACAGAGTTCAGGCTAAAGAACAGGAGGCAAAAACGGATAGTGATGAAACAGATGAAGATACAACTCTGCCACGCAAATCGACCAGAAAAATTGGAAGTAAGAGAGCAAAAGAAGTTCTTTCCTCATCTTCAAAGAATTTCCGAGCCCCAAAGCTTGGAACCTTTATCGTTTCCCGCAACCGGAAGCCATTCGGTATTATCGATGGCTATTCGACAAGATTTTTGTATCCGAAAGACAACAGACTTTCGATTTTGAAGGGAACACATGCAGCATTGGATGTCTCCAAGGAAGATTCGATGAATAATGGATACTCATCGGGTGATCATGTTAGCGGAAGTGCATCTTCAAACAACCAGAGATTGGAATCCGGAAAATCGTCATCATCATCTTCTGCACAGGATGAATTAAAAGAGCATACCACAGACAAAAAAGATCGGACAGTCGCATTGGACGATTTAATTAACATCAGCGAGTTTGAAGACGATGATATCGATCATGATAACTCTGGAACAAAGTGGGATTCATACTTCAAGAAGAGAAGGGTTCCACTTACCGCATTCAGAACTCGTACTTTAATGAATAGTGGAGCTTTGAAGAACAATAATTACGAGGATGCCACACGCAAGTACACTTTTAGAACTACTGAATTGCCAAGCTCTAGAAGACGTCACCATCATCATCATCACAAACACAGTGGAAGTCACATTTCGAGGAAGTTGAGTACGAGTAAATTGAGAAGAGAGTCATTTGGATTGAAAAAGAGTGGATCAAAGCACTATGAGGGACTCAAGTTGGGTCTGGCACCTCCAAAGACTGGCAGCCATGTTTTGTGGCGTACTTATAACAATATTAACAGTGAACAATTCATTCCGGATGGTATTAAAGATGCTGTTGTTGTAGAACCAGCAATGAAATTGAAACATAGCACCAAGAAAAGACTCAGAAGGAAAAGCATGGCAGAAGCACAAGCCAAAGGGTTTAGAGCGACGAAATCTGGCTTATTCAATGAAGACATGCTCAAAGATGTGGAATCAATGCTGGTGGACATTGGAGCTGCAGAGGATTGCAACTTTTTATTCAGTGCTGAAACCTGAGCGCACATTTAAGGGATCAACGTTGTAAATAAAACACCTAATTTCTTTATGCTTTCAAAATTTTTTTTGTCACCTTCTTTATTTAAATACTTTCTTTTTAGCTACTATCTTAATGGGAAATTCAAGCGCTACATTACACGAAAACACGTCAAAAGCACATGCCGTCAGATTAATAAGCCAATATACAGACACACACACATGCACATTAATATGCATCAAGCTGAAAACTCATTCTATAATAGTTTTTTTTTTTTACTTCCTCTCTTCCTCATCCCGGCACACTCTCAATTCCTTATTCTTTAACAGCATCTTCAGGGTTGATGAAATTGGTCAACTTGTTGCTCAAGTCTAGCTGCTGCTTGATACAGGATGCTAAGTATTGCAACAACAAAGTGTCGTTGACGTGTGTTTCAAACTCATTCTTAAAAGCCTCCACATCCACCTCGGAAAGGTTAAAGTTCAAATTAGAAAGAAGAAGCCTTCCAATCTTGTCATCACCTTTTATTTCACCTTTGGCAACTCTATTTGTGTAGTCCTGCAATATTTTTATCAGATCTGAAATCTGTGAGACAGTCATAGAGACCTGCTTAAGTTCGTTGAGGTCGCTCAAATTGAATGAGGTGTCACCCTTTTTCGAAGCTTGTGACAAGAATTTCAGGGTAGTTGACTCACCGGTAGAGCGAACAACCTTATTTGGAATTGGCACAAATGCGTATGATCCAATTTTCTCGAGGTTTAGCTTTCTCATCACACCAGAGTTTCCTGGAAGTCCAACTGGAGATGAGATGAAAGTCTTGACGATAGGTGCGATAATATCTCCAGATTCTTCATCTCTGTATTGTAAAGTGAGCAAAACCGGCTGGTATGGTGCACAAGATCCCTTGGCATAGAACTCGTGGAACAAACCAGTATATGCATCCAAGGATGGATTGGTAGAAAACCATCCAACCACCTGAAGTTCTGGGTTTGAACGTTTGTATAAATGATAAAGAGAAACATGAACTGCTTCCTCAATAGTCAACTGCTCGTCTTCCTCCTTGTGAGGAACAACGTAGCACTCCTTCACCTCCACTGTCGATCCATCCTCAGATCTTGTTCCCAGAAGTGTTCCCACTGTTCTGCTTTGTGTTTCTGTCTCGTCATTATTCTCGTAAATGGTGTCGATTAGTTGCAAGAGTGTTGAAGATTGAACTGTGACCTCAATTGGCGAATCAGTCGATGACGCCAATGGGGCCACCATGTTAGGCTTAACAAGATGAAGAGCTGGCGTAGTCATATTGCCTTGGTATTGCTTGCGTCAGTTATATTGTACCTTTGGAAAACTCTTTGCCTGCGCTTTACGCTTTATAATAAACTTTGCACGTTCTTTTCCGGTACTTTATTTTTTTTTTTTTTCAACCGCATTACCAGCTTGATAATTTTTCTCTTGAAGAAAAATGAAAAAATTTTCTATATTTGCTGTACGTCGATCGACCATATGCGACGCCGCATTTATTGCGTTTTCTAGACTGCATTGTAAAACATTGGTTTCCGCAAATAACATACGCTAAAGTGATAATAAGACTACAGTATGATGGTGAGAATTGTCAATATTAGAGATCAAGAAATTTTCAAAAACCCATTAGCATTCTATTCCGTACTTTACGGATATCCAAAAAAGACAACTTCCAAATCCAAGACGAAATTCCTTATAAGATTAATAACAAGAAAGGCATAAGCCCAATTTAGATTTCTCAGAAGAATAAGATATATAAGCCTGAAAGGAGAAAAGTAGCATAAAATGGAATATAGACTGTGTCTGAATAGCCTTAAATTGAACTTATACCCAGTATTACTTAATCCCGTCTCATTTTGGTTAAAGCGCGTACATACAATTATTCAGGATTTTTCACTCCACCCGATCAGCATTGAAAAATTTTTTTCTTATCTAACTTCCTTTATCCGGTACCCAACCCAGCATTTACTTTTCTCTTTTAGCACCAAATTATCGTTCACTGTAGATCATCGGCAAGGCTTCAGTTCAACTAAAAAGATAGTGCATAATGAGTGAAGTTAAACGAAGCTACAAACTAAATGGTATCGAGCCGTTCTATATTGGAGCCGCATCAGCTACATTTTCATCTGATGGCTCGGTTATGGCTACGGCAGTTCTTGAAGATACAATTGTTATCGATCGAATAAATAACGAGGTACTTTACACATTTGAAGGAGACTCATCAGAGGTGACAGCTCTCCAGTTATCACCAGATGGCAGATTTTTGGCCATTTTATCACAATCTCAACAGCTTAGAGTGTTCAGCGTGGAAACCGGATCTATAATAAAGTCGACAAGATTATCTTCTTCTTGCTATATTACAGCAGCTGATCCATCATCCACACTTTTCAGTTTTGGCTTAACGGATGGAAGTGTGGTTGTTTGGGATATAGAGGGCTCATTTATCACGCACAACTTGAAAGGTCATGGATCAACGGTCTGCTCCTTGGCATTTTTCGGAGAGATGAACAGTAGAAATTGGATGTTGGCCAGTGGTGACATCATGGGAATGGTAAAGGTTTGGGATTTGGTGAAGAGAAAGTGCATTTTTACAGAGAATGAGCACACATCTGCTGTTAGAGGTGTGAATTTCAATCATGATGGTTCTCGCTTTGTCAGTTCTGGAAGAGATGGCTTGGCCATAGTGTATCAAACAACAAACAGAAGAAAATGGAAGGATATCTGTACTATTCCAGTGGAGATGTCGGTTGAGGCAGCTGGCTTTGTTGGAAGTAAAGATGACAATTATGCAAAAGAATACTTATACACTGCAGGTGAAGGATGTGTAATGAAAGTTTGGGATCTCGATGAGGAAAAATTATACGCACAAACCAAGCCACCTTTAAAAACTACCGAAGAGCTTATGATGACACAAATTATTCCAGCTTTGGGAGAAGACGGTATTTCTGTTTCTAGTTTAATTGCTGTGCAGTCTGACCAGACTATCCTAGATTTAGATATTTGGACTGGACTCGATACTGCCGGCTCACATATTATTCCAGTTACCAGAAGAATGGCGGGTAACCACGGTACGATTGCTGATATGAAATATGTCGGTCCTAAGGGACGAAAATTAATTGCTTTGGCAACAAATTCGCCATCTCTGAGAATTGTCAATCTCCGTGAAAGACCTTTCGATATGGAGTTGTACGAGGGACATACGGATCTTCTCAACATGCTTGATTCAACTGTTGATGGTCTTTGGCTAGCAACTGCTTCAAAAGACAACACTGCGAGATTGTGGAGATTTGATGAGGGGGAAAATAAGTTCAAATGCTATGCTGTTTTCATTGGACATGGAGCATCGGTTTCGGCTGTTGGACTTCCACGGACTCCAATTAATCAATATCCTCGTTTTATCATTACTGCATCTGAGGATACAACCATTAAGAAGTGGAAGGTTCCAAAGCCCGATGATAGTTCGGAGGTGAAAGTGGTGAAAACCTCCGAATATACAAGAAAGGCACACGAGAAGGTGATACATGCCATTGATATAAGTCCAAACAATGACTTTTTGGCCACTGCAAGTCATGACAAAACGGCAAAGATATGGGATCTTGCATCTGGTGAAACCATTGGAATTCTAAGAGGTCACAAAAGACCAGTTTATGATATCAGCTTCTGTGGATATGATCGTCTTGTGACTACATGCTCCGGTGATCAGACTGCAAAAGTTTGGTCTCTCGATGAATTTTCATGCCAAAGAACATATGAGGGGCATTCTGGTGCCGTCCAGAGAATTTCGTTTTTGGATAGAAATCAATTCATAATTGGAGCAGGTGCTGATGGTCTTATAAAAATTTGGTCCGTCAGCTCTGGTGAGTGTGTTCAGACACTGAATAATCACAACAACAGAATTTGGGCACTTTGTGTGAAGAATGACGGACAGGAATTTGTCAGTGCAGATGCTGATGGCACTATTTCCATTTGGGAAGATAATACTGAAGAAGCCAAGCATGAGGAGGAGGTAAACATGAAAAATAAGGTGGAGAAAGAGCAGGAACTTCAGAATTATATTCATAACGGTGAATGGGTTGAGGCTTTCAAACTTGCTATGAAATTGAACCATCCAATGAGACTATATAATGTTGTGAGATCGAGCATTGCAGCAAATGAGGATAAGAAATCTGATCTCGGGTCATTTAAACTTGAGGAAGCCATTACTGAACTTTCTGATGACGAAATAAAACAAATGTTTGAACGGATAAGAGATTGGAATACCAACAGGAGATTTTTTGCTATTGCACAACGTCTAATTAAGGTCCTCTTAGTAAAGTTTAGCGCAGAGAAGTTGTCGGGAATTCCTGGAATGATGAACATAATAGGAGCGATTATTCCATATTCTGAGAGACATTACTCACGTTACGATGATCTCATCGAGCGCAGTTACACATTGGATTATGTTGCCAAGAAGATGGATGAATTAGCAAACTGACTCCATCATTTTATGTATAATAGATTATCGTTAATATGAGAATAATTTCTTGCATATTGAAAATCCTTTTCTTTAAGCCAGGCCTCCTGTAATGCTTTTAATTCCAGCAATATAAGGCTGTGTATAAATATTTTTTCCTTCCTTTTTCTTGTTTAGTTGTTCCCTTGCTATTTTCAACCATTGACAACCACATCTCTTATACTGCATAAAGTTCGTACCCGGAATCTGTAAAACTTAGCAGATATGAGTATACAAAGTAAGCATGAAGAGAATTATAATCAAGATCGGGTGAAACCTCAGGAAAATATCACAAGCCCAGCCGAATATTTCGAGGGTGTTATAGATGTTCCAGTTTATGATTGGCTTTTCACTTTGGAACAAATTCAACGGGAATCACCATCGAGACGATTAACAAATGTAAAGCAAAGAATTGGATTTACTGAGGAGTGTCAAAAGCGTGCAAAGGGAATAGTATATTTATTTGCTTGCAGTAAACAGATGAAACTTTCTCGATGTGTAGCCTTGACAGCATCCATTCTTTTCCACAGATTTTATATGAAACGAGACTTCACAAATTATCACTACTTCGAAATAGCGGCAACTTGTCTCTTTATAGCTTCAAAATCAGAAGAATGCCGCAGAAAGCTGTCCGATGTTGTTAAGGTTTGTGCCAGTATCGCGTTAACCGGGCGTATGTCTAATAAGGTGACCGAGGAATCAAAAATATACTGGAAATGGAAAGACGTCATTGTTAATCTTGAGGAATTGATTTTGGAAGTTTTGTGTTTTGATGTGACACCAGTAAACCCATATAAGATTTGTTTTGATATTCTTGATTTAAGTGAGGACGACGACAATTCAAACGATGAACATGAAGACAAATTGTTTTCCACATGTACAAATTTTCTGGAGCTTTTATCAAGGCTTCCTCTTTCGATTCTCTTTCCAGTGAATGTTATTTGTGGTCTTGGATTGCTGTTATCATGTGCAAGTTCCGAAGTACAATTACCAAGCAATGCCTTTAATAAGCTTCAAATTAGTCGAGAAGAAATATGGAGGAGTTATTGTACAGCCATGAAGCTTGCACAAAGTTTAGAAAGTTTAAGGCAACCATTTCCAATACTTTCGCATATCCCAAAACTCAACCATAAATCTGCAATGGGGATTGGCGAGAATGTTGATAAGGATGGTGGTGATGAAAATTAGCAGCTATATAAATTTAGATGTACAGGGACAGATATTTCAAAAATGTATAATAAATTAGAATATTCTTTAGATGGGAAACTTGCCTTTTGCATGTAAGAGAAATTTGAATGCTAGGAAAAAAGTACAATAGCATTTCTAAGAATGCATGAAATGGGAGGAAGGATTTCCGCCGTTTAAGGAAAATATCTTTTTGAAATGCATGGAGTGAAGACAAGAGGATTCCCCTCGCGTTTTTTGCAACTATTTAAGAAGCTAAATATCTTTACAAAAGAACATATATATAAATAAATTAGAAAAACATAATCATCATAAATCAAATCATATTGGGCATAAATATTCTAAAATGAGCCGTTCAGCTAGATTTGGAACTGTAAGTAAACAGAATTAAATAAAGAACATACAAGTAACGATGGAAAACAAAATACTAACAAAGTATCCTATCTACTTGCAGATAACAGCAGAAGAAATTAGGCAACGTAAATTTCTTAGAAGAGGATTGCAGTTGAGCATTATGGTAGTTGGAGAAATGGGTACCGGAAAATCAACATTTATCAACACCCTTTGTGATGAGGATGTGATTCCAGTAGATGAAGCTCACGGGAAGAAGCAATTGAGTATCGATAAGTACAGCACAACAATATTTGAAGGTGGAACAAAAATTAATTTGGATATAGTGCTAGCATCAGGATTCGGGGATTCTGTTGATAATTCAACGTGCACATCTAAGATTGTGAAATATATTGATGATCAATTTGAGGCTGCCTTAAAGGAGGAATGTAAAATTCAAAGGACACATCAATTTAGTGACAGTAGAGTCCATGCTGCGATTTATTTCATCAGACCAACTGGTAAAGGATTGAGGCCCCTTGATATTCAATGCATGAAAGCACTTTCACAAAGATGTAACGTTATTCCGGTTATATCAAAAGGAGATCTTCTCACAGAAGTAGAAAAAGCAGTGAATCGGAAGTGCATTATGAGGGACTTAAAGAAAGCGGAGATACCTATCTACGATTTTACCGCATCATTTGAGGATATAGGGGAAATGCTGCCAGGTGTGAATATCAATGATTTAATTCCAATGTCAATAGTTTCTGGAACTGAAAGAAAGATTATCGACGATGTGGAATACAAGGTGAGAAAATTGCCACACGGGATTGTCAGGGTGGATGATCCTTCTCACTCCGATTTCTTACTCTTGAGGACTTGCCTTTTGGGTGCATGCTTACAAGATTTGAAAGATACAACAGAGGAGATTTATTACGAGAAGTACAGAACAGAAAAGTTGTCAGAGGCTAGCAAGAAATCCACTTTGGGTTCGGCCTCTCCTTCATTATCCAAGGTGAAATCGAAAGCTTCGGGAATAACTGCTAATTAATTGAGTGTAGGGATAAAAAAAAATACCTCTATGAAAGGTCGATCGATTGATATTAAATCGCATATCATTCATCCTACTTTTTTTTTTTTCACGATAATGCGGATATAAGCATTCAGTGAATGCACCAACCTAAGTGTAAACAAAGTGAATACATATTTAAGAATTGCTATTTTATATACAGTACCAACCAAGACCAAATCAACAGGCTTGCTAGAAAAGTAAAAGATGCCTGGAATTGGAGAGAATGAGATATGGAATTTGAATCCGTACAAAAATCACGAACTTGGAGTACTTTCCACGTTTATCGTTCCGGATACAAACATATGTGCTCCCGGTATCATAGTAGAGGGGCCAGAATCATCTGGAAAGACATTCACAGTTATCAAATACGCAAATTATCTTCGGAAGAAATTTGATGTGAAGTGGATGCAAATAAAATGTGATTATTGCATGACTAGACGCCGGGTTTTGAGGAAAGTTCTTGAATTCATGGAAGAGATTCTTGAAGTTGATCCTGATTATACGGAATACAGGAGGCGTATACATAGCAGTCGGCAGATGAGTCACTGTGAGAATCTTTCGAATTTTACATACGTGTTAAAGCACACATTTGGATCGGCCTTGGAGAATAAGGTAAAAGAAGTTCGATCTCAAACAGTACTTTTTGTGCTAGATCGTGTGGATAGAATGCTTATCAGCGAGCAAATAGGAGAGCTGTGTGGTGCATTAACGCGGTTACATGAGCAGGATGATCTTTTTCAGGGCATATGCTTTGTCTTTGTGGTAAATCGGGCTGATTACTTGAATCTTTCGACCATGTCGATTCCAACTATTCAATTCACAGGTTACACTATAGAGCAGATAAACAACATAATAGGAAAAAAATTTGTAAGTGATGAATGGCTTGAGGCAGTGTACAGAGATTTAGATAGTGCGAAGATCAGCAAGAAACAGCTTCAGATTTTTATCAGGAGTTTTGTGGAGTATATCGTGAAGACTTACGGCTCGTATTTTGGCCATAATATTGACATGATCATTCCTGCACTCCGGAGACTTTGGCCAGCATTTTATGAGCCAATTAAGGCAAGAGGATCGATTAAACCGCGAGTGAATGATGTTTTAACCACGTTCATGCGTAAAAGAAGGCTTCTACAGACAGAATACGGACTAGTGACGAAAATAGCAGATGAGAATGGCATTAAAGTGGGAGATAAGTTCATTTCAAGAGAGCTTCAAAGCCCCACGAAAGCTAATGAGAATAATAAAACGCGATATGACTTGCCATTGCGCACGAAGTATATCGTTGTTGCATCATTTTTAGCATCTTTTACCGACCCCAAGTATGATATGGTGAATTTTTCGAAAAACAGAGAGCTCAGATCGAACAGAAGGGTGCGATACAAGCGTCGCAAGACAAACACTTCAAATGAAACTATGGGTACCAAGCTCATGTCTCCAAAGCCATTTTCATTGGAGAGAATGCTGGCAATTTTGCGATCTGTGGCAACAGAATTTGATGTGGGACAGGAGCTGGCAGATGATGTACAACTTCAAAACGATATATCGACGTTGACCTCATTGAAAATGCTTATTAAGATGGGTGCACATGACACGATTGGGGGAGCAACCAAGTGGAGAACAAATATGGAATGGAGTGCAGTTCAACAAATAGCAAACGATGTTGGATTCAAGATTGAAAATTACCTGCAGTATTAGGTTGAGCGGCAGAAACAATATCACCAGGAATCATCAGTTGTACCACTTATGTCAGAAACTGGAATCTTTTTCCCAACAAGCAAACAGTTTTTTTCCACTTCGGAGTACATTTTGCCGTATCCTGTTATTGAGCAGAGAGACCTGATTTTTGCACGGGCTTGCTTGAAAGTCTTTCTGAAGTTCTCGACATCCTCATCAGAATTTGATGCTACCACAAGCCCACTTTTAGAGTCAATAAATGAATTAAGTAGCTGTATCACTTCGGAAACCTGCTTTTGCAATCTAAGATAGGTTTTCTTTCTACCGTTCAATATTATAAAATCTGACGTGGGATTTGCGGTTCTTGCCATCAGAATTTGCTCATGCAAGAATTCAGCGATTTCTCGTAATGCTCCTACGACTATAAACCGCTGAAATCCTGTTTGTATGCCAAGCTCTTTTCCTTCTCTATGATCGTCTTCAGTTGGTTGTGATTTTCCTTCCTCGTACCCCTTCTTATAGAAATGCTCCTCTGGTCTCAGAAGCAACTCTGAGTCAAAAATGTCGTTCGTGGAGTTTGAGATCATTCTAATAGGTATGGATATATATGTAATATAGTTCAGAGAAAGACTTTATTTGAAAATAGTAAATGTGAATGCTATAGTGGACGAGGATACAACTGATTCTCATAGGCGCCTTTTTTCATTTATCCGTACTGTTTTTTTTATTTTTTTTTTCTCGCAACTATTTTTCTGATCTATCGGGGATCTATCGGGTAAGCTGCTTTCGTTGTTTATTTACCTATATGCAAGTGGTCTATGGACGTAATTACTAACTTTGTTGATCAGAACTCTACCAGTTTAGAACACCATCGGGAAACCTTGAATACCCTGCATCCAATATTTTTTTTGAAGTATTTTTAAGGATTGTCAGTTTTGGGATCGCTGAGTCTTAAATAGAATTCATGAACTCGACCGAAGACCTGCTTTTAGCAGATACCAACAATTCACGGAGAAGGCAATTTACGGGAGTGAAAGATGATATTTATAGCTCCGAGATAGGCTCAGATAGTGGAGAAAGTAGTTCCGATGAAGAAGCACAGTCCACTGATGAAGGTAGTGCGGAAAATGGAAATGGAAAGGAAAATAAAAGCAGTAGCCAGTATTTACAACAGCTAAACGAAAGCATCAAAAAGGAAGACGAGGATTCAGCTTATCAGTCGTCGGAAGTGGATATCGATCAAAGCAGTGGAGAAGATTTTGAGGCTTTGGACAGTGAAACAAGGGAAACCATAATAAAGTATTATAATAATCCAGAAAACGCTGAACTAAATAGAATTGACAGAAAAATAGTGAAAGGAGCAAGCGGGCCAAAAATTGAGGCATTTAACTTGGATGAAGAGGAGGAAGAGGGTTCATTTGAAGAGTTTAACTCGAATTTAGATAGTCAAAATAACATGAAGAGAAGAAGAGATCAGGAAAATGACGATACCGATGAAGACTCATGGGTTTTACATGCAAAAAAAGATGAGATTACAAAGGCTCGTGAGGCAGAAAGAAAGGCTAAGCTTAGATTGGCAGAGCAGGAGAGAGAAAGGAAGAATAAAGCTATAAAAACGACAAATTGGCAACTTATAGGTCAGTTATTGGAATTTCTAGAGCCAGTACAAACGGTATCGGAGCTTTTACAGAATTTGCACCAGAAATCATTAGAGATCGACAAAAAGCTAAAAAAGAAGCAGAAACTCATAAACTCAAAAGAAGGAAGTTGTCAGGAAAGTAATATGGAACTAAGAAATGAGAAAAAAATGCTCAGAGCTAGAATATCTAGACTAACCGATTCCGCTTATCAGCTTTCCCAACGTGGATTTAAGAATGCCTTTGAACAGCCAAGAGAATTGCTTTTAAGAGAATATAGAAAAGATTGCGGAGAAGAGTACAAGCAGCGTGATAGAGAGAAAAGAAGAAATACACAGAAAGAAGAAAGCATCACAATTAGCCAAGATGATCAGTCAGATTTCACTGACACTACTAACAATAATGCATATTGGGAATTTAAATGGAGTCTGGGGGATGATAAAATATATGGACCTTATGATTCTAAGACTATGGAAGCCTGGAAAAGCACATACTTTGCCGAAACTCCCGCTTTTGCAAGAAAAATATCAACTAAAAACAGAAGAACGTTTAAAAATGCTCTTGACATAGATTTTTCAAAATAGGTTGTGCGTAATTTACAAACGATTGTCTGTATCGATGATTCAGTTTACGTGCAAAAAGCAATAATATGAGTACATATGCACACTGGGTGCATATCTTTGAAGAAAAAAAAAAAAAGGTAATAATAGTAATACTATAAAAAATGCGGGGTAACGGATCACAAAGTCCAATTTCTGAACAGCCGGCCCGGAGTTCTTGGCCTTTGTTTGCTAAACAAAGCAAAGCAGGATACACTTTTGTAACTGAATTTTGAGAATTCTATTACAGAGGGTGCTATCTAATTTTAAAATTTTTATTGTTGAAGGCGAAACGGGATAAACAGATAAAAAATAAAATGTTTTATTTGAAGGAGAGCTGATTTCTGCAATCTGTTTAACCAGGGTGGCTACCGGATCGCAAAGGGGGTGCGGAATTATGCATATAAGAAACTTTTTGAATAGCAAAAAGGGAAAAAGGGACTCCGAAACTCCGAGAGACGGCGGCTGACCCATTTTCCCGGATGAATTCAAGATTCTTCCACATGTGCCTTTTCCTACCTACACTAATACAAACTTTCAAGACTATAAAAAGGGCATATTTCCTTGTATATTATTTCAGAACACACATATGATTACGCAAGTCATCCTTTAAATTCATTCTTATATAACAAAAGGCAGAACTTTATCATTTCTCTAAAGCTATTTTCTGTCCCCATACTTTCAAAATTACTTTCGCAGAAGATCAAAATAAAAGCCAGCAGAGTAGCGGAATGGCACCTCAGGCTTTATCAGCTCTAAATATGGCATCGAAATGCCTAACAAAGGCATCCAAGCCTCTTTTCAATAAAGGCGAGAGTGACTCGAAGAAAATTAACGCCTCCAAAAACTTCAGCTCATACACCCAACCGAAAAGATCATATTATGATATGTACAACCAACCACCGCAATATGACTATGACTCCGTTCCAGAATCAGGCTATATCTTTGACAATCTCCATGTTAGCAATAACGGATGCGGTAATATTATTGAAGGCGAGATGACATATATAAATAATGCTGAAGACGACACATATTCAATTCCGGATACGCCGTTTATTCCTACAGTCTATACTGATGATGCAGTTAGCAGTCAGGGCCATCGTGCACTATGATGAGGATGAACCATAGCGAAACATGGACAATGACACAAATAACTAATTCTTCTTTAGAGGCTCTTGACTTTCTTCTCTTTTTCTTTATCTTTTTCAATTCTGGTCATCACTGGTTGGTTTACCGTTTGAAATAGGAGACTTTACCAATGTGACATTGACTATCACTTATTTTTATACAGGGTATGGCAAATAATGGAATAACAATATCACACACACAAATATTAGTAGAGAACATGTAATATGTATGGAAAAATAGCAAACTGGAAGAGTCAGCTCAGTGATCAACACAAAGCCGACACAGCAATGCTCTGTATAAAATTCTTGTTGATTCGATATTTACATTAATAGAAAGGTCTTCTTTTATGCGAATCCCAGACTGAATCAAACTTGAGATCTCCAACATATCCACCTAGCATACTAGTCTGCACATGATGCTCGTACGACTCTGGATATTTAGAAAGATCGTTAGCAGCATCCTTATTGAGAGGATCGTTAGGGTTAGGATGAAGAAATAGGTGCAGAATACCGGCAAAAACAAGGCCTAGCGTTAATGTTGGTTTCCAGTCATTTCTGAGAATATTTAAGCACACGTGACCTTCGAGATCAATGTTTGGGTGATAAATGCGTTCGAGACATTTAAATTCCGGTGCTCTGTTTGGATAATCCTCGGGCACTTGACACTCAAAGTGGAAAATGCCATTCGCGTAATATCCTTCCGTTGGCCTTACCGTAAGCTTTATATGCATCGGGTTGGATTCACTGTAATATATACTGATTCCTGGAATTTCCTCATACTCTTGGAGATCTCTTTTTGCACGAATATATGCAACTGATACAGTTTTCTGCGGTGAACCACCTTTCTTCTGCTCCTTTTGCATTTTTCTTAGACGTAACTGTGAGCTACGTGTTAGTAGGCAAGAACGTTTAAAAGAAATTTGACTAGCCTTTCCAAACTTACCATTGTGGAAGTCAGCTATATAGTATCTTCTTGCTTTGTGTAAATTATAAAGGAAATATATCAATCAATATTAAATGTTTAAAAATGGAGAATGAAGCATGCTCAAGGTATGTAGAACGTACTTTTGCCGTACACTTCAAGACGTCATTTGTAATTTTTGTTACATCCATACACCATTCAAGGTGTGCTAAAGAAAGGCGTGGAAAAATTCCATGGAATTAAAGTAATTCAAAATATTTTCAAGGGTTTGTCATTAACAGGATTCAATTTCATGAAGAAGTAAAAAGTGAAGGATAAAGTATATACAGCACATACTAGAGTACCATATGAAATAAAATTAAGATTCTTGTAGCAGATATGAAAATGGGAGGATTAGTTACGTGAAAATGTTGAACTTGAATTTTCATCGACAATCCGGCAAAGGGAATAAGAAGGGGCGGTTGGCGATGACAAGATCGAAAAAAAATTACAATTTCATTAAAAGTATTGCGGGAGTACCAAAATGTCAAACGTTAAAATAAAAATAAAAATTAATGCGCCAAAAATCAATATCTAATTCTAAAAAATAAACACGCAAGAATAATAAACAAACAACAGGAAAAAAAAAGCTTACGATTTACTCGATAAGTGCACAAACCGGTAAGAAGCGCCCAAGTGCATGGATCAAGAAAAATTTCTCAATCCGTAAATGAATTTATAACTTCCCTGATTATTTACCTGAGGAAGCGAGCGGAAATCTTGAAATCAACTGTATTGTAATGGCATGTCGGTTTGCAACTGAAATTAGCTACACAATATAATTAACGTGCTTTTCTGCCATACAGACTTCCCCACATACATATCGATACCAGTGTTGAGAGTGGCAGAATTTCTGAGTGCGGATAATTGATCATTTGAGATAACCGAGTGCATCTTTTGCAGTGATCAGCAAAAACTAAAGAGGATTAATATACGGAAAAGAGCATATCGGAGCCAAGTAGACAACACATATTTAAGTGAAACAAGCCAAGCAAGAACCAGAGCAACGTTTACACTGAAGAGTGAAGGAAAAATAAAGCGTTTGGTGAATATTAATCATTCGGAATGTCATTACCATTCACACCGAGCAAAAGTGGTAAAAAACATACAGCCGGATCAGAGGGATCTGCGGAGGATTTGCAGTCTCAGTTTGCGGAGCTCCAAAAGCGGTTAAAGCGTATGCCACATGCCATGGTGTCGGAAAGTCCCTCGCGTAATAGAGGGCCACGCACAAACATATTGAATGAAGATCAAAGTTCGAGTGAATCAGAAGAAGAAGATGCGACAAAAGACGACGAGGAGGAAGAGGAGGAAGATGAAGAGCCTATAATAAGGAGGAGAATCAGACGTGGCCCAAAAGAGTTGGCATCACCAACCAGCCCCAAAAGAGTGGATTTCCTTAGTGACTTGAGTGATGGATTACTTGTGGAATCGCGTCGTTTGGCATATGAAAACAAACAGTTCAAGACTCAGGTAGAGATCTTGAAGGAGGAGCGCGACAAGTTCAAAAACCAGGCATCGAACTTGGGGCTACTGAACACAAAGTTGAGCGAAAAAGAGAGTCAGTCGAGTGATCGCATCTGGGAGTTGGAGACAAAGCTTTCCGAATCCAAGGACAAGCTTGAAAAGGCACTTATTGATCTTGAAAGGGTGGGCAAGGCCAAATCCTCGTTGGAAACACAGTTGGCAGACTCTACGGCTGCACTTGAAGGTGTGCGTTCCCAAAAGATTGAGCTTGAGAAGCAGAGTAATGAGAAAATCAACACACTCAAAAAGCAGGCAAGTGACATGAGGCAGAGAAACAGCGACCTCAACGATGAAAATGATGCTCTCCAGAAGAAGGTTGGTGAGCTGAAGGCCAAGGCCGGCGCTGTTGTTGCACCAATGAGCTTTAAGGATGCATTTGCGGGTCTAGGCGATAATTTTGACGAGGCAACTGATAACGACGCGTCGATGTTGATGGAGCCGGAGCCTACAGAGCTCAACTTGGCCGTGGACAACGCCAAGGAGCTTGATAGAGAAACACTAAGAGCAAATCTTTCGCACGCAATAATGACAATTGGTCGGCTAAGAAAGTACATTCAGAAGCAGAAAGTATTCCATGCCAAATCGCTTGCCTCGCCAACTCTGAAAACACTTGCCATGTCCTCTCCTATGGCCTCGACTCCTATTGGCTCAAGAACAGCCGGCTCACCAAGAGGATCGAGATCTGTGAAAAGAAAGCTTTTTCAAAGCGGATCAGGCTCTTCCTCTCCAGTGAAAGAAAATGTGGGAGAGAATTTGGAGAAGGACTGGGAGAATTTTGAAGACACATCAATCGCCACGACTAAAACAACCGCCGGAAAACTTGGGCACATTCCAGCACTTGTGAAAAACGACAATAGTGATGATGATGATGATGACGATGAAGATGACAAGCAGGAGAAGCAGTTGAGATTACAGCAAGGTGACAAGAAAGCTTTGGCAGACGAGCTTATGGAGCGGGATATCAGCCAGAGAGACTTTGAGAGCAGTCCAAGCAAGAAACCGGCAAAGAACAATTCTACGTTTGCAAACTGGGGTATGATTGCAATTCCACATGGCCAGTCATTGGATGCAATAGGCGAGTTCGACATGGTTCCGTTTGCCCGTGGAGACTACGAGCGTTTACTGAAGCAGCAAAAACGTAAGGCAGAGAAAACAGTCAAGATTCCACCTTTGAAGAAAAAGGCTGTTCAAGGCTTGAGACTCGTGACTTCTCCTGAGTACAAGAAGCTTAAGAAGGAGCTTGAAACTACGACTACCGAGCTTCAGCGGGCCAAGAATAAGGTCGAAGACATAAAATCAACTGCGGAGACACAGACGGAAAGTCGTGATGCCAAGGAGTATGAAGTCCAGGTCTCTAACTTGAGAAGTAGGCTTTCCGCTAAGGAGAAGGAGGTTGCAGAGCTTAAGGAGAAGCTGGAGGAGGCTGAAAAGGAGGCTGCCCAGAATTTGCAAGAAAAGCTTTCCAAGAAGGAGACGGAGAAAGAGGAGCTTAGAAGAAGCTTGCAGAGAACTAACAATATGGCTATCCGGAATCTGCAGGAGAAACTTTCGAAAACAGAATCTGAGAAGGAGGAACTTGGAAGGAAACTGGAAGATTCACAAAGGGAGGCAGCCCAAAACTTGCAAGAGAAACTTTCCAGCGGCCAAACAGAGAAGAACGATCTTGAAAAGAAGCTTGAGCAGGCAACATCAATACTCGAGAAGAAGCTTTCCGAGAAAGATGTTCAGATTGGTGTTCTTCAGAAGAAGTTGGAGGACTCTCAGAGCGAAGCCGCCACTACTCTTCAAAAGAGACTTTCTGAGAAGGAAGCAGAAGCAGATGATCTCAAGAACAGCCTCGAAAATAAGTGGAAACAGGCCTCAGAGGATTTGGAGAAGAAACTTTCCGATAAGACAGCGGAAATGGAAGAGATGAAGAAGAAACTAAATGCTGCTGAGTGTTTGCAGAAGACTCTTTCACATAAAGAGGCAGAGATGGGAGATCTCGAGAAGAAACTACAAGATGCTCAGAAAGAGGTGGTTGAGAATTCTTCGGCCGCCCATACTTTACAAGAACAGGTCGACAGTTTAAAGGCTACAATTGAAAAGCTTAGGGAAGAGGTTAAAACGGACGAGGCTGAAGTCGCCAGACTTTGGAACTTGGTGGGTGAAACCAAGAAGGAAGCAGGTGCCATCAAAGACAAAATTTCGGATAAGCTTTCTGCTACAGAGAAGGAGCTTTCAGCACTAAAGCAGAAATACGAAAATCCAGACGAGTCTTATCTCACATCCAAAGCAAGTGTCTTGGGCTTTTCAACACTTCCGTTTGAAGAGCAAAAGAAATTGAGGGGTGATTCTAAAGATAAGGCAGTCTTGCAGAAGTTGAAACAAGCACTCGAGTTGCAGATCGGCGAACTAAAGGAGAAGGCGGTGCAATCAGAGAAGAAGCTAACTGAAGCCAACAAGAAGCAAACTGACGTTTTGAATGAGTTGAAGATGCTTAAAGAGGTTCACAAAGCGCCAAGTGCCCAGTATTTGAAGGAGAAGGCAGTCGGCTTGCAATTGGTTGCTATTCCTAAGCTCGAATATGATAATAAGAATGAGGAACTCGAGAGTACGCGGAAGAAACTTGAGGAGAGTGAAAAGACTTGCAGCAACTTGAAGAATGAAGTTGAGCAAGCCAAGGAGGAAAGTTCTCAGTTGAAGACGCAGCATTCAGAGATTGAGAAGAAGATTGCACTCAAAGCGAATGCATTTAATGAATCCCAAAAGCAGCTTTCTGCAGTTAACAATACGTTATCTGAGCGCGAAGTCAAGCTTGTGACCTTACAGTCTGATTTGAAAGAGAAGCAGAAGGAGATTGACGGCTTACAGCAAACATTGAACCGCCTAAAGGAGCGCAATACAACATTGGATGACAGTTTAACGAGATTGAAGCGTTCGTATGAAAAGCCTGATAGTGGATACATTAAACAGCATGCAGATGCATTGGGATTGGCGTTGATTAGCAAAATAACCTCTACTGAATCCAGGGACGACGAGTCCGTGTTTGAAGATGCTTCCGAGGATCCAATCAATATTGATTCTGAGAAGGATATATCCCCAAGAAGAAGTAGCAGCTTGAGCAAGGTGTTCTCAAGAAGTATTTCGCAATCTAAGAAGTTGCAAAAGCAGTTGAAAGAAGCTCAGGAACAGGTGAAAAATCTGCAGAAAAAGCTTGACAAGCCAACACCAGAATACATCCAAAGCAAGTGCGAGTTCGTGGGTATTGCAAATGTTTCGACCGGTGATTACTCTAAGTTAAAGTCGAACATCAGTGCTCTTGAAGATCAGTTGCAGAAGAAAGAGGAGAAGCTAAATTCCGTGAAACAGGCCCACAGCCAAGAGGCGGTTTTGTTGAAGAAGCTTTTGGAACAGAAACAGAACGAACTTTCACAATTGAAGAGTGCACAAGATGCAAAGCTTGAAAAGCAGAAGGCATTAATCAGCAATGGATCAACTGAGCTTGAGCTGAAAAAGAATCAGTTGCAAACTAAAATCACTGAGTTAGCAACTTTGAAAGCCGAACTTCAAGGTAAGAGCTGTGATTTGGAATCAACCAGCTCGAAACTAACCAAGTGTATGGATGCATTGAAGGAGAAGACATCTGAATTGGAGGAGTTGACCGGGGAGCATCAAAAGCTTCGGGTGAAGTTGGAGAAACTTGAGTCTGACTATGAGACTGCCCACGAGATTTTGGAGAAGCCAGAAAAGAAGTTCCTTGAGGAGAAAGCTGGACTCTTGGGGCTTTCACTTGTTGCAAGCACCGAACATTCTGCCGTTATGAAGAAAGCTCAAGAAAAGGAGAGTGCTGTTGAGCAACTTAACACAGCTATAACTAGACTTAACCAGGAGTACAGTACTGCCAAAGCAGATCTTGGCGTTGCTCATAATGAGATCAACTCGTTGAAGGAAGAACTAGATGAAGCACACGTTGGATTGGAAAAGATGGAGAAAGAAAATGCAACGAACGAAAATTTGCTTACTGTGAAGGCAAACAGAATTACAGCATTGAACCTAGATCTAGAGAAGAAGAATAGTGACGTTTTAAAACAGTCGGAAGAACTTAAGAGGTTGAAAAGAGAGCTCAAATCTTTGGAAGATGAGAAGTCTAATCTTGAGCAGAAGAACGTTTCTCTAAGTAAGACTGCCTCGTCTATTCCATCTGGGTGTGTTGCCATTGACATTGAACGGTTTAAGAATTTGCTTGGTGCGATGTCAATGTTGGGTGTCCAGTTCAAGCAATACGCAGAAAACTTGAAGAGTAATGATGTTGATGATGAGGAGTTGAAGCGCGAAATTTCGGAGTTGAAGTCCGCCGCTGAGCAGCAGGCCAAAATTTCATCTAAATATGAATCTCCAAGTGTTGAGTACATCGAAGAGAAAGCAACTAACCTTGGTATGAAGGTTCTTTCGGTCAGTGAATTCATAAGCTTGAAGTCTGAAAATAAAGAGAATCTGATTGACAAGAGCGAGAACGGTGACGAGACCAGCATTGTAAGCGAGGAGGCTATTAACGAGCAAAACAGAATACTCACAGAAAAGATGAAGAGTAGAGCAGATGAACTGGAAGCATTACAGACCGATTTGAAGAAGAAGGAGCTAACTTTGAAGCAGCTGGAGCGGAGAGTTGAAGGAACACTTGATCCAGAAGAGGCAAAGGATGCAGAACTTCGAAATGCTGAGAGTGGAAGTATGCCATTTACGAAGATCTCAAAGCTCCGGAAGCTTTTGGATGTGAAACATCAAGAAATTTCATCAACCGAGCAAAAGATTATAGAGAATGACGAAGTTCTTTCTAGAATTAAGAAGAAAGGAAGACATTTGTCGATGGAGGAAATTGACACGGTTGATATGCAACTTGATCAGAAGAAGAAGGAGCTGGAGGAGAGAAAAAGCTTGCTTACAGAGAAAGTTCGGAATCTGGAGATTGAGATCAAAAGAATGCAGGAAGATGCCAAGGACAAGGAAAATGTTAGACCTGGAGGATCGATTTCGGATCAACTTGACTCCGTGCGCGCCGAACTCAAAGCGAAGTCTAACGCACTGGATGTTCTTCAAAAGTACATTGAATCGAATCGCCAAGATGCTTCAAGAGCCAAAGCTGGCACTTCAGAGTTGCAGATGGAGATTGGTGAACTTAGGGTTGAATTGAGGAAGCAAAAGCGGGAGTACAATCACATCCAGCAGTTGCTTGATAGGGCAATCAAGTCTTATGAGCCAGAATTAGAGAATCGTAACCGGGAGATTGGACAACTAAAAACTCAGCTCAAGAATAAGGCAGTGGAGTTGCAAGAACTTGGAGCACAGGAGGAAGCGGCAAAGAGACAGAGAAAGGCTGCGGAGAAGTTTGTGCCGAAGAATGAGTATGATTCTTTGAAAGAGCAGCTCGAGAAACAGCGTTTACAGTTTGAAAATTCGGAGACGGCTGCTTCAAAGAAGAATGCTTCATCTCCTCGCACGATAACGTCACAAGAACTTGCAATCAAGGCTGCAGAGTATGGTCTTGCACTAATTTCAGAGCAGGAGCTTGCCGATTTGAGACAAAGATCACCGGCAACAGTTGAGGATATCAACGTAGCGGCAAGAAAGATGAACTTACTCTGTATTCCCGAGGACAAGTTTGTTGCAACTACTGTTTGCAGAAAGCCGGATCCTGCTACCGTTGTAGTTCTTCCTTTGAGCTATTATGTCAAGTTGACCAAGACACATGACTGGTATAAGATGAATAGAGATAGTATTGCGGAGTGGCAAGAGATGGAGAGGGAAAAGACTGCAAACAGGAATGGAGTTAACGGTAAGAAGGTAGAGGATGAACGAGTGTCGCTGATATCTTCGGGCTCCACATCTATTTCTTCTTCTTTGGCCGCAAAGCGTGGCTCATTGGGCCAACAGTCAAGCTCACGGAGAGCAGCTTTGAAGAGAAAGCTGCATCTTTCGCAAGAGCCACCAGTGAACTCACCAGCGTTTGCATTATCGCAACTTGCAAAGCAGGATGCTGCAGATACGGAGAGCAGACTTGGAGCTACATCCTTGCACACGGTCAACACGGTGATATCCACGAGACAAGAAATGGTGGCGGCAATAACGCAGACCATCATTGGAGAGTATCTCTTCAAGTACTACAGGAAATTAGGGCCTTTAGTTTCTTCGGTGAGTGGAACAAGACACGAAAGATACTTCTGGATTCATCCTTACTCGCTCACACTCTATTGGTCTACGTCGAATCCTTCACTCTCGGATCCATCGGAGAACAAGATTCATGCGTTGGCAATTGCTAAAGTGAAGGTGGTCGATGATAACAATCCTCTTCCACCTGGTTTGTACCACAAATCCATAATTGTTTACTCGAACGATCGCCACTCTATCAAGATCACGTGCCCAACCAGGCAGAGACATAACATCTGGTTCAACTCACTACAGTATTTAATTGCGAAAAGTATTGCCGACACGAATAGCGATGCAGATACTGAGAATCAGTATAACGAGAATTTCAGCCTGGACGAACGGCTTCAACTGGAAAGAAGTCAGTCTTTCCGGCATCAGCAACCTCGTACGAGTATTCTTCGATCCGGAAGAATGCCTAGAGCAACAAGCACGGCTTCTATTTCTGACTCTTCAAGCTTTTTGCAGAGACAGAGATCATCTTTTCCTTCGATGAGTAGTCTTAAGCGGCATTTGACGAGACACAACCATTAGCGGTTACAGTTTTGTTTGGAACAATAGCGTTTACATTAAGAGAGGTAGATTTTTACTTGTATGTATATATAAGAGAGCATAATTTATGACATGAACTTTGGATGTGTGTATTAGTGAAACGTAAGAAAGATAGTGGAGGATCAAGGAGAGATGGGGAGAGGGGGAAAAAAGGCAAAAAATGAAATGCATCATCAATGATATGTGAGAAAGCCAAACGCAAAATATGGAAAGAAAAAATAAGATGAAATAATATAAGATAAAATGAACTAGGACAAATGAAATAGTGTAAAAGCAATGCAGAGCAGGAAAGAAGCCAAGAGAGATAGCCTTCGGTCAATTATTAGATTCAATTACAGCCCTCTACTCATCCACAAACGGATTGAGCGTCCTGACGGTCAAGCATGGTAAAGCCATACCTATTTCCGCACGCAAAAGAACAGGGATCCTTTGCATAACCTTTATCTGCTGGATATGCTCGTCTCCGTCCATCTTCGTAACACACAGCTTCATGTAAGCAGCCAAAGAACCTTTGGCACTTCCTTCTCCTGGAGCAAGGAACAACGAAGGTGCATGTTGGTGGAAAGTTTGGAGTCTCTGAAGCATTGCGGCACTTAGCAACTGACCATTTGTCTCCGCCTGATGCTTGGCAGCAGCCTGAGCAGGAGCCCTGTACTTATTTTTGATCGATGCCCTGTACGAAAGAGCATTATTTTCGTCCTCAGGAACGTACGTAGCCGAATCAACGCCAGGCTCCCAGTACAATTCAAGCATTCTCTGGGTCTTGTCAAACTCGGCCCGCCGGAGAGGCAACTGATCTCCGTGTACACGTTTCTCGATGCCAAACTCTGGAAGATAAACGTCAAACGAGGACTCGTAGACCTGCAAAACAACACCCGTGCACAAGATCTGGCCAGTTTCCCGGCCCATGTCATTAACAGTCTGGCAGAGCAAAAGATGGATGGCCTGCTCCTGTGCGGCCCGGGCACAGTCTTTTTTGAAGTTGCAGTAGTCACAGGTGACCTTCAGTGAGTCGATGGACTCGGCATAGGAAGTAGCATCAGGGTTGGTGTTTGCACAAACGACGGACTTCAACTGTCTGTGGACGACGAGGTCCGCATACCTGCGTAATGGAGACGTGAAGTGAGTGTAAGTTGGGCTGTTGAACAAGAAGTGGCCCAAGTTCTGGTCACTTCTACCAGCAACAACATACCGGCCCTTAGGCATGCATTTGGCAAGAATAGTTTCCACAGCAGACCGCTTGAGGGGATCCTGGATAGTGAGCAATGAGTTCTGGAATGTGACCGAGTTCGTGGTATCAAGTTTCACACCCAGACGCTCAATTTTCGCCAAGTGAGCCTCGAACTTCGAGACTGTTGGCATAGGGTATTTGCGCAGTAAGGCTCGCGATCCGAGCCCAGAATGAATCTTTTGAGCTACTGCAGCATTGACTGCATGGAAGATCTCTGCTAGAACTTCACTCGCCTTATCCTCCGTGTATATGTTGAGAGAAGGACGAACGCTTTCGTCATCCAACCTGTCAAGAAGAGGTGTGGACACGTCAGCATTAAGGCCAGGGTTGCCGAGTCTCTTTTTGCGAAGCCTGTCCGAGATGAGTTGGAGAGTAGCAACATAGCCTGCGGCAGCAGATGGAGGATTCTTGTTTGGTGGTTGGGCGTTGTTGGTGCCTGATGACTGGCTATCTCCACCATTGCCGGATAGTCGGCCATCCTCTTTCTTGCCGGATTGTCGACCCTCACCTTCTGCCCTCTTCTCACCTCCCAAAATCTCGTCCATCTCCTCGTAGCTCACTTTTTGGGCGGGCTTCACGACAGTCTGGCCCATCCAAACATCCTGGATCTCAAAGGTGGCAGAGCTGATCTCGAACACAACACTCAAGGCAAGACTGGTCTTGTTGGCGTCAAACGAGAAGGCCTGAGAAACATCGTCGGGGAAAAGACCAACTGTTTTTTGAGGAAGTGCAACACCGTGAGATCTCTTTCTTGCCCGCTTGTCCAGGCCGGAGTTCCGGCCAACAAAGTATGTCACATCTGCAATGTGCACACCGAGCTCAATACGGTTGTTCCGAGCCACCTTGACGTGCATGGCAGCTTCAGAAACCACACCATTCTGGCTAAAGGCAAGAACATACTCGGAAAGCAAGTCCCTGCGACCGGAAAGCCCGTCTTCGACCCGAGGAAGCTCAGATAGGCATCTGTCGACAGCTCTGTCCGGGTACTCGTTTCCCTGGAAATTGTTGTCGCGCAAAATGCTTGTGACTTCGACCTGTGGGTCGTCGATTGGGCCCAAAAGACTCACTAGTGTGCCGAATGGATGCAAGGATGTGATTGGCCACCGCTTAATAGAGGCGACAAAGATCTGGTCCGCGTATGTTTCATGGTTTTCCACAAAGTCTTTTGGAGCCTGCTCAGTTGGGATCGCAATGAGAGGCACCTTCTTGTCTGTGGGTTTAAACCAGATGATTTTCGGCCGGCCCCCCTTGCCGCCGTTTCTCTTGGCGTACTTACCGTTTTTATTCTCCTTGGAAGCCTGGGATGGCCGAAGAAGCCCCAAAGTGCCAGAGAAGAGCTGACCTGGAATTCGATCAATCACTGCCACAATGTGCCCTGCATACAACGGCTTTTGCACATCGCTGATTTCCTCCTCCTCAGCCAGCAAAAGCGACTGGCCCTCCACCTCGACATCGTCGTTTTTCTTTTGCGTAGGTCTCTGCTTTAGAGATCCCTTCCGGTTCAAAGGCTGGCCGGTTGAATCATGGCTGTGCAACTTCTCGCTCTCGGTTGCATCATTGTGGGAGTCTGTGATGGGCAGGGCCGGGTTCGAACCCGCGCCCTTCTTCCGGTTTCCCTCGGCCCACTCCTTGTAGTCCTTGATTCGCTTTTTTTCCTCCTTCTCACGCTTTGACGTCCACACCTCGTCCACCACAAGAAGCTCAACTGCAACCAGATCACCTTCAAGCGCCCTGTTACGGTCCTTAGACCCGCAGATGAAGATATCCGCGTCTAGAAGCCCGTTTGTAGACACGTAAGCATCACTCCGGTTCTTCTTATTCACCCTTAAAGTGCCCGTCACGAGTCTTCCCTCACCAATGAGCTCAGGAAGCGAGTTTTGCGGCAAATATGGGGCAAACAGCGACTTTCTCTGCCCGTTTTGGAACTGTGTGATGGATGACGCAGACCCTCCATACGATCCCTGCTTTCTGTGGTGGCCCAGACTGAATCCAGAGGCGGAATTCATGCTGGAAGCTGATCCAAGCCTCCTGTGGCCAGAATAACCGCCAGATTGCTCGGCAAACGACGGCTGTGGTGGGCCAAGAGCCGAGACTCCGCTGGAACCGGGCTGGGACGCTGGAAACTGGAATCCACGCTGCGGAGACGACGAAGATGCCGCCGGAAACTTGAAAGACTGGCTTTCATTCAGGCCTGGCGGTGCTGAGAGGCCTGGAGGAGGAGGTGCAAGACCCTGAGTAGAGTTTTGAGCCGGGGTAACAGTTAAAGATGGTGGAGAAAGTGGAGAAACGAGCCCAAAGCCCGCCCGCCGGCCCAGTTTCGATGGAGAATGCACTCTCTGTGCCTGGGCTTCTGCTGCCGCTCTCCGGGCCTCCGTAATGCCCAACGAATGCCGCCGGGCATGCCCCATTCCAGCCGGAAACTGTGGGGACTTGAATGAATGGAAAGAAGGAGACTGTGACTGCGACCGAGAGTGCGATCTCGCGTGGCCGGAAAGTTGTAATCTCCCCTCCTCTAAGACCTCCGGTGACCCGCGGTACGAGGCCGACGACTGGGTCCGCTTGTGCAAATGGTTGCCAAACGTGAATTCCTGGCCAGACGGCAAGGCTGTGGAGCTTGAAGACCGTCTGTGGGCTCCAGACAGATAGGAGGCGTTTGATGCTGACGTAAGCGTGAGCCCTTGCAGGCCAAGAGTGCCTGATGCCGTTCCCTGGAGGCCAAGAGTGTTTCTTGAGTTTCCATCAAGTGCATTTCTCGAATTTCCCTCAAGTGAATTTCTTGAAGCTCCACCAAGGCCGCTTCTCGAACCCCCCATACCTGCCTGCTGCGAAAGCTGCTGCTGCTGCTGTAGAATCTGCTGTTGTTGCTGTTGCACTATCTCGAGCTGTCTCTGAAGATTAAGCTGCTCCACTATAATAAACCAGAAAGGTGCATGTTAGTATTTTCGTTCGTAGTAAAATAAAAGCTGAAAAAATTAATAATCTCTTCCGTACATACGCATTAATGTTGTTAGTTCACTTGGCGAACGCCGGTGTGCCACGTGAATTGTCCTTGGCTTGTCACCTATCGTCTGAACTGTGGTCGGCTCATTCTGCTGCCCATTCGCGGAAGATCCATCATGCTTCGATGGTAGATCCCCCTGTGGCTGATTGTTGAACCCAAAGAATGAACTGTGGGACGACGAATCCATGCTTGCTGTAAATGATGCAATAATATCAATCCAGTGTCTGTTCTCTTCTTATGTCTCTTCAATGCAAGTAAATTGTAATAGATACGACACTCCTATCTACCAGTTTCACGTTGCACGGTTTGTAATGGAAATCGGGCGCCGCTGAAAATGTGTGCTTTAATAGCTTCTTTCCCGGAAAGTAATGAACGAGTAAACTTAAGGAATGTTTCAAAAAGTATCACCCGTGTAACTAATATTAAGGGAATGTGCCTAGTAGATCCGTGTCTCGTAGGTTGTGAGCCTGATGCTTGACTGTGAGCCCAAATCCAGTGCTGAAAAAAAGAACTAGTTGTCCAAAGCTAGAGAAACAAGTCGCCCTGCTATGATGAATATCTGTAAATTAAGGAAGAAAAAAAATGCAGAAGGCGCTGCAAAAAATGGTATAACGACAGACAAATTCTATAGCCGGTTCTGCTCCTGATGCTAATTACTGGTTCTAATAGAATCTGTTAAAATGAAAGGATATTTGCCAAAAAAATATACCTGTAATGCTACGATTGAAATGTTGCCTCCAAAGTCTAAAACTTGGGCCCAATTTTTAATGTCTGGGGAAGGGGAAGGAAGTTCTTCACCATCTCTGTCAAAAAAAAAAAAATTAATTTTATGGTACAAAAAATTTGTGCTTGAGTGTCAGACTTCAGTGAATGAGCTACGGAGATCAAAAGTATATTATTAGAAACCTATTTAAAAGTGGTGCTAAATACCTCAATCGGGTTTCTTGCTAACATATATATGCAAGTATTTCTTTTGATTGATCAGAACCGTTCATTTTTTATTTTCCGTAAAGTTTGTTTCCTTATACTGTTGTTTTGGTTTGCCTTATGGGATAGATGGTACGGCGTAGAAATGAGAGTCACAAGGGGATTACGTAATGGTATTTGGCAAGCGAAACGATGAACAAACGATAAAAAAATTTGTGAAAGACAGGGTTGTTCGCTCAGTCGATTCATTCAGTTGCAATGACGACTAGTACTTCAATTTTTGGTTTAGTTTTCATCAACTTCAAACGTGCCTGAAATTAAAAAGTCATTACTGATCAATTTTAAATACCAAGAAAAAGCATAAAAGTAGTATTGTGTAGTTGCATTATTGTGGATAGTGCACATGTTATACGAACTCTCGCCAAGTGAGTGACATAGGATTCGAAAGGTATCTATCTATCCCTTCAATTTTGAAAATATAATGAATAAGCTTATGAAATTTTCGCATCTGAATAATGCCGCAACCTGCAATCCTCTCTACGATACTTTCATATTATTGCATTACAAATACAAATCATAAAAAATAATTCAACAATAAATCGCTCCAAATAGCATTACGTAACTGAAATTTTATTATAACCTCCCACTAATTCCCTACTCTCTGGAAGTCTTTCCTCTTAAAGCATATCATTTCGAAGCGAAAACAAAAGCAACAGGAACTGTGATTTTTATATCCAAACAAGTTCTTCATTCCGTGTGTAAATTTCTTTCCGGCAACCCCGAGCTTGAGTACTTGGTTTTTCCAACTAAAGAAAGAAATTTTAATGAAATCAGAAATCTTTTAGCGAATGAAACCAAATAAATGTTTTTCCCGGCTTTCTTCTCTTTCTCGTACAGTTTTTCCTAGATGTGCGGCTGCAGCTCCTTAGCTGAAAGGTACAAATACTTATCCCAATCCCCCACTTCACCTCTCCAAAGGAATGCTGGTGTTTCAGCTAAATAGCATCAACATTCTGGAAGGAAAAAAAAAGATCGTGTTACTACATCTCTGTGAGCTGAGAGGTTCGAACTCTCGCATCTTACGATATCACGGCCTAAACGTGACGCCTTAGACCACTCGGCCAAACCCACAAACACAAAAATAGTGAGTCTTCACTCTTCTTTGAAAAGGTTCAGCTTCCAAAATGCGTCGATCGACTGGCCGAAGATTGAGAAATTTGCTATTTTTTCTCGAAATTGTGAAAATATTCCGCGGCTTCAAAAAGCAAGAGGATGCAGTCAACAGTGCTCTTAGACATCTGTGAACGGTTTCCATTTATTCAGAACAGTCCAATATTCTGTACATTTGAATATTTGCAAGGATTACCAGTTATAAGAAAATGCTTGGGCCTTTTAGAGCAACTATGGTGGATATGGGCAGTTTGCTTTGGAAAAGACCTTGGAGGCTTTCAAAAACTCAAAAGTTTAGACAGAGAAAGAGACTACAGCAAGTGGATGAAAACATTGAAAATTTATATGAAGGGATGAAGAGCAACGGAATGAGTGCCAAATCCATTGATCATCTTATGTTCGAATTTCCAAAGGAGAAGGACATGGAACCAAAAGACAAATATACCGTTTTTGACAAGCATTCAAAAGGATATAGAAAAGCTATTCATTTTGTTCCTAAGTGGACAAAGATCTCGCTGAGAAAAAATCCAAAGAACTTCTAACTGTATGATATTGTACGTTTGTACTTGTATATATAAATATATTCAAATGAACTTTTACTTTACTGATGATTTATATTGATTTACCGTGAGCCGCTCTCTGTAGTTTGCACCGGTCCTAAATAAATTTGGCTATGATTATACATCTAGACTAATATACAGCTGAAAAAAGAATCTAGAAAAAAATGTCATATGTTATTCCAGACGTAGTTCGAAATGAAGTACTCACTGTAGCTATCATCCACCTTTAGAACGCTCGTCTTATTTTCCTGCTTGTTGAGCACAAGTATTTCCTTACTTCCAGAGTCTAACTTCAAGCCTAATGATTCATAAAGTCGGAGTTTGATCAACTTTGATTTCTCAGAAACCTCATCCGGTTCGGCAGAGCTTTCAGCCAACTTTGATTTGAAGCCTACTTTCAAGCCTTGTATTTGATCTTCAAGATCATCTAACTGCTTAAGATCTTGATTATACGTCAATTTTAATGAGTTTATTTCCATGTTCAACTTTGTTAAACCGTTAGCAATTTTGAACATTTGGTTTTCAAGTTCTATGAGATCGTTTTTAGCCTTTTTGAGTTTTGGCGATAGTTTAAGCTCACTTATTGTGTCAGACAGCGTCTTCAATTTTTTTTTCAAATCTTTAGTAGTGTTAGTTTTATTTATTCTTTGTTGTTCATTTTCAGCCCATTTGAGAGCAACTTACCATTGATTTCGTCCTTTTTTTCTTTGAGATCGGAACTTTGAAGTGAATTTAAATGTTGTAGATTGCTGCCTATATTGTCCAGAAGCTTAAGATCATTTTGTATATCAAAACTGGCCCGAGTTTCAAGCACCGCTGATTTCAGTGCATCCATTTCGCCCTTTAAAATCTTGTTGGTAAATAATCAAAAGCAAAATAGAAGTACAGGCTAACACAATTGTTCTAGAGAGAGCGTACGTGTATAGTATGTAAACACTCCGCGATCAAGAAAATCACGGAAATAAAATAAAATAAAATAAAATAAATCAAAATAAAATGAAATTAAAATTAAATTAAAAACAGGCTTTGCGCTGGCTGTGAAGTTAAGAGTTGATTTTCTCTGCTATCGTTATCTACACGATTTAGGCAAATCAAGTCTAGAACATCAAGCTATCTAGTGGCTTATACAAAGCTTGCTGATTTATTTATAGAATGGGGGCAGAATATAACAGAGAAGAAAAAAAACCTCCTGTGTGGCTGCTTAGTCCAAAAGAAGAAAAGCAGGTGTTTAATAATTGGAGAGATAGCGCCTGGAAATATTGTAATGAGTACGTTAAGAAATTTGCTGAATGTGAGCAAACGGCGGGTTTGGGTGTCTGGTTCAAGTGCAAAAAGGAAGGGAAAGAGATGAGAAATTGCATTGATGGCCGCAGACAAAAGAAATACGTTGATGAAGAAAGGGATAAGTTCATCGAGGAAAAGATGAAAAAGGCAGGAATACTCTCAAAGGAAGATCAAGAAGCAATTTTAAGAGACGAGACCTTAAGCGTCGTGAACGATGATTCTCAAGACAGTAAAAAATGAATAGATATTACCATGAAATTATTATTCAATTTGCAAAAGCCGGAAAAGGATTGGCAGGTATGTCGAAATCTTCAGTTATTGTTGTTATTTTAGAAGGGATAAAGTTGGTCACAAAAGTGATAATACAGAAATGGATATAATATTGGCTGAAATTAATGCTTACATACGGTGCACCTTTCGAATTATCTTTTGATTCTAGAAGATCAATTTTCTGTCTAATGTGGTTTAGATTTATCATATATACATGTACATACGAAAGTGCTAGTGCACAAATAAGCACCAAGCACGATTAAATGAATGAATGCACGTTAACATTGTATTACTATCATGGCTGAATAATCAAGTGACAGGTTCTGTCAAATGATGGTTAAGAAAATTGAGATACTAATGTGTATTTGAAGATTGAATGTGGGAGGTCGTGGAATGCCAAGCAAATCTATTCTTAGTTAGCATTTGTTGATGCACAATAGAGTTCAGAGATAACCAACCCCTAATAATTAATTTTCAAAGTAGTGTGCGGTTCACAACAGTACAAATCGATTTTTTTTACAGAATCGAGTCGAGCTCTATTTGCGTTTTACATATTAGATAACGCCATATCAAATCGCATTGTTGAACATAGATAGTATCATTAGAAAAGCCTTGCTTTTACTAATCGCCACTATGCGAATATTATGAACTGAAAAACTTCTAGTATTTCTGTCCAGAAATAATTGCCCTGATGTTTTCCCATGCTATATAGCAAGTGAGGGGTATATTTTAGAGTATGCCGAATGAAGCACTTCTGTAATATATTGCTTTACGAGGAAGGCTGACTGAAATTAGGAGAATATATCGTCTATATGCATTAATGAGCTAGATTTTGTTGCTCCACTTGAACTGATCACATCCAGTTGGGGTATATAAATGACCGTATGTCCCTCATTTTCAATTCAGCACTTACAAGTGATTCATTCAATTAGTAAATTTATTTGTTTTGATAACCACACCAGAATCACAATAAAAAGGGAAATTGAAACAACTTTCACAGCATATCTAACTGCAATAATTCTTATCTATTCGAAATGTCTTCTTTTCTAGACCGCTGGATTTATAACCGCTCCAGGGGTTCCTACTCTGGGACATATAATTTAACTACAGGTACCTACAATACATCATCGGGTACACCAATATCTACTACTGAAAAAGCTGAACATTACGAAGCTTCAAAATCTCCTGGCACTACACCAAATCTTCGTAATGTACCATATGCATACTATAAAAAGGAAGGAAAACATGATAAAATGGATGGAGAGATTTTAGTCCATCCCAGCACAAGTGCTGAAACAAAGAAATTAATCAGTGAAATGGAACGGAGAGGTTCCACTTCCTCCACTTCTTCTGAAGAAAGTGGATAAAAGGTGACTGTCCATTTTATTTTTGTTCCACTAATATTGGTGGGTTTTTGGTTTTATAACATCAGTATACTAAAAGAAAATATACGTTTCATTGTCGGAATTCATCGTAATTCGGAATTCTTAGTCGGTCCAGTCTTAATTTTGTGTGAATTATAAATAAATTGTTGTAAACGTTCCTCCTCCAGGATCATGTTGAATGCCCATCGATTAATATCAAGAAATGTGTATAAACGCATCTTTTTCATTAATATTAGGCTTTACACTTTACTCTTAAATAAGCTGGTTTTGGAATTTTAAGCTTAATGCGTACTGGATTAGATGTGATCACAAAAAAAAAAAATAACTTAGGTGAATAATGACGTAACTTTGAGAGAGTATGCACAGAAGTATGAATAATCTTGGGTTGGAGTTGATCAAGCTTAATGCTTTATAGGAAAAAAGTTGCTTTACACTGTGTATTAGTGTAGATTTTCAAAGGAAAACGGGAGCTCCGGACCAGATACGGACAGAAAGAAGTACTGTAAGTTCTTAATTTAGACCTAATTGGAAACAATAAATTGTTTGCATTGTTCGGCAACCTTGAGGCGAAGATGAAGCTAAAGCTGAAAAAAAAAAAAAATACTGTAAATAAAAAAATAGAACCTGAGGAAATTGAAGCGCTAGGTTTCGGCTTAAACCTCGGCCATTGCGAATGCAGCTTGCTTGTGTATTTATAAAAAAGGAAAGAGGTTTTACAGAATTATAGTGACTATGGAAAGTTGTTGATGTCACTTATTGTAAAATCGGGAACAGGATTTATATATTGATTGCCGTTAGGAAAGGTTCATCTTTTTGAGTTTCCTGTGACATACATTTCATTTGAGTCCATATAGATCATATATGCCCTTTCAGTCACATAATAGGAGCAGATCGAAGAGTGTAGCGGCAGATAGCCTGGCGAGATCGAATAGAAGGGAAGCAAGTTCTAATGTTTATGGAAATGATGCGAATGAAACAGCTGGAGAAGGTGATAATTTAAATACGAATCTCCAAAAGATTTCATCCCAGCCGGAGCCAGTTATCAATACTCAAAAGCATAAAAGTGGTAAGCATCGCTTCAGAAAAAAGTTGTGGAGAAACCCACCTCCAAAAGCACTTTCAGGTCAATCTTCAGCGCCGAAAATCAAAATTGATACCATTGGCACTCCTGACGATGGACATGAATCAATGCATAATACAGATAATATGAGACGCAATAGTTGGGATCTCAGATTTAGAAATCCGAACTCTCCACTACTTCCTGCACCACGAGATATTATTGCAAGTCAAAGTGGTGGTACTTTAGGACCATCGAGAAGTCTTTTAGAAAGATTGGGAAGGTCAAAGACTACGAGAGTCAAGCCCAAATTATCTCTTGATATTTCAGGAATCAGTGATCCTGGACGAAATTCGAGGTCTGCTGTAGCTGCTCCAACATCCAACTTTTTTGGTGGATCTGAGTTAAGCTCGGCTGTTGATGTTGCTGATGATAACGCCAGTATTGAAAGTGAGATTTCCGATTGTATTAATCTTGCACTTGGAGATACGAAAGGAAAGGGTACAGAGGGCGCATGGATGCCATCAGAAAGGAGCCGATTGAGACGCAGAAAGCCACCTCCTTTGGATGTTCCACTTTCTGGAAGTAAGAACGATCTATCGCAAAAAAGTAGTATGAACAATTCGCAGATTAGTTTTGGCCGTTCCACTGGTATTTCGCCGGACCTAGAAGCATCAATCCGTGAAAATGGTGGATTTAATGATCATGAAGCAATTCCTTTACAGGATCTAAGTGAAATGAACAGCAAGAATTCTGGTTTGATTAATGTTGAATCATCACGCTTACATGAAAATACAAGCTCTTTGCGTTTGCAAGCGAAATCTGCCCAGCAAAGTACACGTAGTAAAGTTTCAGAGGACAAATCTATAAATAAAGGTAAGAACATATTTACCACAGCATTTCAGAACCTCTCCAACAACGTCAATGCGGGTGATAACGTTGATGATGATGATGATGATGATGATGAAAAGGATTTCGATGCCAATGATGAGAATAACGGTGTGAGCACCACTGCGACTCCTAGCAGCAAAATTTTGTTTGATGAAAGTAGTACTGAAAATGTGGGTCCCAATAACGAAATAGCAACCGGTAAGGAATCAGCTCATATGCGAGATGTGGGTGAGAACATTGCAGAGGTCCTCCAGAAAAAAGAAAGTCAAAGAAACTCCCAACAGGCAGCACATATTAAAGCACTTTTAAGTGATCAAGAGGATAACGGATCTCTGTTTGAACAGGGTCAGTCAAGTTCAGCAGTGTCCAGTGATGTTGATTTGACTGGTGAGGGAGCAACAAGTAAAAGAAGATCATATTATCCTGAGGAGAACGATGACATAATTGATATTCTTGACCCATTTAATGATAGATTCCACACGCAATCCAGTATCTTACCTTCTAGCGATGTCAGCAAATTGAAAAGCGAACACCTGGTACCTAAAAATCGTTGTTATCCAAATCTTTATGGTAGGTCTCTTATGATATTTCCTCCGGATTCTCTTTTCAGGCAGAAATGCTATGATCTGATCACTAGTCCAGGATCAAACCAGGCGATAACAATCTTGATTCTATTGCAAACGGTATTATTAACGTTTCAGGAGTGGAGTGTTGGTCGTGAATACATGACATTAAAAAAATATTCCTGGATAGATTGGGTGTTCTTTGTGTTCTACATTGTATACACTATTGAGATGGTGATGAAGTGTGTTGCTTTCGGTCTCTTTGATGATTCTCAAATGTTTAAGGCACTTCATATCGAAAGAGAAAAGGGATTAGTTCACAGATATTATGATTCCCTTAAAGCTAAAGTTCGTCGGTTCAGAGGAAAGCCATTACCAAATACGAATGCACATCATTCTAAATCGCACACTGCAAGGAGATATACATATACGCAGAATAATGATGTTTCAGAAATATATGATGCATATGCTTCCGATGGTATCAATCATGGCAAGACGGCAACGAGTGACTCTTCGCTAGATCTTGTAGATCTGGCAAACCCATTTTCTTCGAGAAACAGAGCCAATCTTGCTAAGGGAGATGACTTCCAAAGCAATACTATCTTACCATCATCTTCGAACTCTTCACATTTGTCAAGTGGTTCAGGAGCCTCTCGATCCAGATCTTCTTCATCTTCTACTTCTACTTCGGTTTTAAGTTCTGTCCCACTTGTAAATAAGGTTGGTATTTCCTCCAATAAGAAAGTGACTATTGTTCGAGCATATCTTCGCGGAGATTGGAATAAAATTGATTTTGTTTCGATCGTGTCATTTTGGGTGTCCTTCATTTTGTCAATGTCAGGAGTGGACATCAATATGCGCTGTACTGTTTTCCGGTCCCTCATGTGTTTCAAAATACTCCGACTTTTCAACTTAACCAAGGGTACAAGAATCTGTTTGAAGGGTATTCGTGGAGCGGGCTCTCAATGTAAGGAAGTTACTTTGTTTCTTCTATGCTTTTGGGTTTTGTTTGCCATTATTGGTGTGCAATCTTTTAAAACTTCATTGAGACGACACTGTGTCTGGACGGATCCATCGAATTCTGCTAATACTTTTGAGAATGAGTTCCAATTTTGTGGTTCGTTTTTAAACGCCAATACTAAGAAGCCCATGCCTTACTTGGAAGTTACTGGCTTGTCATCGTCTCAAACTAAAGGTTTTTCCTGTCCCGTTTACTCTCAGTGCATTTTAAAGGAGAACCCCTATGGAAATACGGTTTCGTTTGACAGTATTTTCCATTCGATGGAGCTAGTTTTTGTGATATTGAGTGCGAATACTTTTACTGATTTAATGTACTACACCATGGATAGTGAAAGTCTTGCTGCCTCGCTTTTCTACGTTGTGACAATATTATTTCTGACCATTTGGCTTTTGAACTTGATTATTGCTGTTGTGATTAACTCTTACAGAGCTCATTTAGAATTAATGGAAATGAGAAAGCAAGGCCTGATCTCAGCTTTTGAAGCAAAATTGAAATTGCTCCAAGCCCGCTATAATGAGGTTGTCCGCAATTCAAAAACTATCACTAGATTCAACAATTTTAGTAGTGTTTTTGTGATTATTATTATTGCAAACTTTGTCACTGAGTGCTTTAAGAGGGCGAATAATCCTATGATAGCATTTGATGCATTTTACAGAGCCCAGTTTGTGACTTCAGCAATTCTTGCAGGTGAAATTGTTACGAGATTTCTTTTGTTCATTCCGGGACATCATTGGAAGATCTTTTTTTATTCCATATGCAACTGGATCGATCTTGTGTTGGCCATCGTTACTATGGTTATCATACTACCACCAATCTATAGAAATTTGGGAGACGCTTACGGGTGGCTTACATTTTTTCAGGTCGCACGTTTTTACAGGGTTGTGATGTCTGTTGCATTTTTAAAAGAAGCCTGGAAAATGGTCTTTTCGCAGATAAGACCGTTCCTTCATCTCTGCATGTTTTTCGGTTTATCATTGTATCTCATTTCGCTCATTATGGCAAGACTTTTTGAAGGAATTGTTCCAATTGATCAATATCTAGATGAGGATCAGCTTATCATGCAAAACTTTCCTAACGTGTTGATATCGTTATATACAATAACTTCTACTGAGAACTGGACAGATATTCTTTATTTGTGTCAGCAGTGTGCGAAAAATAGATTTACAGAGTTCGTTATAGCAGTTTATTTAATTGCTTGGTTTGCTTTTTCTAACACAATCCTTATCAATATTTTCATTGCCATTATAACGGAGAATCTTGGTTTACCTGAGGCAGAGAAGAAACGACAACAGATTAAACATTTTTACTTGAAGCTAAAAAGTCAGCTCAATCAAAAGTCTCAATCGAGTTCCCTCTTAGACTCACTAAGAAAAAGAATCGCTAACAAGAGAACTGCGGAAGAGTTAACTCCAACTGATCAACTTGTGAAGAAGATGAAGGTTTTAATGAAAAGGGAGAATTTGGATGAAGATGTCTCGGGTTCAGAGGAGGAGGAGGTGTCAATAACAACTGCTTTCATTGAGTGGCTTCGTGAAATGTTTAGATTTGTTCCTTTTTACAGCCAGTTAGAAAATCTTACTGTTGACTTGTATCATTCGGCAGAAAAAAGAATGCAACGTGTCAAGAATGGTGAATTCATCCAATCACGTCGCGGCCATCGTCGTCAACAACAACATTCCAGCAATCATAGACGTTCGCACAGAAGTTCTCTAATGCATAAATCAAGAGTCATAAACTCTTTAAAGAATTTACACAAGAATCATAGAAGTTCCGATGGCCAAAATACGCAGCATCAGTCATCAAGTTTGGATGAACTGAGTTACGAACATTCCCGTGATGCCTCGACCAGTCTTTTGCAAAGTTCCGTCGATACACATACATTATCGAATTACCATCAAGATAGATCATTGTGGCTTTTCACAATTAATAATAAATTCAGAGCACTTTGCCAAACTATAGTTGCCCCAGGTAAAGGTGTGAGAATGCATGGATATCAACCAATTCAAACGGTTTCTGAAGTATTTTCGGTGGTAATGTTTATTTCTACGGTTGCTGTTATTGCTGTGTCTTGTTATACCACTCCTTTATACAGAAAAAATAATGGCTACTATACAGATAAATGGAACTGGACTCTATATTTTGACATATTCTTTGCAGTTTTATTCTCTGTGGAGTTTATCATCAAGATTGTCGCTGATGGCTTTTTGTTTGGAGAATGTGCCTATATCAAGTCTGCTTGGAACGTTATTGACTTTGTGGTTCTTATATCCTTCTGGATAACCGTCTTCTCTGTTATGTTCGATAACTACGAATTGCTCATAATCGTTGGTGCTCTAAGAGCAATGAGAGGGTTTAGACTTCTTACAATTACTAAGGTGTCTCAGGATACTTTCCAGTATGCTGTTATATCTGGTTCTAAAAAAATTGTTAATGCCGCTATAATTGCACTATCATTGTTACTTCCATTTGCGTTATGGGGAATAAATATATTTCGAGGAAGGCTAGGTTACTGTCTCGATGGAGTCTCCGATAAGAGTAAGTGTACATTGGAGTTCAGTCAACAGGTATTCAAATGGAATGTTGTGAGTCCAAACGTTTTCACTGCTCCTCCATTGCTATTTGATAGATTTCGGGATTCAATTTTCTCTTTATTCCAGATCATTTCATTGGAAGGATGGGTTGATTTGCTACTCAATCTCATGAATATCACTGGGTATGCAAAGTCTCCACAAACTTTTGCCAGTCCGGGTAATGCAGTTTATCTTGTCATTTTCAATTTCCTCTCTATCGTCTTGATATTGAACGTTTTTGTTTCTTTGATTATTAATAATTATTCGATGCAGACTGGCGTTGCTTATCTGTCGGAAAAGCAGCTTGCATGGCACGAGGTCAAAAAGATTCTAAGTCAGATCAAGCCATCCAAAAGGATAGACTCGGCTCATATGAGCCGGTTCAGGAAAAAAGTTTATGATGCCTTTACGAACAAAAACGTTCTTCTTAATCGATCGGTTAAAGTTTTGGTTTTTGTTCACCTCATTGGATTACTTACAGAAACTTACCCTACATCAAGCAGTTTCAGTTTGGCAAGGTATATTATCTTTATGATTTCAACCTCGGGTTTATTGCTCTATGTTGGGCTCTCACTTTTTGCCTATGGTCCTGGCCTATTTTTTGCCAATAAATGGAATTACTTCCGTTTATTTGTTTGTGCCGGGGCCTTTACACTGTCGGTGGTTTCTTTCTTTGTTGCACGTACAACTATTTTTGCAAATTTCAACAAGTTGTTTCTTGTGGCTGTGCTCTTGTTTATCATCCCCAAAGTGAACATTTTAAACCAACTCTTGAGATATGCTTCGGCAAGTTTGCCATCTTTGGCAGCCATAATATACACATGGATAGTTCTTTTTATTGTGTTTGCAATGGCCCTAAACCAGGTGTTCGGGCTGACTAGGATTGGCGAGAATACAACCGGAAACCTAAATGCGAGAACAGTGCCAAAAGCCATTATCATGCTCTTCCGGTGCAGTTTTGGAGAAGGATGGAACTATATCATGGATGATTTTGCAGTGGAAGCTCCTGCATGTTATAGCGGACATCTCTATAACTCTGACTGCGGGAGTGAGAGTATGTCTTACTTCCTTTTTGTTTGTTGGAATATACTTTCTATGTATATATTCATGAACATTCTCATTTCTGTTGTGGTGAACAACTTTAGTTACGTTTATCACGGATCGGGACCACATTCGGCTATTACTAGAGAAGAGATTAGGAAGTTCAAACGCGCTTGGAACAGATATGACCCATATGGTACTGGATATCTGAAACTTGAGGATTTTCAATGCTTCCTGGATTCTTTGGATGGCGTTCTCTCTTATCATGTTTATGAAAAAATGCACAGAATTCCGAATTTGACCAAAAAGTGGATCACTTGCAATTCTTCTAAACCCTACGACTTGAGGCTTAATTTTGGAAATTTGAACAAAGCCTTTGCTCTTGTCAATTTTGAGAAGGCACACTCCAGAAGGGCTCGTTACGAAAGATTGATCATTGAAGCTCGGCTGAAAGCCGTGCCTGTTAATAACCATTTGATGCTCAGATTTACAGATATCTTGCTTCAAGTTGGATATTACTCCAGATTCAAAGACAGTACTTGTTTAACATTAGAGGATTTTATCAAAAGAACCATTCTCATGAAAAAAATTAATAAGATCCTTCGAAACATGAAAATACAGTCGACGGTCGAAATGGCCATTTGTCGACTTAGATTCAAGTGCCACACCCTTTCAATTTCAAAGCCTATAGAAGGCTCCGGCTTTGATCCATGGACAGCAGGAGATATTGCTACAAGGGTTCAAAATGCCGGAAATGGTTTCATAAATGATACCGACCCAGATTCGCCATTTAACGATTACAGTGATAACGCATCTGATGGTGGATATCCATTTGGAGATGAGACAGGAGATCCATTTAGAAACTCCACACCAAACTTTTTACAGGTTCCTTCCAATGAAAGAAAGTTATCTTTGCATTAAATTTATATGTCTTTACTTTACTATACATCACTTTACTCAGCAACTGCATTTTTTCACTTCTATCAACTTTCATTTCATCCGCTATGGAAATTTACACACACAGACATATACGGATTTTTGAATGCATATATATTCGCTTTATTATATTACCTTGTAAGTTGTGTTTTCTATTAGCAGCATTTTGCTTAATAAGCATGATCAATCCGATGAACCAGCCGCCCAAACAACTTAAGTCTTCATATCAGCAATTCCTAGATCCTCGTTCTCCTCTTCTGTTCTCTCATAATCTTCTGAAGCCATGTTTGGATCTGGATCTGGTGCATAAACATTTTGAATATATGATGATGCTAGTGGGTCCTCCATCATAATTGTAAACTGCAATTTTCCAGCCAAAGCTTGGTCAATCTTACTGAAGAACTCTTTCCACTTTGACTTTGTAGCCTCATCCATAGAATCAGATGTCTCTGTGTACACCCTTGAGTACAATCCGTCCCTGACCTCTTTAAGCAACCCCTCAACGGTCGTAAACCGACCTCCAAGGGTTCCTGGTGTGATACTAAGACCTAACTCCGGAACCTCCATCGTACAACTTTCGGATTTTAATATATCCCGCGATAAATCCTCTGGATCTGTACATTTCAATATAATCCTATGGCCCTTTGCTGGTATCTCCCCACCCGTCTTAATATCATTAGATTTGTATCCACACCTATTACAAACTGTGGACATTATAATGACATCCTTGAAATGCGGTATACTAACCATCTTCATATGTGTCTCACAAGGAGCCCGACAGGATGGGCATTCCGCTTTGAATATTTGAACTTCTGCCTCTGGATTATTTTCATCGCTGATGTTGGTGCTTTTAATTGCTTCGGCCGCTCCTTCTTCATTTTCACCATTCTCTTTTTCCTTTGCTTCCTTTTTCTGCTCCTCTTCATTCATCTTGAGTCTGCTTTGTGCAGCCTGATCCTCACTCATAAGTCCCAATGCAACGTTTTGTTCTGGTGTCCTGACATACTTCGTGCAAGACCATTTATGTTGAGGTTCTCCAGGCTTAAATTCAATCCATGAATTTCCAGCTGGATCATCTGCAATGAATGTTAGTGGGAAGGAGCCGGGCTCACCATTTAAAACCTTCTTCACCTTCTTCACAAACTTTTCAATTGCTGCATACACGTCAGGATGTTGGGTTTTCCGTCTATCCTGATCCATTTCAAGATTGTCGACCATCTCACTTAAAAGACCTTCAACTGTTGTAAGTTGACCCTTTTCAGCAGGGATTTCCACATCGAGCTCAGCAAATTTACAAGTGCAACTGTCCGACCTTATAACCTGACGATCCATATCTTCCTTATTTTCAACTTTCAAGACGTATTTCGTACCCTTCTCCTGAATTTCGGATGCGGCTTGAACTTCGCAGTTCTTGTAGCCACAATGTGGGCAACTAAACGACATCAAAATAGTATCTTTAAAGTATGGAATTGTTGTCAACAAAATCCTAGTAACGCCCTGTTTTCCACATCTCATGCAAAGAGATTGAACTTCTTGAACAGGATTTCCTTCTGCGTCTTCAGCTCCTGTTTTCTTTACTCCATTATCTTGAGCATCAATATCTTCAGCGGCTTTTTCCACTGGCTTAAAAAATGTTTCATTTCCATTCTCGTCCTTCTTTTCTCCTGTACTGTTGCCCACTCCTGGCTTTTCAATCTTCTGCTTTTTAGCATCTGGTTGGTCTGACATTATTCAGCTTTTATTTTCTGTTTTCTTGGTGCTTTTTAATATCTCTATTATCTGATTGTTGATTCTTTTTTTCAGCAAATACTTTTCCATTAACGTTTATTTATACAAACAGAAGCATCTGTCTAAACAAAACATGATAGTCTAGAATCAGATGGAAGAAACCGAAGCACCTGAGATTTAATATGGCTATAAGCAGCAACTTCTTTTTTTTTACATATCAAAGGGCTGAAAATTTTGCCTCGCCGTTAGAAAAAGCATACGATCACGTGATAGTATGTTTAAGCAGCTCGATCCCTCCCTGTCATTCCTTTTTTTTTTTTTCCTACCCGCTCATTATTTTTATTCTTTTTTTACAATTCGTAACCTTCCTGCTCCAATTGCCTCTTAAAGTACGCTTGCACTTTTGAATCAACTGCAACATCTAAAGGAGTATTTCCATCCTTATCCTCAACATGGTAATCCGCCCCACATTTCACAAGATAAATGGCAACATCGCCATGTCCTTCGGCCAATGCATGGTGTAAGGGCGTAAAGCTGTAGATATCTTTGGGATTTAGTGCAGCCTTAGCTTCTTTTATCAAGAGCTGGCATAGTTTAATTGAACCAATTGCCGCGGCTCTGTGAAGTGGATATTGTGATTTTTTGTCCTTGATTCTAGCACTCGCCTTGCAATTTCTCACCAAATAGCATGCTACGTCATAATGATTTTTACTCACCGCATAGTGCAAGCAAGTTTGACCAGTGGAAGTTTGTAAATTCACATCGGGGGCCGGATCTCTCTCAACCAAAAGTTTCACGATATCAATATTTCCAACTGCCGCTGCTATATGGAGCGGTGTCCATCCGCTAGCATCCTGTAACTCGTCTATATCGATTTTTATCCGTTTGGTATTGTTTGAGTTTCCAGACAGTTTTCCAGTAGATCCAGATAGGTTTCCAGCTTGATTAACCACCTGGAATGGATTGAGCAAAAGTTTCACCATATCAGCTCGCTGAAATGAGCATGCCCAGTGTAATGGAGTTCTTTCGTCTTGATCTTTCGAAAATGCTTGAGAAGGGTCCTCGGCAAGTATTCCTGTTAAAGTCATAAGTTTGCCGTCCATGACAGCCCTATAAACTTCTGATGTATCCTCCGACATTCTTATTATTTAGTTCTTATTTTAATTCTGGTTTAATTGGTGTACTTTGCAGATGGCCATGAAAATGTTATAAGGAAAAAATGGCAAGGAATTGTTTTGTATGTTCTGTGGTACGTGCAGACGGATTAAAATCATTAGGCATAAAAATCCCCGAGGGGAAAAAAGTGGAGAAACGAAGTCATGCGGCATCTCTGAGGTCATAGTCATCTGTATTTTTTTGTGGTTTGTTGATTAGGTTGGGTAATGTAAGCCAATTCATTTCAGGTGTCTGGATGTACTTCCATCTGCTTTACTTCCAAACGATCTTTTTTCTTATTTCACTTCCATCCTTTTCTATCAGCGCGCCGCCTACTGGTGCAAGCAAACAGCTGTGAAAAAAAAAGGCTATTGCCAGAAAGTAAACTTATAATTTCCTTAAGCACACAAAGTATCGGCTGTTAAATCAGGTAACATACATCTGGCCCAAAGTAAGCTTAACCGCTGGTGATTAACAACATGAATGGAAACAACAATTGGGACAAATTTGCGGAAACCATGCGCCAAAGGGCACAGCAAATGACCAACACTTCAGGAGGAAGAAACCCAAGATCACCAAAAGGTATTTTTGCTGGTGTTGGTGGTTTGATATTTCTTGGAATATCCATCTGGGCGGCCAATGAATCCCTATATAATGTGAATGGTGGTGAAAGAGCTGTGATATATGACAGATTTAAAGGTATTCTGCCTACTGTTGTGAGCGAAGGCACGCATATAAAGATTCCGTTCCTTCAATTTCCATATATATACGATATCCGTGCCAAGCCAAGGACAATTTCCTCATTAACGGGAACTAAGGATTTACAGATGGTGAATATATCTTGCAGAGTGTTATCGAGACCTCAAGTTTCTTCTTTGCCTACTATTCACAGGACGCTTGGTAAGGATTATGATGAGAGAGTTCTTCCATCCGTTGTCAATGAAGTGTTAAAGGCGGTTGTTGCTCAATTCAATGCTGCACAGTTGATCACACAGCGTGAGAAAGTCTCCAGGCTTGTTCGGGAGAATTTAGTGAGACGTGCTGGTCATTTCAATGTCTTGCTAGATGATGTTTCACTTACTGCAATGACCTTCTCCCCTGAATTCTCTTCAGCTGTGGAGGCTAAGCAGATTGCTCAGCAAGATGCTCAAAGAGCTGCATATGTTGTTGACAAAGCAATTCAAGAAAAGCAATCTCTGGTGGTCAAGGCTCAGGGTGAAGCTAAATCGGCTCAATTGATTGGTGATGCTATCAAGAAATCTAAAGATTACGTTGAGTTGAAGAGATTAGAAACTGCCAAGGAAATTGCTGAAACTTTATCCAGATCTCCAAATAAGGTTTACTTGGACAACGAAGCTTTGCTTTTGGATACTGTTACGGATGCACGTAATATAAAATAATTGCTGTACTTGGCCGTGAGAGGTTCGGGTTTATTTTGGTACATGCTTAGTCGTGCACTATCTCTTTAATTATTCGTACAGAAAGTCTTGTTTATAGTCGTTATGTTATTATTCCTTACTTTCTTTTTAAACGCAAGCAGATACAAATGCATACTATGAGAGAAATTGTTGAATGTCAGAAAAGATATGGTTGTAATTAGGAGTATAAAAGTATAGATAAGCGGTTCAAAAGGGACAAAGGTGGTTATAAGATAAAAAAACACAATATTCGCAAGCAAAGTATGAAATAATAGTAAGCACGCCTAACTCAAAGCTGCCTTCAAAACGGGCTTCGAACTAACACTTCCCGGATACTTTCCTTCCAAGAACTTAAGGAGTTCGACCACCTTAAGTTTAGTCTCATTGGAGTCGAATTGGTTAAGTCTGTCGACGTTCTCTTCACGGCCCAATGTTGATTCATTGATTAATTTATCTTTATCTGCCTCCTTCTGGAACACCTCTGCAAAAATGTCAACGATTTTTGGAGTAGAGTTAAGAATAAGCTCATTTCCATCGCCGTATAATTTCATGATCAAATCAAATATTGGCTTATTCTCTTCGAATGCAGTCTGTAAAGGTAAGCGTGCAAGCATGACTGGAAGAATGTCATTTATGGAAGCAGCTTGGAGATTCTTAAGAGCCATTCTAGAAGCACAGCCACAAGCATTGGCGATTGTTCTGTTGATAACTTCCTTTGTTTCGTCATCACCATCCTCGTTCTTGAAGTCCGTGTCTGGAGTAGCAAGAATCTTAGAAAGAGTATGAAGAACAGGTCCATAAGCAGATGTTGTGTCAAATCCTGAAGATGTAGCAATCACAACACCAACACCGTAAGCTGCATTTCCTCTGACTTCAGTAGATAGATCTGAGGTGAGCTTTTCAACAAACAACTGGAGGAATTCCTGTGCATATGGATTAGAGCCAGCCATGTTGTTGCTGATCTCCGCCAAGCAGCCAAGGCAAGAAACTCTCTTGGCTTTATCCTTCGAATTTGCCTGTGCAAGCACTAGTTGTTTAAATGGATTGAAAAGCTGGTGGAAGTTTTCGCCGAAGGCATGCGAAAGAGAAACAAGCACTTCAAGAGAGGAATCATAAACAGCAGCCTCAGTTTCAGAAGAGTCTATCTCGTCACTTGGAACATCCTCATCCTTGTCTAACTCCTGTGAGATGTGTTCACCCTTGATCAAAAGAGCAAGCTGTCCACATATCGAAGGAAGAGATTCCTGGTCTTTCGCATCTACAACAGCAATTCTTCCCATGGACTTGATATACTCTGCTAAGCAGTCAAGGCAGGATAAAACCATGGATGTATCATATTCATCTGGAAGTGTTTTAGCCGTAACATCACGAGCCTTTGTGATCAATGCAAGCACAGTGTCATTACTAGGTCCATGCACTTTGTACATTGAATAAACAATTTTCCATAACGATGAGAATGCGGCTTCACGGATAGCATATGAATGATCAATCTGGGACAGAAGAGTCTCGACTACCTTTGGAACAAATGGTGTAAACTCTGCTCCGGTAGCAGTAGCTAGTTCATTCAATGCAACAAGAGCCACCTGTTTTTCAACTGTAACACCAGTATGAACGTTAAAATGTTCCTCCAAGTCTTCAGCCGATAGCTCTTCGTTGGAATCCAAATTTTCATCATCCACAATATCAAACTCGTTCTGCTTCAAGCATTCGCAAATACGTGGAACAATCTTTTCCAAAAATGGACCGCCAAACTGGAAGCCATACACCTTAGCAATGTTGGAAATGAATGCAAATCCTGCTTCACGAAGTCTACCGCTGGTAGAGTTTATGGCACTATAAGCAGCATTGATGAATGATTCCGCATAAGGAGCAAAGACCTCTGATCTAACTGCTCTTGCCATGGAGGAAATGTTCTCGAAAGTCTGGGCACGCAATTCAATATCGTCTTCAGTCATGCCTTCTATATTATCAATGTTGCTAATGAACTGCGATAGAAACTTGATGGAAGGATTGAAGTATGGCTTAAATGAAATTCCAGCTGCATAAGCGACGGATCCAATTGCAGAAACGATTGCTGACTTCAAGGAAGAACTTTGTGCTCTCTCAAGCATCTGGAAAAGCTTGTTCATTAATGGTTCCATGTACTGCTTCACGTCCGAACTACCCATGTACTCAACTAAAGTGTCCAAGGCATAAGTTGCATACTTGTACACGAGAATCTTATCTGTATGATCAATGATGTTGATGATGGGGCCCATAAGTTGAGAGTGGTAGTCCGCCACTGAATCCTTAAGATCCTCCACAAGTTGTGAAAGCATTCTCAATGCAGCTGCTTGAACAACCAATGAGGAGTCCTTCAAACCTGCAACAACGATTTGTATAACCTTGTCCAAGACCGAGCAGAAGTAATCAGGTGCACCTTCACTGGAAATACCAATGGCAAGAAGAGCCGCTCTCCTTTCAAATGGATCCTGTGATGAAAGCATTGCTGGTGCTGCCTTAACAACAGGTTGAATAACTTGCTGAGGAGGCAAATTAATAGCCAACATGTTGATCAAGTGAAGAGATAATGAAGCTGGATCGTCCTCCTCATTCTCATTTTCCTCATCCTCGGAATCCAAAGCTGCCTCAACATCATCTTTATCAGCCTCACATGCCACACGGAGAGCACATTCGACAAGTTGCGGTCCCAACTTAGCCTGTATGATCTTTGTCTTTCTGTATGAAACAGATTCAATAAGAGTCTGCAAGGCAAAGTCTCTGATCTCGTTGTCAAGAGAGCTTGCCATCATAACATCCACCATCAACTTGATAATCTCAAAGAAATGATTTCCCAACAAACGCATGTCAAGCAAAACAAAGCTGTTGAATGACGTAAACATATCCTTCGTAAAGTCCGGGTCACTTGCAGATGAGCCCTGTTTACCCATTCCTATACTGTCTTTAAGAATTGTGATCATAACGGTAAGCAGATTCTGGAACTTGTCACCGAGTGATTCGATCAACTTATCATCCTCCTCGATGTATGAAGAGATCACCTCCAAAGCTGACATCGACGTCGTACGAACTTCAATGCTTTCCGAATCTTGCAAAGTATGACCAAAGAGATCCAAAAAGCTTGGGGTTTGTCCCAACCACTCCAAAGGAAAGTTTTCCAAAACGCACAAAATAATGAACGTAGCCATTTCCCTCGTTTGCACCTGTTGATTCTGGGCGCCCGAAACAAGTGCTGGTAAAAGTCCGTCCCAGTGTTTTTCAGGCAAATCAATATCGGCAATAGCTGCAACAATACGAGCAGTTGAATGCCTAATATTCTTTGATGGGTATGTGAATGCAAACTGTAGCAATGAATCCCTTATCTGCTGCTGAAGTGAAGGATCCTGTTTTTCCCATTGTTTACTAATGAGCTTTTTAGCTTCAACGGCAGCTAACTGCTTAATACCATCATTTCCGGAATTTTGCAAAATGTGAATTAAAGCTGGGAGGGCCCCAGTGTTAGGATAAAACTGCTTCTTTAACTGCTCTGTGGCCTGTTTAATAGCCTTACTATCTGGAGATAAAATCACAGATAAAGTTTGCTCCAACTGTTCTAAAAATTGATTGTCACTCATCTTGTTTTATTGATATATCTAGCCGGTAACCAAGGTCCCTTCTTTTTACGTCCCTTTGAGTGAATTTCTTCTCGTCTTTTTTCTGACTCTATATGCGGAAGAGTTGCAGATCTGTTAAATACCCTTTGGAGCGTGTGACTTGCTTATCCGGGTATGTTAAGCATTGGCATTAAGTAGGAGTGGGTAGAATTATATAGCCCCAAATTCATAGTCAAAATTTTTTTTGGCCACAGGTGAAAAAAAAAAAAATTTAGTAGTGAAAAATATCCAGGATGCGAAAATACTTCACAAAATGCATTCTCTAGCATTGTGTCAAGCATTATGTACATCTGCACAAAGCAGCAATTACGTTCTTAGAGGGAAAAGAATGTTAAATGAAAGGAACAAACATTGTATATCCTGTAAACAGTCTTCAGGAGAGCATGCCTTTCTTTTTAATTATAAAGTCAGAGTTTAAACTTCATATATGTTCATACTTCAAGTTCCGTGGAATTAATGCAACTTAATAATCTTTCTTCCTTAAGATTTATCATGCCGGTTAATGCTTGTTGGCTTCAGTTCGCAATGAACTGAATTTTGAAGTGAAAAAAAATGAAAATAAAATTTTTCGACGTATAAAATCTCGGAATAAAAAACAAGTATTTCGCGTCGGTAATTGAGAAAAATATGCATAAATTACATACATAACTGCTGAGGCCCCCAGCCAACAAGCAGGAAATATCAAACCAAGTTTCATTTACTAGTAAATAAAAAGGAACCCTGAAACAAAGCGCAGATGTAATAACCTCAAACGCAATGGAAAAAGAAAATCAGCAAATAGAAAATATTAAAAGCAATAAAAATAAAAGAAAAAAAGCATAGCTATTAGTGAATGATTCATGAAACCAAGGGCTAAAAAGTAAAAACTCCAACACCGAAACGAATCCTGCAAACGCGGGTTTGCACGTCTAATTCATAATATCTAATATTCACCGATTAGAAGTCCTCATTGAAAGAAATGTCGTTGTTAGAGCCTTCCAACTCTTTTGCCATAACACCAGCCTTCTGGTAGTCAGAAACTCTCTTCTCAAAGAAGTTAGTCTTACCAGCCAAGGAAATGTTCTCCATAAAGTCGAATGGATTGGTAGCATTGTAAACTTTCTCACATCCCAAAGCAATAAGCAATCTGTCGGCACAGAATTCAACATAATGGGCCATCATATCGAAGTTCATACCAAGCAAAGAAACTGGGAGAGCATCACTCCAGAAAGTCTTCTCAATATTGACAGCCTCGGTCATAATTTTCTTAATAATAACCTTACTAGGTGGATGCTTCAAATGAGAGAACAAGAGGCATGCAAAATCAGTATGTAGACCCTCATCCCTGCAAATAAGCTCATTGGAGAAGGTAAGTCCAGGCATCAAACCTCTCTTCTTCAACCAGAAGATAGAGGCAAACGAGCCAGAGAAGAAAACACCCTCGATGGCAGCAAAGGCAACCAATCTTTCAGCATACAAAGCATCATCATTGTTTATCCATCTCAAAGCCCATAGAGCCTTTTCCTTAATAGGTGGAATGGTATGGATAGCATTGAACAAGTAGTCGGACTCCTTCTTGTCGGTGATGTACGTTTCAAGTAAAAGAGAGTAGGTCTCAGAGTGGATGTTCTCAACCATAATCTGGAAACCGTAAAAGGCTCTTGCTTCTGGCAATTGAACCTGCTTCATGAAATTTTGTGCCAAGTTCTCGTCAACAATTCCATCAGAAGCGGCAAAAAATGCCAAAACACGCGATATAAAGTATCTCTCGTTGGCATTCATCTTGTTGTTCCAGTCAGTCAAGTCCTTAGAGAGATCAATCTCCTCAGCAGTCCAAAAAGAGGCCTCCGCCTTCTTATACATTTGCCATATATCATCGTACTGAATAGGGAACATCACAAATCTGTGTATGTTCTCCTTAAGCAAAGGCTCGCTTGATTCCAACTTTCTGATTTCGTCACGATGGGCCTTGAATGGCTTAAGGAACTCAGCATGTTCAGCCCATCTTTTCTTCTCCAGTCCCTCGACAGGCTCGAAGTTGTCGTAATTTCTGATATAATCAGAATCAGTTGAAAGTCCTGCCTTCTTTGAAGCTTCAGCTTTAACCTCAGCAGCCTCAGTCTCTGGCTTCTTGCCGATACCTAGTTTTGAAAGATCGTCTGTCACTGAATTTATTGGTGCGGACATATTTCTATATTTCTTTATCTATAATAATTCGAACAAAGAATGAAATTTAAAAGGTTATCTGTATAAATATCGGATAACAACAGTTAGTATTAGTTTGGTAAAAAAATGTAATTCCAATAAAAAAACACGCAAGGTGCAAACTTTTTCTTCTCCACTCAGCTTTGTACTTTTCGCGTTCTTATATACTTAAGTCTCATCGTACTTTTTTTCTTCCACCCTGCGAGAAGTATTTTTTCATTGTGTACATTTTTTTCCCATCTCCTAAAAGCACATTGACGCGTCAATATCCTAGCGGAGATTATGTGGGCAAGCAAATCGGAATAACATTAAGCATGGAAGATCTAAAGCATGATAATTTCTTTATTCAATTGATAACAATGTGTGTTACTTCACAATAGCGAAAGTTTGCAAAAATGGCAATCTTATTCCTTACTCCTAACAATAACTTACGGCTTTCAAGTTGTTGCAACTTTGTGCAGGTCTTCTCTCTTTCTACCCCATATTTTCTTGGACTCTTAGTTTAACGTCTTATAATTATTTACTATTTAGTTCGTCTATTTAAATGTTTTGCCCTAATGATTAGAGAGTTTAATCAAATTCCTACTTTGTTGGACAATTCAAATCGACAAGCTGCTTCTGTTTCAGCTTGTGATGTAATTTGTTGTGTAATAATCGAATTATGATGTCGTAAAATGAATCCATATAGCATTCGTCAGTTTTTTTTTGTTGTTGTTGTTTTTGTGCCGTTAATTGTCTTAGTCAGCAGTATTTTAATCATTGCTCGCTCCCAAACGACTGAAAATACGCACGCGTAAATTGACCAATCAAATTTTTATACTCGAGCTTGTTCTGCTGGAATTTTAATCGTACATTCCTAATATGTTTGTTTACGCGTGTCTATTCCTTGAAGAATTGTGTAAAACTTGTGCGTCCCACTACGCCGTCATTGAAAGTGAGCTGCTTTTTCTGACGACTTAACTATACACATTATAATCCTTCTCCTCAAGTTTATACTTAACTCCGATATAATATTTTTTGCTTTTTTTGCCGGAACAGGGACAATAAACACGTTTCTACGCTATTCACAACTCTGTTCACAACCTCTTTAGTTTCAGGCTTCCTTTCTTTAAGACATTTCACTCCAGAGATCTCGCCGAGTTTCGTATCATACTTGCCTGTCTATTTTTAAAGTAGTAAATGCCCATTTGTTGAAAATTCTCCGCTTTTCGCTTTCACTTGATTATTTTTTGTCTTATGGCAAGTTGCATGTGAATAATATGCTAAGCAGAATAGACATATGTTTCAATACAATTTGCATTTTCAACTTCATCTTCACCCAGCTGCTAGAGAGTTGGTTATTGTATCAGCTACCATTTGGAACGAACAAAATAATATATAGCTGACCATCGCTATCCATCCTTACATTGTTTATATGTTTGCAATTTTCTTTTTTTTTAGGGGAACTTTTTTCATCTAATCATTCGTCTTCTTCCTCCCTTCTTATCGCTTCGGCAGTCTGGCGTATTATTCCTTATTTCACGCAAGAGACACATTTTTTATAAGTGGCTCATAAGAAGAATTCACGAATACTTACCATTTGAATCTAATCGGTGGAACTAACAAAATGGTTTCTGCGACAACCACAATCTCCTCTCCCAAGATGAAGAGTGCAAAAGGTATGCTTCCGGAGCTTAGATGACAACTTTCTTTTCCTTAATTTTGTACTAACAATATTCCTGCCTTATTTTTTTAGCTCTTAATGTTACAGAGCAGTATCAAATCAGTGAAAAGCTTATCAATGAGGGGTTTAAGGTCTGGAAGAAGGCATCACCTATGTTATACGATCTCATATATACATATTCATGTGATTGGCCAAGCTTAACTGTGCAGTGGCTCGAGGACTTGACAGCCAGTGCACAAAATAATTTGATTACTGCAAAATTTCTTCTTGGAACTCACACAACAGATGCACATCAAAATTACTTAAAATTGTACGGTGTTGACTTGCCATCAACATTAGTTAGCGATGAGAATTTTGGATCACATTCAATTTCACAAATAGATCCTGTCGATACGGAAACATCTCAGAGAAGGCTTCATCTTTTGAGGAAGTGGAGACATCCTGGAGAGATCAATAAAGTTAGATTTGACGAACAATTGGGGCTTATTGCTACACAAACGAATAGTGGTGACATCCTTATATATGACTACAATGATATTGCTTCAGACACATCTGTGCGTACTTTGAAGTATCATTTAAAAGAAGGATTTGGTTTGGAATGGAGTCCAACTTCACAAGGAAGATTGCTTTCCGGTAATGAAGATAGCAAAATTGCACTTTGGGACCTATCTTCCTTACGTGGTCAGCAAAGTAAGACTGTGATGAAACCTTCTCGTACACTTGCTACTCACACAGGAATAATCAACGACATATCGTGGAATTGTGCTTCGTCTGATACTTTTGCATCTATCAGTGATGATGGATCCTTGCAGATTCATGATTTAAGAGCAGCAGACAGCGATGTGGCTATTCGTGTTGATAAAGCGCATGAAGGAAAAGCCATTAATGCAGTTGAGTTTCATCCCGCATTATCATCCTTTTTGAGTACTGGTGCAGTTGACGGCTCAATTTCATGTTGGGATTTGAGAGATGCCTCTGCACCTGTGAAAAAGCTTTATGGACATACTGGGCCTGTTCTCAATCTAAAGTTTAAGGATAACTTAATGCTGTCGACATCGGTAGACCGCAGAGTATTACTATGGGATTTGAATAGAATTTCAGGACAAGATTCAAGGGAACATGATAGAAATGATGAAAATGCTGATGCAAGTCTAATATTTGTTCATGGTGGACATACCGGCCGACTTTGTGAGGCCGACTGGCATCCTAAGCTTGATAATGTTGTTATTAGCTGTGCTGAAGACAGTCTTGTGGAAATATGGAGGCCTTTGCATATAGAGGATGAATTCGACTATGAAGAGCAAGAGGCTGAAGAAAGGAAAGGTGAGGAAGAAGAAGAGCAAAAAAATAAGCAACATGAGGAGGCCGGTGTTTCAAAAAATGAGTTGAACAAGCATGTTAATGAGGAAAATGTTACGGTAAAGGCTGAATCTGTCACGGAAAAATCTGATGACACTGCCATCAATAAGCCATCTGATACGGCTGCGATCATAGGTTCTAGCAATGGTGTGCAGCCGGATACAGCAAATATTGATCACAAGCACCCAAGTAGAGATGTCAATATGGATTAAATAATAATTTTTTTGTCATCTCTTTCTTTTATTGTACAAATATATATTATATATTAGGTTCTTTCCCTCTACTTACTTTGGCGTAATTCCCTGATGGATTACCGTAGATGCTGATTCATTTTTCAAAATGGGATTGTTTCTCCATTTTTCCCATAGTCGTCTATTCTCCTCCTGCTTCACTTTATCTTTCTCTTTTCTCAACGTGTTTATCTCCTCACTTATACTTGCAATATTTGAATCCAAACTATCATATATGGTTGTATACCATGTCAGATGTTTACTACATTTCTTTCTATCCTTTACGCACAGTCCGCAAAATATTGTTAGTTCTTTATCAACAATACAGCCATCCGACTTTATATTTGAATTCATTTCTCCCTCTGATTGTTCTCTACTGACATCCTCCCTTTGTTCGTCCTCGGTAATTTGTAACCGTTTCCTTAGCAACTTAAACTCCGTCAATATTTCTTTCTCATTAATAGAAAATGAGTTATCCCATCCAATAACAGATTTATACCTCTCACCGTTTGTGAATTTAATCCAGCTATTACCCAAAAGCTGTAGGCTAGTGTCGTAACCACAAATGTCAGTTTTCGCAGTACGTTTTGATGCTTTACCGTTCTTCCCATTTCGATTTCTTTTACTACCACCCTTTCCATTTTGTGATTTCAAGTCAACCGAGGAAATTTTCGTATTCTCATCTAAAATTGCTTTGGTCAGTTGCTCATTTAATTTCTTCACTAAACCACGAAGCTTCATTAGGTATTTCAGTTTGCTTTCATATGTTCTCTCCAGTTTCTCGAGATTTCCAATATTTACATCTATACTAGCCAGTCTTTCTTTGGTTTGCTCACTCATTAGGTTAACCAATGATTTCCCTGAAATCTTGTCAAAAATGGGTAGAGTCATGCCCAATGCTTTAAACTCTGAGTAGTTTGCAATACTGATTGCCTCTTTTGTAAAAAGTGCATTCACACTTGTCGTTTCCTTTTCTGATTTTCGAACTACATCAACAACATAATCTTTCATAAACTTCACTCCATGGGCATCACAGCAATATTTTGATGTTTGTCCTGTTACAATGTCCACCCTCGCAGGTTTATAGCATTCTGGCAATCGGCACTTGCGCTTATATTGTGTCTTACCTCTTCCAAAAAGTTCATCACAAAACACACAATAAAACTTGCTAATTAGATCTTTATACTTCTTGTCTAAATGCATGCATTTAAAATGAAACCATTCATCACAACCATCACAGGCTACCATCAACTCACCATTATCAGGTTTCCGACAAACGCAGTACAATTGCTCAGAGTTAAGGCTAAATTTCGGCGCCTTTTGAAACTTGCTGTACTGCTGTTCCAGATTTTTCTTGTGGTCATTAAGCATTATTACCTGTAGTACACACACCGAAAACCGCCGACACTCGTTGGAATGGTAAATGGTTTTACTGCAAGAGTTTTAAGCATTTTGAAACTCTTCTACATGTAGTCCAAAACATAAAAAAAGCCGAGTTCATGAAAAAAAAAAAAAAAAAAATGCTGATGCGCGAGCCCGGAATCGAACTGGGGGCTCATCGATGGCAACGGTGAATTTTACCACTAAACCACTCGCGCTTCTGCGAACTTGTAAATGGTCGGACTGAAGGTAACAAAATATTATTTTCAATAACCTGAAGTATAAGGATTCTTTAGATGATTACC
>ERZ746981.72-NODE-72-length-91909-cov-12.701487_pt1 | contig 91909 bp, 48 predicted proteins | sample MGYA00374948_ERZ746981 | MGnify/ENA primary metagenome ERZ746981 (study PRJEB28757, sample SAMN06711160) | food metagenome | host: microorganism | place: China:Harbin | collected 2017-01-30 | study: EMG produced TPA metagenomics assembly of the Analysis of Microbial...
TTACAATGGCATGGACTGTCCCCGTCCATCCTTTAACCAGAAGTCAATTCTCTTGACTTAATTACTATTGTTAATTATCATACGTCCGACACTTCTATCTCACATGTCTTGCACGATTTGTATTTTCATTATTAATATAAGTATGGCCCTAAAGGAAATGCTTTATTTGTTGTTTGCAGACTTGATTAGAAATATTATTGATTTAAAGATTGAAATACGATATTACCTTCCTGTTATCAATATTCGAGGAATTGTGAGTATAAAAAGAGTTTTATCTACAATGAATCGAATCGGTACGTTTTTTGGATGCAATAATATGAAGGAGAATAGCATTTTTTTCATTGCGTTGTATCTTATCCTAATTCCTCTTTAGTAAATATGATTTCGTTCGAGTCATCAATATCTTGCAAAATCTTCAAATGCCTAACTCATATATCACAATTACAGAGCACCTCTCTACATGATTTTCCGACATTCTTTATGTCAAAGTAGTAACATGTGCATACTTCATAATCAGTACCTTCTCTGTAAATAGTTAGATATATATGTATATATATAATTAAAAGCTTAAGCATCCTTTCTTTTCTCGTTATCCAAAGGATAAACTGTAGGATCCCAGCAGAACTTCAAATCCTCGTCTTTCTGATCTAACAATTTCACTTCATCATTTGTTAGATTGAAGTCAAACACATCTAAATTTGACGCAAGGCGTGCGGTGTGAACCGTCTTTGGAAGTGGAATGAAGCCTTTGTCCAAAGACCACCGGATTAAAATCTGTGCTGGAGACTTTGAATACTTCTTTCCCAATCTAACCAAGTCTGGGTCGTTCAGCCTCTTTCCATGAGTCAAAGGTGAGTATGCTTCAATCGCAATGCCCTGAGACTTACTGAATTCAACTAGCTTTGTTCTGGTCAACCATGGATGCAACTCCAATTGATTGATTACAGGCTTAAACTTCAAGTCCGGATATGCCAAGAGTTCTTTAATGTGCTTTATTCCATAATTGGAAACACCGATACTCTTAACCTTACCGCTGTCAACCGCTTCTTGTAATGCCATCCAAGTTCCATGCCTCTTCTCATAATTTGATTGTGGAGAGTGAACCAAAACTAAATCAATGTATCCAATTTTTTTGGCCTTTTCAATTGAATTATTCAAAGCCGCTTTCGTCTCACTGTAACCATGTTCAGTGTCATAAATTTTTGTGGTATAAAAAACATCTCCTCGATGACGATGTTCTGGATCTTCAGCAAGCCACCTTGCAATACCATTAATGACACCCTGCTCATTTTTGTAAATTCTGGCTGAATCCAATAGCCTGTATCCGGCATTGAGTCCTTCGTAGGCAATGTTTGCAGCCTGATCTTCAGGGGTAAGCCAGAAACCTAATCCAATGGTAGGAATCACTTTACCAGAGTTCAAATTCACTTCAGGAACAGATACCATTTTATACTCAATATTTGTTTATTATCTTAACTAGTCCTCAAAGCTTATACTTATACACTGAATGAAACTGTTAGGCGAACGCACGGAAACTCTTATCACTTTTATAATCATATTATTTTAATTTACGGGTTTACAAACTTTGCTTTCTTCGGAAGAATAAAATAGAACAAAAAAATGAGGCAAACTGTGGAGCAAGCAAAATACTGCAAACAATTCTTTGATTAATAGGTGGGGGGGGGCTCTGTTTACCATTAAGTATTGGCGAACAACCCTATTCAATTAAACAATAAAAAGATTGAGTGCGGTTTGCAAATTCAATTTAGAACAATATATTATTGATTAAATGATTTATGATCATGAAGTAAAACTGTTCGTATGTATTGAATATTCCGGATAGTTCGATGTTAATTAGCAATAAATTGGGCGAACAGTCACCGGCATTTAGCTCACTTTAGTGAGGCCAAAATATTGTTGTCGCCCTATTTTGGATTCTTAAAATGGCAATCGAGTAGCAGGATTTTCACATCGGCGCTTAATCTAACGTTAAAAAATTATTGGTAGTCCTTCCCTTGTTTGTTATGGCTATAAAATAAACGAATATGTTAATCAACTTCATTGGTATCACTTGAACATTATAATGTTTTATCGTTGCTTTATTTCCAACGAGTGAACGAAAAAAATAATTTAATATTATTACAAAAAATGAAGTTTCTCTCTGCGATCATTTTCAGTGGTTTGATCACGCTTGCAAACTGCTATAATAAAAAAGTGGAAGGTTTTAACTTTGACATTGTGAAAGATGAGGATTTCTTAAAGAGTTACAATACTTCAATTCAAAGTACCAGCAATAAATCAATTGTGTATATTACGTTGGAACCCACAACCATTTTTATTACCGTTACAAAAACCGTACAGTTTAATTATGGGAGCCGAACTTCCATTGGATCAAGCCATCCACAACGTGGTCACAAAATAACAACCACAAAAGGGAGATATTTAATTAATGATACGATTGCCACAACTACCGAGAGTGCAAGAAAGTCCACAGTTAGCCCGAGTACACTTAATACAAATACCGTGTCGTCAAGCAACATAAATAATGTTGCAAAATACAGCTTTCTCTCAACTTCGACGAACGGAGGTATATATTTCGACACTACTGATAAGCCAAACATTCTATCATCAGCCATAAAACCATTACATCAGGCTAGCACTGAAGATATCTCTGATAATTTTGGATCATCCGATCTAGAAGGCAGTACAATATCTTCTGCAAATAAAATAGAATTTGGCAGCGTTGATCAGAATCAAGAGTGGAATACTGTGCAGTCATCCTATGCTCATGATCAATATAAGGATAGCTTATACATAGGAAATGATGTTGATAATGTTGGATATCAGAAAGATCATAACAACTCTAATTCCTTTGATAATTATGATACCTCTAATCAATTCCGGGAATATTATAACATGACCACATCCATTTCGTATGATCATCTTCCGGATTCAGAGTTTGATTTTAGTAATGGAGCAAATGCAAACAAGTTTGCTACCAATTTTATATGGGATATCGGCATTTACATTTTCCCATTTTCATTTTTACTTTTCACATTGGCCCTTTGAAATCCTAGGGCCCGAACACTAGTTGACGGGTAAAATAACACCAGTGCCTCATTTAACTCTGAATCGATCTAATTTATAACATTGCTAACTAATAATGAAGATATATGCATCCAATAAAGAACGTAATAGTTTGGATATATCGCATGAATAGTAAAGAGAAATATGATAGTGGCATTATCCGGATGAAGCTTAATTTAATAAGATAATTTGTATTTTGTAATAAGTATATTACGCATTAGATCTAATTGGACCCAAGACATCTAGGCAGGGCTATCGAATCTAGTGTCTCTGCTCCGATTATTATTAATTTTAAAACAGGAAACTGAGTTCGGAGAAAAAAGCAAAAAGTGGTGATTGTAATTCGGCTTTGAAGAGAGGGTGAGGGGGAATGAAACGAAAAAAAAAAGTGAAATTAGGTGCCTATCATAGGCATTATTACTTCGGTGGAAGAGGAAGAAAAAAAATTTTTGCTAATGTCAGGTGGAAGAGAATAACAACATTTGAATGACGAAAAAAAATGCTGTTATACCGTGGGGGCTTTTCGGTTCACTAAATGTAGGATAGGTAATGCTGTAAAAAAAGAAGCCTGAAGACCCAACCCGATAGATCAAGGAGAAAAGTGTGCTCACCAGAAGTTTATATAGAAGGACATAACTTATAATGGTTGAAGTCAGAAGAACTGTAAGAATCACAACAACGCAACACGTTCTGAAGGACGTCGCTCCTGTACAGGAGGGCTTTCCCATGAGAGGTTGGTCAATAGAGATATGCTTGGTGGATGATAAAGGTAAAGAGGTGCCTGCCACCCTTTTTGATAAGGTTACATATCACCTTCATCCTACATTTGCGAACCCAGTAAGAAGTTTTAAAAAGCCACCATTTAGAATTGAGGAAAAGGGATGGGGTGGATTTGATATTCCTATTACCCTTACTTTGAAGGACAAAGGCGGGGAGAAAAAGCTGAATCATGACCTTAATTTCATGAAAGAGAAATACGTTGTTGATCAAGTTATTACAGTTAATTCAAACAAATCCCCTCTTTTAAAAGAATTGCTGAAATCAGGACCGGTTCCTAACTTTAATCCAAATGAACCAATGACAAATAAACGGAGAAGTGCTAGCTCTGCTGACGCACGGAGTGTGAAAAAGATGAAGACAGGTGCTTCAAAGGCAGGCGTTGATTTAGAAAGAATGGCGGACTATTTGACCAAGCTGAATGAGGATGATCTACTAGGTGTCGTGCAGATGGTTAACGATAACAGGACAGCCGAAATGAACATAAAAAATGATGTGGAAAAGGGAGAATTTACAATGGACCTCTACACGCTTCCAGATACGTTGTTAAAGAGTCTTTGGGATTATGTGAAGAAAAGAGCTGAGTAAGTACTTCTTTTTTTACAAATTCTCCTATTTCCAATTTATGGTTAATGGGTTGTTCTTTTTTCCGTTTCTTTTTCTTTAGTACTGTAACATGACTTGAGACATCATCATTTCTTCGGTGCATTCTTGTTGACGATGCTTTCTAGTCGTATCTTGAAGATATTTCAATTAGCAAAGTAGCCTTTTATGCCGGGAGGCGCAAAGTTTTATTTTTGTTTCTATTCTTCTTTTTTAAAATTACTTTTTTAAAACCCTATTCTATATAACATAATAAATTGTACATTACAATTATTGAAATAGCGCAGAATAACGAACAATTCATCGAGACACATACTGCAGCCGACTTCACAAGGACGTAAACACTTTGAGAGAAAAGGAATCCGGTTATAGATGAAAGGACTGTATTCCATCAACTATACCGACCATATGTTAACTGTGTAATCCCTGCTTCCAGTTGCAACCCCAAGTCCATCCTCAGAAACACATATACTACTGACAACATCCGAATGACCACCCATGGAGCCAAGAATTTGTCCTGTTATAGTATCTGTGATCATCACACTACTATACTCCGCATATGATGTTAACATCAAACGGCCACTCTTACTGAAGGACATCGATATAACACCTGGATTATCAATGGAAGATTCGAGCGACGATTCCATAGATCCGGCTATCGAGCCCATCGCTATTTTTGCCTCTTCATTGGAAGAAAATGACTTTGGTGACATTAATATTGGAGCTATGTTATTGTGCATAGCATATTGTCTAACATTCTCAATACCATATGTCGCAATATCTCCATCCGAACGTAAGTCAAAAAGCTTGATCGTGCCATCATCCGAACCACAGGCAAAGCTATGACCATCGGGGAAAAATCGCACAACGGATGCATCGCAATTATCTGCTGATACATACCGACGAACACTTACAGGCGATCTTTTATCCCAAAGGAGTGCCCTACGATCACACGAGCATGTCACAAATATGTTGGGATCTGTCGGATTAGGTGATAATGATAACACGTCTCCCAAATGCCCATAAAATGTTGAAACTTGTCCTCCTTTTGTTGTGTCCCATAGTATGGAAGAGCGATCACCGGAACAAGTAACAATTTGCGAAGATGAACCGGCAAGAAATGAAAGTCCCGATATATACTCTTTATGACCTTTGAAGACTGATAGCAAAGAGCTTTTCCTGCTTCCATCTGCTCCTAATGGAGACTGCTGCTGTGGGCCAGTCCCCTTAACCGACATCTTATAAACTATGCAGGCATTTTCCAACCCACCGGTGGCAACAAGTCTCCCATCATGTGAAACGTCACAGCACATTACCCATGGGTCATCCAGTTCAATTAATTCTTTTTTGAACCCGTTTGTTGAATCCCAGACGAGAAGAAAGCCATCTTGCGACGCGCTAACAATGTGCCTTCCATCAGGGAGCCATGCAATATCAGCAACCTTATCAAAATGTCCCTTCAAAGTACGATACCTCCGGAGATTAACCGTACTCAATGATTGACCACAGTTATTGGCCAGTGATTGTAAGGTAGCATCCCTGCCATTTTGCTTTATTCTGGAGAGCTGTATGGTTAGGTTTTTGCACTCCATTTGAGCGACATTTATCTGCTTATTCAGCAGTTTTGAAATTTCCATTTGTTGTGCAACAGCTTGGGAGTCCATCTCAAGTGTTTATAAAATGAATAGATGAAATATAACGTGGTCCTTATAATGAACGATTAAACCTGCCAAGCAAGTATTAAAGACAAAAACAGAAACAACAATACAACAACAAAATAAAAAGACACAGTAGAAGTCGTGCCTAATTGGCTGGTGTTACTGTTCCACTTCAAGTATGTAACAGATGAAAAAAAAGTGATTGATCACAAATATGTTTAATGACGGATAGTGATGATACTAGAAAAGATGATGAATATATCAGAATTCTGTTGGTTGATTGCACAAAATTAAAAGAAATGAAAAGGAGCTATGCAAAAATAACTTATAATTAAAATTTGACCCGAGAAAAGACGACATCGATATAGTTTCAAGTAGATGGAAGTGATTAAACTTATCTGACAAGCATCCTCCGTTCAAAATTTATTTGTAGCTCGTGCAGAAAAAAAATTGGACGTACAGCAGGGATGCATTATTCTAAATTGTTCGTACTAATAATTCGGGTGATCTATTTTTTTTGGAGCCATCCTGGTGCACAAGTTTGTCGTCCGGGTGTTTCAGATATCACTAAGCCTTGCATTCACACCCAATTTGGCAATAAATATGATTCTACCATTGTTTTGCTTTCTCGAAGATCGCCTTACGTGCCGGACAGGATTAATCTGTCCAAAAAAAAAAAAAAAAAAATAAAAGCACGTTGGTGCTTGCTCAAAGATCAAAAAGCTGATACGCATTTTTCAATCATGTTACCGGGAATACATTTCTCAATAAGTCGCCGACTATTATGGAATGAATGTAGAAAAATAATATACATTATAAAACATGGAAATTTTATGCTTAAATCCAGATGTCTAGCTCTGAAATACCAAGATCTTCTGGATGCTCGTCCACTTTCGGAACTTCAGCCTTGACCTCCGCACCAACTCTCTCAAACCTCGGATAATATGGGACCATTGCATGAGCAGATGAAATATACATTCTATTATAAACTCGCCAATAAGACGCCCTCACTTTTCGTGCAGGGTGAAAAAGTCCAGGCATGATGTAGTTCATCAGTATACCAACCCCAAGAGCATATCGTATACTCTCTATAGCATCAACAACACGTGTAATCACATGTGGCGATGTCTCAAATATATTTGGCCATAACAAATTCAAAAAATTAATGAAAGCATCCTCATAACCGAGTCCCATACTTCCTAATGCCATATGCTTTACAACGCTTGCGGCCGTTTGCCTATGAATTAATCCTCTTCCTGTTAATGCTTCAACAAGCAATGGTGTCGTCGCATAGATATAATCAGCCCCCTCATCCCCAATATACTCAAACATAAAAGCTAACGATTTGAGAATACCATTTTGAACATTTTTGTCCGGATATCTGTACTCATTCATAAGAGCAGGTAACACAGTGTATGGAAGGCACACCTTCGCAACAATACCAATGGCAACAGCGGTACAAACACGAAGTTGTCTTTCTTGAACACGAAGATTATTTAAAAGTGTGACAAGAACATCAGAAGGTCCAATTGCCTGAGCAATAAGACCAAATGCTTTATTGGCTGACATCCGCACTTTTTTAACAGGAGCCTTTAGCATTTCCAACAATTCAAAAGAAATTCTCATCCATTCACGATGATTAATATAATCTTTTGCTCGTTCTGCGATATCAGCAATTAAATCTATAACGTTTCTTTGAACTTTCAAATGTTTATTTCGAAGAATTGGCGTCAATGTCGCCAAAATTTGTGAAATCGGAGGACTTAATACATCCAAGGATTTTACATTCTTTATAACTGCTCTTAAAGCACCAAGAATGGATCCTAAAACAAAGGGATAAACCTCCCCAAGAGACTCGTAAAGAATTGTTCCCAAACGGATCAAGAGATCTTCTTCACTGCACAGAGCTAAAACAGAAATGGATTTCTCTATCATATCGGCAGCCTGCTCTCTTACGCTGCCTTCTTTATTTTTCAATCGGTATAACAAAGCACTGATGACGGATATGTTATGCGGCTTCATTCGTATACCCAAACTTTCCGTAATATAACCGAATCCATCTGTGACAATCTTTCCATCCGTTTCCAATCCTTGATGCTGAATACAATAAACTGTGCCATCTAGTAGACGGCTAACAGTCCGGTCAGTAAGTTCAAAACTACCTTGCTTTCGGATTATCATGCTTATTGTATTGAGTGCCATCTCCCGAAAAGTCTCCGAACTATCTTTCAAAGTAATGAGAATTCGGTCAACAACTGCCACGGCACCAACTTTTAATGATAAAGAGTAGCAAGCAGAGATACACATATTTGAGGTTTTCTTCTCCAAAGCTGACCTACGAGTCCAGAAATTAGAGAAAAAGTCATCAAGAAAATTCTCATCAGTGAAAAGCTCCTTTGATAATGAATCCGTCGAACAACAAATTTCGATGATGCGCAGAATAGCATATTTCATTTGAATCTCCGGTGAGGAAAGTTGTCTTGAGACAACCCTTAGGACTTGTCTTGCATAATAATTGCCATACTCTTCATCCATGAGAGGAATCAAAGAACCCAAGGCTTCAAGAAAAGCGGCTAAACTGCGACCTCTGTGACGCTTCAAAGCCGTGAGTAATGGTTCGATAACCGGTTCAAAAGACTCAAAACCATATGGTTTCGAAGCCCTGGCCAACGAGGCTATTGCTGAAGCAGCTGTTGTTCGTACAGTAAGATACTGATCCTCGACATTTGTTAGAACACAATTAACGAGACCATCAAGGTGGGGAAGGATACGGGGACCCATTAATGCTGGAATTTGCCTGATTATTCTGACTCCAGTATGACGAGCCAACCAACTGTTTTTCGAATTGCATATAGCTTTCAGAAAGGGGAGCACAACCTGTAGGCCAAGTGAGGACGCAACAACTGCAAACGTGACCGAAACAAGGTTACGAACGTAATCATCGGGGTGATCTATATCCACACGCAAGGTAGATATCATATATGCTAGTCCAACGGCTTTTGCAAGATTTGAAACGATAGCACGGGCTTCTTCCCTAGCGTACTGATTTTCATCAATGAGAAGTGGCATGATAACTATTAAGATTTTCCTTGTGTAAGGCCGGACCATAATGTCAAGAGCAAACATAACACGGCCAATAATTTTAACCAATAGATGTCGTTCTTCTTCCTCCAAAGACTTGCTCATAAGAAGGGGAAGAACAATATCAAATATCACCTTAGGACCAAACGTTCTTGTCTTGACCATCAATTGCCGTAGACTTATCTTCCTCACATTTGGTTCGGAGTTTTTAATACTCAAAATCAACTTCATGCACTGCCTCTCTTTTAACTCATCGGATGATAACTCAGAATCTGGAATGGTTCGAGTTTCAATTAACTTTCCAAAAACAGCCACATCTGACTCCTTGAAGTACATTAACGGATGCAAGCCAGGGACGTCATGAATTAAATCTGGATTAACGGAACTGCGCATCTCTAATGCCATATGGCTTTCTTCAGGTATGGTATACCCATCATTAACGTTTCCCTCACCATAACTCAGGGTCGAAAGATCGGGCATATCCAAAGATCTGAGTTCATAATTTGAAGGAACCGGCACCGTCTTGAAACCAGGCGGAAGTAAATCATCAAGCACTTTATCAGACAAGGGTATACCATCAATAACAGGCATCTTCTGAAGGATCTCCTGCTTTAGTTTTGTATCATCCGAGTAGTCTTGTAAAGTTTCGTCTACTTGTCTCGTTGCCGAAATTGGTTGGCTTAACTCCAAGTCCTCCGGTTTCACATCCCACAAACTTTTCCTTGCAGACTTTTTTCTCATCTTTCTTGGCGGTGTCTTATCCCCGGACGACACTCTAGGAGGTGTCCGATCACCAGATGTGATTCTAGGAGGAGTTCGATCGCCATTGTTTTGTGTTACTTGCTCCCCGTTCGCTTTGCTATCCACAGTCTTAATGCCTTTATCTATCTTATTCGACTTGACAGAATCTTCCACCGCTCCATGTCCAGATAGTTCGCCATACTTGAAGTCTCTCTCACTTGATGCCTGCTCAAACAAAACATATTTTTTTCTATCATAATCATTTTCGCCAGATCGCAACAGTCTTTGTTGAGCTCTCTTAGACAAAGCATCGGGTCGACTCGAGTTCTCAAAATCTTCCGTTAATGTCTGCTGCAAATCATTAGAGATAGTGTACGATGATGTTAGTCTCTGCTTCTTCTCAGAACTCATCTTAACTTCAACACTACACGCCTCGTTCGAGTTTGTATAAATGTGGAAGCTCGTATCCTAACAATCGCACTTGGTAACAATTCAAATGTTCCTTTTTCATCATCCACAGCCTTCAAAAAAAAAAAGACAGGCAGTGCAAGGGGACAAATGAAAATCAAATTACATATAAAACGGCCTGGGCTTGGGTTCTTCTAGATAGCGCGGCGCACAGCCACAAAAACGCGAACATGCAAATTTTTTTACCCCCCTCTACTGGAGAAGGTCTGGAAGAAAAACGCACAGCCAGCGTACTAAATTTATCTTGGTCAACTTTGAAATTCAGATTCATCATTGAATACAGAACACATTCTTTTTCAAATTTGCATACCTCTTCTTGTCACTGCTCTTCAGGCTAAACGTTTTGTAACTCACGTTCGCTACTTGACTGCATCCTGCGAGGCTGAATTTAGTGCACTTATAGAGTAACTACCATTTTGAATCATCGGAAATTCACATATCAGTTACTCTACAATTATTGAACCGGATCATTTAGCTGTGACACGTTGCGATCAAACAATCATTCAACAATTTTTTTAAATATCTCATTGACGGTATAACAAATATAAGTACGGAACATAGTATCATACATCTTGACAATGCTTTCTAAGGCAAGCTTTATAGGCCTACTACTTCTCAGCCTCAAGCTGCAACCACTTGCTTATGCTGCAGTTGCTGATGACACGACAACCACAGCAGCGGCAGCAGATACCACGACAACGGCAGAAGCAGCAGCAGCAGCAGCAGCAGAAACTACAGATACAACTACAGCAGTAGCAGCAGCAGCAGCGGAAACGACTGATACTACTACAGCAGCAGTAGCAGCAGCAGCAGCAGCAGAAACTACAGATACAACTACAGCAGCAGCAGCAGCAGCAGAAACTACAGATACAACTACAGCAGCAGCTGCTGCTGCAACAACTGTTGATACAGCAACAGAGGCTGCAACGACTGCAGATTCAAGCACTGCATCAAGCGACTCAGCAGATTCCACGGCCACTGCCAATGGTGCCGAAAACGGAGACACGAGCGGTGCCACAATTGTTGGAACGTGGACATCAAAGTCGAACGCTGTTTTTACAGGGCCAGGCTTCTATGACCCAGTTGATGAACTCTTGATCGAGCCTGCTCTCACTGGTATCTCTTACAGCTTTACCGAGGACGGATTCTTCGAGGAGGCCCTTTACCAGGTGACGCCGAACCCACAGAACCATTCATGTGCCGCTGCAGCATTGATCTTCCAGCATGGAACTTACGAGGTGGCCAGCTCGGGCAAGCTTACTCTCACACCGTTTGCCGTTGATGGAAGACAACTTCTCTCCGAGCCTTGCAGTGATAATGGCGTTTCGACATACTCTAGGTACAATCAGACCGAGATTTTCAAGGGCTTCAGTATCTACGTTGACTCCTATCATGGAAGATACAGATTGAACTTGGTGGAGAGTAACGGTGAGTACATGAGACCTCTTTATTTGGCATACAGACCTCCGCAGATGCTTCCGACAATGACTTTGAACCCTACCGACTCTCCAGACAGCACCACTGTTGTTGGAACTGGCGGTGGCTCTAGTTCTGCAGCATCTGCATCTGCATCTGCATCTGCTGCAAAAGTGAAAAGAGACGGTGCACGTGTGATAGGTACAGCAAAGCCAGCTGGCCTTTCTCAAAGGGTGAAAAGATCACTTCAGAATAGATACAGGACAAATGCCGTCAAGCAGCCTGCCTTCAATTATAATTTTTGGTGGTGGGTTTTTGTGGATATGATTATTGGAGGCGGCCTACTTTTTGTCTTCGCACATTGATCCATCATCATATCGGCATGCATATTTTTTTTTTTTTTTTCTTCTTCTTTCTCTTTTCCTCCTTCTTTCTACGTTGTATTTAAAAGTATGTATCTAATTCCAGGGCTAAGCTTAAATTAAAAGAAAGGAATGAGTGCAAACGCTTTGGCATGTTAAGTAAAATCTAGAAAAACAAACAGCATCCACACTATATTAAATATTTTAAAACTTAAGGGTAACCAACATATGTATGATATATGCCTGTTGCCTAATGTTCTAACAAAACGAGGAAAAAGCAAGGAGAGAATGAGGGGAAAAGTTGAAATGACAAAGGATGAAACAACAACAAAAATAGAACAGGAAAATAACAATAACAATAATAATAATATGAATGGAGTTGATATTTAAACAACCCCATTTGAAGCTCCATGTATATGAGCAAAATAAATATAAGTTAGATGGGACTTTGCGAGGTGGAAATCAGGCTGTGGCCCGAGAGAAAAATCAACAATTATCTATCATCACTCTGAAGAGGAACCATTTCCTCAATTTCCCGAATCAGGCCAATGTCTCCTCATTCTTGGCACCTTTTCTGGTGTAAGATCTTCTGAACTTGTCATCAATCTCTTTCAAATAATACGTTCCCTCTGGAATGTAATCGATACTTCCAACAGGCTTGAAAGACTTCTTCATGTATGCTTTTTCTCTCAACTCAATAGCTTCCTCATATTCCTTTGGACTCTTCTGAATTCTGGAGTCCAATCTCTCCTTAACAGAAAGAACCTTCGTGATCTTGGAGATGTCACCAACAACCTTCATAGACAAAAGAGTAGCGGCAAGACCAGAACCATATGAGAAAAGACCAATTCTCTTTCCCTGTAGTTTCTCACTGCCGACAAAGTACAACAAGGATGACAAACAACCCCAACAGGAACCACTGTAAGTGTTTCCAATATTAGTTGGCAGCTCCAAAGATGGCTTAACCCGTTCCTCATATTTATCTTTGGCAAGAGCCATAAATTTACGTTGAAGAGCCTTGTCAACAAGGGAGTCCTCGTACGACATTTCATTGTAAGTCTTGGCATCCAAATCTGGGATCAAGGAATTGTCTTGCATGTAATCGTTGTAAAGGAGTCTAGCGTAAGACTTAACAACCAACTTACAAGTAGGAGCATGGAAAGCATTGTAATCAAAGTAATCCAAACCAACAGTGTCAGTCTTCGAGTCGCTCAAACCACGTGCCTTAGCCTTCTTTGAATAAGCTTTGTAACAGTGGTCAACTGCCTTGACGTAGCAGGCCATTGAATAGTGTCCTGCGACGTAAGGATACTCACTAGCAAAGTCAGGCTTGTAGAAATCGTAGGCATGCTCCATGAAGGATCCTCTAACAGGATCAAAAACAATTGGAGCATCAGGACCAATCAAAAGAGCAACGGTACCGGCACCACCAGTTGGTCTTGCGGCACCCTTGCTATAAATAGCAATATCACCACACACAACAACAGCATCCCTACCATCCCATGAGTCGGATTGGACCCAGTTTATAGCATTAATGACGGCAGCAGTACCACCGTAACAAGCATTAATGGTGTCGACTCCTTCAACATCTGTGTTATCACCCAATAGTTGCATTAAAAGGGTTTTCACGGACTTAGATCTATCCAAAAGGGTCTCAGTACCGACTTCCAAACGTCCGATGTTGTTCACATCTATGTCATATTTGTCAATAAGATTTTTGAGAACTGTTAATGCCATTGAGTAGATGTCTTCACGATCGTTGACAAAGGCCATATTTGTTTGACCTAAGCCAATGGTGTATTTTCCGGTCGAAGCACCATCGTACTTCTCCAGATCTGCCTGGTGAACATATTGGCCAGGAATGTAGAGCTCAAGAGCCTTAATACCGACGTTTTTTGGGGACATTGTAAAGATTTTTGTGTGAATTGAAGATAGGGGAAATAGTGAAGATCTCTAAGAAAAGACAAGATTCACTAATAAGAGGAAGAACCTAATTGAATGGGAAAACCTGCTATTTAAACTCAATCGCCAAACAATTCAACTAAATTTTATCGCTCAAAGAACTTGTTTAAGGGAAACACTGCAGAAAACAGTAAGAACCCAAAAAAATCCACAGTATAGGCTTTATTTTAATACCTAATTTAACGAGGTGATAAAGTATAGAACAATGTGAGAAAACAGGCTGATAAAATTTTTATAGACAAAACATCAACTTAAAAGAAACAAGAGGGATCACCACCTAGAACCTTTTTTTACCACTTCTTTTTTTTACTGGCTGGATGATAGGCACCTTTTATATATGTATATTTCATAGATATATTTCTTAACAAAATCATTCACTCAACTCATGCTACTCGGAACCTCCTCTTTTTTTTCCTAATCAAGAAGTGCCCTTTTGCCTTCTAACTTTATTCTTGGCACATCTGGCAATAGTCGTGGCAAGGTGAGAAATATTACAAATAAAGCCCATAAAAAATTTCTACGCTCTACTCTTGGGAAAGGTTTATTCATTTTTAGTAATGCGGAACGAGCAAGCGTCAAATTGTTGAAAAAAATAAAACTTACAAAAAAAAAGAAAAAGAAAAAGAAAGGGCTTCAATGAAGAAAAAGAGGAAAAAATAACTGGAAAGAGGAAACACAACTTATTGAGGTAAATTTAAAAGCAGAGAGGAGGGAGAATGAGGAACCTCCAAACATGTAGAATGGAAATCTTGACAGATGTTCAAACACATATATTTTAAACTGGCGAACGATCTCATATGCCTGCCAAGTTCCTAAAGTAATGCGGCACGATGTGTTGATTGTAGTTACAGCGGGGTTGAGTAAGAGCGGAGAAGCATCAGAATTTATGATGTAACGTATTAATTATTTCACATATGCGTTAACTAGCAATTCAAATCAATAAAGATACGGAGAAAATGTACCGGAAGATATTCGTATGCCGTATTAATCCACAGAAGTTCTCGGACTTCTACCTGTGAAACAATATCCGAGACAATCATAAAGGTACTGTGGACAACCGGCTATCGGGGAGGGGAAAAAAGATAAATAATAAAGAGGACAATCGAACACTGCTAATACGTACGTATCTAAGGATTCGATAATCTCATTCCCTAGAATGAATAAAATCAATCAAACTAGTACTACATTGCACTTAAAGTATAATTTATCAATAAATATTAATGTGTATGAATTTGTACCAAGAACCATTATTAGAAAAGAATAACACCATGAGAATACCGGAAGTGCCAAATAAAACCATCACCGATGCGAACCGAAACAGAATGCGAGAGACAACAAAAATAAAACAAAATTGGTCAATTAAACCAACAAATTTACCTAATGTGAAGTAAGCCAAAGTTCATAATTTCTTGCTGCTATGTTACTGTGCCTCTTTTCTTCAATGATAAGAGAATCTATTTTCTTCTCATAAGTGGAGAATCCGTAGCTAAGGGTTTCCTTCTCGGATTTAGGAGCGTCATATAGCCACTCGTAATATTTTGTGCTATTTCTGTTTTGTTCTGAAGCAAGTTCGTCTTCGTTTGAAAAATCATCGGTATCAGATCCATTGTCCAGATCAGACATAAGTGATGGTAGAGAAGAACTGTACACATTATTTGTATCTGTAACACCTTCAAACTGGAAAACATCATCAAGCTCTTCACCTGGAGCCACAATATCTACACTGTATTGATTGCTATTTTCCTCGTAGGAAGTGGATTCTGGTACAAAATCCTCTTCGTCACTAGAAGAATCAATAGAGTTCGAGGTAACCATAACCGATCCGTCGATCGGCCTTAGGCGACGCGAAATTGACCTGCTTGAGGAAGGTTGTCTTTCGTGCATTCTAGTTCTGTAGGTTATAAGATTTCCTCTAGTTGCAACTGGTGCCAGTCCTGTGTTAGAATCCTTTTGTCTGCACTCTGAAGAGCAATATAAAGAATTGGAATTATCCTCGATTGGTGCTTGATCGACTATGCAAAAACGGTCCTGTGGAAATACCGTGTCTTCAGTAAACATGTTATTATTCTTTAGTAAGACAGCTTCAGACAAAATTATAATAGACTGATTGTAGGGTTGATTAGTCGACTGAGTTAAATGCTATAGTAATTGAAGTAAGATATAGATTGAAGTATAAATGCATACAAATGTTTGAACCTTCTACAGTTACATTTCCGGAAATTGACCCTAACTTATACCTATCAATAACCCCACGTATTATTATGCTTGAAACTTTCAGTCATTAGTAAAGATAATGTATGGCGGAAAATTGAGTCAACTGAGATGGCGGATGACCACAAAAAATTTGGATGCCACAGTGGTTATTTGGGGCTTTTCCAGCATTTATCAGGAACAACCTAGTTCCTCGTGCGCTAATTAGTAAGAATTAATTATTGAGAGCTGAAGAAAAGTTTTTCAAAGAACAATCTGAGGTCACGTGTATTGAAATAATTGAAAGTTTACCGAAATGTGCACGTGTGGATTAAAAAAAAATTGTATGGCTCACTCGCAATCCAAGTTTAGAGTCAGAGATTCTTGTTATCGGAGTTAAGTAAATAAATAAAATTGTGTCAGAGTGAAAAAAAAAGTTCCAAGAGATAAGGATCGGATTTCAATGATGGTTACGCTGTTAATTTGTAGTGGTTACAATAGTGGTGGCTTTTTATTTCCTTGCTGTTTTCTTTAGAACTTATTTTAGTCCTTCTCTCCCATAGTCTGCTGTTAGGTTTGGCGCTATTTGGTTTGGCATCAAGCTGGATGGGTATACTATTCAGATAATATTTCAAGTTACTTTAATTTATTTCCTTTTACCATGGCTGGGAAAAAAGGGACGCCAGGCTTTATTTACATTCGTAATGCACCGCGCTTCTAAAAAACTTAAGGCGATCCGTTTATTTTCTATGCTATATACGCAAAAATACGCTATTTACAGAATTGCGATGACTAACTCCAATTTTATTGGGGCATAGCTTAAGATGTCGTCTAGACATCATTTGGTTTGACCAAATTCATGATTGCTTTAAAGAGCTTTGCACTTAACTCGACCATATTCTTTTTCCCGGTTCCTAGATTGGCAATTCCTATTTGTTCATAACTCTCCAACTGTGGCAATAACGTTTTGACAGTTTCAAAAGAGCTCAAACTGCTTTCAGACTTCAAATCTCCGGATCGCACATACATTTCACACATCTCCGTAAAAAGTCTTAGATTCTTTGATATTAAGATCATATGAAGTGCGGTATCTCCGTTACTGAGTAGATCGAAAATGATTTTCTTGAAAACTTCAAACTTGAGAATTTGTCTCTTCTCATGAAGTTTTTCAATTATGAGAGAGAAGCTTTTTGCTGTTTGGGATATGTGTTCCTGATCCATCTTTAATATCCACTCTTGCAACTGCGAAATCGTGTCACACGATTCAATAAGACTATCATATATTTCTTGTGAAATGTGAGGATAAATCATAATAATTTCTTGCTCAGAAACACATAAGTCATAAATATCCATTAAAATATTACCCGGTAAAATCCTCGAATTATCCATCTCCAATGCACCAACCAAGTGTTGACTTTTAATATCATCCTTGTAAACATTTCGGTAGGTCTTTCTGATGAGGTCGAGATAGAAGAAAACATCTCCTGCAAAGGAAACTGCTTCCGTATCATCCATTTTCAAAAGACCAGTAATGAGGGATGTAAAGTCCTCTGCCGTGAGAATCAATTGATAATTTTCGACTCGAAGCTTCCATAAATTAAGAAAATTAGTTAAGTCCCTCGTCGCCGTAAAATACTCCGAGAACAATCTAAACGTCTTTCTGTTTGGCTGGAGATCTTCATCATCCATGTCCTTCATTATGCGGCTAAATAGATTGAAATCTCCATAATTTAGGGCGCATTCAAGAAATAAATTATACTGTTCGCACAACCTTCTGTCATCAGGGGGTCTTGGACCCATTCGTAGAATTTCGTATGCTGAAATATCGAACGTCCGTAATAGCTTCAATTTTGCCCAGAGAAATTGTATACTTTCATCTGGTGTCATAGGAATTCCACATTCCATAAGATTAGAGTACAACGTGGCTAAAATTTCTGGATCAACTTCTTCCTCACTTTCAACCAAGAAATGTAGGAATATTTCCAAATCATAAGAAGGCAAGTAAAGAAAGGGCGATTCAGGTAAACTTAAGAATGCTTTAACCACCGAACTTATGGATGCTTGTTTAAATTTTCTTTTCTCTCTTTCATAATTATGAAGCTCGTCGTGGAATTCCTCATAAAGTAATTCATCTGGAATGGCTTCACGCTTTATAGCCATTCTACTATCTATCACCTGGGCTGTCTCAAGACCTTCAAGATATGAGGCGGCCGCAAGAAGGTACGCCATATTTGGATTCTTCTGATAAATAATACTATACTGCGGATCTTTTTGTAGAGTATCCGCAAGTACCTGGGACCCGAAATTTTCAAGAAATGGACTTAGAGAGCTCATAAAATCACTAGATAGTTCTTTTACTTTGGGTTCCATAGTAAAGACATAAAGTTGTGCTCTTATATCAGAAATTTTGTCTATATTTGATTCCTTTATTCCATTCTGCAATGCAATGTACCAGTCCAATCTCTTACTGGAACTCTTCGGATTTTCTTCATTACTGTTTCCATTTTCTTGCAGATCAGCTTCTGTAGGTGTGTTCTCAATGTTTATATTTTTTTCGTTTAATACTTTTGATCCAGTTTTGCTTTCTTTCAGAAACCTTCTAAAGAACTCAAGATCATTATCATCTTTTAACTTACCTTTTTTCCCTGGAGAGTTTGTTGTATTCCTGTTTAACAGCTTGGCATAATTTCTGGTTACAACACACGCAGACATTTTAGTCGTAGACCAAGCACACTTTCGAGCCAAATTTCTCACCAACAACGAGTTACCAAACATTATAACGCAGCCTTCCTAGCAAACAAATGTGGAAACTAGATCCTTACCAAAACTAAACGGGTAAGTCTTTTAAGCCTTCTGTTGACAAAGAAAAAAGTGGGGGAGCTCTAAAAAAAGTGGATTACCGAGGAAAACAACCAAACACATCTCGGTCATTTTTAGTTCAGCTGACAACGTAATTAACAATGTATATTTGCATTATAACTTAACAAAAATTTACTATAAAGTGTCATGTATGACTCTATTTACAAGCATCAGCCTAAACTCGCCATCATGACTGTTTATTTATCCTGGAAATATACTCTTTACTAATTAAATTCCAGGATCTCATAAATTTCGATGCACAGTCAGATATACACTTCTCGTCGGCTGTACTTAAACTATCTGATGGCTTAATAATACATTTTTGAAAGCAATTTTCCGATAATGCGTTAACCAACCCCGTAGCATATGCCGTAGCCATTTCCTGTGCTATGCTGTTTTTTATTTTGCTTTTAACTTCTAGAGCCTGGGAATCAGCAGCTGGTGCCGTAGATCCTTCATTTTTATTTCCACCACCAAAACCAAGAAAAGACCCCATTTTGTATGAATGTCGCACAATGTTGCAACGCTTAGGTCTTTATAATACGAAGGAAATGATCTTTAGATTTTGTATGTTTGTGATTGATTTATATGAACACAAGCGTTCGGAAAAAAAAAGTTAAAACTTTGCGATGAGCGAAAAAATGGAAAGGGCGGTGCCAGCAACATTTCGAATCTGTACGTGATGCCATTACTAAATTATCACACTTACAATTCTCTGCTATTTTCAGTACTAAAGAACATTGTAACCTTTTACTTTGTTTTACAACACTAACCAAAATCATAAATTGCACTAAACAATATATACTTGATAGCGTACAAGTGTTAATTACGTTAGAAAACAAACATGCTTTAATTACTTTTAAAAACTTTTATTGTAATGCGTTATTACAAGACTAAGTGGAGTCACTACTATCATCATTACCATCACCAAGAAAATCATCTAATGTTTGAAGTCGGTACTTGTTAACATTAGATCTACTTTTCCAAGAAGGTTGTGGAGTGTCATTTCGATGGTTATCCAAGTTCGGTGAGGACACTACCCCAGATGATCCCGATGAAAAAATCCTTGAACTTGATAACCGCTGTCCAGAATTAAGGGATGAAGAACTAATTGCATTAGAATCAAAACCGTAATCCTTAAGCTCAAAGCTCTGACATCTTAGTTCATTATAATACTCCAAGTAGGAAGAATCAAGACGGCTAGGCGTAATTTCCTGATACTTTCTGATATACTCAAAGAAGTCTAAATCCTGCGAGTCCAAAGAAACAGCAGGCTTAGGTTTCTCATTTTGAAACGCGTAAAGTGCAAAATCTATGACGTTAATTTTCTCATGACACCAAGAACATACATTTGGATCCTGAAGCAAGCTGTCTATATCAAGCCGGGAAGAGTTTGCTGGCTTGGCTGGACAATACACAACATTTGGAAGAAGTGATCCAACAAGACGTGACCTATCACGAATGTCTACATCACGGTCATACTTTGTTAGCTGAAGCACATAATTAAAAGTCTTGAAAAGAGCATTTCCGTTTAATGTAAACTCAATACCGTCCTTTTTGGAAGCATATATATTCCGGGTTACTGACTTGGCAAGAGAGCCCAATATTGCTAGCTTCACAATAATTTCAGATTTTTTAAAATGTGATACTAGGATTCTAAAAGCATCTGGGAGATAGTCATGCAAAGAATTCATTTTGATCACATCTCCTTGTGTCGCCTCACTGCTCTCAGAAAGATCGGGGAAATTAATAGCAAACTCTCCTATAAGCCATATGATGGATGCTTTAGCCAATGACGTCATACTCAAATCATCTCTAGCTCCATCATTGTCATTATCAATCTTCAATAACATTCCAACTAATTTGATAAGTACATTAATATGACTGACAAGATCATTCTGTATCAATTGTTTCAAACCGGTTATACTTTCACTGACGAGCATATCATCATCAGAAGAGTGCAACTCATCCATTAAAAACTGCACAATCAGGAATTTTTGCTTGGACTCTAAGTCAGACATTATTGTTTTAGTAATGCTCTTTATAGCAAAACATCTCAATAATATATTGTTGTCAGTATTATTGACAAAAAACTTAGTTTCAGTAAAGATGAAATTGAAATTTTTAGAGGACATCATGGAGAACAAGATCTTTAATTTCTGTTTGCATACCAAAAAGCTGTCATGCGTGACAGGAACGAACGTAGAAATTTCAGATGGTTCTAATGTAATCAAACTTTTCCCAAGCAAATAATCAATTTCAAAAAGGGCAATTTCTCTCATGTGCTGTTCATCAAAGCTAGAAGTTGCAGATCCAGCCGCATACCTCAATAACGCAGGAACAATATTTAAATGGCCCACGGCAAATGGAAAAAGGCATGTTGCACATTTTGCGACTGCAAGCACAACGGCTTCGGAATCACTATATATCAAGATACCCAAATGTGATAGCAAGTCACGTAACACAGTAGGTAACTCATCTTCACTTTTTACTTCTTCTGTTGAAGGAAAAAATAGCTTAGCATAATCTGTTAACATATCCAACAAAGCAACAGTAGAGTAATTGTCCAAATATCCAAGCTTAGTGATAAGATGTAAAAGCTTTGGGTGAATCAGATCAAAACATCCAGGAAAAATCTTTCTAAAACAAAGAATAGCAGATCCAACAACATGAGGATCACTATCACTCAGTAATACGTCAACGTAGCTATAAAGCTGATAACTCAGTGAAGATGTATCCTTTAGAAGTGAACCTATACTCGCTCTTTCCTCCTGGGAATATACCTTGTCCAATTCAAAGCAATTACGTATAGCCACTGCTGAGGCTGATCGTACTAAGGGTGAAGAATCCTTGACCGTTTTCTTGAGTGAAAGTGAAAGAATAGGAAGAATAGACGGAATATCTATTTCACTCAAACACCTTATGGCTAAGGCTCTGCTTATACAATTCTTACTAGAGAGAGCCTTTTGCATTGTGTTGATTGATAATAATGATACATCAGGTTGTTGCTCACTAAATCGAAGTAAGATATAATAAACCAATCGCCGAATCTTCAAGTTGCCGGAGCTCACATTCTTGATAATATGTGGTAATAATTCTGTGACATGTTCACACTTCTGTTTCGTGGACATTAGACGAACTATAAATTTTAAAATAGTATACACCTCCTTCTCATTTCCAGAATTTAACCCTTTAATGGCCTCTGCTGTAGTGAAGAATGTATCATTGGAATAATAATTACTATTGATAATTTTGGTGAGTGATGGTGGAAGGTATTCTTTTGAAGACTCAAAATTGAGGTTTCCAAAAAAGGTCCCAATGTTTTTTGCTAATCTTGAATCACTCATTGAATAAATAAAAATGTGTGAGCTACTCCCTTATTCTGGCGAAATCATGCTGGTGTCGATGAACAAAGCAGGAATGGCAATCAGTTGAAAATGATTGACAAGTAAACAGAGGGAAAAGAGAAAAAATGATAAAAAAAATAAGGTTACAGGCGCGTCTATAGTCTTACGTGAAATGGCTCGAACGTACTCATTTTTTGCATTACAACATGTCTAAATGTATAACATTTTCTTCATTATTTGTGTACGACTATCAATTAGAGACTATTTTCTTGGCTTATTTGAAGGAAGCAGTGCAATCTGTGCTGTCTTTTTTTTTTTGCAAATTAAATTAAATTTGCTATTTTATCGTTCATAAAATTATGTAATTGCGGAATTTCAGTCCAAGCAAAAAGGGCCTTACTTGCACGCATGGATAACGCCAAACGTGCCTGTGAAATTTTTCCTTATTAAATCAAGAAAATTCGTTCATTCAAACTCGGCGAAAATTTCTCGATACGATAGCTGATTTGATCAGAATTTCCCGAATGTGTAGCACAATTGACAAAAATTCGGACCAGTCCTTGCAGCACTCACCCCTTCCATTTCTTACTCCCATATATTTTAAAGGCTGCTCTTTTATATTTTGATATACGTATCTAGATTTAAAATCAAGACCGAACATCTTCTAATTATACTGTTTATATTTCTTACAAACAGCACATCGACCTAAAATTTTCGTGGAATATCTTTACGGCGCCTGTTCGTAAAACTTTTTTTTTTGATTGGAACGTTAGGAAACATAAATAAATATTGCATTTCATTTCGATTGAACATTCAGGGGACAAAAAATGATAAAAAAGGAGCTTGAACAAACAACTGTTAAGCGAGGTATTAAAAGAGGTAGAGATTCGGGGGAAAGGGAAACCCAGAAAAATGACGGCAAGATGACAGTGACTAGCACGAGAAAGAAACAAAAGTTATTAAATGCTGAGGGAAAGAAAACAGACAAGGGCTTAACATTTGAGGAACAGGAAAAGAAATATGATGATGAGTTACCTGCGAAGTACAGAAAATTTAGACCGAAAGGTTATCGTTTAAATGTACCACCAACTGATCGGCCAGTGAGAGTTTATGCAGATGGAGTATTTGATCTGTTTCATCTTGGACATATGAGGCAATTGGAGCAATGCAAGAAGGCATTTCCAAACGTTCAGTTGATAGTGGGAATACCTAATGATAAAGAAACACACTCTAGGAAGGGATTGACTGTATTAACCGATAAGCAGAGATATGAAACTGTTAGACATTGCAAATGGGTGGATGAAGTTGTTGAGAATGCACCTTGGATTATCACCATGGACTTCGTAAAGAAGCATCATATTGACTATTGTGCTCATGATGATATTCCTTATGTTGCAGATGGAATTGAAGATATTTATAAGCCAATGAAGAAAGCTGGAATGTTTGTGGCAACACAGAGGACGGAAGGGATATCCACATCTGATATCATTACTAAGATAATCAGAGATTACGACAAGTATTTGATGAGAAATTTTGCACGTGGGGCCACCAGAAAGGAATTAAATGTTTCCTGGTTGAAAAAGAACGAACTTGACTTAAAGAAGCAGGTTGGTGAATTCAGGAAATCATGGAGGAACTATAATGATAGCATAAAATACAAGTCTAAGGATTTGTATACTTTAGTTCGTGAGGCATTAAGAAAAAACACACATAGAGCTCGCAATATCAGCAAAGGAAATGCACCAATTGATAAATTTGCGTTGAAATACAACGCAAATGGGCTCTCCAGGACATCGTCTCATCGCAGTTTACTGGATAATTTGAAGGATTGGGTTGGTATCGACCCATCTAGAAATAAAAATATGGATGACTATGATGTATTTTTGGATGATAGTGAGGCTACACCAGATCCAGAATCAGGAGATGAAAAGATCCCAACATTAACGGTGAGGAGAAAGAGAAGGCCATCCATGAATAGACACTCCAGAATTTCTCCTAGAAAGAGAATGGGCCTAAGGAAAATGGCAAGAGAAGGCAGAATTTGACCTGAGTATCTATATAAAAAGTCTGACAGAGAAAACTATAATGAATAGAGAGAGAACTTTAAGTTTAGTGTACTATAGTTATTTTATCTAAAAAAATATTTTTTTTCCGCAGCTGTTTACACGTTCATTTAACACTTTCATGTCTAACTATTAACGAATCGGACGTCATACTTGATTGATGCTTCAATACAATTATATGTAATATGGAACATGGCATTTACTGTTGCGGACCTGAAATATATTGAACCTTCAGTTTTGAGAGAATGGATATTGAAAAGGGACGAAAAGTTTCCTTTTTTAATCATAGATGTTAGAGATTCAGATTACGTCGGAGGACATATTAAGGGATCCAAGAATATCCCATCGGCTCAAGTAAAACATGAACTACCAAACATATATGATACTTTGAAAGAGATTAACTGCAAAAGCATCGTTTTTCACTGTACGCTGAGTCAACAAAGAGGTCCCTCTAGTGCTATGATGCTTTTAAGATATTTAAACGCAGTTATCGAGAGTTCTAAATCGTCATCGGATGAAATAAAGTTTGCGAAAAGTATTAATGTATATGTTCTAAGGGGTGGATTTGCAAGATGGCAAAATATATATGGAGGTGATGAAGAGCTAACAGAAGATTATGACAAAAAGTTTTGGACCAATGAATTCTGAATGAGTTTTGATTTGAGACTTGTCTCATGATTTCTAATCCGTTTCTTTTTTTACATTTTCTTCCATTTCATTATAGTTTGCTTATTCATCTACAAAAGTATCAATGTTGCCCTTTACTTTCAGCTTGACGCTCATCATACGACGCCTTCAATTTATTAGTGGCCTCAGTGAGTCTTTTTCCCATCATGATTTTCCTTCTTTTTCTTACCAGTTCGGCTGGGAAGAACTCTTCAATAATTTTCTGCGGTTTGTTCATACTCTTTATTATTGGAATAAGAATCTGATCAATCTTATCTTGTGTCCATCCCACATTGAACATCAAGAATGTTCTTAGTTTGTCCAAATTCGGATAACCCCATTGAAACTTTGTTTTATCATGATCAACTTCTGGATGTAAGTATGCATTGATCACTGCAGGATCAGGGAAATCGCGTCCTAAAAACAAATCAGCCTTACTCATTTGCTTTCTGATCTTTCTCCTCATCTTGTTATCATTACTTTTATCAATTTTACCCCCTTGATATTCAAGCCACCAGTTGCGAAAGGTCACAAGATCACCAAATTCGGATAATATTTCGACAGCGGTGACTTTACCAACACCTTTCAACCCCGATGTGTAATCACTTCCAAGCATTAGGGCCAGATCTATCATCTGCTTTCTGGTTAACCCCATATCCATAGCAATATCCTCCAACTGGTAACATTCAACAAAATTTTTTTCATTGAACATGTTTTTGTATATTATACTTCCTCCAAATAAAAAGCAATCAGAATCATCTGTAACTATACCATCAACCAATTTAAGTCCGAAAAGTTCTGCACATTGCGCTTCTGCCTCCATAGGTGCAGTTATAAATGGAATTCCAAATCTCGAAAGTAAATCCTGAACATCTAATATCATACTTGTTGACACTTCATCTGAATCACGCTTCTGCTTCTTTAACTTTTCTTGGAGCTTTATTTCTTCATCCATAGTCCATTTAGAGCCGCTATTTTGTCTAGGAGCGACATTCTGTGAAATAGTGTCCACAAATTGACCATATGTCTCTTCTTCTTTCTTTAAATTTTGATTTAAAATTTCTTCTTCTTCTTCAGAAAACTCATAGCTATCTTCAAGCCCCTGCTTAGCACCATTTGATCTAGACAAAGGGTTCGCCACCAAATCATCTGGAATTTGTTCAGCAGTTCTGCTCTTTTGTACTTGGGCGTTACCGCTAACCTGGACCGCAGATTCTTTAGGACTTTCTTGAGTGGCTGGAGAATCATACTCATCAGAATCCCGAATATATATCACCTCAGCCTTTTCTTTCGGCTTATTGGCATCATCTAAAATAAGCGGATCAGACACCTCATCCTTGGCGGATAAAAGGTCTTCCACTTCCGAAAACTTTACTATTCCCGCTTTCTCGTCTTCTGTTTTCTCATTTAGTGCATTGTTAACACCGATATCTGATTTAAATCTTTCTTCAGGAGTTTGATTGACCTCTGTGTTATTAAACCAGTCCGGAAGTTTGGCAGGTATTTTGCTGTCATTCTTCGGTTTAGAAGAGACCTCGGCATTCTTTGCTGCAAATCCTTTTGGTGAATTTGAATCACTGCTAACCTTTTCTGCCGTTATGTTATCGTGAGTTTTCTTTTTTTTATGAATTTGAGGTACATTTCCTTTCTGCAACAACGAGCCACCTGTGTTAAAAGTTGGAAGTTTCAAAGTCTTACTAAGTGCTTCTTTAGTAAGAATGATAGGTGGCTGGTCAGTATCTCGTGCTGTAACGATATTTGAATCAGCTTTATCATTTGATTTCTGCTGCATGCTACGATAATCCTTCTTCGAAAGCTCAATTGCTTGTCTGAGTTCATCTTCTTCCATACTGTGCAATTCATCCTCATCTGTCGGAAAACTTTCAGTATCTTGCTGTATTATGGGTGGTACAGTCATGGTGGCATTATTTTTATTATTTCTTTCCGCATACTCGTAAAGGGACTTAATCTTATCCATTATAGGATCTGGCGTATTCCGTTCTTTATTTTTTGATTGCTCGACAAAAAGAGTATTATCGGAATGAATTGACGGGTCCATAAATGCTGTTACAGCCTCATGGTGTTGAGGCTTATTTTCTCTTAGAGAAATGGTAGGCAATCCGGATTTATTCATCTCAATGGGGAATGAAGACGTTTTCTTATCCAAGCTTAGATCCTCCCACTGTACCGAATCATCATCGTTATCGTCATCGTCATCGTCATCGCTATCATTTTTATTATCATTATTCTCACTATAAGTAATGCTCCCAGGAGATTTCTTATCCAGTTTCTTTTCATTACCAACTTTATTTGAGTCATCTGTGTCTGGCCAATAATCAAGAGAATCTATCTCGTTGCCAGAATCATTATTATCAGGCTCAAAATTATCTAAAAACTCATCCTCAGATTGGAAACTTTCCTTGTCATCTTCTGTTTCATTTTCATCACTTATCTTGATAGGCTTTTCGACAGTTCTACCTTCATCCTCGTTCTCCTTTGTAATTGACAGTACATAACCACCCTCTGTTCGTTTTAACTTGTATTCCCTATTTTTCTCGCCAGCAACCCTCCTTGAAATATCATCAAAACTGTCTTTATCCATTCCAGAAGCGTTCATCAATCTTTGGGTATAATAGTTACGCTTTTGCACCATTTGAATTTGAAATTTACTGAACTCCATGCTATTAGGGAAAAGAGCCTCCAACTGGTCTTTAGTATATCCCATTCTTAACCTCGACCGTAACCTTAAATGTGAAAGAATGATATACTGCGTTGATAATGGTAGCTTATCAAATTGACTAGACTCCGGATCTATATTATCTAGGTTTACATCACCGAGACCGTCCTTTATATTTTGTGTTAAACGATCATACTCGTAATCAGTAACCATACGTTCATCATTCTTGTCAATGTCGAACTTCTCTAGCCTTGGCAAGTCATAGTCATCCTGTTTTCCAAAAAATTTACTTTCCCTTTCCTTCTTCTTCGGTTCCTGTCCTCCAGATTGCGAAATATGTGCTGATTTTAGATAGTTGTTATCATCGTAGTACTCTTCGAATTGAAGATTTTCGATAGGAACCTCTCGTTTTGTAGCAAAAACTTGCTTATGAGATATTATCGCTCTATCACCTTCATTCTCGGCCTCCGCTCTATGTTGTAACTGCTTTGCTAGTAAACGTTGGGCCGTTTTCTCCACATTTTCTTTTTGATCTTGGCGTCGCTCTTTCCTCTTTCGTATGGTTTGCTTTTTAAGTGCAGGGACACCACCATCAAAAACAAAGACAGGTCTTATGCCAAAGTATAGAAGTTTGCATATTCGTCGAAAGAATCCGACTATATGCGCATTCTTTAACGGATTTCCATTTTTATCTCTTACAGCCTTTAAAAACTGGTAAATCCAAATGGACGCATCAATGGCCAATCTTTTACTTCTAAGAGCTTCCAAACGCACAGGCCTAGCTGTAGGTCCAACAATATCCCATAATTCATGAACACCCATTATTAGGAAATAAATGTAGGATGATAATTTGAACTCTTAAAATCAAGAACCATCTTATCTTTATTAGTGTGGCGGGCAAGATAAACCGTTGCCATCTTGATTCGAAATTGATAGATAGTATTGACGCGTCGATATACTAATTTTTTTTTCTGTTCTTTCATGTCTTTCCGGATTAGTATTCTTGGCGCTTATTGAAGCTCGGTTTTCAAAAGGGGAAACTTTGCATCTTGTATATCGATTTACATATAAGGTTAAACAATTCTCACGCAAGTCCTTATCATTAAAAAATTACCTTCTTTACTTTTTGCTTTTGAATATGCATTGGGAATAAACTAGGCAGGGAAAGTGTATTTCTAAAAAGAAAGAGCATTAAAATCCTTGAAAATACCCACCAGATAAACTTTTCAATGAAACCGGATTTAGGAATTTTATTCATGACAAGAAGGCACAATAAGATGAGAAAACAGCAAAATATTGAAACACATGCAAAAAGATCAAAACTTGCTTTAAATACTTTAGATAGCCAAAGTATTAGAGCGATGAACGCGAATGTTTCCTCTGTCTTGAGTTCAAAAGTTTTACCAGACAGAATGATTTCAGATGAAGAAATACTCCCAGAATCCATCAATCCTCAAATTTTGATAAATTCTTCAAAGTTAAATTCCAAAAACTGCACTTTGTTTAGCCCTTTAGCTCAATCTCAGTCATCCACCGTTGGGTTTCCAAAGACCTTTAATCCAAGAAAGGAAGCAAATATGGACCACAAGGAAAAAGTCGGTCAATGGATAATGACCGTTCCAATATATCCTAGTACTGTAAAGGATATTTGGTTTAACGGATGCTACTCATCCTTAGATCCGCTGACTGACCAGGTGGTTGATTTTTTAAACGAAACCTATGACTTTTCAGATTTTAAAGATGTAATACAATTTCAATCCCAGCTGATAACGCTACTGACAAACAAACTTTACTGGATAGAACCGGAGCCACAAAAAGATCCAGAGTCAGTTACCGACGGTCCGGCTTTTTTAAATGAATACAATGGAGGAAAGATACATATTGCTGATCACTTTGTATGCCAACAATCTTCAATAAGATTTCCTTTGAACAACTCAGACTACATATCCTAACCTGAAGTTCTCAGAATTATGCTATTCATAAGTTATTGTTATAAAAGCTAGATAAGTTTTTATTGCTCTTTTCGATATCTATTAGAAGTAAAAAAAAGAAACTCATTGAGGAGCAGCAAATTGAAAGTTACCGCAAAAGAACACGGATTATCCACGGGAAATATGAAATCCGACAACGATTTTGGAAGAAATATCATGGAAACGAGACAGGGTAGCTGAAAATTTTTTATCTATCTGATCGGCAAGTGCTTCATTTTGCGAAACAGGAAAGTGTTGGGGGACTTAATGCCGTGGAAAATTGATCGAACTGGGCTCGACATCTTCGAATTTAAGGCTGAAAATATACAGCAATAACAATAGAAATATTAATGCATTATGAGAAATGCATTTATGTAGCCTAAGTTTAGAATATTGGATGCACGATATTGGCTGTGAGTTTGAGAATGCACGAAACATTCCGTTCTGATTTTTCAATGACGTTCAAAAAAATAAGAAAATGTATATGCGAGAAAAGGGTAAAAAACCTGAGCGCGCTATTGCAGATAAAATTCATTTATTGTAGCCACCTCTTACTTACCAATCATATCTATACATGCGAAAATTGTAGCTAAAAGTAAGATTATATTTTACGGTAATTTATTTTAGTTTTCAAAGATGATGATTGCTATTAAATATCAGATGCCAATAAAATAAGTCAAACGCACGTATATTATCAACTTTCTTCATGCAGAGCCGACAAAAGTCTCGCCCGAACCTGACAAAATATATGATTAGACGAGAAATAAAAGTACGATTACAAAGACAATGAATATACTTAGGAGCATGAATGCGGCTAACCACTAGAAAATTACAGGGAATTAGAGATAAGCTACCCCAAAGCCGAGAAAATAACAAAAAAAGTAATAAAATGTAGGGCGGCAGACAGGGAAACAATACAATAAAGTACTATCATAATTCTTTGAGCTTTTGGATATCACCATTCTAAGAAAACTGTTATACATAGAAATCTGGAACTAAGCGCCCACTATTTTGACAACCATTGTATTTTGCAGGTATCATCATACGGAATTCATTTCATGAATTACATTCAATCCAATGTTTGGCTTCACCTGTTTGAACGGTTTCCCGTCAAGGATATTGTTAAATTGAATATATTCATGCCGCCTGTAGATGACACAATAGCATAACTAAGAAAGGATAGAATGCACCTTAAATATGTATATATTATGCGGTGAAGGGTCATGCCAACAATTTTGAAGTCACAAATATATTCTATAAAACAGGACTACATCCATTATTTCCTAAATGTCTGATAGCCAATCCTGTTTTATACAGTGGACATGTAAAATAGAGGTTTCGCTGGTCAAAGTTTTGTAACTTCTTTCAATACTGACGCAATGATTAATGATTTGAGAGGAGATATCAAGCTATTTTCAGAAGCGTCTACGTCCATGGTGGATAATTATCCTCCATCACAGGAAAGCGTTTATCCATTAAGGGGAAAGGCTGAAGTATCAATATGGCAACGATTTAAGAATTCATTCAAATCTGCTGAATACGGAATGGTGGACCGTAATCTTTCCACAATTCAGAAATCTAATCTACGTTCTATAAGGGCTCCATTTCAGCGAAAGCTAAAAAGAAGACATATACAGATGATTGCAATTGGCGGATCTGTTGGTACTGGTTTATTCGTCGGTTCCGGAAGTGCTCTTGCAGTAGGTGGTCCAGCAGCACTTTTGATTGCATGGACTCTAACAGGTGCTATGATGTATTGCACAATTCAAGCATTAGGTGAACTAGCTGCCACATTTCCTGTCAGCGGCTCCTTTATGCAATATAATACAAGATTCATTTCACCAATTTGGGGATTTTGTATGGCATGGGATTATGCTTTGCAATGGTGTGTCACGTTACCATTGGAGTTGGTTGCTGCTTCTTTGACAATAAAATTCTGGAACACGTCTGTCAATTCGGCTTCGTGGGTTGCAATCTTTTACGTAATCATTGCAATAATCAATATGTTTGGAATCAAAGGATTTGGTGAAGCAGAATTTGTGTTTTCCTTATGCAAAATAGTTGCAATAGTTGCTTTTATAATCCTTGGAATTGTTTTGGACTGTGGAGGAGGACCAGATCATGAGTTTATTGGTGGTAAGTTTTGGCATGATCCTGGTGCATTTGCTAATGGCTTTAAGGGTGTTTGCTCGGTGTTTGTTACTGCAGCATTCTCCTTTGCAGGTACCGAATTATGTGGTTTGGCAGCTGCGGAGACAGATAATCCACGGGAAACACTTCCCTCCGCAATTAAACAAGTGTTTTGGAAAATCACCTTATTTTACATTATTTCATTGATTTTGATTGGATTGTTAATTCCTTACAATGATCCCCAACTTTTAAATGGTACATCATCAGTAGATGCTAAGGCCTCGCCATTTGTCATTGCTATTAAAAACCATGGTATTAAGGGACTGCCTTCAGTGTTGAACGCAGTTATTATGATAGCCGTTTTGTCAGTTGGCAACTCCTCTGTTTTTGCCTGCTCTCGAACAATTTGCTGTCTTTCGGAGATGGGAATGGCACCAAAAGTATTTGGATACATTGATCGCATGGGAAGACCGTTGGTTGGAATATTAATTTCTCTAATATTTGGATTGCTTTGCTTTATTGCAGCCTCTCCACAACAGGAAGCAGTGTTTACATGGTTATTAGCCTTATCAGGTTTGTCTTGCGTTTTCACGTGGGCATCTATATGTGCCTGTCATTTAAGATTTAGAGCCGCTTTGGAACTTCGTGAAAGAAGTGTGGATGAACTAACGTATGTTTCACAATGTGGAAAAATAGGTTCATGGTTTGGCATACTAATGAACTCGTTGATCTTGATTGCTCAATTTTACATTGCTTTATTTCCAATTGGAGAGGAACCAAATGCAGAGGCTTTCTTTGAAGGAATGCTATCAATACCTGTTTTAATAGTCTTCATCGTTTTTTATATTTTTTGGAAAAGGGATTCATTCTTTTATATCAAGACAAGGGATATCGACATCGATACTGGAAGAAGGAACTACGACTTGGGTCACCTTAAACAAGTTATTCTAGAAGAAAAGGCCCACATCAGAAGTAAACCTTTCTATTATAGAATATACAAGTTCTGGTGTTAAGTAAGCGAAAAAAGCATGTACCTGGCTCACAGAAGAATTTAGCAGGATGAAAATACCATTTAGACCCATGCAATTTTTTACGTTTTTGAAGTGTATCTCAAATACATGTATAGAAGAAAATAAAAAAAAGTTAAGAACACAAATTTCAAATAGTGGCTATATCTGAAAGTGATTTCATAAAAGCTTTTTAAAACGTCGAGGTTAGAAACAGAGAAAACACTTGAACATATTCCGGGGTGAAATATGTACGTATTTTTTTTCTTACTATATACCGCCTGCAATGAAGTGAGATCGTAGTGCATATCACAATAGAAAACACTCATGAAAATTATGAGGCCCTCTTGTGCTGAGAAAATCCAAATCCGGAATATTATCTGTGAAAGGCTACTGTTGCCCATTTTTTTTTCAGCTGAACAGAAGTTTGAGGAAATACTATAGCTTGGATCTGAAGTTCTATAACAAATATACATCCAAGTTTTTGATACGAAAGAAGTGAAAATGTCTGCCTCAATTGCATCCGGACCTGTTCTACTCAATAGAATATTGACTCTGAGAGAAAATACACCATTTGTTCTAGCCTTAGACACTGCCTTACAGTCATCTTTTAACATAACTAAAGAGTTCATATATAAAACTAGATCCACAAACCTTCCAGTTAAAATTATTTTCGTTTCGTTTGAAACAAAACAAGTACATTTTTCAGTTGATGAATTTATTGATGGTTTAAAGGTACCTTTTGATCAGCTTATAGAGCAGCTAGAGAGAGTTCTATCCAAATACGAAAATGCTCAAAAATTAATTATATTTGACTCGTTCAACTATTTGAAGACAGTACAACAAGTTACCATTTTAATACACAAATTGATGAGATCAACAACCACCGTATATGGCACTTTTCATCTAGATATCTCCACAACAAGAAACCTTGGGTCTCCAAATGGGCCGACAATTTTAAAGCTATTGCGATACGTGGCGACATCAATCTTAGAATTAATACCAGCCGGTATTAGAAATAAAAAGCCAGATGATTTGTACGACATGATATTTGGGATGGATATGCCGGTAGGCGAATGCAATAGAAAAGATTTTAAATGTACATTAATATATAGACGGAAATCTGGCAGAGCAATGACATATCAGATATTAGTGGATTCAAAAGAGCATACATATAAACAGGCTGAGAGCAGAAGTGACAATATGCAATCAAAATCTCAAAACGATGGAGATGAGCTCCTTAACAATCTTACAACATTTAATCTATCAACAACCAGGGAGCAAAGGGTAGCAAAGGAGAGGGTTGAGTTACCATTTATAGAAGCACAAAAAAATATAGGATCAATAGCAGGGTCAACTGTTTACGAATTTGACAAGGATGACGACTATGATGATGATGACGTCGACAATCCGTATGAGGATCCAATGTGAAATACTGTCTATATTTGGTTTGTGCTTTTGGTCGCCTTTTCTGGGGTTGCTTCGCTTTTCTTCTTTTTCTGTGAAGACCATATACCCGGTATTCTAATTAAGTGAAATCGCGGCTCGATGTAACGGTCGATCAACCATTTGCGAAGGGCATTTTCTATTATAGACCTAATTCTTGGCATATCCTCCAATTTTGCCTTAGATCCGATCAGTGACTTAATGTCAAATTCTAGCCGGAAATCTGGCGCGAATGAAAATATGACTGCTGTTTTTCTCTCTTCACTCGACACTCCAGCAGAGTCAATCTCACTAATCTCGTGAATTTGTGATAACAGTTCCTGTTGTTTTTCTGCTTGGGTCAGCTTCACTTTATCTTTAGGAAGTATAGAATTATCCGATATAGAGACAAGTGAAAGCGTTAGACAACCACTAAATCTCACTATTGAAACTTTTAGCTGAACAGGAAGGCTTGCTGTCATTGGTTTAGGGCTATTAATTAAAAAACTGGTTTCAGCCGCTAAAGTTAAAGTATCACTCACATCAACATCTATTTTTGCTTGAATTCTCCCATTCGAGTTGATTATCCTGCAGTTACTTAATATAGGGAAATCGTTTCCTATATTCACCTCCGTTATGTTTATTTTATCTGTGTATTCGGCGAGACTTGAGTCGTTGAAGGCTTTGTCCAAAGAATGATATATATTATCCTTGATTAAAGCTTCCCTTCTTACTTGCATGATAAATTGAGCTAAGAGCACATTAAACCAATCAAGTGATTCCGGTTGATGATTATCAACATCGTAATATGTTTTTTCCAATATACTGTTAATAATATTTTGAAAAGTATCTCCCAACCCTTTTATTTCCTTTTGATAAGTTACTGAGCCAAATCCCGATATCTTCGGGTGAACACGCTTTTTATCTGAATTAGCAGGTTCAGCTTCGGAAAAGATGAAAAACCTTATAAAAATAACTATTATTATGATAACAGATAATTGTCCAAGCATAAAACCTCTTGTAAAACTCTTTGAGGAATGGTCAACAGCAGGGGTGTATGTAACAACATCCTTAGAACCTGATGGTAGACCAGACTTTAAATTTGAAAGTACATCGGGATTCAAACTGAGTGTGTAAGGTTCTTCACGCTGCATATTTTGAAGTAAACTGGATAAATATTTCTCCACATCCGAGTAGGTAGGAGGCGGCACATCCCTAGTTTTCTTTGGAATTACCGATGATGACTCCAAAATTCCTTTGGTCGAATCAGTCATCTCAAATAACTAAGTTGTGATCGACTAAATTTGCAAGGAAAGTTTGGAGTTATACAACCTAGACGAATATCATCATCTACACAGCCGAATATAATGCTAGTAATAAAATGAAGAAAAATTCCGGGGGTAAAAAAGCGTAGTAAAAAAAAAGAAGCATTAAAATAATAGGAGACTATTTAGACGCGCTCTAACCACAAAAACATCCTCTGATAGATATAATTGATCGATACACCTGCACATGAAAGTCATCAAGTTCGAGAAACTAGCAGGTGTTTACACACAATTTGGAGTATACTTGATAATGGTTTATTAAAAGTAAAAATTTTTGGAAACAGCAAAACGCAAATGAAATCTTTTCTCTATAAGGGTCCACATCTAATAAAGATATCTAAACAAGAAATTAATGAGCACAGCAATCACAATAGCAGCACAAAGTGCATCTGGACCAAATTTGTCATCATATCTAGCAGCTCTTTTCCTTCTCACATTTATGACTCTCCATATATACATACCGGTTGAGTACATGACAGTCATAACAGCCAAAAGGTAGAAGCAGGTGGATGTTATGAACGAAACAAGATCACCGTAATTCATTAAAGTCTGGCCAGTGGCGGCAAATATCAACGAAATAGAAAGCCAGGATAAATATGTTCTTTCGGTGGCGAAGTAGACTTTTGGTTCAACACGGACTGGAACAGCAATTTTCTTTCCTGGAGGGGCATGGACACGCGTTTCAAACACCGTTCCTGGCGCAACGGCATTAGGAAATTCCTCATTACCGTAAGCAAAGAAATACCTGTAAACTTTAGACAAATCATCCTTAATCTTTCCGTACAAAGTGTCGCTATGAACTTCTTCTGGCAATTCCTCAATTCTATTATCAGCTTCAGCAATCCTGACAGCACCGTAATTTTGGCTGCTGCCATTCGAAGTCATTGCTTCCTCCTCATCCATATGATTACCACGTGCTCCTAATGTGTCAGGCCCGGTCAATGAAGTGCTTGTCGAATCAGAAATCGTACCTTCATGTCTATGTGTGATACCGTAGTTTTGATCTCTCTTTGGCTTCCGAATATCAACACCCATCTGTGGCAACCAAAATGGAATCAAATCGACCTTCTCAGGTAGAAGTGTGGAACATCCATGTATAAACTTCGAAAACTTAGGAACTGCCTCCACCAAATGAGAAGCCACCATATCCCTGACCCACTGTGGAGGTTCTTGCCCCATCTGCGTCTGTAATTTAACCTCTAAAACAGCGTACGGGAACCGCTCAACATCTTTAGGAGGTAAGTTCTGGAATGGGTAATCAATGCCAATATCCATTCTTCTCCAGTTACCTTTAGTACGATCGATACCATCAAAGTTATCTTCACGAACCATCGTCAAATCTGTATCTAACGATATTCTAACACGAGCGTCTCCAGGAAGTTGGAATGCCGTTCTATGGTAAAAAGTTCTCATAACTGGTCGCAGCTTATCCTTAAGAACCCTATACTGAACTTCTTCAGCCAACCGTTCCAAGGAATCAATTTCAGACTTTGATTTTCTTCCATCTTTTCTCATCTTCTCAAACGTCTGCTTTGCCGTGAACTTACCCTTTAGGAAATCATTAATCTTGGACTCTTTCATCGGGAAACGAGCCTTCACAGATTTCTCACCAGTCCAATCTTCCCTATGAGTTTTTCTTTCAATAAACATGTTATCAACTTCCATATTTCCATACCATCTGATACGTATGGCCTCAGCACCTTCGGTCTTTAAAAGACGACCATAATACAAATCCATGCTCTCATCGTCAAAATAAATTGATGTAATAGCAGAATCATCTTCCTCCCAATCTTTGTTCGGATTAAACACAAGAACAGGTAAATGCTGCAAAATAATCAATTTTAACTCCGTAATATTGTCGGAATGCACCCAATACTTAGTTGTCTGTCTGACGAAGTTTTGTGTTTTTCCTCCTGCAGCTGAATCACCCTTCGTTGGATTTCCCCTGGTTCGAACTAGTTCGTAAAGTTTAGAAAGTCTAACAATCAGCTTGTCTGTATCAGTTTTATAAAAGGGCTTCGAGTCTAACCTTGTCTGATAAATAGGTTTGAGAGTATATTTTGTCTGCTTATCATGCTTTTTCAAAATTTTTTGAAAGCCCGTATAATTGAGCTGTGTGAAGGTATTCAAATCATAAACGTCCGAAATAATATCCCTCAACTCATCCTCCAAATCCTCATAATCTTGTTCAAAATATTCCATTTCCTCTGGTGTGGCATTCCTCGAATTCTCAACGGTCCTGTTGACTAGCTTATCAACATCGGCAATTCTCCTATTAATTTCTTGAGCTTTCAACGTAGTAAACCCATATATCTTGCTTAGTTCTTGTTCCAACTTGTTAACAAAGTCCTCTTCAAGTTTTCCCGACCATCTACGGTCTGTTCTATCTAATCCTCTCTTCAAGAAATGCTTTAGTTCATCATATTGAATATAATAGTAAGCATACTCCTTGATAAGAGATGATCGTAAGGTTTCTCCGAACTTCATTGGTTAGTTTGGGGAAAGAATATTTGATATCCGATTGCTTTAGTCGAAAATTGTTCTGAAGAAGAATTTCAAGTTGTTTCGTAAAAGATTCTTGCAGCCTTTTTAAGAGCATGGTTACTGAAAAAAAGTAAATCGAAAATAAGTTAACACTCCGAGGCTGCAGCATATTTTTTTTTATTATGGTCGGACCACGTGCTCAAAAGAGAGGCCAAAAAAAAAAAAAAATTTACAGCCTTACACGCTCTCAATTGTTGCGGTTCACGCACACACATACTTACAAAAAGTTATAGTGAATAGAAGCAATATAATTCTTCCCATAATAACAGCGCATAATTTGGATTAGCCATCTGTTAGGAATGATCTGCTACAAAGAATATGCGTCCTCAAAGTCCTATTGACAGGGTTCCAAAATTAATTATGTCCGATTGCTGGATATACCGATTTGGGTGCAGATGACAATCTAAAAGTGCTATCTTATTATCCAGAATTTGCTATCTCCATAGATTACATTATGGGCGTAGCGCGGCTTCCAGGATAGTTTCATTCTTCCCTATTTCCTTATTTTCCTAAATCCTTCTCTTTTTTACTCTCCTTTTTCGCGTTTTATTCTTTTTTCCCCTCCCTGCTTTCTTGAACTGTGCTTGCTTTTTTCTTTTATCGTGAGTTTAAAATTCATGCATGAATTTTCAACCTACCACACAGACCCTTTACGTATTTATGGTTTTAAAAACCTATTTACTCGCGCGACCGGTTAGAAGCACGCAAAAAAAAATTATCTGGTAGCGTTGTGGGTGTTATCTCAACCGTTCTTAGCACACACTTAACATATCATGATTTGGATTTAAAGTTGGAAACATAATTAAACATTAAGAATAGTATGCTACGATTTTCAACACACAACAGAATGAGAATAAATAGATCTGGTTGGCGTGTATTGAAAATAACCCTTACTTTGGGCTTATCTCTTGGCCTTTTGTATCTTATTGGCCAGAGTTCAATTGTTCTCAGCAAAGTTGGCATTAGTACAGATTCATTGGATGACGGAAACACATTTGGAATCTTATCGAAGAAGTATTTATCTACCATGGTGTCTAAAGAGGAAGTGAACTCTCCTGAGGTGGCGAAAAAAGTTTTGCTATTACGAAAGATTGAAGGACTCATGGTGTCTCCAAATGTGGATTTTGTCATCAGCAAAGATCCGATGGAATTACTATCCAAAAAATATCCAGACCCAGAAAAATTTAAATCTATGGAAAGGCGTGACAAAGCAAAGGTTTACGCAGAAGAAATTTTACCTGAAAGCAAATATTACTTTAAGCCATTGTCAGGTGAAATAGCAGCCATTGAAAATGAGGGAGAAAAGTCACAGGAGGAACTTGTCAAGAACTTGGATGAACTCAAAAAAGTATTCACGTTGGAAGAACGCAAGAAATTAGTACTAGATGATGAGTCACTTGCAAAGTACCTGAAAGAAAAAAAAGCAAGTGCGATAGCTTATAGCAGTACATATACCAATAGAGTTAAGACCATGATGTCTCAACTTAGACTTTTTTCCTCGATATTTTTGAAAGGCCAGTTAAATGAAGATGACGAACAAATGAAAGATGCATGCTTTACCGCTGAGCAAAGCCTCTTTCCATGGTTGTCTGGAAAGTTTCCCATTTTCACCAAATTGAATCCGGAGAGGAAATATAAAGAGTACCAGGTTTATCCATTGGGACATGATCCAGAATACATTAAAAAGAAAATGAACAGTAAGGATGAAGAAATTAGAATGATGGAAAATGAATATGAAGAAATTGATGATTTAGATGACGAAGAAGAGAAAAAAATCAACGAAAGTAGGAACACGAGAGATTGTGGCTGCTTCATTAAGACTTTTCAGGCGCGCTTACACGGGAGAGGCATTGTTCTTACTGCTAGTGATGAATATGTTCCTGAATTACTAGGCTTGCTTGCAGTTCTGAGAGCTGAGGAGCCAGATTCCATTCCCATTCAAATATTCTATACCCAGGGTACACTTTCAGACGAGTCTAAGAGGAAAATAATAAAAAGAGCCACAGAAGATGAAAACGGTATAGCAAGTAGACCTATTGCCCCATGGTCTCTAAACAAGCAACCTAGAAAATTAAACATTACTTTCGTTGACGTTACGGGTGCTATTAAATCAGAGTATTTACAGCTTTTTAATGGTTGGGGAAATAAATTGTTGGCTTATTTATACAACTCATTTGAAGAAACCATAATGATGGATACGGACACTGTTCCATTGGGACCATTATCAAATTTCTTTGGTTCTCAAGAATATAGACAAAGCTCCACCGTATTTTTCCGTGATAGAGAAATGCTTTACAAATTAGCTCCCCAGGTTGTTTCCATGTTCAAAGAATGTCAGGTTGGAACTCTGGAGCAGGGTTATTTAAACATAAGACCTAATCAAGGTGACCCGTTGAGATCCAGACTTTTCGACAACTCTCTCAAAGACATGATGGAGTCCGGATTGGTTGTTATTAATAGAAAAGACCACTTTGATGCTGTTATTGCGTCATTTATAATGCAAATGACGGAGCCAATCAAGAATGTTTTCCACGGTGATAAAGAATTCTTTTGGGTGGCCGAGGAACTTATGGGCAACAGATATAGATTTAACAAAAATCCTGCTGGTTCAGCCGGTGTTTTGTCAAAACTTAGTGTCGAGCATCCATGGCATAGAGTTTGCTCTACACATCCAGCACACTTCAGTGATGATACAAAAACATTATTATGGTTGAATTCAGGATTTTTGTACTGCAAACACTCAGAGTCAAGTAAAGATGATGTTGGTGCAGTCGGAAATGAAGGTCTTGATCTCGATAGCATTAAAAAACTCTATGATTCACCATCAGAGATACAGGTTGGGTTAATACCACCACCACCAATCCAAGGCATTGAACCAGATAAAGGGTATCCTTCGAAATTCTGGGAGCAATCACATCGTTGCAATGGATACGTTCGCTGTGCAAATGACGCTGTTGGGGGTCCAAAATATGCAAATGATCAAAGTATTCCAAAGGGTAAATTCATTAAATTTTCTAGCAAGGACATTGAAAAGTTTGACTACTTATCGAAACTTTGGGTTAGATACTCTCAGAATAGAGATGATATGTAATCTTTTATAAAAGAATAACTAATCTATCGCTTTTGATAAACTAATCAAAGTAACCTCTCGTTATACTTCTTGGGTTTCAACCAACCTTCCATATCTCGAGGCCAAGAATTGTGAACTTTTCATCTTCGCTCAATTGCTCGTTTCCAAAAGTATCCACTGGATCTGAAGCTCCATGCAAAAAGCTAGAATCTATCCAAAGTCCAAACTTACCACCCCCGGATCCAATGCTAATAAAATCATGATTTGAGTAAATAATAAAATCATTAATCGAAGTATACGGATAAACCTTGAGCCTGATATTATCCTCCATGACCAGTTGGTTGTCATCATCATCTTTTATCAAATCTCCATCCTTATTGGATACTAATCTTTTGATTTTGTAATGCTCGCTTTTCCATAAAAAGCAGTCCCCATTTCCGTAATAGTACTTGCCATCCTGAGGACGTAAATAGTCATTAACATATGCTCCAAACACACTACCATGGTTGTCCATAACCACAATGAAATATCCTTTTCTTTTTCTCATGTTTTCACCTACCTGAGGTTTACAACGCTCATACAAGGTGTTCAACGATGTCCCATCTTGCTCGATGGAATATCTTAGAGTCCAGCTATGATTTATTTGAAGTACGGATGGAATGTGTTGACGTAAATCCTCTGCCAGTTCATGCGAAAGCAATTGCCGTTTGGTCGACTTCTTATATCCTTTAAGTGTAAGGGGAGTCAATGGCGGCTCCGAATCCCAACTAGAGTCAAAGTCATCCAACGATTGAAATTTTGGTTCATCATGAGAATGGTTCCCCGTAGAAATGTGAGAAATATTATCAGTTAACCGTTTTCTGAGCCGTTGAAGGGGCGATTTAGGTGAAGAATTTGAAGATCTTGATGAAGGTGGTACCTTTGACATCACTTTCAGTGTAACTTATGAAATAGTTAATGCTTTGCTATTAACCAGATAATGTTAAGATTCAATTATATTTTTGGAATGGCAATTTTGAAAACCAACTCTATAAGTATTCAAAGTTCCACACTAGATGATACTAAAATAACAACTTATTAAAGGATCGGGCCGGGCCATCTTATTTTATTTTGCTTTATTATTATTATTTTTTTTTTGTTTCTTCTTTTCATAGCAAATTATTCTTGATCCGTCAATTGCCAAAATAGTGAGCGAGAATGTGGACGCAAGGGTAAAAAAAAAAAAAGGATTTTTTGTAATCCCATCAAATATATCCCTTCGCCTACCCGATAAAACAATATTACAACAAAACCTAACATTTGTTTTATATTAGCCAAAAATAAAGATGACAAGACAAAATTATTCAAATGTAATTGATTTTCTTAACACTGCACAATCAGATACTGCTGCTGGCTCGGTTGGTATATCATTGGAGTCCTTTTTCTCCTCCCTTATTTTCTCTATTACATATTGCCTTTTACAAATCATCATCTTTATATATCTAAAGGATAGATTTGAAAACTTCTATGACCCTTTTGGCAAAATAAAGGATGGATCAGTAGACAATCGATTTTCTTGGCTGTTGAAAATATTATCACTAGAAATAGAAAGTTTTCGTTCCTACGGCTTAGAAGCATATCTTTTTCTTAGATACCTTTTTCTGTTATTGTTCATGTTCCTAATAATGACTTGCTTCACCATCCCAATACTCATTCCAGTTAATTACTTTTGTGGGGCAAGCGAATTAGAACGAAATTGCATATCAGATACTGAGAATCACTCAGCTCAGTATGATATCATTTTTTCTGCGGGTAACACGAAGGGCCTTGACATGATTTCAACGGCAAATATATCTCCGAGACACACAGATAAATACATTCTTCATTTTACCATAACAATAATTATTGTGACATTATTTCATATAATCATGAAGGGTGAAATCAAGTTCTGTATCAAAGAAAAAAACAGGACTATTATAGAACTAATATCGAAAGACAAACTGAAAGACTACTGTTGTACTTTATATGTTCAAAATATCCCTACCAATATTTTCCCGACCACAGGTTCGTTAAAGAGATTTTTCAATCAAGATAAAAATATTGTGGACAACGTTTGGAATATTTATGAGTATAAGGATCTTGAGAGTATGATTTCAAAATTTCATGCGCTAAGAAACAAACTTGAAAGTTTAGAGGTAGAATACCTTCGGTACGAAAACGGATTTTCATCCAAAATAAGGAAGGTCATCTTTACAAATAAACCTTTAGTTTTAAACCTAAATCCAAAATTGATGATCACAATTCCATCACTTTCGGAAAGGGTAGATAGTTTCGAATACTTATGTGACGAAATAAAAAAAATATTAAAGGAAATCGATACAGCCCAAAGAGAACCACTCGAAAGAGAAGACAGAGAATGTGATGATCTTCTGCTAGGAAACACTGCCTTCGTTCATTTTAAAACCCCAATACAGGCTGCCTTTATGCATCAAATTATCTTGAGGGAAAACATCGAGGAAATGAAATGCAAGATTATTTGTTTAAATCCCAAAGATATTATTTGGGATAACATCTTGAAAAGAGATGATAGTGTCTCGAGTCAAGCAAGGGAGATAATTATATTTTTGGCTTATTTTGCGGTCACACTATCTTGGGTTTTACCAGTAGCTATGGTCGGTTCAATATCACAATTGCCATACCTCACAGCTTTAATTCCTACTGTGCGTTGGATCAACAAGTTTCCAAAATTTATAAAGGGCTTTATTGCTGGTATACTTCCTTCAATATTGTTGGTATTTTTAACAGGACTGGCTTTACAAATATTTCGTCTTTTGACCAATCATCGTCGAATACTCACAGGATCATCACTTCAGACTCACCTTCAACAATGGATGTTTTTGTTCTTACATTTTCATCTTTTTATAGTCATCACCATATCTTCAGGATTTATTGTCGTCCTAGAGAATCTCGTATACAGACCAACTACCGTGCCATCCATGGTTGCAAAAGACATCCCGAAAGCGTCAAATTTTTTCTTCTCTTTTTTTATTTACAGGGGATTAAATCTTTTGGGCAATGGCCTTCTTCAATTCTATAGATTTATCACCGAAGTTATTATATATCCTAAGGTTAAAGATAGTACACCGCGGAGTATGAATGAACGGGAAAAAGGCTATCAGCGTTTTAACCCTAATTGGGGAGAAATATACCCTACCTTTTCAGTCTATGGAAGTATTGGGTTAGTATATTCAGTGATATCACCATTGGTATTACTCTTCTGTTGCATTAATTTTCTTTTGGATTTGATCACATACAGATATCTACTGGCACACGTCTTTAACAAGAATGATAAATCTGACACATATGGAAAGCTTTACCCAATGGCTTGGAGACAACTTTATGCAGGGATATATTCACTTGAAATATTTCTCATGGGATTACTTTTTCTGGTCAAAGATGAGGAAGGAAACAATACTTGTTTTCTGCTTGGCATATTGATGATAATAGTGTTAGGGGCGACAATCTGGGCGCATGTTTCCATTAACAAAAAATATACAAGGAGTATAGAGGCAGTTCCATATGAGACAATGATTGGTCTAATGGATGCTATAGCAAAGAAGTCCAGTACAGAGCTAGAAACTAACGACAAAAAAAAGCTGAGACTTGAATATCTTCACCCCGTGTTCCAATTTAACGCGAAAAACCAGAGAATATGGATTCCAACAGATCCAGTAAAAGCATATAAGATGGAATGCAAAAAAATAAGATCAATGCAACTGGAACCCCAAGTATGCGGATATCAACTAAACCCTAAAGGTAAACTAGAGAAAAGTCCAAATTAAGTATTTCGGAAAGAACATCGAAATCCCATTACCTCAAGTATATATATATATATATATTTTGCTACTGCTTGTTCTTTTCTTATCCGTTTAAAACTAAAGTATAACTAATATAGACTTCCCTGAATGCAAAACTTTTTTTACTACATTAAACAAAAAAAAAGACTTCTCGGGAACATCTCAAATCAATAAAATCATAGGGTAAATAAGAAAGATTACGTTCGCTTTGAGGAAATCCATATTTCAGAATGAAATGGCCACTATTAGATAATGAAAGAGATACACAGATCAAACAAGAATTTATGTTCGATTGATCAGCAGCTTTTGATGTAAACAGTTTTCGCTAAAATAGAAATTCCACGATGAAAACTTGCATTTATCTTATTGTGATTGTGTCATTTCTGTCTGAAAAACTATTATGCGTGGCTTGGAAGACCGCGAGAAAGTGCAGGTGGCTGGTTTTTTTTAACCTTTTCGGTCACACTTATTTTTACTTAGCTATCTTTTCAATTGGCGCTTAGTTTGAAAATATTATTTTAAGCCATTTTTGATATATCTTGTTTGAATACCTTTGATGTATATAAGTATGCCAATTTCACTTAATATGTTAGGAACATGCTTTTCGACAAGCTATTTTCCGAACACTTAGTACTGCAAACCAAGCGTTAATTTGTTAGCTGAACTAAAATGCTCTTTGGAAATACTATATTAAGTTCATCGATTTTAGGATTGTTGACAACAGCTTGGGCAGCTTCAGATGTGCCATCTGCGACTACTAATTATTATAGTGGGAACATTTATGGATATGAAAAAGAGGAAACCCAATCGGCCTCTCAGTCGGCTTCTGCTACATCGTTAGCCTCTTGCAATCCTTTGGAGACTACTTCGTGTTCACCCGATCCAGCCTTGGCTTCCACTATTGAAGATAATTTTAAGAGTTCTAGTTCTCACTATACACCATATAGATTTCCTAGTCGTATTACATACGGTGATGATGGTGTTAATTTCACATTAGCTGAACGTCTTGATAATCCGTCATTGGTTTCCAATGATTATATAATGTTTGGTCGTTTAGAGGTTCAAATGAAATCAGCCAAAGGAAAGGGAGTTATATCCTCCTTCTATCTTCAGAGTGATGACCTTGATGAAATTGACTTGGAGTGGTTTGGTGGGGACGGATCTCAGGTTCAATCCAACTTTTTTTCTAAAGGTAACACCACTACGTACGACCGTGGAGAGTATCACAGCATATCTGATCCTAGGGCTGATTTCCATAATTACACGATCGATTGGACTTCATCAGAATTAAAATGGTATTTTGATGGTGAATTGTTGAGGACATTAAAGAATGATTCTTCATCTGGTTATCCACAGTCTCCTATGAGAATTTACTTTGGCATTTGGGCAGGAGGAGACTATGACAATGGCGAGGGAGTTATTGAATGGGCAGGAGGACTTACTGACTATTCCGAAGCACCATTTGTGATGCAAGTTCAGAATTTGGTTGTCAGTGACTACTCAACTGGATCCGAATACAAATATTCGGGTGATAGTGGTGACTGGACTTCAATTGAAGCAGTTGATGGTAAGGTTATGGGAAGAGAATCTAAAGCTATAAACGAGTTTAATGAAATGGTTTCAGGTGATTCCGCATCAAGTATTAACAGTAGTTCGGATTCTTCTGAGACTCAGAAGTCAACTACATCAGTGATTTCTACAAATAGTGTACAGCATTCATCGGCCTCAAGAACATCTTCTATCGCTGCTGAGGATGCCACGTCCAGTGCTGACTCCTCAACAATTACAGAAAGTGTGTCCAGCAGTACTGAAATAACCGATAACAGCACAACATTAAGTACAATTTATTCTGAACATTCATCGGAAAATGAATCTGGATCCACTACTGTTGCTTCCTCGAAAGCTAGTGCTGATCAAGGTGAAATTGTCCGCCCATTATATTCTTGCGTCGCTGCAATTACCGCCCTCATCTTTGCTATGATTTAAATGATGACTTTTAAGCATCACTATCTTTTTCATAATATTTTTAATGTACTATATATATGACCAACTGAAGCATTTCAAAACTGCATAAATAAAAGGGCTTCTGTATTTCGGTAGATAGGTAGTTCCTGAATAAAAGATAAAATATGGGAACAAAAAAAAAAGTTTTTTCAAGGAAAATAAGTGAAAAATTTTTGAGTACCTACTCCTTACTTTATCTTATCAGATGTTATGTTATTGAATACCAGATTAGCGTAACAAATATTACCCAAGTTACAGAAAAATGTCGCCGAAGGCTATAGATAAAAAGAGAAAGCATGATCATCATCACAAACATCACCATGATGAGTCTTCCAGCGAACCAATAACTAAAAAAATTAGAACAGACAGTCATCACCACAAACACCATCATAAACATCATAAGCACGATAAAGAATCCGAGAACCACACAGATTCAAAATTGAAAACCGATTCAGATAAGCTTACAGATATAAGTAAGGAGGATACTGACAAATTTTTCAAGGAGAATGACGTTAGTATAGAGAATCCTCAAAAGGAAAACTTGAACCCATTTCTCACAATGGCTTCTTTGAAGAACTCTGGCTTGGACCGCCGAATTGAAAAGGTTCTTGAACAATTTGAAAAGCCTACACCAATTCAGGCTGCTTCATGGCCGTACCTATTTAAGGCAAACGACGTGATTGGTGTTGCAGAGACAGGATCTGGTAAGACACTTGGATTTGGTGTGCCCGCTGTTGATCACGTGATTAAGTCTGGTAGTCGGGATCTAAAGGTCCTTATTGTCTCTCCCACCAGGGAGTTGGCAACACAGACATACGAGAATATGGAAGAATTGACTAATGCGGTCGGTCTTCATTGTGTTTGCATCTATGGAGGTGTGCCAAAAGAAGAGCAACGTAGAGAAGTTAGAAGATCACAATGTGTCATCGCCACACCCGGACGTCTTCTAGATCTCATTCAAGAAGGCTCTGTTGACCTCTCAAACGTGGATTACTTGATTCTAGATGAGGCAGATCGTATGTTGGAGAAAGGTTTTGAGGAGGATATTAAGAGTATTGTTGGACAAACAAGATCCGACAGGCAAACACTTATGTTCACGGCAACATGGCCGAAAGAGGTCCGTGAACTCGCATCGACATTCATGAACAAGCCGGTCAAAATTTCCATTGGAGATACTGATGAATTGACGGCAAACAAGCACATTAAGCAGATTGTTGAGGTGATAGAGCCAATGGAGAAAAGAGGTAAACTATTAGAGCTTCTTGAGAAGTATTTGTCTGGAAGCAAGAGGCACGATCGTATTTTGATCTTTGCACTATATAAAAAGGAGGCTGCTCGTGTGGAGAGAGATCTGAGATATCATGGTTATGATGTAGCAGCGTTACACGGTGACTTGAGTCAGGCTCAACGTACAGAAGCTTTAGAGAATTTCAAGAGTGGTCGTTGCAACTTGATGTTAGCTACAGATGTGGCTGCACGTGGCTTAGACATCCCAAATGTCAAGGTGGTCATAAACTTGACCTTCCCTCTTACGGCTGAAGATTACGTTCATAGGATCGGAAGGACTGGTAGAGCTGGACATTCAGGAATTGCGCATACACTCTTCACAAAAGAAGAAAAGCATCTCGCAGGTGCTTTAATGAATGTTCTCAGGGCTGCTGATCAGCCTGTTCCGGAAGACCTTTTGAAATTTGGATCTTACACGAAGAAGAAAACTCACAGTGCTTATGGTGCATTTTACAAAGACGTTGATATGAGCAAGAAAGGAAAGAAAATTATGTTTAATTGAGTAAATATTTACAAAATTAGAATAAAAAAAGACGGTAACATTGTGGTAACAGGCAAAGGGGCTTTAGATAAAGTTTTGGAATGACCTCATATGAAACCCCTTTAAATTTATATGCAAAGCTTGTGATTTAATCTCAGCGTGCGTTTGTTCCCGGCTTTTGATCACGTAAAATACAATTATAGTCGGCTGTGTTAGAAACACATTTTTTACAGACGACGCAGGTCCTGAAAATCTGACACAAAGAAATAATATTAATGCTTAGAATAAAAGGTTCAAGAAAAAAAAAGAAAAATACCGTCATGCTTAGATTCAAAATTTCAGCGCGCTAACAGATCAACTTATATTAAGGGTTTAGGCTGAGCCCCATTCGATGTTACTATTTTGGGAAGGACAAGCAAAAGTTTTTTAATGTACCGAAGGAAGATTTATCCCCCGGTGAAAAAGATGGCTGGATTTCATAGATGCATGTTTTAAGTCCATATTATGCTTATCATCCCTAAAACTGGCACTACATAAATAATTTTTTTCGCATCGCAACTTTCTCAGACTACATAAGGAGATCAATTTCAGATAATCTTCTTGTATTTTCTCCACACCTACTTTTCAGATGGGTTTTCCTTTAAATTCCTCCTACATTTTATTTGAGTTTAACACATTTCTACCCTAGATCAGCAAGCAGTACATTTACAATGATTATTCCACAAGCCATTAAGGACAACCTCAATATTCGAAATATCCTGGATGGTGGGTCGAATAAATTGTGTCCGGCGGCCCTGGCCAATTCGCTAATATCCAATCTCAATAAGAGGGAAAGTTTCACAGAGGAGACAAAAAGCAAATGGGATAGTTGTATGGATAAGAAATGGTGCAAAATCGTGGCTATAGTGTGCATTGTTATAGGCTGCCTTATCGTTCTATGGATTATATCAATCATAATGAATGTTATATTTTGTGGAGGTAAATGCATAAGGTCGTTCTGCTGGTGCTGCAGTTGCAATAGTTGTTGCTGTCATCGTCATCCACCACCACCACCACCTCCCCCTCCAGCAAAACCGCCAATCGATTCTAGAGGCCAGGCATACAACAATCCAAATATGTACTATCATCCCCAAGGAGGTCCGAACACACAACAATATTATTACTCGTGATGCGCGACGAAAAAACGGCATACTTTTTTTTTTTTCGTTCACTGAATATTCTCTAGCTTATAACATTCATTTGATTGAAAAAAGCAGACATTCAGTTTTGTAACATAGTTTTACTTGCTTAGGTTTTGGGTTATTTCAATTTTTTGTTTTCTTCTGCTCTGGGACTGTGTATTTTGTTTCGATTAGATTCAGATCTTTTGAATACGTTTTCATATTGACTCGCCATTAGATATCTCTCATATTAACGTTTTTCGTAATATATTAATATCATGAAGACATTTCACTTATGCGTACATGGCATTACATGCTTTTAATAGCGTGGGTATCTCTATTTGTTAACAGGTCTAAACGTATCTGAAACATTTTAGTGAGATAAAAACCCGCAGGAAATTGACAACATTTCATTCATTACCTACATAAGGAATATTTTGATAGGAAAGAACTGACTAATGGAGGGAGGACCCTCAAAGATCAATCCTAATCACTCGCGATCAGTTCAGATGTCTGACCTTGATACAAGAAACACACAGAAGCTACTCAACAAATTGTTGGAAAAAAAAATAAATTATTACCAGCATGGATTACTGGCCGATTATTTAAAAAACAAAATTAGACCCTATAGGGATAAAGAAATGACAAAATAAACGCTTAAAAGCTTCATGTTTAAGAAAAATTAAACAGTACATTCAGATGTGCCAAAAAGGTACATCTGAAACTCATAGCAACATAGCACCTGCAGCAATGGCAGCAGCACCTGCAACATAGGCGTTAGCATGACCAACTGGAACACCAGCACCAACAAAAGTGCTTATGCTTGCGTTGGTAGCATTCGTAGCAGCAATGGAGCTAGACAAAGAGCTAACTGGGGCGGAGCTAACAACTGAGCTGACAGCTGAGGTAGCTGGAGAGCTGGCAATAGTGCTGTTGACGGAACTCAAAACACCACTAGTGTGAGTGCAACCACCAGAGCAAGAAGTGATGGTCTCAATAACAGTGGTGTTGTATGCAGCAGCAGAGGAGGCAAACAAAATAGTACTGAACTTCATTTTTGGAAAAAGTATTTTTTTTTTTGGATATAGTTAACGAGTAACTGTGTAAGAAACGAGTGAATCTACCGAAGTAAGGACGGAAAAGTTGGTTTGCTTAAATAGTGTAACCAACAGAACATTCAAAACTGCGCCAGTCTAATTATTTCTAATAAAATTCGAGATTTGTATGCCTTATATAGCTCTGGGAATAGACTTTTTTTTTTCTCCCAACGTTCTGCCGTTTGATTTATTCTGATAAAAAGCACCAATATCAATCAGAATGAGGCTATGTGAATAATGTTTAAATGAATAGAGGACAAATACAAAGCAAAAATTATGGTAGTGAACAATGCCCAGTGGCTTTTTTTGGGATTAAGAATGTGGATGAACTGGACAATCTTTTACTCGGAGCTCCTAAATTTTGAAAACAAGATGACTTTTTTCAGGTATGCATAACCTGGTAATTTAACGTTCGTGGATCGGGGTATGCAATCGCGCATTCTTCTATTTCTTATTGTTTGTTCTCCTACCGTGTTTTCAGATAATTCTTTAACAATCGCAACAATCCTTTCAAATTCAAACAAAAAAAAATACTTTTACGGTTAGTATTATCCAAGTTTAATTGTCGGCATCATAATTTAATGCGATTTAATTTAAACTGTATTGAAAAAACGCGGTTTCTTATTTGCAAGACAAAGAGTACAAATATTTCTTCGGCTTTCCTACATTTTACAATTGTCTTGGCATTTCTTCTTAAGGAGATATCAACAACATTTTCCAAGAAAAAGGGGGGAAGGAAATAATTATTTCTCGAATTTATTTTTAGCTCTTATGCGCTGAATCTTCAGTAATGATTTAGACCAGATACGGAAATAAATTACGGAAGGTAAATAAATAATGAATTCCTTCCTGAATTAATTACTATATTTTACTCAGCCACATATAATTAAATATCTATTGAATGAACTTCAAAGAGTCTGCCAACCACCAATATCAACTTGGCATTCCATCTGTCTTGATATATGGTTCTGTATGTTATGCTCAAGCCAAATAATTCTTGAGAGCTCATCAAACTTTTTTTCACACAAATGTAAATCGTGCCCCTTCTTCGAGTCCATGTCGCATTCTCCATGAATATCAACATATGGCCCTTCAATAAATGTTCCCTTTTTCCGGCTCAACAGAAGAACACAATTGTTCCTCGGCACAAAGAACACCCCTAGTCCATTGCTGTCGATACAATCCCAAATAACATGGGTATGACAGGATCCGTAGGTATCACCATACTGTGTCTTTTGCATATCCAAGACTTCACCACAGAAAAGACAGACAGCAGGCTCTGAGGGTTGGTTGCCAGAGCTCAATTTCCCGCATATATTAGTGAAAAAGTCATTCAGTCTGATAGGCAAATTAATTAATCTAATTCTGCCCGGATAGTATATCCTGGAATCGTATAATTTTACTCTGTTCTCAGGGCTCACATTTTGAAAATTAACAGGCTGCAGGCTAAGTACAACCTCCTCCAATGGTGGAATGCCAAGGGTCATGCATATCCTGTCACATTCTAGTCCCGAAACGCAATTCTGCACTCTGTGAGATAGTTCATCGTTTGATATATTTGCAAATTGAATAAAGGAATAAATTAGAACCCTTCTCAAAAATGGCGTTACAAGCCTGACTAACATTCCATATATAACCTTTCCGATATCAAGAGAAAGGGTGAGGCCATCTGTTCCAAGATATGCCATTAATGCATCCCTCAAGACTTCTTTTGCGTGGTCTGTTAGTTCAACATTGCCAATACACGAGAGCAAGTCTCCATTAAGCGAGTTACCATCATGTTGTAAAACAGTGTAAATTTTTAACAAGCACTGTTTAACATGCTTTTTATAACAGATGGCGGCGAGTCGCTGAAAGCTCAACCCCAATGATCTCAATGGTTCAGCCCCTACTAGTAATCTAAAGTAGTCTTCTCCATCGTAAAGGGCATCATCATCGTGACATATGTTGCTTATAAGCCCTAATAGCCTGTATGGATACCCAAGAAACTGTTTCTCATTTTTTCCAATCATGGACGATGAATTTATTGGAGCCGTCGACGTTACAGTTTCAGTAGACCTCACTAAATCTCTAAACTGACACCAAACACGAAGATTCGTAATCATCTGATTTGACAACTGGGACTGAACTGTTTGAACAACACGAGAAATATTCTTATTTGATATCTCATCGTATCCAATTCCTCGCAAAGAAATCTCAGCTGATTCTATTGTAGAGGATATAGCTGAACTGATTCCATCAAATGGAAGCGACAAAGTAGACATTACCCCGATTGCCTGCTCCAAAGCAATAAACGCTTTGGATTTTGTGTCAATGGTTGTGTTATTTTCTTCAATAAACCAATGATTCAACTTAACTTTTTGTTTGACCGAATTAACTAATTCATTCTTGACTACCGAAACACAATCATCAGCATGTTGAGTATAAATTTGCATCTGAGTATCCAACGATGCATTCTCCATACTATTCAAGCACGAAATACTAATTGGAGTTCCAAATTGTTCCGTAAAACTCTCTGCACTGCTGCCATAGATGACAGGCACAAAAATATTATTCACCGCTTTGCATAACGGACATAAAAACTCATGCTTCTGCAAGTCTTCAGGAATAGTTCTAGTAATCTGTGAAATTTGCTTTGACTTGATTGACTTGATATAATTTAGATAGCATGAGAAATGCATTCCGTGACAACAACTTGTAATGATCGGATAATTTTCATTCCAACAGGAATCTGTATTGGGGAACCCAGGACCAATTACACTCTTTGATTCAATATCCTGAAGATACGCTTGCAAATAGGATTTATTCGGTAATTCTGAATCGGTATACTTCGATTTTTCGTCCAAATTCGGATTGTCGCTGAATGCTTTGTAAAACCAATATTGATCCTTATCGGAGTAAGGCACTTGCCTAAATTCGTTTCCTAGGGAAACATGACTAAAAATTCCAAATGGCTCATCCGATGATTCAGGAAGCATCTGACAAAGTATGCACCTTTCCTCAGGAAAATTCCACGAATTATCAACTTCTTGCTCAACAGATTCGTCATCACCATTCATATTCACATCAACATTAATTTTCGTAGTTTCCAAGCCATTATCGATAGCCATTTCATCCGAATGCTTTTCTTCAAACATTTTCTGTTGATGCTTGATCTTAGCAAGAATTCTATCCCTTTTCTTTTTTGCAAGCAATTTCTTTCTCTTTCTCGCTTCCTCTGTATAGTTCACTGAATGAGGTATAACTAAATCTTCTACATATTCAGGAATAACATGCTTAACCTGTTCCTCATTAAGTCCACATTCATGGGAAAAGATGTGAAGGATTGCCCGTATTTTTGGGGCAAATGAGCAGTATCGACTATCCATAAGCAAAGAAAATAGTAGACGAGGAATATTTGTATGGTACAGATACTCAGAGCCAAAATTGGTTAGCTGCTCTTGATCAACAGCAATGTGAAGAAGATGAAGTAAAAGTGAAAAAATAGACTCTTTGCCGGACATGCTTGTGTCATTATTATCAGATTTATGCGTACAATATTGAAGGCACGCGCCTATAAATTGTAAAAAGCTCCTTGAACAGCAAATTTTTGGAAGGGCGGAATATGGGCTTGTACTCCAATCAACATGCTTGGGTGGTAGCACGATTTCCGAAATTGAAACCTTTTTTTGCTTTTCCTTAAAAATCTTCTTCCTAATTCTTTCCTTTAAAACTTTAACACAGTCTTCCCGTCTGTTCGCCGAATAATAAATATAGAAAGGATCAACCAAGGAAAAATATTCATCCTTCAATTTGTATGTCTTCAATTCTTGCATTTGAGTGGATGAATGATTCTTATCAGGAATTTCTTCTGTGAACTTCTCAAATATTATGAAGAATCTTTTCTCTGCACAAATGTGTTCTGGAATCAAGGAGATCATCTTGCTATAATTCAATGGTTTAAAGCATAGCGTATGAATGAGTTCTCTCGCTATAACCATATCTAGGGTTTCCACGGCAAACCTCTTCTTTAGATGAAAGTCCTCGGTTAGCAAATTTATCATAAAAAGTAAAAATTCCTCCACCATTTCATTTGTATGCTGTGGACCATATTTACAAAGTTCATAACGCATTTCTGACCATTCAAGCAGACCCCATCTGCGTAGTAATGTAGACATACCTTCTTCAGGAGAAAGATACGAGCATAAAACCTGTGTGAGAAACAAATCTTTCATAAAACCACACTCTCTTATACCGGAATACTTGTAAATATTCATTTGTGTTCGGACACTTAGACCATTTCTAACCCACAAGCCAACCTTTATTTGAGACATCCAAACCAAAGTTCGGAGTGGAATATCAAAAAGACCTTTCACGCCATCACCATCATGGGCGGAAGGTACTTGCTTAAAAGTTATATCATTAATCAACTGCATAACTCGCCCCATCATGGTGGGTGAATTTAAACTTTGGTCGGTTTCCATAATCCATGCTAACGTACTATGTAACGGATGAATGAAACTTACCTTTCCGGAGAGAACATCAAAATCAACGTATCGACGAATTGTTCCATCGTCGCAAGAGATATTAATAAACTTTATTGGAGCTTCCCTTTCCTCAATCACCATCCCGAGAGTTTTGCTATTCGAGTTAAAAAAGTTTTGGTGTGGTAAAAATGATATTTCGACCATCTTATCAATTAATGGAGAATAAAGCATGTCTGAAATAAAACCTCCATTTCTCAATCTTAGATGAGCCTCATCTAATCTATTAAACACCTTCCCTATACTTTCGCCAAAATGTGCAACCACCGACGCCGCATTAAAAAATATACCATAATCTGTGAATTCATATTCAACATGCTTAGCAGCTTCACGTTTTAGCATTGGTCTCGATTGAAGAAGACTAAACATATGGACAATTTTTGGAAAACACTGTAAAAAGTATACTATGGAGAGCAAGTCCGGGTTTCTTGTAATTATGTAATTAAGATCCATGAACATATGTCCCCACTTCCGATTTCGGAGTGAAGAAACTAATAAACCATCTTTATTTAACGCAAACGGAGATCTAACACTTGTACTTGTTGCTCCAAACCGAAGATAGTTGTCAACAGAACGTATCATCTTATAAACATCACCATGGCGAAGAATAGCCGTACAAGAAGAGGGGCATGTGAATAATTGTGTCGTTAAAGTAGGCATTATTGAACATTCAGGCTCCCTATCAAAGGATAAAAATAACGTGAGCAAATCATCGTATATATCCAAAAATTGGGCTGTAGTTAACATCTTATATCTTAAATTGTTCACAAGCATCAAAACTAACATATCATGAAGGCGCAATCGACTTAGGCGGCACAAACGAATGTCGTAAAAAAGAATAAATTGAAACCTCGAAGCGGAAAATGTATAAGATCCGTCCCCTTCACGAGGGAGCACAAAAGCTAAATCCTCATAGCGGCATTCTTTTTTAATATCATCAGGTATACTCCAAACCAATTCCGGTGGCATATATTCATTTTGAAAGGGAACATACTTGAGCTGTGCTGGGGAAAGAAGGACACCATTTTTATAGACGGGAAGAGGCTGATTAGCACATCCATCGTGATGAGGCCTCATAAAAACTCTAGAAAAGCAATTTCGAAGTTCGGTACTTCCCTTTATTATAGTCGATTGAGAAAGCTTCAAAAGCCAGCGAATTATCCCATCGCACATTGTCTCTCTGAAGATGTCTCTTGTACTCCGAATACATGCCGTAAGACCTGTGGTAGTAAGGATTTTCTGTCGCTTTAATAATAATGAAATATGGTCCGAGATCATCACAATTGCCCTTCCATGTATCTGACACCTTTCAACAATCATTTTTGCAAATTCAGGAACCTTTCCCGTTGCAAATCTCACTCTTTGAACGGCATCCCGATACTGATGCATCAGATCATTATATACAACTAAGGCATACTGCATAGAATTAGGATCGCTCGTTCCATATGTAGATTGATCAAGACTGGAAGCATCACTTAATTTTTGAACTTCTTCCACTGTAACTGGCGAAACCAAACACGAAATTGATTGTGATAAGACGTCGATAACATAATCAAGAAGGATTGAAAGCATATCACTGAAATTTTCAATATATTCAGGAGACGGCGGTTGTAACTTGTGATTATCCTTAGATAAACCTATACCATTATAATAATCACAGCGAGGATTTGCATATGCCTCTGGATCACCACAATCGCAGCAACCAGCGTTGTCTCTTTGTATAATACTTTTGTGAACTTGATGCCCTATATGACGTTCTGGTTGAAAGCAATAAGAACAAAGTGCACAAGTTTCATCATAACCACATGTTAAACAACGGTAGCAAGTTTCTCCTTTGAGAAACTTGCGTACGCAGGGACGACCAACATGATAATGATTGTTATCTTGGGGATCAAGATCGGCTTCCGTGAGAAGCATAAAAGTACCAATTGTTGAATATATCTGCTTCAACACCTCTGGAGTTAACTTAAAATTACATTTTCTTGGAAGTTCGGCCAAATATTCACGAAATAATGCCTTGGACGACTCCTGTTGATCATCCATCGTAAGTGTTATTAAATCTCCTTCAAGATAGATAACAAACCTATTAATATTCCCACTTCAAAAACCGCCTAGTTAACAGATGACAACTGCAAATTTCAAATGGCAACGGTTTCAAAAATGCTATCAACAACGAAATTGTAAATATTCTTCGTACAGTCTTATCGAAATAAAGCGCCATCAACTAAGTATGGCACCCGCCCCCTAAAATTTCCTTCCTCAAGCAATGGGTGGTAGAGGCTAAGAAAGTAAACAAGAAGTGAGAAAAAAAATATAAAAAAAAAAAAATTCCGTGCGAATTCAGAGGAATGGTTCATGAAGGAAACTTTATGTGGGTGATCTTTTCATACTATGAACGTCGATCTGTTGGAAATAGATTAACTTTTATTAGAATACATCTATTCTCTTATTGCAAGACTAAATTCCCGGAAAAAACTAAATTCTTTGGTACGATATTTGAGATATTTAGCTTTATTGAAAAACGGTAATTTGAAGAAGTTTGCTTTCCCTGATAATAAAACAATCTAGTTATGTCGGAGGCAGAACCATCACCCTCACCACCCTCATCAGCCCTTGATGAAGAGTCCCCTCTTTCGTCAAAATCTCTACCGGAACTTTTAACAATGATTCCTGGGAAGTTGGAGTTTGAAGTTCACAATACGGACCCGAAACGAGTTTCAACTTTGACTTTGAGGTTACTCTACTTTTTTGCCGCCGGCAGTGGTAAATATTATCAAGATATCTTCCCCTGGATGGATGACCCAGCCGATGATGATTTTCCTATGTCTATTGATGATATATGGTCTCCTCATGATTGCTTTGATGATTCAACTGATGAACACGATGATGCATCGCGAGGCTATTCTCATAAAGGCCGTATATGCGCGCGCGAAATACCACCAGGGGAGCCTGTTTACAATTGTTATGATTGTGGAGTCGATCCAACGTGTTGTATGTGTGCCCATTGTTTTAATGAGCGTGAACATTCAGATCATAATGTTAGTAGACATATCTCTCAAGGTAACGCTATATGTGATTGCGGTGATGTATCCTCCTGGAAGAGACCTCTCGATTGTTTAGCTAATAAGATGGATAAAAGGAGTAACTATGGAGAATTACCTCAAGGACTAAAGAAGAATCTCACGAGTGCAATCGAGTCTGCGTTAGATTTTTTCCTCGACGTTCAGTCTTTAAATGTTCAAGTTTTGAGATCTACGCTAGATGATCGCACTGATCAGGAGATTGTCGCAGCTGATGAAGATATTGATGAATTAACCTTTTTGGATGGTTCCAAGTATGGTGTTGAAACAGATTGTTTGTGTAATTGGTATCTAATTGCATGGAATGATGAATTTCACGACTGGAACACGGCAGTGAAAACAATATCCTTGGCTCGCAATCAATTTGATGAGGACTCTGGCCAAATGAGTGTGAATTTAGCTTCTATTATTGACAGTAAGGGATACACATCAATATGGCAGGCTACAAAGGTAGAGGATCTTATAGGTCCTTTTTCACAATTTCGTAATACAGGGATGACTGCAACAGTATTGAGCGCAAAGACCGCGATTCGTCTGGAAGTTGCTGATGCTGCTGTGGAATTTATTTTCAAAATTGTTCATTGCACAAACAGTAAGATTTCGGAATTTGGTATGAAAGTTCTTTCTGATTTGCTACTCAAAACATATCCATCATTTTTTTATGTCAATGAGTCCAAAATTAGTGTTGACGATAAGAATTCACTTTTATGCTCAGATGGTATACCACTTATTGACAGAGGCAATGTTGATATACCACCTTTGAGTGGTGTGCCAAATTTATTACTTCAGAATTCAAGATCATTACCATCAACATCTCCCACCAGAATTGGCGTCAAGAGGGATTTTACTAGATTGCAGTTACTATTCTTTTTGGAGAGGAGGTTTCCCAAGTGCACTAGAAAAATTCTAAGAACATTGATAGTTCCTGTTATTACTAGTACTCCAGAATCTAGAACAGAATTTGGAATGCAAATAGCAGAAATATTACCGACACTCGAGAACATCAATCAGTATTATGATCGTGAGTGGCATTTGAGTTTACTTGAATCATTTCGCTTACAAATTTATCATGATCCTTGTATTGGAACTGCTCTTCTTGAAAAAGGGACTTTTAAAAATATTCTACAAAGTGCTTTAGGTTGCTTCCTGAGATATGGCAAAAGATCGCATGGCTATTTGGTGTATGGTACATATGCACCTGGATATTATTCCTGGGAAAGAAGAAGAAATAATACTGCAGAGTCACAAATTTATAGAAGTGCGGCTACCATTATTTCTTTTTTAAAGCCAGGATCCTATAAGATACTAGAACCCGAATACTTTGGGTACGTCATGCTTCTTGTTTCCATCTTTGATAACAGTTATGAAATAGTTAGAAAAACAGGTGATCATGTGGAACATGAGGATCTTAAATATAAAAGATACTTTACCCTTGCAGTGGTTGCTTATGATATTGCAAGATACATCGGGAAGCTTGTATCCACAATCAAAGGCAGAAATGAGGTCATCGAAAATGCTATTAAATTTACATCTGCCTATCTGAATGCCAGGTATAAGATTCCAACAGGTGATAATGCTGCAAAGGTATCTTCTGATCCGGTTTCACTTTTACACCCACTACAGAGTTTGCTTGCTCAGTTATGTATGAATTATTCATGCTTTAATACATCCTTGCTGCTTCCAGCTAATTGTTCTCTTCAATCTGCTTCTGGACTGGATAAATCTTTGTGCGCATTAAGTTATGGATCTTGCTCATCTCTTGTCGAGTCGGATGTTCTTAGCGCTCAGATTAAAACGGGTTTTTGGATAAGAAATGGCAACAGCGTCTTTTCCCAAAACGAAATTTCGCACACTTTTTACGATGAATGTGGCTGCTTATATTTGGAGCAGTTAGCGATTATTGGAAAAGTTATAGGAATGAAGGATATTTTTAACATTTGGGAATTTTCCGATTGCATTTTGAGCGCAAATCCAATACCGTTTACCGAGACCATTTATGAGGATAGGGTGTCTCCTATGCTATTGGAAATGATTACAAAGTTATATCATCTTTTTACTTACAGACTTTCTTTTGATTCTAGTATGACAAGGGATCGTTTGTTCTATATGCAAACTCGAGCTGAACTTGCTTATACGCTATGCTACAAGGAAAAAGGATACTCTGATTTAAAGAAACAATTTGAGGGCGTTCCATTTTTTGATGAAGTATTTGAAGAGATTGCTGAATTTGTTCCTCCACGCAGTATAAGGGATTATGGCCATTATGCTTTGAAAGAAAGCATGTATAGCAAACTAGACCCATTCGATTTTTTGAACAAATATGTATCCGCAGATGACATACAAGACAACATTCTGGAGAAATTGGCTGCTACAAGAAAGAAGAAGAAAAAAGATATTGTATTAAAGCCAGTTATTTACAAACTTGAGGGTGTTGACCTCAAGAAATCCGAACCATTAGCCGACACTTTTAAATCGAACCTTTTTGCAAAATTCTTGTATAAGGTATTACGATTTTCAATCGATTCGGATCAGGATGATCATATAATGGTCACACTTCATTTATTACACGCAATTTTAGAAGATGATTCCCTACGGTATTCGGATAATGAGCAACATATTTCAAGTTTTGTTGACATTCCTATTTGCAATATATTACTTGGTATTGTAGAAAGAAAGAGTTCATCTGCAATACTTGCGAAGAAGGCTGCATCTATATTGGATATTCTTTTGTTAAAAGATGACGCCGTTCTCCAGTCGCTGATCGATTGCTTTGGTGAAGAGCATATTAAAAGTTATAGAAAGTCTAAGCATGGTAAAGGTTTGGAAACAAGAAAAGAGCGCGCACATAGGCTGGCTCATAAGAGGCAAAGAAGAATACTGGAGAGAATGCGTGGTCAACAAAAAGAGTTCATGTCGAGAAATAGGGATTTCTTTGAAGATAGCGATGTAGAAAGCCCATTTGAAGGGGAGATAGAGGATCAGAATGAGCATACGGGGGGTAGCAACGCCAGAGTATGCATTTTGTGCCGGAAGCCTGAAAATGATACTGAAATATTTGGTATTCCGACACTCATTTCCAAATCATCCGTTTTCTGGAATCTCCCAGATTTATTCCGAGGCGCCGTTTATCCTTCAAGCTTTATTCCTGGCAGTGATATGTCAGTAGATTGGAATGTTCATCCTAGAAAGTGCCCTCGTTTTTACAATAAAAGTGAACAAATGGAAACATCAAGTTCGATGCCTTTGTTCCCACGCCCGTGTGTCGATAATGTGTCAAAATTTGGCTCCTTAGACGATGACACTATCCGGGATGGATCTGTGAATATGAATGGTCCCCCAAAGAACCCGCCATTCTGCTTTTCGAAGCACGTAATTACAGGCTGTCCTCACGGAATGCATTTAAGTTGTTTCTTAGACATGATACAAAAAAAGGGATACAAAGTCACTAGCTTTCTTTGTCCCCTGTGTGAGAAATATTGCAACTCGTTTATCCCATCCCTTCATGATCCACACATTAAACTTGACCCGATGAGCAGGCCAACAAGTTTAAACACCACTGATATTGATAATGAGGCGGGAAATAGTCGCATGATCGGACATAATGTTTTAGATGTAAAACTAAGGGAATTGTTTGAAAATCGTGAGTATAAGGACACACAGATTAAAAAAGAATTGGCAGATTTAGGTACGAAAAACAAATTTCTGAAATGTGTAGCCGCAGAATTTGTGCAGTGTGTCAACCCAGAAATAAGTGTGGCATTATTGATTGGTTCAACATTACAAATGTTTGAAATTGCCAACAGGCAAAAGGAGGTGGAAAAGGGTATTTCTGCAACAGTAAAAAGTGGTGCCAATTTTGAAACGATGCCTAAATGTCAAATAGAGAATGTTTGTCCTGCATCATTATCTGACATCTCCCTTTTGGTGTTACGCTCTCTAATTCAATATCGTGTTTTAATGAATCTGGGTTGTGAAAAAGGGTTTGATTATAACGGACTTCGCAAAAGTGAGATTGGCATGATGCATTATCGACACCTAGGATTTCTCGAAACTATTTTAGTGCAGTTCTTCTCCGGAAAAGAAAGTTTTGACACAATAATTAGGGCAGTATTAACAAAATTTATAACAAGGATCGTGTTCTGTTTGATGTCAAAGCTTTCGAAGGACAAAACAACGATTATCTTTTCCTCCTTCTGCTATGATATTAAGCCATACCATGCTCAAGGTACGGAACCATTTGAGTCTTTCTGCAGCACGTTAAGTACTCAGCTGGGAGTTGAATTACTGCCATCAATGAAGGAATCTCTTTATCGTGTTGCATGCACGTGGTTCGTTAGGTATAAGTCCCAAATTGATTTGCTCGCCCAATGTTTTAATTTCAGCACTACTGAAAATCTTATCAGTAACGTTGACGAAGTATTCAAATTCGCCAATATTGAGAAAACCGTTGAGCATTCTTCTATGATGGCCGAAATTGATTCTTTGTTTTCGCTTTCGGATCGCAGCTATGTAATCCTAGATTACCCAGCACCAGTACTTTTACAGCCTATGGCACCAAAGATATCTGATTATTTGGATGGATCGTTCGGAGATACGTCCTCAAAATCAATTACGGATACAAAGTATGTGATCTGTATGTTGTGTGGACAAGCAGTGAATCGTATGGGAAAGCATACCGTAAATTGTCCATTGGGTCCGGGAACACATTGCTTATTTTTCTCACCGTACCACAATAAATTGGATCTTTTCCTTGTGCCACAAACTTTCGTGGCACATCGTGATTCAACTGGAGATGTGATTGCTCACCTTAGCTCGCCATATTTAAATAAGTATGGTGAGGCCGCTGGTGGACTATTAGGTGGAGGAGAAGCAGGAACTCTTCACTTAGATAGATTTTGGTACTTGAATCAATGTTGGTTGAACCAAAGTTTGATTGCATCCGAATTTGTATCTATTGTTGACACCGGGATGGGTGATTTGAGGCTGAATGTTCCATTTACACTAGACGATGATGCAAGAGAATTTTTTACATTGAATCTTCAGAATGCACCAAACGTGGAGAACAATTTGGCTTTAATGAATGCTGCTTTAAGATTAAGAGCATTCCCCTTTCCAGATGAGGGAACCGTAGAGGGTGATATTGAAGGAGATAATGATAATGATGATGATGATGATGATGATGATGATGATGGAGACCGGATTATGACTGATGACGATGAATTTGATAATCTCCCATGGTAAATATGTTTACCTCAATACAAAGGTACTTCTATATAATCGCATATATTATGATAATGTTTTACGATATAACTAATAACCCTGCTAAACTGAGGTAGTGTGCCATTACTTTATTCTCTACTTATCATCACGATGGGAAAATGTTATAATATCTAAGCACTGTATGGGTGCCTTTTTTTTTTCTTTCCCGCCAATCATCAACCGCTAAATTTTTTTCTTCACTTTTTTTCTCCCCTCATAATCTGTTTCAACTGTATGCATTGCTGAGACTTTATGACTGTTCATCAGGTTCATCTAGTTTAAGAATTAAATCAGTTATTGTGCAAATTATTCAGAACAGACGTTCACAAATTAAGCACTTGATATCGCTTTTTATAATGTCGTGTAAGTAATGCCTAGATGCTTTAAATTCCCAAGGGGATGCATATTAACATTTGCGTTTTATTATTTTTCACCAGTTTACTCTACCATATTCCAAACAGTTTTTAAGAGAAACTCTGTCTACGTGGGTACAATATTTGGTACTGCATTTGTGTTTCAAACAGTATTTGATGATGCCATTAACGGTTGGTGGGAAACAAGAAATAAGGGCAAACTTTGGAAAGACGTTAAAGTGAAATTGGCTGCTGGTGGTGACGCAGGTGATGGTGATGATGATGAGTAGGCAGCATAGGTCTTTGATTTATTTCACCTATTTGGATCGTTTTGATATCAGATTATGGGTAACTTCAATTTAGAAGAGATATCTATTGACTAATTTCTCAAAATTGCATAATTCGAACGTTGATGGTAGGCAAAATGTTTTAAAGTTTTGCAGAGTACCATATCCATCATCACAGCGTGCTTATTTATTAATATTTATATTCATTGGCTAGTTTATAGCTTAATATGTTTTCATATTTATTCACTTCAACAACTAAGCGTACAACATTATATACAGCTTATCTGAACAAGCATGCACACAAGAGCTCTGTGTCTTAGACAACTTCAATTATCTGGTCATCGCTATCGCTCTCATCTTCCTCTTCTCTGCTCTGTGCTTTATCTCCATTTTGAATCGTCAGCTTGCTAGCAAAATTTTCCTTATCCTCTAATTGTAAAAATGCGTTAATTTGTTCCTTCTCACTCTTGGAATCATATTGATCCTTAGGTTTCTCCTCTCTCATCAGCATATCCACAATCCTATACACAATATCAGTCACTTTATCATTTTTGCTCTCCTTATCTAACTCTCTCACAATAGGATACACCCCGTTACTCCGAAGATAATCTCTACCTTGCCTTGTAACACAAAGTAGCAAAACAGATTCAAGAAATGTAATCCGAATTTCTATGTCAGGCTCAATTCTTTGCTGGCTATCGAGTTTTTTCAATTCTGGGGGTAACTTGTTGATATCTTCTTCATCTAAACCTCTATTCCCTGGAAGTGCCAAAGGTAAAAGTATCGCAGGCAAAATGGACTTGTTTTTTAAAAGCCCCAATTGTTTTTCTATATCAAAAAGGCAGTTTTTTATTGTATATGCCGTACCTTCTCTCCTTGTTTTGCTTCCGTCCGTAGTAAACTTTAATAACTTTTTTAGAGGAATTTCAGAGTCATAATCTTGCCTTGACGTGTAGTAAATTCTACCGGTCTCGAATCTAGAAGTATCAGCAAAGAAATAAGCAAGATAATCATAGTTAGCAAATCTATTAATCTTGTGATTTGTACCAAAAGTGAATATGTCGATTAAACAGTTTGGTATCTTGGAACTTTTAAACATGTCATTCATGCCATTATTTTCAAGATTCATGCTAAATATCCTGCTCATAGAATCGCTCTTTGCCATATTTGATAGAAGAATGCAAGCGAGGTCTCCATTAGCATTATTTGTATCGGTAATTTGCTTCAAAACCAATGTTAAAAAATCATCATCTTTGGCTATAAGCTCCCGGAAACTATCATCATCACAGAGATTACTTAAAATTGTCTCTGCATCTCGCACCGTTGAGGCCTTGCGATCCCTGGCCAATATTTTAAGATCTTTAATCGGTTGATAATTCTTATATCTGAATATATCATATTCTGAATCAGGGCCAGCTTTTGAAAACTGTACCAAGTGAGACAACGCTATTTCCCTCACACCCGCTTTCCTATCATGTAAAAAGCTAACCAACTGTTAATGATTAAGAAGTTTTGTTAGTACAAGGAATTCAATGAAATTAATATTTCTGATATTAATGGTCTTCACTCACTTCCTGAAGTTCCGATGCCATTTTTTGAAGATAGACGTCAATATTCTATTTAATAGTTGTATTTAAATTTCAAGTGAACTATTTAACATATACATATACATACTCCTTGAATGTTTAGAAAATAAAAAAAGTAAAAATTTTCCAGTAGTACGGGCAAAGCTTGTGCAGAGCGCAACTTTTTTTTGCTCAAGTTGATGCAGATATGTACCATCAGTCACCCTTCCGATAAACTTTCTTGTTTCTTAATGTAAAGTGACCCTTCAACACGTGCTTTAAATTTGACCTAGCATTTGGATCCTTACTCATCTTCGTTCTTAAGGATCTCACAAGAGTCGTTAATGGTATAGGTCCATCTCGAAGAAGTTCATCAACGTCAGCCTTGGATATCTGATGAAGTCTTGAATCAGGAGACTGCGAATTGGCTTTCTTGTGCCCAAGCTTGAGTTTAATTTTTTTCAAAGGTGGATGCTCCTCCTCGCCGAAATTATCATGGCGTTTTCTTCTAATAGCAGTTGTTGGATTCCATTCACCTTCTGGAAATTGCATTAATATAATCTTTGGTGCCTTCAAAGTTAAAACACCATCTGAGTATTTGGACACAAAAACCTTCCTTTGTTCTTGCCTTGTAGTAGAGGTTATTTCGGTTGTATCACCATCTTCCTTTTTAACTGTGATCTCTTCGCGCAATTTCCCATCAAGTCCAGGCTCCTTCTTTATGGTAATAATCTTGTCCTCCTCCCCATCACTGTCATCCTCTTCAATTTCACTCTCTGATAAATAAGGATTATTGTCCTCTTCATCATCTGTGTCATAAACTTCATTCATAGCATTCTGCGCTAGAGCTTTACGAAGCTTTTTACCTTCTTTGTCAACCTTTCTAACCTCAAATAAATCATCCAAATCTGAATCTGAGTCTTCATCGTGCTCTATCAAATTGTTCGCACGTAGCATGTTTTTTTTCATCTTACCCTCAACAAGTTTGTTTTCCGCCTCGTTTCCTTGTATAATTGGCGCTTCCTCATCATCCTGAAACTCATCATCAAAGTCCATATCCTCATCCTCCGATTTCTTCACAGTAGGATCCTCTTCCTTTTCTTGTTTTGAAGTTGTCTGAAGCTTTCTATAACGTAAATCAACTCTTTGACCACTTGCAGCCTCATCTGCCATTTTCCTCATCAACCAACGCTGACCATTACTACCTTTATTCATTTTAGCCTCAGCTTCCTCTAATGTTAACGTAGCATACTTGTTTCTTGGAGTGAATCTGTAATATTTATCCAAGGGAACAAGTTTAAAACACTTATTTGCGTTATCCAGAACTAATAGGCAAAAATTGTCCGTCACACCCGCCTCATAGTTTCCGACCCATGCTTGCTTTGCGTCATAATCTTCTAGAACCCATGGATAAAACTCCTCGTATCTTAGCCTTCTTTTGTCTTCATCATAAGCCCTTATTTGCCTCGTCTTACGTTTAATTACCTGCTTTCTTTTTCTGGCACCTCCATCTGGGGCAATATGTTTTAACCTTTCTTCTTTCTCCTTCTCAAGTTTTTCTGCCTCCTCTTCTTTTTTTTTCTGTTCAAGTTTTTTCTTTCTCTCCTCCTCAGACATACTTTCTAGCTCTATCTTTTCATCAATCTGTTCATCCGTCATCTCGCTTTCTTTTATACCTTTTTTTCTAATGTACTCTTGACGCCTTTGAATTTTCTGTGCGTTTTTCTTCTCGTCCTCCTTCCGTTTTTCTTCAAGCTCCTTTAGTGAAAGTTGAAATTGTAAATTTTTGGGATCTTTTCTATGCAACCGGGTCGGATTCTCAAAATCCTTCGATAGATGTACTGGCTTCATGCTGTGAAATTTCATAATATGATATCTCGTCTCCTCAATGTCTTCCTTGGTGCATGCACGAAGGGGAAAATAGTCAAATTGAGGCTCATGATTATTGGTTTCTTCTTGTTTTACTCTAACCGTGGAGTTATTGCTTGACATTTTATAGCTACAAAGTAGTGAAATAGTAAACTATTTATGTACAAAGAAAATCATAAGGTAAAAAGTATATGCCACAAGACATCGATAAATCATGCAACTTCTTCATGGGCGAGAACAATATATCTATAAACCGAGGGGGAGGAAAGAAATTTTGAATTATTTAATGAACTGGAAAACGCACCCGTACACACGTCCTAATATCAATCCGGCGATGAAGAAAGCATGAATAATTTCACAGTCAGGAATTGAAAGACAGTATTCCTAAAGAAAAAGAGCTAATTGTTTGTGATGTACACAGAATACAAAACTAATCATGAAGAATTCGGACCAGCTACAAAGCCAGCCAAGGACAAACGTGAAGGATATATACGCGGAGCCTGTTTTTTATGACGTTAATATTTCACATAATAACAGCCTGATCACTAGACTCAAAGACATCACTTCACTTAGTTTTGGATGTTGCTCTGGTATACTTCAATTGACAGCTTGGAAAGGCGTTTTCCTTTTTCTAATAGCAAACTTGGTATCTGGTGTCTTATTTTATTTTTTAATCATCAGTGGTGCAAAAGCGTCAAAGCAATACTTTAAAAAGCCACTCTTCTCAATTTTCATAGGTGATTTCGCTCGATATTTTTCTAGTTATGTGATGGCTTGGTGTTTACTTTACGCTCTTGTTAATTGAAATTTGGTTATGTTGTACTTTTTTCATGCAATGTTCAATTTTTATATAACGTGATGATGATGCAGAAAACCTAAGCTTTATTATCATTGGAATCATCGTGGCATGAATATTTTTTCATAATCAGATTCTAAACGTTGATATTGCTTCTCAAAAAATTCACCTTTCGCTCTTGTGCGTTTAAAGCGGATGTCGATTTTTTCAGTTGGACGAACGCCTGGTGGTAACTGGATCCCTTCAATGTTGAGGAAATACCGTAGGCAGCTCGATCGACTAAAAGCAAGGTCATATCTAGGATCACATGTACATCCATGCTTCATTCTGCTTTCTTCATCTAATGGGCACGACATTCTGTATAATGCATCACTGTAACCAGTTGATGGTATCCAAAGTATTTTGCTTTTCGGAGCGTATGCGCTTAAATATAATGTTTTAAGATTATAATCTGTCCATCTATCGTAAAATATTCCAAGAGCGGAATCCATGTATTCGAAAAATAACTTATAATGCTGCGTTCTCAATAGATCCATATCGATAATTGCCATGTTACTTTCTAAGTTGCATAGATTATATTTGTGCACATCCTCCGCGTCCCTGACAAAATCTAGCATATGATCATCATTGATAATCTTCCCTTCGTCTGTGGCCATAAATTTCTCGAACCATTCAAAAAGAGTTCTAACACCAAGTATTGATTCAACAGGTGCATACGAAAATCCATAAAGTAACTGTTCATCAGTCATTTTTTTAAACATATCCTGCTGGATATCGCATTTTACTTCGGTTCCAACGTCCACATTCCAAACATATTTAAACTGTTGAAGTGATGGTAAAAACTGAAATCCATATGCAGCAAATCGATTCTTTAGCTTAAAGCTAAGATATCTATGATTTGGAATCAATCCATAATGTCCTGCAGTCATTCCGTTTGTACGTAGATTACCTATTTCAATATCCTTTGGTAGCCCAAAATGTACATTTTGCAAGGTTATTTCTTCGAAATGAACACTTCCTGATATCATATGATCTAGCCTTGATTTAAGCTCATCAGGAAACTTCTCCGATCCGGCATCAAAAAATGCAAATACCCAATCATAGCCATATTTTCGGTTAAAACTCCCTTCTATGGATTGAACTGTCCTTAAAAGGGGCTCTACCGTTGTTATATCTGGAATGTACGTGTAAAAAGTGCCATTTTCTTTTTCCAAATAAATTTCTTCATTCTCTTCACCGATTTCCGGATATAGTTCTTCGTCCTGCAAAAGTGTATGTATCTCCGGTATTGTGTAAGAACGCAATGTGAAGCCCTTGCTAAATATCCACAGTACAAAGCCACATATTAAAACTATCAACATTCTCCTTTCCCTGCGAAACAACCCTATTCGAGATACGGAACCCATACTTTCAGAATAATATGAATATTTACATTAAGCATGATAATAATAGGAAGAAAAACTAGCACAGCATCTGTATGAAAAATCTTGAAAGCTTACTTAGGGTAGATCAACGAGGTCAGAAAAATACTATCTTTTTTTTTCGTCAATATTTTGATCATCTGTTAATTCCAAAGCTCACAAATCCTTGCTTTCGGAAGTCAAAGCATCAATTTTTTTCACGCAATCGAAAATGAAGGCTTCACTTATAGAAATTAAGTTTAAAATGTTGTTGCTTTCTTTATTTTGGTTGTAGCATTTCGCCCTCTTCATTTCATCCATAAAATGCCTGATATCCTGCAAGTCCTGGTACATTTTCTGGTCGGATTCATAAAGTCTAATGGAACCTTTCTCCACCCTCTCCAAAAATGATATAATGCCATCCAATTTTAGCGCAAGTTCCTCTAATGAAAAAGTAATATTGTCCTGCGCCTTCGTGAGTATGCCATTATTCGAATCTCCGGCTCCAACATTTTTTTGCGCTGTTTTCAAATCGTTAAGTGCTGTATTTTCCACTTTGAAAGAGCCATGCGTTATCACTGGAATCGGCTTAAGCGTTTTTATATTGTAGCCTTTAAGATCTGAATATCTTCTGTCTATGACAAGATAAACAACTGAATCTGGATCTAAGATATACTGTGTATTTTCAAGCCAACCCTGCACTTCCTCAAGCCAACTCACTACGGACTTGTCCATATCAATGATGTTATCGTTCACGGTATAAAATCCTACAATATTCAAATAGCCATATACTTGTTTTAGTATATCTAACAGTGTGAGTAATTCATCCTTTGATGGATTATTCAACTCTCTTGAGATAACGACCGAACATTCACGATTTTTGACCACCCCAAAAAGTATTCCTCGAGGGGTGACATTCACATTAAATGTGTCCTTAGCTATAGTTTGCCTAAACTGATGTTCAGATATATTCAATAATGAAAGTGGATGAACCAGAACTTTCTGTATGCTCATTTTGTTTGAATATATGTTTATCTTGTTTAGATATGGTTGGTATAGACATCTAGTGATATCATTTAGAGAGCCGAATCTGTGAAAGCAAAAAAAAAAAATAAATGAAGAAAAAGTGAGGGAAATGTGCTGAAATCCTTAACCTTTTAATTAACAAATATACAATAAGGCCTAATCGATGGACATTTCGTCATCTAATTCAGTGGGTATATATTCCTGTACTGAACCACCATCAGCTTTGTGAGCTGCAATGTCAATATATTCGTTCATTTCATTACTTTTCATGCGGATATTTGGCATGTTTACATTGTTACTTGGCAATGATACATCGTATTGACAACATTCATTATCGTCTATCATTTCTTCATCTCCATCGTCATCCAGTTCAACAATATGTCCTGTTAAATTGTGTTTGTTGCCTGAAACCCACCTTAGATACGCATCCCATAACAATATTTGTGGATTTATGTATGGAATTACGGCCGTATACTTTTCCAAATAAATTTTATAATAGTAAAGCTTCTCCTCCTTTTCATTTCTAAATATCGTATCCCTATCTGCACTACCCCTCGACAGAACAAGCATTTTAGAGATAAACTCCCTGATGTGTGAATTCTCCTTCAACTCTGGTATCACAAGCTTCTCCAGGTCAACATTTTCAACATCCGTGATCGGCTTTCCTATTGACTCAATGGAGCTGGTATCCCCATCACCCTTACTATTGTCACGAAGAAATTGATCTATGTCCTTTATCACAACTTTGTCTGGGTTCGAATTATAGCTATCATAATCTGGTATGTTTCTATTGTTGCTCCCGACAGAACCAAAAATGTTTACTAAATGGTTATGCCTATGCACACTACCGGAAGAAAGCCTAAGATCTGCAATTTTATCAATTAGCCGTCGCTTAGTTGCATGTGGATAATCGTCAACACTATTATTTAACAAATGCTTCTTATGACTGTGTCGATCTCGTCCCATAAGGTTTTGAGCTAATGGTTGGTACGATAATGTGTCCATTTGTATCATTCCTAAGTACTATTAAAATGCTGTGCAATATCCTTCACATTTAATTCGTTTTCAAAAAACTGAACTTATTTTTTTCCTCTTTCGCCCGACCCTTTTGCTGGTTTTACCGTAGTCCTTTCATATATAACACTCTTTTTCGCTTTTTTTTGCGGGGATGCAGTTGAATCAAATGGGCGATACGGGAATAATCTAGAAGAGTATATGCTTTTAATTGCGATGGACACGTCGATAGTCCTGTAAGAATTTGTGTTTTTTGTGGTCTGTTTTCTCATTTTGTCTTTCACTGGTGAATTCTACTCAAGCGCCGGAAAGGATAATGCTATATTTTTTGTACTAAATATCTACCCTGATATTTGAGGTGTTTGACAACTTTAATATTAAATAATTAGTGTTAAACCAAATGAATGTAAGCTATCAAAAAAATTGGATGAGAGAAATTTGCATTTTGACTTCCTCTTCGAAAAAAACATGCCCAAATGATGTTTTTTTGGCAATGAAATAATTCCAAGGATTTCCAGTCGCATTTTTTTTTTACTGCATTTCTATAAATTGCGATTCCGCGAACTTTGCTCTAAATATAAAATTTCTTTAATTACGTGGACGTACGTACGTAAGCAAAAAAAATTAGAACTCTAGCTACCGTAATATTTTTACCAATCTTCAAATACTTTGTCCGTCATGCATGTAATCGAAGCACTCACTGTTCAAGCGTTACAACAGAAAAAAGCCAAGCAAATCCAAAATTTCTTGCGAGGTCCAATATACGTAGTCAATTTGTGTGACAAAAAAACGGAGTATGTTCCAGAGTTGATCTTTAAGCAAATTACATTTTGAACCATATTAAATGCAGACGACAATTGTTTTTTGAAAAAAAATAAATGATTCTGGTAATACGTTTCATTGATTCAGTTAAGAAGGAATATACATCCGGTTTTCCCCCTTTCACTGTCTTTAATATTTATTATCTAAATGGTAACGCACCATTGATCTTGGCTGCAGATGATATAGTTTGAGAATTAAATCACAAAATAAGAAATGATTACTATTAGAGGGGAAGGAAGAGGAAAAAAAAAATTTAGTAGTTAAAATTTATGAACATGGCGATGAAGTTAAGAAAGATTCCGCTTAATGTGTTCATGTTTTCTTAACTGTTTTGCAAACACCGAAATGTCAATCCCTAATTAGTTGTAGAGTAGTATTACGGATTTCACTATTAAAAATATATAGGTTGCGACATTATTGAAAATTATTATTCATATTATTACTTGCTGTCGGCAGGTGAAAATGTATACCGCTGGAAGTCTATACCTCTACTTATGAATAGAAGTTATCCGATGACCCCTAGAGAAACAATTAATTGTTGTTCAAAGTTACTTGAAAGAACTCGTGCGGTTACGATTAATTTCTGAGCCAAGAGACGGAAAGATATGAAAGCCGTTTGATATGGGGATCCAAAGTAATCCCGGCTTATGTTAAAGCACGAGGTCTACTAAATGTAAATTTCGCCATTCTCTGGCATTGTGATGGGTAATGCGTGTCGGAAATTTCAATTGAAAACTATTATGAATATCGAGGTACAATCGGTGAAACAAAATAATACGAAATTAAATTCAAAGAAATCGAACTATGGGTGTTTGTGCTATTCAATGATTTGCAGTCTTTCGTTGGCTCCCTAATTTTTTTTTCTCTCCACCCGTCAATGTTCTGTTCCCACGTGCCTATTTGAGAACAATAGCTGAAAAGGGTAATCAACGAAGCTCAGATAAGGCTGAAAGCGAGCCTTTGAGACAGCAGAAGAAAAAGCATTTTTTCCCCCAACCTATTAGCTGTTTATGCTCGTGCCTGATTATAATAATTATTATAGTATATTTTTTCCCCTTTATTTATCAAGTTCATTTAGGTACTAATAATGTTGCAGATATAAAAAGGGTGGTTTGACACGATCTAGTATTCATACTTTAAAGTATACTGTAGAATAAATAAAAAAATTATTTCTATTCGGTTCATCTAGCAGGCTTTATACCAGCTGTATTAATAATCAAAGAGCAATATTATAAAATGTCTGATAAAAGTGTTATTACCGGCAAGGAAGGGCAAACGCGAGAAATTAATTGTGAATTTCCAGAGAATGCTTCTGATGATCCTATTTCCTATGATGAGGAGGGCCGTGCAGGAAGATTCCGGCAAAAGAAGTCCTGGTCAGATATTTTCACTATCATTTGTTCCGGTTGTGCTTTGTTATCAGATGGTTATCAAAATAGTTGTATGAATATGCTTAACTCGGTGTTCAGTGTTGGATATCCTAAAGCGTATACTTCATCCGTTAAGACTAGAGTTTCTAATGCCTTGATGATTGGTGAAATTATTGGTCAAATTACCGTTGGATTGACATGTGACTACTATGGTCGTAGATGGGCTATTTTGGCTACCACTTCCATTATTGTTGTTGGTTCTATTCTTGCCGCTGCCATGCATGGTTCGACGGTTACTGGAATGTTTTGGATGCTTACCGTTGCGAGAGGTGTGACAGGATTTGGTGTCGGTGGTGAATACCCTGCCTCATCCACATCTGCTGCAGAAGCGTCTAACGAAGCCACAAAAAGAAGAGGTGGTGTCATTGTGTTAGTTACAAATTTGCCATTAAGTCTTGGTGGTCCATTTGCTTTAATTGTTTTCCTTATTGTGTATGCCGCTACAGGTTATGGAAAGCATCTTTTGACTTGTGCCAGAATATTACTTGGTATCGGTTGTATTTGGCCTTTGGCTGTCTTCTACTTCAGATGGAAGATGGCTACCCCTCTATTATACAGAAAGAGTGCAATCAAGAGAAAGGTTCCTTACCTGTTGTCTATTAGATTTTATTGGAAGAAATTAATCGGTACTGCTGTCTGTTGGTTTATGTACGATTTCATCACTTTCCCTAACGGTGTTTTCTCTTCAACTATTATTGCTTCTGTTTTGGATGACACTACCGATTTGACCAAGGTCGCCGAATGGAATCTTCTATTGGCCGTCTTCTCCATTCCTGGTGTGCTCGTTGGTGCATACTTGGTGGACAGAATAGGAAGAAAATACACTATGTGCATCGGTTTTGGTGGTTATGTTGTTATGGGTTTAATCATTGGTTGTGCCTACAACAAAATCAAAAAGATTGTTCCTTTATTCATTATCTTCTATGCTCTATTCACAGCCCTTGGTAACGGTGGTCCAGGTGATGTTTTGGGTCTTGCCTCTGCAGAGAGTTATGCTTCACCAATCAGAGGTACTTTCTATGGTTTCTGTGCTGCATTTGGTAAAGCTGGTGCTGCCATTGGTACACAGGTGTTCACTCCAATTCAGAACCATCTCGGAAAAAATTGGACTTTCATCATTGCTGCTATTTGCGGTGCAGTCGGCGTTACCTTATGTTATTTGTTCGTTCCTCATCTTAAGGACCCAGATTTAATGGTTGAAGATGTTAAGTATTTGAGATATGTGCGTGCTCATGGCTGGACCGGAACATTCGGTATTAAGGAAGAGCAGAGAGAAATCAAATCGAAGGATATCGAAGCAACTGAGGACAAGAACTGATAATAACTTTTTACCTAGCTTTAGCTTTATTTTCCTTTTAATTGCTTTCCTTTAATATTATACATTATAATATAACGTTGGGATGATGTAATAACAATGAAGTTTATCCAATTTAAACAATGAATGTTTTACGAAGAAACTCCGTTGTAACTGAAATATAATTAATGATTTTAAATCATCCTGCGATTTGTATTGTCGTACTTATTTTGTGCTTCATTTATTTGTTCATCAATAAAATTATCTTCCCATGTATTTCTTTCTTCTTTTAAAGTGCGATATTTGCTTGTATGAAATGAATCCTTTATCCGCAAAAGCTCGCATACTTTCCATTTTAAAAACCAATTTAATAGGCCATAATCACGTAGTATAGATATTGCACCAAAATAACCGCAAGAAAGAAATGTTCCGAGGAAACACCCAACAATGACTTGATCAATAGTGTGATACGAGAAAAACAACCGTGAGTAAATTATTAACCCGATACCCAATAGAAGAGATGTAATCGCACCAATTTTGTATATCCTTTCTATACGATATGGCCACTGATATGACATCTTAAGTATCATATACGTCGAGAAAAACATTATGAATTGCGAATGCGATGAAGGCATCCCATAAACAAGGTGGCCGTCTTTCTTAAATATTTGACCTTTAATCGGCCTAGCAAACCTAATTTTTTGCTTCAGTAGCGTACTAATAAGATCATTCACAACTTGCCCTCCTGCAATTATACATGGTTCTAATTCTCTATCTGTTAAGAACCATGAAAATAAAAATATAAGTATAATAATAGGAAGTATTGATGATAATGCCAAAATTAATGTCCAAGGTTGTTTTGGATCATAAACGATATATGTGTGATCAAAAGGGATATAAGTAGAGTTTGCCATGGTGATTTATTATTGAATTAGTTTCTTGCTATCCTCTTCATCACCTTATGACTTTGAAATGGTTTTAAATCTACGAGTGTGCTTCCAGCTGAAGTACTTCAGAATTAAACTTTTGAAATTCACACTTTTTAAATTAGATGGGACCCGGCATCTCGTCACAGAGCGAGCGAACACAAAGAAACGAAATTTTAAATAAATTATCAAATCTTATAAATAAAACACGGAGAACCCTTCCGGAAATTTCTGAAAATACTACCAGCTTTCCATTTTAATTCAAGAACTTGCATTATCAAAAATGATTATATTATTACATGGACAACAGTATTCATTTTTGTATTTAATATGAGTACAGATATAATTACAGCTGTCTTGAGCCGGCTCAAAGCACAACCTTCAACTGATCAGTTACGCTCTGCACTCTTCCAGATCGATACAATAATCTCCAAGCAAGAAGGACGGGCAAAAGATCTCAATCAGCTTGCTAGTTCAAACATAATTTTAGAATATACTATTCCAGAGACATATTTATTACTTGATGATGGCGCAAAACAAAGTATTTTTTCTATTCTTTCGAACAGGATTTGCTTATACCAGTTAATCGTCAAAATAAGTGCTGATCCGAAGAATGAAGTTTACATTAGAGTTCTAGTAGAACTTGTGTATTCGAGACAATTTGTTGATATTTTCTCAGAAATAAATAATCAATCATTGCAATCATTTAGAGAATTGGAAAAATTGGTGACTTTCAAAATTCCAGAGGCTTTAAATAAATGTTATCTGCAGCATAAGACAAAAGAACTGGAGACAATTACAGCGAAATATTATCACATCATATTCTCCAGCGTATTGAAGGAAGTTCATGATCATGATGTGACGACTCTTTCTAGATCTGCAAGAATTTTGGATTCGTTATATTTGGCAGACCCTAAACTAATTAACTCTTTTTTTCATGAAATAAATATTCATCGCATGCTTTGTGATGTGTACAATCAGATTTCTACAGATTGGCGATTTGTCAAAGTGTTGATTAGCTATATGGCCAATCACCTTGATGATAGTGATTTGTCTATTAGGGCATATTACTTTATTCTTGATGATCTCTCTTTTAACCAACGTTCGACTTTGTTAGAATACGCCAGATCTATAGGTCATTTGCCATCATCCAAGGTTATTTTAGCCTTATCATTTAAAAACTCCGAAGCATCGGATAATCAACGCACTTTTTACAAATTTTTCCTCGAATGCACGGTCCAGTTTGGATCTAAGAGTTATATTGCGGAAACACCCACTGCAACTCAGCAATTCTTTACCCGATTCATAATTTGTTTGGCTCATTATTGTACAAGGGAGCAACTAAATTCTTTATCACGTGATAGTTCTTTTATTTGTGCTATTTCAAATAGGTTGGACTCTCCCCTAAACTTAACACGGGAGTTGGGAATGTGTTTCGCAGATTTTATTTACGGCAGGATAAAAAAGGATGGGTCTGTTTTATTTGATATAGTAGATCTTCAGATTCGAGAAAGAGCAATTTTTAGTGCCTGTGAACCAATAAATATTCAGACCAACGGACGCATTCATAATTCCCACGAAGCAATAAGTTATCTTCAAAATAGAAAAATGACCACTGATGGCGCGATATGCAAAAGAGTCATCACGCTAAACCATCCTGAAGGGAAAAGTTCGAATATTCGCTCGAAAGACAACAACATTCATAAGGATAACACTGTTTCCATACCCGTTTATTTGAAAGAGCTTTCTTCTTACATGAACGCGGATCAACAAACTGATAAGTTTGCATATGAAAAAATGGATGTTGCATTTGCCATTGCTCCCCAAATGATTAGATCTAAGGCCAACACGCCAGAATTACGATTTTACAGTACATCTATACTACAAGATGTTATATCAATGTCTAATTCTGCCGATAATGATAATTTTAATACGTGGAAATTGTCCACTATGATTGCCTTGAATGTCGGTGACTTTGATAACTGCTCCAATGCCTCTGTTAAAGCTTTCTTGAATGGTGATATTTCAATGAGTTCGAGATTGATGATTTTGACCTCTTTAAGTCTTAGTTGTAGGGAGCTGAGTGGCAAGTACAACGATAATTTTGTGGAGGGAAAGGATGGAATAGAAAAATTTACTCCACAAAAATTACCGGAATCGCTTCACCAACAGTTTATGCAGTATGAAAGCTCTGACTCACCGTTTTTTGAAACACCAGATAAACTCCTAGCTTTAAATTCTGATATGAAAGCCTTGCGTGTTGATGGTCAAGTAGTGAGAGTGTCTTCAACCCTCGAAAAAAAGTTAAGCAAATCAGAAACCAAAAATTGTGTCGCCGGCGATAAGAAAAATACAGTTTTCATAAACAAAAAACTTCCCCAATTATTTTATTCGTTGGCAGGGGTTTGGAAAGTTATTGACGGTTTCACCGGGAGAGGTTTTAACCTTGGGACCTTCTCAGCAATCCTAAATTCCGAATATTTTCATAACCTTCGCCTTATATATGAGTGTGCAATTCCTTCGAGCATTGAATTGCCGGGAATGACGAAAGATCTTCTCCTTTTAGTTTCCAATGAGTTAAAACAAATTGCTTTTAATAAGAAGATAAATCAAAATGAGTTGTTACATTTATTCGATTGTGTTCAGGAGGTTCTTGATATTGATAATTCAGTTGTACCATTAACTGGATTGTTCATGAACATACTTTACGATATTTATGGAACTTTGGGGCAACTAATCGAAAATGATCTAGTCGTTGACGAACAGTGTCAAGGAAAATGTGCGAACATTATCAAAAAGTTACGTAATCTTATATTTTAACTTTTCTTCGCTCCAACTCAGCTCTCTCGCTCATCTCTGTGAAATTTTGATGTTGTTCGAATGAAGTGCATATTTCACAGTTCCGGTAGGCATTTCCTGTTTATAGTGTGATATTTACTGATAAATTCATTTATTGATATAATATTTACTTTCTATGTTATCAAGTTTCAAAAAATCTTGCACGAAGGCATCCGATGACGAAATATCCATAATCAGGAAGCAATTGATCGGCAAAAGCTGGAAGACCACCGATGAAGCTCTTTCAGCCAGTAAAGGAAGGGAATTGTATGTTACTCTTCAATCAGTGTTTTCTAGGCCACCAATTCAAAGTAATATATTCCGAAATTATATGAAAACACACATGAAATTCGGAAGATATATACCATACGGGTATTCTATGATATATTGTAACCCGACACACTTTGAGTCCGAAATAAGCCCAGATGGTTACGACAATTTTAATTCTCCAGTGTTAAATAATATAGAGTTTTTTAGAAGAAGAATGTGGGTCGGAGGTGAACTGATATTTGAGCCGGGAAACCGTCTTAAGTTTGGAGAACGTGTAGACTTCGAAGAAAAGGTCACTAATGTAAAAGCATTCAACAAAAACTCTACCATATTCGTTGATTATCGCAGGAATTATTCGAATATGTTTGGATTAAGTTTAATAGAAAAAAGGAGGTTATGCTACTTAAATGAACTTTATTCGGAAGCCGAAGAAACTAGCTCTGATCTAATTACCCCTGATCATTTTATTTTTGTGACGCCCAGTTTGATAACAAACTTTAGAATGAGCGCTCTTACTTTTAATTCGCATCTTCTTCATTACGATCTCCATTATTGTAATTCAATTGAGGGTTACCCTAAAGTTGTCGTGGAAGCACCATTACTCCTTGAACTGGCATTACAATTCTGGCTCAATTTAACCAATAGTCAGATCTCACTTCGCAAAATAAAATACAAAATATCCAGACCGTTTTTCACCAATGAAAAGCTGAAGATATGTATTTCTAAAAGTTCTAAGACTCAAACGAACATTTGGCTTCAAAATTTAACAGGACAATGTGGATTTGTTGCTACGTTAACTGTATCGCCTTCGGAATTCAAAGAACAATTGCTTTCACACAGATAGAGAGGTGAATTTTTGACTTCCTGTTCTTTCCATTTCTTCCATTTTGATGTCGGCTTCGGATCAATGTCTAATACGTGAACTTCGTGTGACGAAAGGTTTATCGTAATTGACACATCCCTGAGAGACATAGAATTTCGAATGACGTCAGTAACTTCCTTGGGTGATGATAGCTGACGAAGAGCGTTATGCATATCATTGCAATTTTTGTTCTCTAATTTGTAGAGAATTCCAATCAGATCATAATGTTCGCTTATTACTTGAAATAGACTATCGTATACCGCAATATTATAACCTTGTCTTTCCAATTCGTTTTGAAGATTTCTACACCATATTCGAACCCCGTCCGGCATAGATAGAAGTAGAAGAGTACAGTTTGAAAATTTCTGCTTTTTTAATATACTCTGGGCACAATTCCTGCATGTTTTGAAAAATGCGGGCGGCTTATATAGCCATTTCGGTTTGAATTCAAGAATGAATTCTTTCTGATCTTCTTTTTTAAAAATGTAAAATTTGTAGTACTTGCTAAGACAAATTTCATGATATGCCGAAATTTTGTGAGTAAATATATCATCAAGAAGTAATACATCAGTTTCCAATCGATTTAGTTTAACAGAAGCTGGAGATTGTCGCTGAAGATTATCCATAAATTGCCTGTCTACGGATAGTATATCCGTACGCGGTATATATTCACGTAATTTTTCCAATTTCGAGGAATTCATAAATTCAAATACTTCTTTAGTCAATAGCTCGCACGAAGTTAGGCGAACCCTGATCACCTTGTGTGTGAAAAGTGGGTTATGTGGTCCATTGTATCTATATACTGCGTTTGCAGAACCCTTAGCTGTATATTTCCATAAGTTGTAATCTTTTAGTTTTAAAGTATTGTAATCACACATTATATGCAGTCCCTTTGATTTCACAATTTCATTAGGTTCATAAAATCAGTAATGTACGACATTAATTGATAATACACTTCTCAGAAATATTTCTATTCGAGAGGAAGGGAAGTACAAGAAAAATTCACTCACGTTTATTTTATTGTAAAGAAATTACATCTCGATAAGTCTCAATCAAAGCATTTTTACCCAACCGTTTTGTTATGTGCATTTTTTTTTCTTCGCTCATACTGATGTATCGCTTGATAATATTGAGATCAATAAATGGTCTTTTCACCAATTTCATTATGTGTGAAAGATGGCCTACCGCATTCATCTTGGGATTTAGTCCCAACCAATGAGACTCTTTATCACTGATATGGTTTTGCAACGCGTATAATCTTCTATAAGTATATTCATTTGCAGGAGTAACTTTGTAAAATGAACCTTCAATGTTGCATCCAATAACTTCAAATCCTAAATCGGCGCCAGGCGGAATAGCAAGAGTATCTAACATGCTGAATATTGAGTTTTTCCGATCACATAATCTCATAGCTGTAGTGTAACCATTAAATCTGAACACCGATCTTGTCAATAATTTCAATCCCTTCATAGATTCCGGATCGTACGGATCATATTCCAACAAGTGTAACACCGAATCTTCATCGGCCGCAATAATGTATAATCCCCCCTCGTGTACTATGAAATCACAGGCAGTCAATGAAAGATTTTGAGTCTCTTTCCCCAGCTTGAGCATTCTATATGGTTCCGCATCAAATCCATATAAAGAAAGGCCATCAAATGCATCACCAATGATCATCATGTCTTCAAATGACTTAACATCCTTTGTGTATAGTGACGTATCAGTAAACGCAACAGGGACGGCATTTCCATCCTTCTTAATCGTTCTAACCAACATTCTTTGGGCTTGCACCAAGGAAAATCTTCCAGAAATATTACACGATCCAAGAATTGAACCTCTAGAGGATTCACTCTTAATAAGCTTCAATCTATTTTTAGCTTCTGGGTGGTTGGGATCTGGAACAACGTCAATAATTTCATAAACCATCCACGAACCTTTGGTAGCAAGATCTTCAACCCGATACTTTCCCGAACCAACAATAACATAGTTTTTGGTATCATTCATGGTCTCAAAAATATTGAGTTTCATAACTTTAAGAGTTGTGCATACTTCATTATCTTCTAGTTCAACTTTGTCGATACTTGTCCAAGTTTCGGGGCTAAATAAATGAACTCGCGCCTTATAGTTATGAGCATGATTTTTATTGAGGTCCACTCCCTGAATTTCTTCACCGTCCTCATCTTCAGGTAAAAATCGAATTTTCGACATAGTCCCGACTACGTATGTGTTTGACTTATTATCGTAATCAAGCTTGGTGATAGTCTCCCCAACTGGAATTTTTTTTATTGAAGCCCTATTGGAATAATCAAATGAATTGTCAAGTTGGCACATTCGACACGATTTCTTGTCATCAATAGCGATTACACCGTTTTTGCATGTATCATAGTTGAAGGGGGCAAAATATAATACAGGAATATTTCCAAATTTCAACAATCTAGGAACAGAATTATGCTGCCGAAGAATTAAAAATGCCTTATATCCTGTTACCATCACACAGCTATGACCATTAAATTTTTCTATCTTAAACATATTACGTTCAATTCGGGTGGCACTGGAGTAAGAATTTTCAGGTGCGCCAATGACGGGAAACTTGAAAATGTCATTGCTCTTCATCAATCTGTATGTGTCCAATGCAAAATCATGATACATTTCATATATTATGACCTCACCACCATAGGTAAGAATAAGAAGATAATCCTTACTGTAGAATGAATCACCTATACTTGTAAACATAACCTGCTTGATGAGAGGATCAACATCAGCTTCATAATTTGGATTCATTGCAGTGAGTTGTAAATTGTCAGGAAATGTGTGAATGTCTTTAAACTCATAAACCTTTTCCTTGTGGTTCTTTTTGAAAACAAGAATTCTATTATCAGCCGTGACGATCCAAAATGTTATTTCCTTTTTGAAATTTGTTGGATTTAATTTTGAACTCTCATTCGGAGCCGGTTCCTGAGACAAGTTAGAAATATTTTTTAGAATGGATGATTCAGTAATCCAACCGTACGTAAAAATCATATAATTCAAAAGGGCCGGTAGATCTAATTTTTCTAGCTTTCTGGTTTTGAAATTGCATTCATAAATGTTTATCTCGCCATTCTTCGTAATTATAATAGCATAACGATCGTAAATGGATGCTGCGTTTATTTCATTGTCGCACGTTATGGAATCCACAAGCTTGAACTTAAAATTAAACATATTTATTTTGTATGGAGTAACTTGAGTAATGAGCATCTCACGTCCTGTGTATATTGTGCCAAATTGAATACTGTATTGTTCTTTGTCAAAATCACGAGAGTACATATCCCTGTATTTCTTATCAACAATAAACACTTGAGTTTTGTAGGTTTTGAAATCAGTGGTGATCAGATATTTTGTAATATCCCTTAAGTCATTCAACGTCCATATCTTGCTTGCACTCGAGAATTTCAATGTAGATCTAATATTTGGGATGACGCTTGGATTGATTATGGACAACGCCGTGTCCTTTTCCAAACCAGAAGAACAAATTATTGCATTTTCATTTAAATTTGGATTTGGAAGTCCAAACACTTTACTTTTGGTTGTTACTTTCCCAATAGTAAAATCTGATGTCGGTCCACAGTTGACTAATTTGTCTATTTTAGTAAATGTGCAGCTGGTTAATGGTCTGTTTGATGTCTGTGAAGTCTCATCTTCATGGTAAAGCCAAGAATCTTCATCTTCTTTCTCTATACCAGCATTGCTTTTTGAAACAGTTCCCCTCGTGGGGACATTATAGTTCCAATGAAGCAATATACTATCTGATCCTTGGCAACAAAGAAAAGCGGAATTACAGTCCTCGATGTTTGTAATTTGCAAAACATTGTTGACAGACACGTTGCAATAGTTGGCTTCTGGAATCTCAATTATTTTATTCAAGTTCGAGATTCCACCAGACTCATTGAAGCTTAAAACATAAAATTTTCCAATCTGTGAAATAAGTAATACCTGATCGTCACCAACAAAACTAACACTACAGCCCTCACACTCTAAATTCAGGTCAGATTCATCTCTTAATTTCATGTCAGAGGTTTCAGGAAAGTATTTATTTGTATAAACACCCTTTATTGAGCCGAGAGAGTTCACATGTAGAATCTCGTTCGAGCCAATTAAAAGAAATCCATTGATGGGGCTTGGTAATGGATATATCGAATTCAAATCGTATGGTAAATTTGGAAGCACCATGATGGAGTCAGCCTTATGTGTATCAAGATTAAGGGACAAAACAACAACTTTCATATTGTCCTTCAATTTTGGTAAATATCCGGCCCATGAAAGTCCCTCTGGGGCATATAATATTGCAATTGTTGGTTCTCTGTACGAGTAAAGAAATTGATAATCCATAATATTTTTCACGCCTTCATGTAACTTAGCACCTGAAATGAAAAAACTTGGATCGGATATTTTCTTACTTCTCTTAAGCTGTGATGGACTAGCATTTGCTAGTATTCTCTTCTTCAAATTCTCTCCATCGTCACGTTTTATATTCTCTTCTATAAACGACGATTGTTTGGCAGATTCTTCGTCTCCTGGTTCGAAACCGAAAGCAATTCCGTCCATATCTGGTTTGTAAAATGGTAAAATCATAAAAATTCCATTCAGCTCAATTGATGTGCATATTCCATTTGGATCTGTCCTGTGTCTTTTTTCGACATGCGCTATATTTTCAACAAGCAGAGCTTCGAGCGTAGGCTCATAATAGTGTAAACTAACAGTCTTGATATGATGAACAGACGCATCCCATTTTATTATACTTATTTTGGCGGATTCAGTACAAATTATCAAGTAGTCAAGATCTTCATTCTCATTACTTCTGAATTTAGAAATTTCGAATATACGACCCTGGAGTGTGTATTCGGTAACAAGTGACAATTTATGATGTTTGTCGTGTAGAGTAGAAATAATTTCATCGCCTATAAATGATTCAGCACCAGCAACCACATCATTTATCGCATTTCCTTCTTCAGACTCTAAGTCTTGTGGTTCAACCTCAATGAGCTTAAATATTTCTAGTACAGTTCCTTTTGAAATAATTAGGTTTTGGTCTTCTTTAGACGTGAAATGGCATGCTAAAGATGCTAAGCAGGTAGAAGGATCGATGAATTGGTTATAGACCTCCATTGTACTTTGATCTCCACCTTATTGCACTCTCAAATTATCCCTAATGAACCTCAACAAAGATCTAGAGCAATAACCTGCATATACAAGATAGTTAGAAAAAACTATGGTTGGAGAGTTTTCCATTTTTCCTCTGACTTTCTTTCTTATAGGGTTCTTTTTTCCCATCCCCAGACTGGTACTGAAACGACGCGCACAAGGTCAATCGTCCGAACGTTTAAGTTAGCAATAAAATACAAAGTGTCTATTTTAGGAGAAGGCACATTCATTCGTCACTTATGTAAGCCTGTATCCCTAGTTTTATCAGCTTTAAAAAATATAAATTACATATGCACATACTAATCTCAAGAGTATTTGACGTTTTAAAGTTGATCAATAAGAATTTATGAAAAAAGGGTCAGTCGGACATTTATACCTGTTTTTTTTTTCGTTCCACGCAGGACTTTTTTAATGCAGAGGAGTTAATTCACGTAAAAAAATTAAGAATCGATGGATTTGTCTCTGTCTCAAATGTAGAATTATACACATGTAGAATTATACACCTTTCATAATTCTCCAGTAATTTGTATTCCGATTAGGTGTATGCAAAATGACCTCAAATAACGCTTTGGACAAATTTGCAGATTCAATGTACGTATGCTTGTTTGAAGAAACAGTTCCGAACCACTAAACTTTCACGTGTTTCAAGATGCTAGAGGACGTACATGTAAGCTTACCCTATTTTAGTTTCAATACTAACTACAGAATTTGTTTTAAAATAGTTTATTGGCCAGGGAACACACAGATATTTCTCCGGAAGAAATTATTACGCATAAAAAGACAGGAATGAAATCAAGGTTGAAACTGTCTGATAATTCACACAGAGAAAGGGTTTGGTCCCAGGAGATGCTATTTCATTATTTGAACATGATACTGGATCGCTTTAGTGATGTGCAGGGATCTAGTATAGGTTTATTCAGGAATAGTAAAAGTTATGGTCCAAAAGGTAACGTAACGAGAGTTGTTTTCCACCCTTTTAAATGGAATGGAGATTGGCACTTGGCAATAGGATTTTCTGATCTTCAAAAGATGTTGTTTTTGAATTGTTCTGGTGAGGAATTTCCATATGAACGGGGAGTGGGGTCATTCTCCCTTAAAGCAGTGTTAGCTGTTGAAGACTTTGTGCATTTTTTTGGACATAAAATAAGTAAGTATGCCCTTAAATATCCAAAGATCTATTCACATGTATTTGAACCAGTTTCTTCAATTAACGCTGTTAATTTGCTATCTGCAGTTTTTGCATTTTGTATCGACGAAATTTCTGTTACAAATACCTTTTGTGATCTTGAAGACAAGCCAAGAAAATATGATGTTAGTGTGTTCTATCCGGTGCTTAAAGGCTTTGATCGATATGCCTACACACGATCTATATTAGGAAATAATTTTGTGGATGGCATGATTGAAAAATCGCAGAAAAATGAGAGTGAATTGTTGGATAAAGAACTTGGACTTACGCAAGGTAAGGCCCAAAGTATATTGGCGCCATCTACACAAAAAGAGGTTTTGGGGAAGTATGTTGACGATGATATTTCAACTTTGTTTTCAAGGCATGCTGCAGAGCAGTTCTTGAATTACTTGGTTGAGGTGGATGATTTCTACAAAGTTCCAGATTTCTTGGATGAGCTTGTTGAAATGTTTGAGAATTTGAGTCATGACAGCAGAACCAACCCTTCGTTAGAGCAAAGTGAAAAGCATTATTGGGAGTGGAATCTTTTAACGAGAGAAAATCTATACGCAGAATACACAAAAAAGACTAAGATGGAGTTCAATGAAAAGAGTTTGAAGGCTACTCTAAAGGCTGCTGACCATCGAAATCAAGTATTTCCATTGGTTTTTGAGAACGGTATTGTTTTTTTGGTGAATATCTCGACAGAAAAAAATAAGTTTGATACACATGTAAAGGTGGTTGTCATTTCAAATAGGGCCTCGACAAATGAACGTGCTGTTCTAAAAAATTATGCGTTGAAACGTCTTGTCGAAATGTACGTTTGGCAGTATAAGAGGCTTGTGAAGAATATTGATATTTCTCTTCTTATTTTGAAGGATCATTCACCGTACAATGTGCTAATATGTACGCTTTACTGTCTCCACCACTTTGTTTTTAATGGGGATTTTTCACTTGACATAAAACCGGACGTTGCTACTTTGGATAACTATGGTATAAGGTTGCAACAGCTTATGCATGATATTGTTGGTAATAATGTCTCAAAGCGTAACGCTGACTACAAGGGAATGATCAAATACCTTCATTAAATCCAAAATATAAAGTTATATTCGAATTGCTCGCTGTATAAATAAGAAGATTTTTTTTTCTGAAGGAAGTATGAGTCCGCCCATCCTGTAGCAATTCCTAATTATCCTAAGTTTGACGTTTTCGAAAGGAAATCAGTGAATCAATATTGCTGCTCCACCACTGTCAATATCTGCTATTTCAAGATTGTCGATCTGGTGATATCTAAATCTCTTAGAAAGACTATTTCTTGACTGAAATATTCCAAAGTTTGAATATTGATTAATAGGTGTTGCAGAAGCAGTGGATGGTAGTAAGTTTCCAGGTGCACATGGATGAACTTTAGAGGTCACATTTTCTAAAGTTTAATTTTTGTATAGGTGTTAGTATAAATTGAAATTTTCGATCATATTGAACGTTATCTTGAACTTACTGGGTATTGGATGTGGACCACCAATGAACTTTATCATTGGGTGGTATTTTGTTAATGCTCCTAACGTTGCCTTCATTTTCAATTCAAAGTATTCAATACAATTATGTATAGTACTTATTACAAGCTGAAAAGAGGTTTTAACCGAAGAGAAGTGGACTGTATAAGAATAATATACATGACTTACAAACTTAGTATTCACTATCTTACATTTTAATTTGTGAGGGTTTTCCGATCGCGGCAGCCTGACTCAGTACGTACGACACCGAGCCCGGAGCAACGGAAAAATGATAATCGGATGATAATCGTACACTTCCTTACATCAAATATTAATTATATTTTTATCCTCGGAAGGCGGCTTTCGCCACAAAAAAAAAGGATGAAAAAGAAAGTGTGCGTACTATTCGGTAAGCGCTATTCTATATGCTGTACTCTGTAAACATAAACGCCATAAGGTCTGATGTGTCTTTGCTTGTGATTACAGTGAATTGTTAAATCATTTGTTATTTTCAGCATCTTATATTTGAATTTTACGTGTTTTTGATTCTTAACAATGAATCACGATCCTTTGCACTGGGGTAGACCTTCTGATAATGAGTATGGTCCGTATGACTTTGAAATCGCCAATGCCACAAATGCGGCAAAGCCTTGCAAAAAGAATGAGATAAATGAATTTCCCCAAATGCACACACAGTCGCCAATGGTTACGGGTGCATCTGTTATTGCAGTGAAATTCAATGATGGTATTGTTATGGCAACCGACAAACTAGGATCATATGGTTCTCTATTGCGATTTGATAATATGGAAAGAATGGTTCAAGTTGGAGGCTCTACTGTGGTCGGTGTGTCTGGGGATATCAGCGATTTCCAGTATTTGAAAAAGATTTTGGATGAGCTAGAGATCGAGGATGGTTATGATATGGAGCAAGATAATCTCAAGGCATCGCATGTTCATGAGTATCTTAGAAGGGTGTTTTATAACAGAAGATCTAAAATGAATCCACTTTGGAATGCTTGTGTTGTGGCCGGTTTTGATGAGAAGGGGGAAACTGTTTTAAAGTATGTTAATCTTTTGGGTGTCTCATACTCCTCACCTTGTATAGCAACCGGTTTTGGATCTTACATGGGAGTTCCATTACTTAGACAGAAGGTTGATTCCGAGGATGATGTGAAAAATCTTGATAAAAAAAGTGCCATAAAACTTATTAAAGAATGTATGAGAATACTTTTCTACAGAGATGCAAGATCGTGGAATAAGTTTGACATGTGCGTTCTCAACAAGTCTACCAAAAAAATTGAATTCCAGTATGGCCTTCAATGTGATGGAATGAATTGGAATTTCGCAAAAGATATCAAGGGCTATGGATTGGAACAACAATAATGCTGTAATATCTACACCCATTGGCGAGAGTAAAGAAATAAGAGATCGAATATATTAACAAGCAGTAATGTATTAGACGTTGGATATGTATGATTGGTAAGTTTGGCACAATATGGTATAAATTGTATAATGTACTAAGATGGCATTGTATAACATGATGTTGATGTTGCTACAATAGAACTGCGATCCCAAACTTAGGATTCAAAGTTATAGAATATAACTTAAGCCGGGGAGGGCTATAGTAAAGTTGATTCCCAAAGCATATTTGCAGTTGAGATCGTTCAATTGCCTGAAAATAAGTGTTCTCGGATTAACAGCCGCTGGTACCTCTTTTACGTGAGTGACAATGACATTCATCGCTTTCAACGGCTGAAATTCTGATTGTATGTATACAACAGATTCGGCTGAATGTGAAATTGTTTTTTGGAGAAATTTTTTATCAAAGCAATACTTTCGTAAAGCAAGAAGCTCTCTTATAAGAGATGTTGGGGTCATATGACCATATAAAGGAGGTGGCTTGTCGATAGTAGAGCATTCAATTATTATTGTATTAAGTTTATCCTTCAATACCAGTGGTGATATTAATTCCCATATCTTCCTGTTGTAGTCTTTAGACGAAGAGTAATCACTTTCCAAATCTCCAAATATTATTATACTGTCTTGCGTTAATTTATCGGTTATAAGGAATGCAGAACTTAAAAACCTACCGTTTTGGATGTCTCCATGCGCTACAGGAAAGCATTCAACGTTGTAAAAATCGCACATGGAGTGCTCATCAATATATGGAGATATCTCATGAAGGTTTATCAACCCTTCACTAATTAAATCAGGCCAGACGTGACCGTTAAATAGTGAACTGCGAATCGTATTCATTGTTTGTGGAAGTCCATAAACATCTTTCGAATCTTTAAATGATGGCGAATTGATGACAAGCCCAGAGAGATGATCCAAATGGGGATGTGTTATAAGATATGCTGTAATTGAATTAATGATTTTCCAAGATGCTTCTAGAGGAGCTAGCGAAACACTTGATTTGGATCCAACGCAAGCAAATGGATGACTAACTTCTAGATTTCCCGTGTTCTGATAAAAGTTGAATTCCTCGTACTGTGATTGATGGTCATCATAAATTGAGATTATGAAATTGTCCTTCGGATTTTTGCTATCCCCCTCTAGTACAAGTTCTGATATCGCTGTGAGACCTGCTCCAGCATCAATCGCGAGAAGTGGTTTTCTCGCACCTCTTTCTTCGGCAACTGAAAGAATAATTTCACTGTAAGAGATGTTGGCCGGTTTTAATAAATATGCACAAGTTCTGCTTGAGATGGGTCCCCCGGAGCATCCTAAGATGGACAATTCAAATCTTTTGTGATTTGTGGGCATTTTAGTGAGAGTGTGCGATCTTTGCGATCGTCGTCAAGGTGCCTAGTAGTTTGATTCAGTCTTGCAGATCTCTCAATCGGTAATGTTTCCTTAGACTATACTTCCTTGAGTGCAAGGTGCAAAAAAAGAATCAGGCCGGTGCTTCAAGTAAATTGTTAGCTCCTGATTTGAATAAGAGTAAAAAGCATGATATCAATGCAGCTTTAAAATAAACTATGAAAAACCAGCATGTTCATGTGTATAAAAGAGTTCAATGGGCCCAATTAATGCATTATAATAGAATGCACCAATTTAATTTTTTTTTTTTCACCCCCCCCCCCCCCCCCCACTCTCTTTTTTTTCTTTTTATCATTTAATTTTAATAATAATGTTAAACTTAAACTAGATCTATTTTTAA
>ERZ746981.73-NODE-73-length-91778-cov-13.911909_pt1 | contig 91778 bp, 53 predicted proteins | sample MGYA00374948_ERZ746981 | MGnify/ENA primary metagenome ERZ746981 (study PRJEB28757, sample SAMN06711160) | food metagenome | host: microorganism | place: China:Harbin | collected 2017-01-30 | study: EMG produced TPA metagenomics assembly of the Analysis of Microbial...
ACAGGAAAAATTTCCCCGCGAATTATTTCTTATATCTGTCTGAACATTAATTTGATCCACATATTATAAATCAAATATCAGTTGAACCTTTTATGCGTTATTAACATATAAAACATTATTATAACTCATAGGTTCCGACATTATTAGTTCTATTAAAGAAAGAGTTTGATAGCTAAAGCCCGGGAGTAACTCATAAGGTCTCTCTTAACTCCGAAAAATCATGAAATACAACAATAAATCAAATATTTAAAAATTAGATAAAGCAATGCCAGTTTAGAATCAACATAAATAGGTCTACATCATTTTAAAAATTGTACAAGGTCCCATAGTGTAGTGGTTATCACTTTAGATCCTGATTCTGGAAACCCCGGTTCGAATCCGGGTGGGACCTTATTTTTTTGAAATTAACTTTTCTTGCGATGAGTCTTTTTTTTTTTTTTTTTCAGTGCTCCGGTTCAGGAGAAATGTTCAGCATTATACAAGATACATTAACAACCAGCTGACAACTTCGATCTTATTGGAAAGTAAAAGAGCGCCAAATATTACCACGCAAATTATAATGAGTAGCCCATTATCACAGTCGTACAGATCTACTCGTTCGAGCAGCTCGGAGTCGAGATCATTCGAGTCAGCGGTTATTAGAGGATTAGCCGAAGATGGTGGATTGTTTATTCCATCACAAATTCCAAAAGTTCCAGCCAACTTTTTGGAAGAATGGTCGAAATTGAGTTTTCAGGAGCTTGCCTTCAAGATTATGAGATTGTATGTGAGCGATAAGGAAATTGACGATAAAGACTTGACTGAGTTGATCAAGAAGTCTTATTCGAAATTCCGCTCGGAGAAGATCACTCCACTTGTTAGAATCGACTCGAAGCCTAATCTTTACTTGCTTGAGCTTTTCCATGGTCCTACATATGCATTCAAGGATGTTGCTTTGCAATTTTTGGGTAACTTGTTCGAGTACTTTTTGCAGAAGAAGAACAAAGGACTACCATCCGGTTCTAAGCGTGATCACATAACTGTGGTTGGTGCAACTTCTGGAGATACTGGTGGTGCAGCTATCTATGGTCTCCGTAACAAAAAAGATGTGTCTGTCTTCATCTTATATCCGACAGGTCGTGTTTCGCCTCTTCAGGAACAGCAGATGACAACGGTTCAGGATGCTAATATTCATACTCTATCTGTTAAGGGAACCTTTGATGACTGCCAGGCTCTTGTCAAGAGTGTGTTCAGCGATAAAGCATTTAATGACAAGTATCATGTTGGAGCAGTGAATTCGATTAACTGGGCTAGAATTCTTGCCCAGATCACTTATTACTTCCATGGCTACTTCCAGCTCTATAGAAGTCTTTCTGATGCTGAGAGAAAGAACCTCAAAGTGAAATTTGTTGTTCCAAGTGGAAACTTTGGTGATATTCTTGCTGGCTTCTACGCTAAGAACATGGGTCTTCCAATCGAGAATCTAGTTGTCGCTACCAACGAGAATGACATTCTTAACAGATTCCTTCACACGGGTACTTACGATAAGGCTCCAGTTAGAGCTACATATTCTCCAGCCATGGATATTTGCGTTTCTTCCAACTTCGAAAGATTCCTATGGTACATGGTCAGAGCTTCAAGTGCCGACAAGGATGATCTTAAAACTGGAAACAAGGTTAAAGAGTTTATGGACCAGCTTTCCAAGGATGGTGTGTTTAAGGTTTCACCAGAGACCTTGAAATTGGCCCAATCATTCCTTTCTTCGGGATCGGTTACAGACGAGGAGACCGTCAAGACCATAAGATCGACCTATTTGGAAACATCAAACAGATACATTCTGGACCCACACTCGGCTGTTGGTATTACAGTTGCAGAAAGAACTCTTGCAGCAGATGGCGAAAAAAGTTCGCCATACAAGTACGTTTCACTTTCAACAGCTCATCCAGCCAAGTTTTCTGATGTTGTGAACAAGGCTCTTGGTGACATTAAGGGTTACTCCTTTGAGAAAGATGTTCTTCCTGAAGAATTGCACAAATTGGCCTCATTGCCTAAAAAGATCAAGCATATTGATGCAGTTTCTTTGAAGGTCGTCGAGGGTGCAATAGAAGAGGAGCTTTCAAAAGAGAATTAAGTGATGGTTTTTCTACATCGTGTGTGTACTTTAGATTAGGTACACACTGAATAAAGTTAATTTTTGACGTAACACCATGATACTTTTGTAAATCGATGATGTGCAATAGATAAAAATATCTAGCTTATGCATATTATCTAGCCAGTTCTCATTTCTCCTTTGAAATACATAAATATCATGTAGCGTTTAATCCCTACCCAAACGTGCGAAAACAGTAGTTGAGCGAGGCTCGAAATACGAGGATGTATTTTTTTCGCTTTTTCGGTGCTCTTTTTTTTCTTGGGTCGCGTAATTGATGAATCTCTAAATTTTTGTTTCTCCATCCTACATTTAATTTTCTTCCTTTACTTTTTTACCCCGATATCAACACCACAAAAGCATTTAACAGACACATATTTAAAACACAAACAAGTGCTATGACATCAAGATATAAACCAAAAAGAGTGGCAGAGCACATTGCACGTGGTGGTGCTGGGCGAAATGTCACATCCCAAAATCAGGCAATGTCGAGGGCACAAAACAGAGTTGTGGCATCGGTTCACTTAAAGCCAACAGATATCACACTATCTAGATCTCTGGAGAAGAAATTTCCAGAGAAGATTAAGCTTTTTGATAAGTTAAAGAGTAAAGAGAGAAAGTTGGATCTCATGATAAATAAAAAGTTGTTGGATATTCAGGATTACCAACAGTCAATAGCTGGTGGTTTCACACAGGAGGACACAAAGGATACCGATATTTTGAGAATCTTTATCTACAACACATCAAAAAACCAGCCATGGCAAATGGCGCAACAGAAAGAGCAAACAAAATCATTGGCAGAAGGTGAGAGTGTAGAAAAGAGCACAAAGGATCCAAGTTGGACGCTTCGTATTGAAGGAAGATTACTAAACGAGAAAGAGCCAGCTTCTTCACTCAAACGCAAGAAATTCAGTACATTCTTATCTTCTATAAGTGTCGAATTACGGGCAAAAGATGGAAATGACAAGGATTTGTCCATTAAAGCAGTTCCATCTGGTGGAAATAAAGGAACTGATGCGAGAATTATTGAATGGCACGATGACCCAGCTATTCCGGAAGTGGAGAGAGTAAAAAAGCAATTTGATGGACTGGATATTTGCAGGGGAGGAGTATCAATTCCACAAAGTGAAGTTCCAGACGGTGACAGCATTGATCCATCTGAGAGGGAGATAGTTGCAAACATTGTGATCCAGCCAAAAATGTACCCAATTAGATTGCAAGTTATGAACGAGCAACTTGTGGAACTTTTGGGATCGAGTGAAATAACCCAAACTGAATGTGTACATAGGCTCTTTAATTATGCCAAAGTGAACAATTTGTTTGAGGTGGAGAACTCACAAAAGACACAACCTTCACAACAACAACAGAGAGCCCCAAATGGCGATGATGCGGACACATCTTCTCAGAATAAAGTTGTGACAATCAAGGCAGATGATTTGCTTTACAGTATATTTGGACAGAACAGATTGACATTATCTAGGATGATGGAACTGCTCAGCACAAAACTTTTGAAGCCAATAAAGCCGATCAGACTTCAATACAGTATTAACACTCTTCGCAACACGACTTTGGGTGACGTTGTAATTGATCTAAAAGTGAACACCAAGCTGACTGATCCAAAAATCAAACCGGGAGCAAGTATCCTTGCATCGATCAACAAGCTTTTATCAGAACATGTCATGAACAAGAAAACACTTGAAGAGATGGCTAGACTCAATGAAGGTTTAAGATTAAACATTCAAGCACTAAATTACTCGAAAATGAAGTACGACTTCTACAAAAAGCTGAGTGAGGATCCCGTTAGATTTTTGAAGAAAATTTTGAAGCGTAATGAGGAATACTTGAAGATTTTGTCTAGTGACTCGGTCTCTTTTGGGGCAAACGGTATGGTTGACGAAGAGATAGTTAGAAGATCTGATTTCTACACAGACGAGTTCTTGAAGCAGCATATAAACATTCTTTTGAATGGTGGAAGAATATGAACTACTTACTATTTTTCCTTTCTATTTAGTTTTCATTTGTATACTTATTGTAATGTATCTTTCTTTTTAGTAAATGCTTAATTTCCTAGTAATAGCAAATATTTGTATTTAGTCCATAGAACTTAGAAGTGGGCTATCTGCTGTTTTGACTGCAGCATCCAAAGCTTCCCACCAGGCTTTTTTAAATTTAGGGCTAATTTGGCAAGCAAGCGCCTCAAAAGTTGGGAAGAAATCTATTGCTATCTCGGAAGAGGCATTAAACCATCCACTTTCACACACTTGAACGTTCACTTTGACATTCATTAATTCGTTATTGTCCAATAACGTAAGGGTAAGTTGATGTTGGCCGCTTTGGCTAGAAACTAGCTGTAAGGCCTCAAAAAACTTACCCGAAGGCTTAGAGTATTCACGAACTATCTGTCTATATTCAGCATCACAGTCCATTGCGTATATTCACCTTTATTAAAGCAGCTCTGTAATAATTTAACCTTTGGATATAATACGGTGCCCATCTTATTCACTGCAAATTTCAGTTGGAAAAAAAAGGACGCGGTTGAAAGCGAAAAAAATCATGTAGTTCAGTTCAAGCTTTACCCGTTTCTAACAAATCATGCCTAATGTTATAACGCGCTATACGGATAAACTCCATTTTTATGTGCCCAATTTAAGCTTCCTATCAATACTGCAATTTTTAAATACAGGGAGAGTACGTTGCTTATTTCCCATAGAACTTTAAAAAGACATATATCTTTTAAGTTGCTTTTTCTGCATTATGAGTGACGAACAAGTCAAAGAAATTAAAAAAGAGGGTACCTCTCCTAAGGTTGAGGCAAGACTTACAGAGGAGGATAAAAAGAAAGAAGAGGAACTGAAGATTGTGGAGGAGTATAAACTCTGGAGGAAGAATTGCCGGTACATGTATGATTTTATCAGTGAAACAGCGTTAACATGGCCCTCATTATCAATTCAATGGTTACCATCGGGAACATTTGTTAATAAAATGAAAGACACAAAGTATGGCACGACGAGGAATCTCCTGCTAACAACTCACACATCGGGTGAGGATACTGATTATTTGAAACTTTCGTCGATGCAATTGCCTAAAAGCATATTCCCAGATGGGAAGAAGATGAGCCCTGAAGAGATGCAAACGGTTAATTCGCGTTTGAAGATTTCAAAAAAGTACGTTCAAGAGAGTGAAATAAATAGAGTCAGATATATGCCACAGGATCCGCGTTGTATTGCTACGATAAATGGTGAAGGAAGCTGCTTTGTTTACTCCATGGATGAAAAGATGGGTCTTGAATCAAACACAAAGCTCGTTCATCACAAGGAGAACGGATTTGGACTTTGCTGGAATCCGAAAGTTAAGGGTGAACTGCTTACTTCCAGTGATGATCATACGATAGCACTATGGAATTATGAAAAGCCAGAAAAAACACCAAACGAGACCGAAATTGAAATAAGACCAACTAAAGTCTTCAGCTATCACAATGATATAGTGAACGATGTGAGGTGGCACAATTTCTCTGGTAACACATTTGGTTCCGTCTCCGATGATCATATATTTGCATATATGGATAAGAGGGAACAGAAGCCAGCAATTCTTTCTCGTTTAAATGAGCAAACGTCATTCAATACCCTTTGCTTCTCTAAGTTCTCAAATTATCTTTTTGCGCTTGGAGGCGAGGATTCAAATGTTTACCTATACGATCTTCGGAATACAAGTAGGCAGTTACACGTAATGATGGGTCATCAAAAGCCCATAACAAACGTCGAGTGGGACCCATTCCATGAAAATGTTATTGCTTCTTCATCTACTGACAGAAGAATAATTCTTTGGGATATTAACAAGATTGGCGAAGAACAACAACCAGATGAAGCTGAAGATGGTGTTCCAGAACTTATTATGATGCATGGTGGACATACAGGAGGTGTGAACGATTTCCAATTTAGTAACGAAATTCCTTGGTGTATAGCAAGTTGCTCTGATGATAATATTGTTCATGTCTGGAAAGTGAGTCGGAAAGTTTTAGAGGAGAATGGCGAGAAGGGTTATAATATTGTGATTCCGGATGATTTGGAGTGAGTTATTGCTCACACGAGCTTTCTCTTTGTTTATATATGCTGTGTATAATACATTAAATACTGCGAAGTTGGTACCGTAGCTATTATTCCATACCGAAGTCGATTGTCGCGTCTATATTTAATTATCTCACGATCCTCCAATTTTCTCTCGTCACTTTTTTTTAACGTAAAGCTTAACTTTATTTTAGAAGACATGGATGTGATCCTTACTTGTGATATTTTATAGAACGAATCATAAACAAAGACTAGAAATAGAAAGCAATGCTTTGTAGCTTTTCATCACAAACTAGAAGGCTGCTTTTGCGGTCTTTTTCCACCAGCAGGAATGTTCGCAGTAAGTAAACTTCTGCAAGTATCAAATATGATTGATTACTATACTAACCAAGCGCACTTTCCAGGCCACAAAATGATAGTTTTCGAACAACTTCCACCAAAAAGATCCGGGGAAAAGCTTATGTCATATGTAAAAAACGCACAATATCAAAGGCTGGACCCTAATGGATCGAAAAGAAACTTATTAAGTGCAGAAAATTCATCTAGACTAAGGGCAGACGACATAGTGACAATTATTTATAAGGACCAGAAGCCAATTACAGGTCAGATATTGGCTATAAAGAGGCAGGGAATATCATCAAATATTCTTATTAGAAACAAAGTGGGTGGTGTCGGTGTGGATATATCAGTCCCATTATTCCATCCTAATATTCTTCGTGTTGATATAGTTCGGAGACCAATCAAATATAGACCAAGGGCCAAGCATTATTACATCAAAGGTTCACGTTTGGATGTTGGTGATATCAACAAAAGTCATTAGTTTCTTGCTTTTTGGTGGCACACCATGTATATATTGGACCAACAAATGGCATTCACCTGGTAGTTGAGGCTTTTCAGTTGGCAAACTGCTCTTTTATATAAACTTAATGGAGTTGCGATGCATTCTTTCCTTACAGGCTGTAGTAAACTTTAATCTGTCGATATTTACAATCCGTGTAACAAAGAAACATATACATATATCCGTTTAATTTTTTTTTGATCTGGGTGTCTCTAGTAAATTACTGAGATATCCATCAGTTATTGACTGTAAGTTAATTATGATTCATGGTGATACAATTTGGTATTAAAATATGTACGTATTGAACTGGATCGTCTGATTGTGGAGAAAAAAAATAAAATGTGAAAAAATATTTGAACTCCAACTTGTCGAAGAAGCCAGCTTTTCTCGCGCTGAGTAACTTCGTCAAAAAAAAAAGCATTTCACCAATTTAGTTTCACCTAATATACATCTTTTATTTACAGCTCTTGTTGAAAAAAGACAAACAAATCGTTATATATTTCCGAGGATGATTGGTTTTGCCATTGCACTGCTTTTTGGCATGGCATTTGCTGCAGATAGCAGTAGTGTGACCAGTTCTGTGACTTCAGCTGCAGCAGAAGCAACTTCTACTGCTGGTGAGCTGACATACGAAAAATTGGCTGAAATGTCATTGAAAGAGAGACTTTTGGCATACCCATGGCAGCTTGAGAGATACTCAGTTGGCTTTGTTATTGGATACTTGATTGTTTTCACGTTGGGCTCAAAATATAACCGCAAGATGGTGGACAAGTTCGTCAACGCTATTTTGCCAGCTTTAAAGGACAACTTTTTCCAGGTTGGTGTTACGAAGTCAAAGCTATTGGCACAGGATGACCAGCAGCACTTCACTTTATACGCAACCGGCAGATTGAGAGTTGAGTCCATGATTTCAAGGATCGTTTTACAGGCTCGTCAAAACCCACTTATGTGGATCATGGAGTATGGAACAGGTTTCTTTTTTGACTCCATTCCATACCCTGAAGATAAGGTGACGGTTGAGTTCAAGTTGGATGAAGATGCTTCATCAAAGTTTGATAATTTTATTTGGGCTGTTGTCACAAAGGACCACATGAATGACTACAGAAAGGAAAACTACTATCTCTCTTTAACTAAGACTGCAGAGAATCCAGATCTTCCTCCTGAATACGTGTTTATGAATGAGGTTCCTGAAATGAACAAGGTTCTATACTCCAAGAAACTACAATCTCTTTTGACAAAGTCCAAAAATTTCCTTCAGTTCTTTGCCATTACCGATCAACCTTCTGACAAGCCGGAAAACCTTTCTGAGTTGAAACCAAAGAAGAAGTTCGTGTTACAGATGTCACTTCCAAGAAGTGATTCCGATCTAGCTGCTGTCAAGGAGTTTGTTACCTTTTTGCTAAACGAGTATATCGATCACGTTTGCAGGAAGGCCGTTTTCAGACCAGAGTTGAGCAAGAAGTGCAAGAAAACTAGAGAAATAGAGTATTCTAAGCTGCAGAAACTTCTTGAGGAGGAGCGTAAGGAGAAGTTGAACAGTGACAAAACGGAGAGGGAAAGAGCACGTATATCAAAGTTGAGTCCAAACCAACAGGAGAAGCTCTTGAAAAAACAGGAGAAGAGAAAGCAGAGGAGAGCAATGAACAAGCAAAAGGTTCGTATGTAAGTTGTGGTCTTTGAGTGTACTAAATGTAACGTGGATATTCCATACAAGGGTTTCGAGAGCGAGTAAACACGGCTTAGGTTATCGTAAAATGGCTATTTCCTATTTGCAAGCTCATCAAGCGCCCCGTATATTATATTATATTAGATTAGAAGTATTCTAAAGAGTATCGTCAAAATGTTCCTCAATGTAGCTAAAGCAGACTCAATAAAGCTGCTTTCCGGTAAGTTTGTAAACCCTACCAACTGGAGTGTTGTAGCACTCTAGTAAACCCGAACCAACCATCACACTGAGCATCCATGTTATGTTTAGGCCTCGCATGCGGCGATAAGCAAGTGTGTCTCTAGTATATTTTTCAATAAGATGCGTCTCCAACACTTCGTTTTGGTGATAACTCTGGCATAATTTCCACACAAACCGGATGCCAACCTTTACAATCTTTAAGAATGGACCCAAGTTCGGCAAGCCAACATTGTAGACATTTGAATTGGATGAACTTCCAGATTCGAAACCTCCACGTCCCCGGGATATAGTGAGAAATCCCAACTGGACCAATTTCTTGGGCTCTAGTTTATACCGAGAAAGAGTGGTGGAGTCTATTTGCAACATGTTGGGGTAATCCTGTATAAGGTTGATAAAGGCATTTCGAAAGCTTGCATCTTCAATTAAATCATTTACTACCTTAATAAAGTCATCGTATAATATGGCCAGCCGGAATCGGAAGTTTTCGTTATTGAGATCGATCATTTTTATGGCACCGAAGGTGATCGATTGCTCAACACTTTGGTCAATGTATGTTTCGCAGCTGCGATTGGGAAGAATGCAATATAACTGGTCAACAATGACGAGCTGTGGGAAATTGTGGTTGAATTTGTGAAAGAGACGCTTTTTATTCACCATAGAGGCTTCAAACTGGAGCTTATTTAAGAACTTGATGGTGCTCAAAATTATATCCTTGTTTGTTTGCATCTGTGGGTCGTCCAAATCATCACCAACAGTAAAGTTTTCAACATGGAGCTTTGAGAAGCTTGGGTATCGTTCAAAAATGTTCACATGGAGATAATCCTTGTCACCGAGGTCGACCTTTAGATCTGACGTATTCATTTTCTTTGGTGCTTTGTTTTTCTTTGTGGTTGCTTTGGGCATTTTTTTGCCTCTTCGCCTTGACATTCTTTCGAGCTTTGCTCGTAGTGAACTGGCCGGCATAGTATGAATTTATGAGAGTGAATATGGAAACAATGAAGATATGATATTTAGCAGAGGGGTGCAGAAGGAAGAAGACATGTAATGAGAAGAAAAGGGAGATGAGATATATCGAGAAGAAAAGGGAGATGAGAGATATCGAGAAGAAAAGGGAGATCCAATGTGAAGAAAAAAAAGATATAATATGAGGGAAGAGATGCTAGATAGAGGAAGGAATGAAAAAGAAGGTACGGTGAGAGAAGATATATCAGAGGATAACAATGAAGTATGATAATAGGTGAAAGTAAGTGAAAATAGGTAAAAGTAAGTGAAAATATGTATCGAAAATAAAGATCGAGAATACAATTTATTTCGAGTACCTCTGTCCCCTCCACCTTTATTTATCTTCACTTCCTCCATCCCATATTACTAACTCCTCCCTTTTATTTTAACTCCATCCTCTCGAAAATATTCAGTACTATATTTTTTTTGCTAGATTTACCTTACTTAATTTATTCAGCCCAGCCTACGCGGGCAAAAAAACCACACGCCACCTCAATTCAACTGGACGTAGTTTCCAGGAAAAACACCAGTTGCCCCATTGAGCGACCCGGTCCACCAGCCGTTCTGGTCGGCAGTCCTCTCCAGGATGGTGATCCTATCGCCGGCCTTGAAGCTGAGGTCGCCGGCTGCCTGGGCGGCGTAATCATACAATGCAGTACACACCTGCTGGCCGCCGGCGGTGGACGAGGCAGGCGGGGTTGCGACCCCCTGGTAGGCTGGGGTGGCCGCGGCAGCAGTGTATGCAGGGGCAACAGCAGCGGCGGCGGGCACAGCACCGGGACCCGCGGGATTTTTCACGTCGGCCGGGTATCCATAATTTCCCGCGGTAGAAGATGGCGGGGTCTGCACGGCCTGCGGGACCTGGTAGGCGGTCTGCTGGCCGTATGCCGGGGGCTGGCCGTAGGCCGAGGTGGCCAAACCTTGCCCGTAGGCCGAAGTTTGGGCGGCAGCCTGCCCGTAGGCCGGGGTAATCGTCTGAGTCCCGTAGGCGGGAGGTGCCCCGGTGGCCGGCGATGCATCAGCCGGGTTTCCATACGGCGATCCATGCTCGGCAGCCAATCTTTTCTTAGTGGCATCAAGCTTGGACCTGGAGTACGAAAGTTTGAAATGAGTGATGCTGATGGCATCGGCCTGCTCTTCGATATTTCCACGCTTTCGCTGGAAGGCCTCCAAGATGTCTGATGATAGATCAAAGTATGGAATCTTCATCTCCTCCATACGGCTGGAAAGCGTGTAGAAAACATTGAGTTGCATGTAGTAAAGCGAGACGAACAACGGCTGGATAAACTCTCCCTGCATCTTGAAAAGCACCGGTAGCTCGTTCTTCATCATCTCGTTGTAGTAGTCATACTCCTGCTGGGCAATTGCCAAGTCGTTCTCCGCCTTGTATATCTTCTCCTCGTACTTGAGGGCTTTCGTCTCGTCCTTTTTCGATGCCTTATCTCTTTTCTCCTGGTACTTCTTCAACGTGTTCTGGAACCTGTCCAAGTCTAACTGCTTGTGGGCTCTCTTCGTCGACATTTTCCTGATTGCCTGGATAATCTTAAGAAGCTCCTGTGCTGGCTGCACGATCTTTGTGTCAATGAGGTCCAAGTCCGGCTTTAGAGTGTCCTTGAGCTCGCTCATAAGCTCTCCATACTGCTCACATGCCTCAATGCCCTCCGGGTTTCCCTCGGGTGCCTCTGCACTGTCAACTTGGCTCAGACCTGTGATCGGCTTATATATCTCTTTAATTGCTTTTGCAAACCCTATCTGGTGCTCCAGCATGTCATCAACTGCCTTGTGGTATCTTTTTGACTCTGTATTCAATTTCCTTGTTTGCCCTTCCAACTCTTTAAACCTTGACTCTGCATCCTCGTACACAGGGTCTTTTGTCTGCTCCCCCATATTGAACTTCTGTCTCAGAGTCTGTGGGGCACGGGCCACTGCCTTTTGGAATCCTTTGAATGACATTGCTTGCTATTCTTGAAAATCTCCTTTTTGCCCTCTTAAAGAGTCTTACTTGATTGTTTCTGTTACTTCAATGGGCGTACATCCAAATGTTGTTAAGCAAAGGCAAAATTGAAAGATAGGACCTACGTGGAGTTTAATTAAATGCGGATAGCAAAGAGGGAGAAATCATAAATACCAAAAAAAAAAAAAAAAATTCAAATAGTGCCAACCAGAAGCATGCTGGGTAGTCAGTCAGTCCGTCAGGCAAATATACATTCTATAGGTGTTGGCTGCTCCAAGCAGAAAGAAAGAACCAGGAAAAATAAAATATCAAAAAAGTCCTTTGATTAAGGTTATTCATTTTTTATTTTTATTTTTTTCTCTCACTTCTTCGCTCAGCCTTACTTTCAATTAATTGACCAAGACACTGAGAATCTCTGGTTCCGGCTGGTACGCATTTTCTAAACGATTTTTACTGATAAACGTTCTGTTATTTTATTTTTTATTTTTTAATTTTTATTTTTTAATTCTTATTCTTTAGTTCTTATTCTTTAGTTCTTATTCTTTAGTTCTTATTCTTTAGTTCTTATTCTTTAGTTCTTATTCTTTATTTTTTATTTTTATTCTTTATACTGATATTTTTTAGGCTTTTCCCTTGATATTTTGCATAGTACCTCATCTCTTGAAATCCTTTATTGCATGCGTCCAGAACTCAGCGATTACCCATAGATATTCAAGAAAATCACAGGTTACTTCCAAATGGTTTAATCATCGAAGAGTGTGGCTTTCCTTCAGTCTTACACAAAACAAATCAAAAGATGAACAATAAGTGCAATTGTATACTCAAGGCCATCACTTTCAACCTAAACACAAATAAGTAGGATCACGTAGCGCATCTGACAGCATTCTGAAGTCAAATGCATCACCAATATTCTGGAACAAGGAAAAGAACAATTAGTTGCTAAAAGAAGAGAAGCAAAGATAAGAAGCTCCGGTTTCCTGGCAAAGCCTAGGCTTCTAATTTACCATATAATATGGAGGCAAAAAATTAAACCGCAAAACGAAATGAAATGGTGAAGAAAGGAGCTACATAAAATTCTTGTAATAATCCACAGAGAAAAACACGATAGTTAACGTTTTGTAAACGGAAACAAAGAAAGAACTTCTTTGTTGACAGGGGCAGGGTGAAGATGGAAACAGGAAATACCCAATGTGATGTAAAGTTGGAAAATATATATTTGATACGGCATAAAGAGCCCGAATGAACAAAACACACGAAGCACACGATTGAAAGATGCGAATATGGGGGATAGTGGTAAAATTTAAAAAATAAAAATAAAAAAAGAATCATTATAATAATAGTAGCATAACGCATGTATGTGGGTAGGCAGGCATCCTCATTTATCCTATTTTTGTACTTCGCATACGGGTCCACCTGAACTATAGTAGAATATTTGTCCAACATTATATATATGCAATTTTCTTGTTTTCCCCATTCCTATCCTATTATTGAAACAATATTTTCTTCGCTCATTCGTCTTAGCGTCACAAAAAATAGAATTGGAGTACTGATCATATTTTTCTTAGCCAGACAGGCTTTCTTAGTATAATTTCGCAAACGTTTTCACTTTAGTTCTTTATTACTGGCTGCTTTTGTCAAGTTCGTCTGCCTCGGCTTCACCTACTGGATTTGGATGGTCACATTGAAGATTATTGATATTAAGAAGGCTCATTCACTTTACATCATCTGCAGCAGACTACAGAAATCTTTTCTTCCCCATTTTTTTTAGTAAGCTGAAATATTCAAACTTTTTTTTTTCTTTTCCCATTGATCTCCGCTAAGCTCAACTTTTTTCTACTGGTATCCAATTACACACTTACTAAAACACATAAAGCAAAGATCAACAATTAAAGTGCGCAAACAGTAACACATAAGAGCCAATTCCAATATCTGCTTGCAAAGTTGAGCATACGCGTCGTTTTCCTGGAAGCTCGCCCATTAAAGGCACACCTTCACTTGGTTGTTCACGCACTATATATAATCACAAACGGCAAAGCACAATACAAATAACACCTTTCCCTTATGAGCACATCCTCTACATCGCCGGGCAAATCGTCCTCCCTCACAAGTTGGATCAAGGGTCTTAAAAACAGCGGTGCCGGAAGTACAAATTCAGGTTCTAATTTAGCATCTAAGGATTCGGAAGGACACACACAGCAGAAGACGGTAAGATCACAAAATGCAGATGAATGTGCGATAGCATCATCGGCAGATGCTGCAACACCGAAATCGGCCAAATTGCAAACATCAATGTCGGCATCTCTGGTACAGCCAAGACCTAAACTAGGTTATCGATCCAGATCCTCGCATACATTTCGTCCACTTTCAACCTATTTCGGAAGTACAAACAGCAGTAATGAAGGCACTCTCAGCACCAAGGAGAAGCTGAAACTTCAGAAGGATAACTTTATCATGCAGAGGCAAATGGACAATATCGGGAACTCGGCCGTTTTTGGCGTTTCTTTGGAGGAATCGGTTCGAATTGCCGAGGGAAAGATCTACATCTCCAGTGATAGCGACGGCCTAGTTGTGTACGGGCGTATTCCGCGGGTAGTTGCATCCTGTGGGCTCTTCTTGAAGAAAAACGCGTTGGATGTGGAGGGCATATTTCGTGTTGCAGGCTCAAATAAGAGAATCAAGCAACTACAGATTATCTTTTCGACTGCTCCAGACTACGGGGCAAAAATTGACTGGGATGGGTTCACAGTTCATGATGCAGCCTCGTTATTGAGACGTTATTTGGGTGCATTACCTGAACCATTGATTCCTTTGGCACTTTATGAGGATTTCAGAGAACCTCTAAGGTCACATCCAGCCATACTTAAGTACTTGAAGGATAAGGAAATAAGGATGTCACACGTAGGAGAGCCGGCTAAGAGGCACGCTACGGCTTCATCCGATGATAAAGGTCATCTTACACCGGAGGAAAGGAAGCAGAAACGCAAAATGCTAAAGAAGAAGCTCACAAGAGAGAGAAACGAAGCATTAAATGAATACGCACATTTGTTTGACAAGCTCCCGGAACTCAATAGGCAGCTTCTCTTCTACATTCTAGACCTGCTAGCCATATTCAACATGCATTCCGACGAGAATAGGATGCCAGCAAGAAACTTAGCTGCGATTTTCCAGCCTTCTATTCTCTCACACTCTGATCACGATCTATCTCCCGATGAATATGCCTTATCCTCACTTGTGGTGGAGTTTATGATTCAGTATTCGCACAAAATCCTGCCTGCTGCCCAGGAATCGGCTAGAATTGCAGCTGCAGCTGCAGCATCAGCAAAGAAGCACAGCAAGAAGCGTGTTAATGATTCTGGAAATTCACCAGAGGATGGGAACGTTGGACAGGACCCGAAAAATAGGAAAGATAGTAAAAATTTGAGGACGAGCAGTCAAGCTCATAACTCATCATTATCTCTGACAATCCCCAGAAGAAAGCACAGCAAATCGATGTCTTACGTTCAAGGCATGTCCGATATGATTCGTGTTGCAAAACCAACGTCTGATTCTTCAAGTATCGAAATGGATGATGAAGAGATCTCTGGAGAGAGTGGTGAGAAGTTTGTGGACAGTGCAGAAACTCTTGCTGAGACGAAAAGCGATAATTCAGCTGAGAATATTCCATTATCATTTGCTTCTGAAAAATCAGAGCCTACCACAGTGATAACACCCCCAATCAACATAGAGAAAGCACAAAAGTTGGATGTCGCACATCATACGTCAAAAACTCCGAAAACACCAAAGGGGCAAACATTCGGTGCTCAGGGCTCACAATCACCCTCACGCCGCTTTCTTCACACTCTTGCCAAACCGCTTAATATACTCTCATCTCCAAGATTGCATTCGCAGAGCCCGGAAGCAGGAAATCCAATAGAGTCCATTCTATCACCCTCAGATGAGAAAGAATTAGGAAATACTCCTCTATTAGAATCTGGCAGTCCTACTAAAGAGAAGAAAAGCTGGCTTAACAAGCTCAGGAGTAGGTCAAATTCCAAGAGTGTCAATTGAGGAGGGAACTGAGTAAGTCTGTTTGTCCTCCTTTATTTCCACTTTTGGTTTCCTCTCTGCACCCAGCTTGATAACTTTCTCTTCTCCATTTACAATCACATGTCTTTTACTCTTTTCTTTTGCTTCTTTACTATTGGATCAGAAATAACATCGATTTCGGTAGGATTTCAGATTCACCACACACATTTTATGCCTTCACCTCCTACTCGCCATATCGTGTCTTTTTTCATGAACAGAATTATTGCAAACCGACCCCTTTTCACTCGTTCTTTTTATTTTATCAAACTCTGTTTTGTTCTATTTTTATTATTCTTCTTGTTTTGTTTCCTACAACTGTTGGTATCATCACTATCACACATCAACTTATTATTTTTCATATGGTACGTCTCACCCTATCTTTTTTTTATTGCTTATTGCTTATTGCTTTGGAACGAATAGCGCTAATTTCTAATATCACATTTTCTTTCACAAATAAACTGTTTATATACGTGGGTCGACTATTTTGTTGACAATGTTTCGAAACATTTTCTCTTCTCTTTATGTTCATAATTCAATAAAATCGTCTCCTCAATAGTGTTTGCATTGTCAACGTTTGTATAATCCCTTGCTTTAATCAAGAACCACCATATCGTCATCCGGTTTACTTTCACCATGTTCAACTTTTCTAGATTTGACGGACTTCCCATTACTAAAGTCATCTTCGAGCTTCCTCTTTTTAGAGATTTGCTTTTCATCCTCATCCTCATCTAGAACAACGATATCATCATCATCTCCCTCTTGCTCGATTACACTATTACTATCACTATTATCTTCCGTTTCACTTTCCTGTTCGTTTCCCTGGTATTCAGGGATTTCAAGATCTGGGAGCACCAAACTTTTACCGCTAGTATCAACGAGCATAAGCTCAACCAAATCAAGCTTTTCCTCGCTGTCCGTCACCAAGAGGATATCTCCATTTGTCACAAATTTGCTTAATTTCGACTTCCGATTATCATCAAAGTCAAAATCATACAAAAGCCTAGAGTCACTCGTTGTCAAAGATATATCATCTTCATAATTATATTTGGACAGGATTGCGTCTCTGAAGGCTCCCACATCAATAGTGGAAAGATCAACCTTTGCAATTCCTCTAGTTATAGAGCACTGCTTACACTTTGGATTTGGCTTGAACAAAGTTGATGAATTCACAAATCTTTCCCTGGAGGAGGAATCACAAATCATCCTAGAGTGTTTTACAGCTTCTTCCGTATTCTTCCCACTTAAAAAGTAGTGTATAGATGAAAGACCACTAAATCCTGCCATGATAGCATTTGTGGTTGCAACCGCTGGAATTATATTGCCTGCAATTTGTTTCACTTCGAATTCGGTTTTCCGAGGAATATCAAATATTACTGACCGAAGATTGGAAGCAGTTGCGACAAAGTCCAACGCATCCTGATCGTCCTTATCAAAATCAATGATTTTTTCCTTTGCAAGACGCCTCGTAAGGTTTAATGTTGCCCTAGCAAAAACTTTGAGGTTTTCCAATGGCGTCCACAATTTCTGGTCGGACACACTCAAATTGTCAGTCGGTAACTTTCCAAGAAACTGATCCAAATGTTGCTTATATTGTCCCTCATAATCTAATGGGGTTGGCTTTTCCCTACTTCTCCATAGACTATCCATTCTCAAAAGACGAACAATATCCGAGTAAAACACCTTTGCAATTATATCATTAATGAATCCAAACTCTGTTGTACCTTCCAAATTCTGGAGCTTTTCTGCAGCGTAATCGATCTTATTCTTGAGGTCTAAAAGCTCGTTAGTTTCACGTAGAGCCTCCGCTTTCTCCTTTGCATTATCTTCCTCGGATTTCTCATCTTGATTCGCGGTTGGTACATTCTGAGTCTCAAAATCACGAGGTCCAAATAACTGGGGAAACAAATAGTTCTTGGCCCATGTCACACAGTGCACGGGCTTAGATGGAGTTGATCTAATTGTGCAAACAGGAAAAGCTTTGGGTGTCGTTTTAGGAACACAGGCAAAGCATTCGGTTAAATACGGATAGATGGGTTGGACCTGGCCCTTCAATCCGGTGGTTCCAGACTCCATAAGTGGAACACGAGTAAAAAGACATATCTTATTGACATACATTCTTGCTTCAAGGTTATCCAATGCATTGAAGATCATGTCAAACTGCTCAAAGAATGAGAGCGGAAATTGTGCTTTGTCCATGATATTACCGTGATGTGCAACTAGCTTCGAAAAGTGGTTAAATGATTTAACGGCTTTCACCGCTGTCAGTGCCTTGGATGTTTTAATATCCTTCTGTCTGAAAAGAAACTGCCTGTTCAAGTTTGAAAGATCTATGGTATCTAGATCAAGAACATGAATTTCTCCAAACTGCATCATAATAAGGTCCTTAAGAAGCTCACAGCCAATTCCTCCTGCACCAACTAAAAGAACGGTTGCATCCCTAAAGGCGGACACGTTGGTCTCGCCAAACATTTTCTGCATATAGCTATCAATTGCCATTTTGCTGTTTTATAATCACGAGACAAATGATCTAACCGGTATTCCGTAAGGGGTTGAAAATAAAAAAAAGATCAACAAGTCTTTTTAATGCATCTACTCGCAGTGTACGAGTTGTTGCCTGTAGACTAGTAATAATGCTACTTGCTTAATGCTTTTAAAGAATATATGCTTTGACCTAGGTGACCCTCATCTATAGGTGAAAGTGAAAAATTCAGGAAATGAAAGAAGCGTCGCGTGAAAGGCTTTAGGTGTAAGGATGCAAGAATAGCTGAGTGTGGTGAGCACGAAGTGGGCAAGGACTAGATTACAAATGAAAATGTGGTTCAAATAAGTACATAATAGATATTTATGCAGCTAAAGAGTTTCAAAGATAACTTTATGGTTGTTAGTACATTATTTCACGCCACACACACTATGGAGAGAACATTGGAATGCAATTAGCCCTTGACACCCTAACACCATAAAGCTTTGCGATGACAGCATTTTCATTCGCGGTACTTTTTCAACAACGTCAAAATGCCACGATTAGAGCTTGATAAATATTCACCTGATTGACAGTTTATGGGTAGGAATCGATTAAAGGACAGCAATTCATTTCTAATTTGCATATTTAGACATTCATGATGGCCAACAAATATTCAGTCATTCTCCCAACCTACAATGAGAAGGAGAACCTTCCCATAATTACGTATCTTCTAGCCAAGATGTTTAAAGAGAACAAACTTGACTGGGAGATCGTCATTGTGGATGATAATTCTCCGGATGGAACTCAGGATGTTGCAAAGCAATTGGTCAAGCTTTATGGAGATGATCACATCAACTTGAAGACGCGTGCAGGAAAGCTTGGTCTAGGTACCGCATATAAATTTGCTCTTCAGTACGTGAGGGGAAACTTTGTCATCATTATGGATGCCGATTTCTCTCATCATCCGGAAGCAATTCCACAATTTATTGCTAAACAGAAGGAGAAGGACTTTGACATTGTTACTGGCACGAGATATGCTGGAAATGGAGGTGTGTATGGCTGGAATTTGAAGAGAAAGCTCATTAGTAGGGGTGCCAACTTCTTGGCTAGTGAATTGCTAAGACCACATGTTTCGGACTTGACCGGTTCCTTCAGACTTTATAAGAAGCCAGCTTTGGCCAGTATAATTGAGGTTACCAAGTCAAAGGGTTACGTTTTCCAGATGGAAATGGTCATCCGTGCCAGATCGTTGGGTTTGACTATTGGTGAAGTTCCGATTTCTTTTGTTGACCGACTTTACGGACAGAGTAAGCTTGGAGGTGACGAGATTATAGGCTACTTGAAGGGCTTATGGACTTTGTTCACTACCGTTTAATTTTTAGCTTGACACGTTACTGTTACATCCTCGTTTAATGCAAATGCACCCAAATGTGCTCAAAAACTCCATTAATAGCGTAGAAAAGATTGTATGTTAATATTTGAAAGCGGTTTAAAAGCTCGTGCAACGCGTATCTTGGTGGACTTGCATGCACTTTAAACAGCACACCCTCGCACCACATTTAATACATCTTGACGAGCTGATATTTCCACATATAGTACAGAGATTTTTTGTGCGCTCAACTGTAGGCCTGGCCTCAAGTGCCCGAAGCTTGCGTAGCTCTTGCTTGTCAATCTCATCAAGGTAATTGGTCCACGTCTTTTTGGAGTTGAGGATTCTACGAACGGTAATAGATGGCTTTCTGTTCCTCAAACTTCGCATATGCGTGATGTTTTTCGGTACTTCGATCTTTATATTATCATTGTAGTTCTCTCGGCTGAGCTCCTCAAACCGTTTGTTTGCCTTTTTCAACTCTAACGCACTCATCAGTCTTTCTTCCTCGCTTATTCTCTCCTCTTCTGCATTACGTGAATCGTTTTTTGTAGAATTCCCGTTGCCGCCATCTATTTTTGCCCTCATGAACTGCGCCTGCTGCATTTCTTTCACGTTGTAATTCACCCTCTGTCTTTTGTTCATTTTGCGTGCCGAATATGTTGACCCAGAAAGACCCTGAGCAGTTCTTGGTGCTACCATATGTGAGGAAAGGGGTCCCGGAGCATAGAGTGAGGAATAGTAATAATCCGTATTCCTGCTTCCCTTCTTCCCGCCGGGAAGTTCTTCAACGGTGTGCATTGTTGTGATGTAGTTTACAGTGGATGAAGAGAACCAAGAGGATGTATTAAATAAGGTTGGGCAGGATAGGCCAAGAGAGATAGATCTGAATAGCCAGAAAAAAAATAGGAAATGCTCAAATATAAAAAAATAGGAAATATTCAAATATTGAAATATAAAAAAAAGTATTGCGGAAAAAAATAAAATCAGATACACGGAATTTCATTAGCAAATATAGGTGACTAGAATTACATAAAATATCAACACCGACAAGACACACAGCAGGACGCCAATTCTAAGAACGTAGTACACGTTACCAGGGTCATTTCTCGTCGGCAAAAGCCTCGAGCATCTTGGCATGTAGGAAGTTGACTATCTGCTCAAGGTATACGGATTTGCACACTAGTCCTGTTTTAAGGTAGACAACGGGTAGTTCACCATCCGAAGCGGAACTCTTGACGGGGATCTGCTTTTCTCCGCTGAAGTACTGGTTCATGAACCTGGAGATGCCCATCAAGGCAGTGTGGACGGACAGATCGCTTGAGTCAGAAATGGTGGATGAAGATGTGGATTGCGAAGAGGGAGAATTAGGGGAAGTGGAATCAAGCGGACTGGACAGCGTTATGAGGTAGACGGAGCCACTCAGGGACATCCGGTGGTGCTTGTGCTTCAACTGGATGTCTAGGCCGCACACAAGCCTCTGGAGTTTCTGCTTCTTGTCACCTTTCTTGGCGATTAGCTTGTAGTACAAGATCCTCATCATCTCCATCTGGTATAGCGACAAGGTGAAGCCCAGGCTTGGGAACATCTGCATCTTGGAGACGGGGACTGCTGGGTCGGCGTTTTTCTCGTTGAACCGGTCCAACTGGTCGTTTCTCAGTTTCAGCAAAGAGGCATGCACCCTATACAGAGGGAGCGTTAGCCTCAAGTAGACGATAAGCATCCTGATTTTCTCGTAGTTGAACCCGGACGAGACCAACTGCTTCAAGCGGGGGACGCATAGTAAGTGTGGGTTGCCATCTGCCAACTCTAGACTGACAGATTCGTTGCTGCTACCCAAACCCCGGGGCAGATCGGCATCCGGAGTGTCTGGAATGGCGGCCCCGGCCTTCAACTTTAGCGTGATGGACTCGTTGGCATTCTCGCCGTACTGGAAACACACTTTGTCAAGCGTAACAGCCCGGAGTTTCAACTGTGGATCGCTGCCAACAAGCTGGAATAACGATAATAGGCCAGAAAGCTGGCGGAGCACGGTCAGGGGAGCTGCCAAGATGGTCGAGGCCAACGCTGGGGTATCGTCAAGATCCGAAAGAGAGCCTGGAGGAGTATCAGAGGCTGAATTTGCCCTGTCGTGGCTGATCCACCTCTCCTTTAGGTTCATGGTACTGCGAATGGTGAAAATGCGGGTATCCTGGTCAAGGTTCACGGATGTAGAGTGAGAGGCGAGGCCAGAAATACCGGAGATGCCGTTTAGCGAGTGGGCTAAGGTGCCAAGCCGGGAGGTGTCGCAGAGGCGGCCGTGGACAGCGACGTGGAGGGTGGCAGTCGCATCGATCGACGCGACGAGGAGCAGAGAATTGCGGACTCCTGGGATCGCGAACAGGGACCGATTGCTGAGAAGGAGCACGGATTGTGATACATCGCGTCGATCGACCGCATCACCAGCGACGCCTCGGACGAAGTCGGCGGCTGCCCGGTCGGTCTCCGGGTGCAATCTCTTCACCTTGCAGTGCATTTCCCGGAGCTCGTTGACGATCAGGTGGCAGACGAGTTTGGAGGTGCAGATTCCGGCAAGGTGGTCCAATCCGGCGAAGGAGAATTGTTGTGACTGGTCGATTTTCGGCGGCAGATGCACGGATCCAGCCCATAGAACCTTCCAGCATCCTTGGCATGAGGAGAGCCGGCAGATCCAGAACTGTGGCCTGGTGGAGAACCCGAATACCGCGGCGGCCAAGAAAAATCCCCTGGGCCATCCATTTCGGGCGAAAAATCGCACCGCGGCGAGTTGCGGGGCCAAAGATGTGTTTTTGAGCTGGCTCAAATCGGCATCGAGCCCGGACTCCTGCAGGGACATCTGGATCCCAGGAACCGGGGCCCACCCGGTGGCACTGAGTACTGTGCCGAGATCCTGGTCCTGGGTCAGCAGCCGAAGCCTCAACAATCCAACAAATGCATTATCTGCCGGGTTCCTGTTGATCTGGCTCACTACCCGGGCCATGCCGGGAGTAGGATGCTGGAAACAGCCCTGCCCGGAAAGCAGGCTGATGTTGTAGATGACCGTCCGCCTGTGGTTCACATCAAACACAAGATCGTGCTGCTGGATGTGGCAAAACCGCTCAGCATTCTCGATCGAAGCCACAAGTTTCGACCGGAGCTCCTTCAGCTCGTCGTCGATGTGGATGCCGATAATCTGCCGGATCACCCGCTCAACGTCGATCGACCCGTCGGCCCCGCCGAGCTCCACCCCATGCAAATTGCACACTTTGTTTTCTCTCACCCATCTGAGTCCGAGAGTCGATCCGCATGCTGCACTCGGTGTCTTTATTCTTTCAGTGTCATTATTAGCTGCATTGGCTGTATTCTTAGCTGCATTCTTAACTGCATTATTAACACCACTCTTAACACCATCATTGACTGTATCCTTCACCCCACTCTTAACTCCATCCCTCACTCCACTTTTCACACCATCCCTCACTTCTCCCTTTTCCATCTCCTCACCTTCAGCAGCTCTCACCCGGCCTATCTCAATCCGGGATGACGCACCTCTTCTCTTCAGCCAGTACGAAATCACAATAATGCCCCGCTCCGCACTGTAGCTATGCGAAAGATGGCCCCTCCAGAGACCCATTCTCAGCTTCAAAAGCTGCCGGTGGAGCATGAAAAGCTTGCACGATAGTGCATACTCGTGCAACAGCTCATACAACCCCACCAACCCACCCCGGGCAAGCTCCATGTTCGCAACCCGCTCCAGATGCACAAACGTCTGCTGCGGGAGTGCAGTTTTTGACAGCACAATCTTCAAGTTTTCCGTCCGGAATCCTAACTTGAAGTCCACGAGGCAAAATGGCAAATCGGACAACGAACCGGCTTCCGGTGAAGCATCGCTGGCCAATGAGAGTGCACACTCGAATGATCCGTGCACGTCCATTATCACGCGTCCATCTCGCACCTCGTAATTGTAGAATTGCCTTGGCAGATCCTGGTTTGTGGCCAGAGCCATTTTCACCGATATCGCAATGTCCAACCGCCTCAACGTGTCAAGAATGAGCTCCTGCGGCACCTTCTCGGCAGGAAGGAAGTCATGCGTCGGAAGTTGCGGCCTTCCCTGCACCAAAACCTCGAGGGCAGTCGAAATATCCGGATTCGGCACTTTTGCAGACACTAGAGACTGCTTCATGTTTCCCAGCTGGCCCAAAGCATTCGTAATCGCCTGGCCCTGGTCCCGTAACCACGCAAACAAATCAATCAGTTTCTGTATCTCCGTTGCGTCTCGGGCCCACTTCGATATCACGTAAAGTCTGATGAAATTCTCCCGCAAAGACACCAACAGATCCAGAAACTTCCGTTTTTTCTCGTTGTCCGACACACTCGACGACTCCAACGACTTCATGAATGTGCTCAGCTCCCGATACGTGTACTGGGCCTGTCTCCGGAGTGCATCCGAGAGAGGTGTGAGGTTGTCTGTCACGTGTGGAAGACTGGGAGGATACCCTCCATCAACTTTATTCGATACACTTGATTCTTCTTTCACCACAAGCCTTGGCGAACCGTTCTGGACGGCTGCACTTCTCGGCTGTGCACCAACTCCGGCGGGCATTTTTGCTTTTGTCTGCTGTGCTGCTATTTTGCGGTAATGCTATATCTAATCGAGCTGTTTCAGCCAAATCTGCACACGGTAGTTTTTCAGTATTTTACCGGATCAGGATAATGAATCTGTTCTCAATGACGGGTATTTATGCAAAGCGAGGAAGGCTGACGAGAACAAAAGGATTGTGTTATGAATTGTTTTCCAATGCTGTCTAGGACTCCAGTATGTATACTTTGATGTCTTCTGTCAACAACACTCGCAAAGGGATAAAAAAAAAGCAAAAAAAATGACCAATAGTAAAAAGCAAACGTGGAATTGCCCCAATACACGAAGATGCCCGGCCTTCTAGTCTCTTCAAAATGACCACGATGATACAAACCAGATATGACGTTGGTTATATATGCTGGCTGTAATTGAAGCAAATGAGTGACTAAAAAGCAACGTTTCGTGTATTGAAGAGCGGTGAATTTTTGTGAGACGTAAAAATGAAAAAAAAAAAAAAAAATTAAATGAAATAAATAGCTTGAAGTTAGTGACTGGTTCATGTAGGATAAGTTACTCCTTCCCACTGATCGGTATCTGGCTGTAAACGAGAAGTGAGTGCGGAAGACTGAACGCGCGAATTTTGATGGGGCGGGATGAAAATTTACCTAAAGGTCAAAAAAAAAAATTTAAAAAAAGCAAGCAGCTTGGTGCATTAAATCATCTAGAATAATTGGATCGGCTGATCGGTAAGGTCGATGTACCAAAAAAAAGTGCTGATCAGACCCAGTAAACAAATTTGCTTCTCGGTGATATTCTTATCTGTACTCCACACGTGTGTGCAGATAAGACGATTTCATATACGAGGAAAGCATTATTCGAGACGGTAGCAATCTGGAGTATAAAGATAGCTACGGGCAGAATAGGGATACATTGGGAACCATTTTTTTATGGTAATTAGACATAGATAGATCCAGATATATACAAACCACTTTATAAACAGCCATCTCTCAGATTTTGCACCATCCATTTCCCGAAAACTTTCAATATAGCCATAATTCAGATCCGTCTCAACCTGCACAACCATCCACAACACCAGATTGGACCGATCGGCAAAGAATTTCAAACTGATACATATAGCATCGCATCGGCAGACAACATCTCTACACACAGTGATAAACGGACAGATAGACCTCCATCTCTTTCTATATGTCGTACAATGAGCACAATTCCGAGATCCCAGAGCAGACGATAAAGCCTACATCAGGAGATCTTCACATTTCGGGCGATTCCGACGAGCTTATAGTGTCGAAAGTAGCCAATTCTGACGATATAAGCAAAAACGAGAAGAAGCATGTCGAAGCAACTCCAATTCCATTGAGAATTCCCAAAATACGCCGGCCCGGGTCACAGGATAGGGCCGGAGGAGCGAAATCTTTGCATTCATCACAACCCGAACCGATAATCCTACCGAAACCCAGGCAAAGAGTGCTTTGTGAATTCACCAACACAGCCATATCACCAGTACTGGGCAAGCGGAATTTCAGAATAGGTCCTGTTGATAGAATTGCATCGAGACCTATGGAGCCTCCGCTACTGGAGGAAGAAAGATTGGAGTTTCACCATGCGGAGGAAAGTTCCAGGCCGGCAGGTACCGCTGGAATCTCCGTGTTTGTCACGTACGAGCCGAAAACAAACCGTCGGCAGGTGTGGAAGTGCCGCCGGGAAGAAATCGGAGAGGGGTCATTTAGCAAAGTGTACGTCACTGTTGACAGGAAAAACGCAATCAAGGTGGTGAGAGTTGACCCGGATGAGGACGATGACACCCGATTGAGGGTTCAGGGTTCGCTCTTGAGAGAATTGGAGATATTGCAAGAGATATCGCATCCAAACATCGTCAAGTTGTTTGGCTACAACTCGGATTTGAAGCACAACCACGTCACCATGGCCATGAGCTTCTATAGAGGCGGTGATATGTTTGATATGGTCTTGAAGCACAGGCTGTCGCTACATGAGAATGTTGTTCGTGCCATTTTTTCGAACGTGGCCTCGGCAGTTCGCTATTTGCACCATCATGATATATGCCATCGTGACATCAAGCTTGAAAACGTGCTTCTGATCTATGGCATCTCGGATATCGACTTGTGGACCAACAACGTCCCCGATCGCGTTGCTGTCCTCTCTGACTTTGGTTTATCGAAAAAAATCAGCAAGGACGATCCCTTATTGACCACCCGATGTGGATCCGAGGATTACGTATCGCCTGAGTTGCTTCTTGGACTTAAGTATGACGGAAAACAGAACGACTGTTGGGCACTTGGTGTTCTTCTATATTCCATATTGGAGGGCCGGCTGCCTTTTGACTCCCCGCCCAATTCACATAGATCTGGAAGATCTTCCAGGCCTTCCCACCGAATATCAACCATCACGTGGTCCTGGTACCAATTGCAAGATAACGGGAAGGACTCGCAAGGAAATGATTTTTCTCAGGCAAAGGAAATCGTCGATCACCTACTCGTGAAAAGAACGAAGAGATGGACCATAGACCAGATATGTGATCACCAGTGGCTTTCTTCCTCCTAAATTTGCAACTTGTTGAGCAGCTGCGGCTCATGTAATATTATGAACCCTATCATTGAACGATTGCTGTAGCCTAATCATGTGCTCGAGCATCTCATACTTCACATCCATCAGCTCAACGAGTTTCTGGTCATCCTCCGAGTGTATAAAGCTAAACGTGCCGGCATCTAACTTGGCGCAACTTGTAAGTTTTGATCTCGCCAAACGAGCCATCCCCAATGCAGACTGGAATTTCTCATCAACGGCATTTCCTGCCGACTTCACAACGTATATTCCAAGTTTCGCGTGCAATACCTGGCTCATCAAACCCAGAAAAAGGTTGTTTTTCGAAAAAGAACCGCACACAAGAATGTTCTTAACAGGAAAGGAATCTTCCACAAAGCACTGCAACATCAACCGTGATTCCAACACTATGTGCTCTAGGATAAGAAGATACCTCGACACGAAATCGGCTCTGTCCGGAACCATCGATCCGCCAATCATATACGCAGATATTTGTGAGTCATTAAATGGAGTTCTATTCCCAAGATATTCGCCACTGTAGTACTTCGTAGCATTCATCATCCATGGACAAGAAAAAGCTGAAGTCTCATCTTTGACCATTCGATCCACCTCGTACCAAAAAGACGCTGATTTCGGATTCATCCCTCTAGCATTTGGGGAGCATGGATGATAATCAAAAAGGTTTTCAAGAAGTATTCCGCAGCAGCTAAGTCCTCCTTCATAAAACCACTGGCCAGGCATTATTTGGAATCCTCCCCACATACCATTAGGAGGTTCAATTGGCTTTCTAGAAGCGGTTAGATAGCATGCTGATGTTCCCGCTACCATTATAACGGTATTCTCCGCACATATTTGGTTTTGAGGCACATTGTTTGTGGCAAAGTTTGTAAAGAATGAAGCATAACAATCTATTAGACCCGAGCAAACGTTCACTGGTTGCTTTTGCTTTATTCCTAACGCAGATTCAAGCGATTTATTCACGGTTCCAAGTACTTCACCTGCAAATGGCACCCCTGAGTCAAGTCTCGACCTTCCTTGTCTAACCTGTTCACTTTCCAAGGGAATTTTGCAGCTTCGGTTGTAGAATTCAAGTGTGAAACCTGCCAAAGAGCCATCAATACCGATATTTTCATGATTGTACCACTCTTCACTCAGAGTACTGCCTTTTGCGTTCAAATTCTGCGGCCCATCAATAAGCATGCACTCTAACCAGTTGTGCAAGTCAAAAAAGAGAAGTTGCTGGAACTCTGCCTCCCTTCCCAGATGCTTTAAATCATGATATATCTTCTGCACTTTAGGTACTGCCATTTCCGGAATAAAGCATCCCCCAAGTTTGTTCAGGTATTCTTTACATCCGTCTGGTGTCCAACATTCCTTTGATCTATGATCCATCCAAAAGACTATTCCTTTATCTTTCTCTCTATCCTTATCTTTATCCTTCTCTCTGTCCTTCTCTTCACATTTTCCTTCTCCATATAAATGATCAGTGTCTTGTGGCAAGACGGTACCCTTAGAAGTCACTTTTGAAACTGCCAACGAACAGGTGGCATCAACACAAATTGCCTCAACTACTGGCTCAAAGGCTATATGCTCTATTGCTCCTCTTATGCAGTGTACAGTGGCATTCCATAAGTCTTCCTGGCTGGATGTAATATATGATTTATCTTGAGCATCAACTTCATAGCTTATAGGATGTTCACACTTTGCCAAGATAGCCCCATCATCAGAACCAATTGCAACCGCCCGCACCGATTTCGATCCCACGTCTATTCCAATAAAGCAGTTAGTCATCTGCGGTTAATTGGCATTGGATTTGCGACTGAACACAAAGCGAGTCTAAAGATTAGATAAGCGCCGAAAGTACAAGGTGAAAAAAAAAGTGGACAAATTAGGTAGATCTCGATAATACTGAAAATTTCAGGAGCAGAGAGAGGAGCACAGCCATTCCTACAAATATGCGTCTCATAACTTGTATTTATTAAATTAAACTGAGTGGCCATTTATAAATTTTATCAAACGCACCACTAGATATCGACAGTCCAAAGCAAAAGACATTCGTATCGCTAAACAAAATGTATCAAAAAGATCCGAATTGTCCGGAGGGAGGAAAAAGTGCACTGTATGGAGAAATGAAAAGAGTAGGGAGAAAGCTAGAAAAAGCAAAACTGAAGTGGAGTGGGGTGCAGCTAGAACATATGGTAGTTTAAGATGAATCCAGTTGAAACAAAAAAAAGTGCAGTATGCAGCTGCAATCAAAAAGAAGAATCAGAGGGGAAAAGCAGTAAAGTCGAGGTATCAAACAAAATAAGGAATAATGAACGAATAATAAAGTAATGAAGGAAAAGGACGTGAGTAAAATAAAATAGAATATAATAAAAAAAGCACATAAACAGACATCATAACAATTCAGGTGGGTTCTATTCTATGCCTTGAAATCGCCACCTAGAAACCTGTATTTATCGCCAAAGGTCTCCGGGTGGGATATTTCGTAACTGTAGACATCAATGAGACTGGCGAATATCCGGGAGTGGAAACTCAAGGGATGTTGGATGTCAGCAAGATTATAGAGTTGGTCTGTGCCCGGCAAGTCGTCTTTGACAACATTGGCCTCGGACCTGTAGGATTTATCATCCTTGATAATGCCCCTGGAGCCCATTTCGTAGTCAATGAGGGGCTGGGAGCTTTTTTCCAAGGGGAGGATGGCACATAGCCAGATTCGAGTCTTGTACACTTTGAATAGTTCTTTGATGAGCCCACGGAAATCCAGCCGTTGGAGACAATAATAGTATATGATGAGTTTCTTCTTGTCGAACTGGAACTCGACGTTCTTAATGATCAAGTTCAAGTTGAGCGAGGAGGCATAGTTGAGGCAGATTTTAAGTGCGACCAACTCGTCGTTGTATTTGGAGAGGAGCTGGTTGAGTTCCTGTGGCTTGGCGAACCGGAGAATCTGCTTGTTTGGAAGAGTGATGAAGTTTTCGTCTTCGTTGATTATGGACCTAGACTTCTTCGAAGACTTGTTGTTGTTATTGTTGTTGTTACCACGGTCCTTCTTTCTGCTTCCGGAGCATCCGGAGTTGCCGAACTCGAGGCTTTTGAGATGTAGTTTTTTCTTCAAGTAGTTGAAAAACAACGCAAAGCGGAATTCGACGACTGGCTTCAACACCATGACGAGGTCTTTCCCCCTGTCGCCCTCTATTATTATGATATCCTGGGCTGACAACTGCAAATTGGACTTTCTGGGGAAGGAGATGATGTCCAGACGGCCGTTTTTGTTGAGGATGAGCGAGTAGTTTTTGGCCGCCATGTGGCAGGTGGACTTCAAGTCTGTGTTTTGCGTTAGTAGAAAATCCAACAGCTTGTTTGTGCGCTTCTGCAGGAGGGGCAAGGGAGCCCTCAACGCATCGATTGGGGCGGAATTTAGGGGGTGTGATGGATGGATCAAGCTGGAGCTTGTCAAAAGTGGGTCGATCGACGAGGCTGTGGACCCCCAAGTGGCCCGTGGCAAGTCTGCACCGCCTAGAAGCCGCTCCATCTGGCCAATCACATCCATGGCAACGGCTAAATCGCCGAAATAGGGCGTGCACAGGCGAAATTTGGCTCGGAGTTGCCGCGAGCCGACGATCGTGTTCGAGGCGCGGTCCAAAAGTAGGCCGTCTTCCAAGTGGACGAAATTGCCCGCTGGATGGTCGGGCTGTTCCGGCGGAACGGCCACCTCGGACACGGAGGATACCCGCGGGACTTTGAAGCAGCCGGCGGGAGCCCCAACAAACGACGCGTCGATTCCGGTCGTCCGCAAGGCCGGTGCCGAGTACTCCCTACACCTGTCGAATCCCGGAGTCTGGGGTACGGATGTGAAGGGAAACGAGTGCTGTCTTGGCGGCAGCGCGTACTGGGGGCGACCCTGGGCAGTGATGGTGGCACAGGAGGAGGCTGGGGAGCCTGAGGAGTCGCATGAGGTGCGAGGTGTGGCAGATGGGCCGCCGGAGGTGCGAGGTGTTAGGCCGGACGAATCCGGGGCCTGCCCTGGGATAGGTGCGGATGCAAACTGGGCCTGGAAGAAGGGTTCTGCTAGATAGCTCGGTCTCCGAGTAGCTCTTGCGGACCCCGGGGTGTTTCCCGCACTAAAGGAGTTCCGGTTGGCCGTGCTGCTCGAACTGTTGCTGCGGCTGAAGCTGCTGCTGTGGCTGGTTGTGGCTGAGCTGCCGCCGAAGAGAAACGGCTGTGCAGGCGAGAAAACAGACTCTCTGCTTATCGAGCTGACCGACGAGTGCGGTGAGGAATAGAATTCGTCCGAGAACGACGCGTGCGACGACTGTGCAGGGTAGAAGAAAGGCGATGAGGCTGGTGGCTGCTTCAGCAGATGGTGCGGCTGCAAGTACTGGAACTGGTGGTGGGGTAGTTGTTGATGCATTTGCTGTATTTGTTGTTGTTGCATTTGTTCTGGTTGTATTTGTTGTTGTTGTTGTTGTTGTTGTTGTTGTTGTTGTTGTTGTTGTTGTTGCATTTGCTGTTGATGCATTTGTTGCTGTTGCATTTGTTGCTGTTGCATTTGTTGCTGTTGCATTTGTTGCTGTTGCATTTGTTCTGGTTGTTGATGGATCTGCTGTATTTGCTGTGCTTGTTCTGGTTGCATTTGCTGCACCTGCCCAAACGACAGATGCAAACTAGCCTGCTTCTGCATCACATTCCCAGACCATGAAGGATTCGTCTGAACAGATAATCCTGACATCCGTGAACTAAGCATCTGGTCCTCCTGATCCCGGTGATCCTCCAATTGCTGATAACTAAGGCTCGAATCAATACCGGAACTGAATTGGTAATCAAGCGGCATATCCGAGGGAAAGATGCCCTGCCCACGCATCTCGTCTTGTGATAATGTGTTGGGCATTTGCTTGTTGTGGGGGCCCAGAGAATTTCCACTTATACCGGAATGAGATGCCTGCTTTCTAATAAATTTGCTAATGCAATTTCGGCTTCTGGGTATCAACCGGTAATACAAGGTGGCTTTGCTGCGTTTAGAGATGTGCACCGGCGAAAATGTTAATTTGCTAGAAAGAGTGAAGAGAAAGAATGTTGAAGATAGCCCTGTAGCTGTAACTATGGATTGAAAAAAAAAATGGATGATTAACAAGAAAAGGGGGAAAAAGAAAACTATAAAGAAAATTAACAATAAACAGAGGGAAATCGAAATGAGAGTGCAAGAACAACAGTACAAGTAAAAGGACAGGGAGAAAGTAAAAATAAAATAATCCAAAATAATGTAAATTAAAATAATATAATGCAAAACATAAAGAGAACGGGAAATAATAGGAGGTTACGGAGAAGATGCTAATAAATTACTTATTTTATCCACGTATCGGAAATTCGATCCAAGCAAAAAGATGATGCATCTACCAGATAGGAAATTATGGGTGTGTGAGACCTGGACAACGAGATTGAGATCAGGAATTACAAACTACCAATTCACTGATATGAAATTGAGGCTCAGGCTCTGATTGTGTGAAATCGGCCTAACTGTGAGGAGGTGCCTCTGGTCTGAAATTTCCATAAAACGTCCCAAATCGGTTTTGAAAAATAGCCCGTATTTTCTAGCCTATATTTTGCTCCCGCAGCTACACTGTGTGCATCTTTCCAACTGTTGCACTTTAATCGATTGATATAGGGAGGGTAAAAAAAATCATGCCAGAGATAAAGAAGAGAATGCCTTGCGGGACAATGCAACCAGCTGAAATACGGAGAAGCAGAAAAAGAAGAAGAAAAATAAAATAAAATAAAATAAATAAATAACTAGCTGGAATCATGAAAAAAAATCACCAGTCCACCTCAATTAGTGTGCTCTTTCCTTGATGAAGTGCCAATTGTGGACCAATTGGATATGACGTCGGTTGCATGTCGCTGAAGAAAATACCCCATGTTCAGATTTCAACTGGCCACAAAATTGACTTAAATCGAATCCGGAAAATCTAGCGCCAAGACCAAAAATTGTCCTCGGTGTGTTTCCCCAACGTTCAAGGCACAAAGGATTTGTAATATATAGTGCGTCAACAATTACAGGCTGATTTCTTATCCTCATTCGCAACAATGCCCAATTGTGCACCCAGTCAACGCTACACCTTGTAGCTAGGACATTAATATATATAGATAGCCATCTACATTAAATGCGAACCCATATTATATCCACACTTATCGAAACCTAACACTACACACACACATACATTATCACGCTAAAAATGCCTGCCGAAACTTCGGGTTCCTTTCGACTTGTCATTTGGCAATCAGTCAAGTCAAGATTTTGGAATACCGGCATTGTTTTCAGTCGCGCCTAAACAATAAAAAACTGCTCCTTATACTTCGCACGTTGGTATGCTGGTTATAGATTGATTTTCCTTTCCTCAGCGCTAAAGCCAACAAATAACAGCAAACAAGGGAGGCTGATGAAATTTCGACTTACGGTTCTTTTGATGCCACATATGTGTTGTTGTGGCTTTATGTACTTTTATACTTTTTTTCCTGCTTGTTTCCTTGCCTTACTTTCATTTGCTTAATCAGCTCTTTCGCCTTTATTCCGCTTGGTCTAGTCCAGCCTGCTTTATTCTAATTCATCGTGTTCCGTTAATTTTTTCTATTTCATTTATTTCATTTATTTCATTTATTTCATTTATTTCATTTATCCTGGTATTCTTTCCCCATTCGTCGGTCAATCCGGAAATTCTTCGTTTCTACACTTTGCATAACCAGCATTGCTCCAGAAACTAAACAAGCACTCTATCGTACATGAAAGATTTTCTATACATTACTAATCGCAATTATTTAGGGTCCCACCTACATTCCAATTGCACGGTTTGTTCTCTCGTAAGCTAATTTCTATATTCTATTTTCACCCCCATTATGTGAATTGTACTACATGAGACTTAGCAAACAGAATCCTGCTTATCAGTACGAATGGCCATCGATGATTGCTTCGCTCATTCTAATGCTATGTCTGGTATTGTTCTACATCAATTAACTCGAACCTTCTTCCTCAATTGCCGGATCCGTAAACATCCACCGCCAAATCGGTATATATGCGCTGTTCGTTCCACCTAATGCAAGTTTTACTTTTCGGATGAGCATCCCCTCTTTTTTTTGCATCAACACCATCTCTTTTATCCTCGACCGAAATTCCATCTCGAATTCCTCCTGAACATCTTTGAAGCTGCCTTTTGGCCCGTTTATTTGTACAAAGCGGGGTACATCCTTGCCTAATACGGCTATCTCCAGCTTCTGCCCTTTGCTATCCACTATTTCCACCTCCAGGTCTCGGCAAACCCAGTTTTGTGTCTCTAACTCTCTGTAGGCAATACCCTCACTGTCAATATCTGTTGTTATACTGTCAACTGCCACATATACCAGATATGATGTCTGTCTGCCTGTCTGCTTAGTCGGAACCTTCTCTAGCACGCTTAATGGTGTGTATACTGGTGCTATATCACCTGCTAACTTACTCTCATTAGCATTTTCGACGTAATCTACTCTCCGGCTTTCGTTATCTGAAGAATTGGTCAACTTTTTCGGTGGTATGGCAATGCTCGTTGTCTGAACTACTCCTAAGAATTTGCGCCAATCCGCCAGTATATTCATTATCCCTGGATCAAGAACATCTTCATCTGGATCGGTCATATTATGAACAAAAAAGCCTCCTCCGATAACAGAGTTCATTACTGCTTTCAGCTGAGATGTGCCTTTATAAACATTTGCCTTCACGCATATGGACACAAATATGCCGGCCTTGTCCAATTGAGTTTCCTGCTCGTTTGTTGTTGGAGAATAGTGCGCGATAAAAGTACGTTCGCCATTTTCAAATAACGCGTCTTGAGTGTAGTCAACTCCTTTTGCGGACCCTTTATTAAAATAATTACCATCCGGCAGCCCAGCAGTACTCATCATATCATAGTAGCAAACCTCGTTGCTCAGATCTTTGTGTGTTTTATTTTCAATGAGGGTTTTCAACCCATTGAACTCTCTGTTAAAGCAAATTACATCAAACATGTGATCGGTCCAATCGCGAAGATCCCGACCCCTGAACTCAGTTTTTCTACCTGATACGAGCCTAAGAAAGTCGTAGCATGTTGCCATGCTTCCATTATGAAGGCTTACGTTATAGTTTGGCTTCGAAAAATCCGTCATGTGTAAAACATACGGTCTTCCAGGACTTGTCATATCTTTCGAGATGCCAAGTAAAAGACCGGTGATACGAACATCCTGAAAGGGGAAGTCTGGTAGGTCGCACACCCTGGTCGTGTCCCTCATATGCAAGAAAACTATTGACTGTGGTTTCTTAGTTGTTGAGGAAGAAGGTTGGCTGCTGTATGAAAGTTGAAGAGAGACAGAAAAAAAAAAAAAAAAAGGATCTGCTGTATCGAGAGAAAAAAAAAATATATATATATATATATCATACAACTACATTTAGCAAGACATATGTGTTTATAGAGATGAAGGAAAGGACAGTTGATGGCCCCTCCAAATATATTAATGTGGCCTAAATAAAGACAAGATGTGGTAGCATAGGGGGAGAAGCAAAGATTGATCGTATAAAGCGAAGATTGGTGAAATGAAACACAAAAAGCTTTATGAGTGTCGAAATGGCACCAAGAGCAGACAGATAAATAAATGTGGATAAAAACAAAGATAAAAATAGGCTGGAATTTAGCGAGTGAACGAGTTGAGCGTGGACTCTAAGAATAAGTGATAAGATAGATAAGGCAACTATAACTAGTATGTGCATGTGTGTTCGGACGGGATAACGAACTGTACATAGGATTTGTGTTTCCTCCCTTTTGAAGTTGATGTTGTCTGTATGTGTTGCAGCCGGCAAGCTTAAAAAAGATGAAAGGTGAAAAACAAAAAAAGAGGGCAGAAAGAAGAATTCTAAAGTGAGCAATCAGAGCTCAAGCTTCTTAGGCTGCTCCCATGGGAAAGACTGGTTGGTGAAGTGTCCGTAACGGGCAGTTTCCTGGTAAATCGGTCTGGCCAAGTTGAGGGCCTTGACCAAAGCACCTGGTCTCAAGTCGAAGTTCTTGCGAACGATGTCAACAAGTTGCTTCGAAGAGTACTTGGATGTTCCGTAGGTGTCAACGTAAATGGACAAAGGCTGGGCAACACCGATGGCGTAAGAAAGCTGGACCAAGCATCTCTTGCAGAGACCAGCCTGCACCAACGATTTTGCAACCCATCTTCCGGCATAAGCTGCCGATCTGTCCACTTTCGAGTAGTCCTTACCGGAAAAGGCACCACCTCCATGAGCACCCCATCCTCCGTAAGTATCGACAATAATCTTACGGCCGGTCAATCCGGCATCTCCCTGAGGGCCTCCGATCACAAAACGGCCGGAAGGCTGGATGTGGTAGATGGTCTTGTCGTCCAACATGTTTGAAGGTATCACTTTTTCGATGATGTGCGACTTCAACTGCTTTCTGATGTCCTCCGTGGAGATTTCTGGGGCGTGCTGCGCGGAAATGACCACCGTGTGCACTCTGAGGGGAATAACGGCACCGCCATCGTGCTTGTACTCGATGGTGACCTGAGTCTTGGTGTCAGGACGCAACCAAGGCAACTCTCCAGATCTTCTGGCATCTGCCATGGCCTTGTTCAACTTGTGGGCAAGCAAAATGGTCAAAGGAAGCTTCTCCTTTGTCTCGTTGGTGGCGTAACCGAACATAATACCCTGGTCACCGGCTCCCAAATCCTCAAGAGACTCATCCAAGTGCAAACCCTGGGCAATATCTGGTGACTGCTGCTCAATGGCAACAAGCACGTTACAGGTGTTGTAGTCGAAACCCTTCTCCGAGCTGTCGTAGCCAATCCTCTTGATCGTGTCTCTGACAACCTTCTGGAAGTCAAGCTTGGCCTTGGTGGTAATCTCTCCGAAAACCATGATCATACCGGTTTTTGCAGCAGTTTCGCATGCAACCTTCGATGATGGATCCTCTGCAAGGCAGGCATCCAAAATGGCGTCTGAAACCTGATCGCAGATCTTGTCCGGGTGTCCCTCACCAACCGATTCGGAGGTGAAAAGGAAATGATCGTCGTCAATGGTAGACATTTTGTTGGTGTGTGATATCTATATGGGATGGTAAGCACAAAACAAAGCTTGCTTAAATAGGCCACTTTTCAGTACGCGTTGGTGAAAGGTGGATGGGGAAAGAGGACAAAAAAGAAGAAACAGAAAGAAAAAGGGAGGAAAAAACAGAAGAGATGTGAACTTGAAGGGTCAAAATTTTAACTTGTTGAGGCGGCCAGGGGGAAATGGAATCGAATAAATACAAATTCAGATTCAAGGCAGATTTTGAAAAATAAATTTTTTCTTTATTCTCTTAGGAAAGAGAGAGAGAGAGAAAAAAAAAATAAAAAAAGGCTTCTTACGCATTGTTTATTATTGCAGACACAGATATCTCTTTCTGGGAAAAACGGTTGGATTACGATCAAGTCAATTAGCATGAACTTCTCACGCTCCATAATTTCCTGAATTGTAGCACATTTTCCAATAAGCTCTTGTACCACTATAATATACAATTCAAACAAATCAGCCTCTTTCTTCCCAATCTTAAATTGTTTGTCTAACCCTCCTAATGTATTTAATGTGCACATGCACGCATCTTGGCCATTTCAGCACTCCTGTATTTTTCTTAAAGCAATAATTTATTCGCCAATCTTTGCCTAACATCACAGAGTATGAATTTGCTGAAATATTGTTGGACGAATCCGCCCTTGCTGGACAAACAAATGCGAAGCCCAAATAGGTTGTGCTTAAATGCCAAAACATACGAAACTATGCTCTCACATTGGTAATCTCTACTGCATAACCGAGCGGTACGAGCCGGCTGGGGCCTTTTTTGCCCTGGAGAACGCCACAGTGCTCACCGGGAACTGCCCGCCATCAGCCTTGGGATCAGGCGTTGCCTACCGGGTCCGCCTTTTTCCTGCGCGGGTCCCCCAGGGGGGGCGATAAATTTAAACGTCCGCAGAGCCACCCCGTGGGAACGTCCCAAAACTATTTTTAATTAAACAGTGTGGTTTAATTTAATCCAGGGAAGAAAAAGGTGAGCGAAATTTTTTGTAGGATGAGGTATGGAAAAAAATAAGAACCACGTTTTGTTGAATTTATTTATGCCGGCACATACAAGCATGTGATATCGATAGGCATATGATAGTCCTATTTACAAAAGCCCAATAAAGCACGATATAATTTAAATACAAAGGTATATAAGCACAAATAATAACAGAAACTGGAACATAAAAAGCTAAAAATAAAATAGTTTTGCCAAAACAAAAAGCCAAAGAAAGCATTAACTGCAAAGGTATCTAGGTAGAGAGTCAGATTAACCGATATGGACATACAGATAGCGATTGAAGCCAGATAATGCAACGCTAACACGAGTCGAGATAAAGAGAAGTAAGTACTTACTGCTGTTACTTTCCCTTCTTCATTCGCACGCTGGCATTCTGGATTATTTGCTTTGTCACGTGATATTGCGTGATCAAGTTGTGTCCGCACATCTGATAGCACGAGCTGTCTCCTGCATCTTCCAGCCAAATCGCATATATTTGGTGTATGGTTGTCTCATTTCTTTGGCTTCTTCCAGAAATACTGCTTATGCGTCTTTCTACAACTTCTAAGATGTGAGGCAGAACCTTTCAGCTCTTCGACAAGCGTAACACGTGACTTATCCTCGTCCTTTTCCGGTATATAGTAGTATTCCTCATCTAAAGGAAGACCGGCAGCATCTGTTCCATGTCTGTGAATTATTCCTATGAAATCAAGATGATGAACAAGTATACAGCGCAGTTGCAGCCTGTTTATTCCACGTTCTTTGACTGGATTTAAGTGTAGAAGTTGCGAGATCGGCACTTGCAACAGTCTCGAATATGCAATATGGTTTGCAACTATATGCGACACTTCTTCAAGCTCTGGGATTTGGTTCAACACCTTATGTATCTGTTCTTTGCTCATATGCTCAAACTCGTATTTCTCCTCTTCTTCTTCCTCTCTTATGTATGCTTTTCTAACTCTTTTGTGATGATCTGAGGTGCTACATTTAGCTATCTTTTCCTGTTTAACCGCCAAATCAGTTGTTGCTTCTGGTTGCTCGGTCACAGGTCTAGCCAAAGGTTCAACTGCCAACTTGAATGTATGTTTAATGGCTGGTTTAGCAACTGGCTTGTTAATAGTTTTGGCAGCCACAACTGGTTTAGTGTGTGGCTTAACAATTGGCTTAATTACTGACTTTATGATCTTCTTCACATCAGTCTTTCTGACATTTTCCGCTTCTGCTGATAACTCTGCCTGTTTAGCCTTCACCGGCTTTAACTTATTCACATTCATTGGCTTGGCGTGCTTCATATCTGTTGGTTTCGCATTCCTCACCTCAGTTGGCTGAATATTTGTTTTAGCAGCTTTCTCAACATCCTTCTTTTCCTCTGAGTTCTTTTCCAATGGAATAGTTGGCGGAGAAATTGGTTTGCTGAAACTTTGAGTATGTTTCTCGATTGCTTTTGCACTATTTTCTTCTTTAAACACCAGCAAAAGTATCTCTCCTCTTATATCGATCACGACATTCTTTGTTATTGGCATCTCGACCGACTCACCCTTCAAAATGTAGAAGTTTGTAAAACTTGGATCTTCAAAAAGCACCCTTCTATCCTTTTCAAGCACTTTTTCTTGCTTTTGATCGCTAGAAGCAGCAGATTCGGTTTTCATAACCACTTCGTACAGATGGTCGGAAATTCCACTCTTCAGAACATTAACCCGACTTGGAATTGTCACATTCAACCCGTTCCATCCCATACATTTCAAAGTGACTGTTCTCTTGGTCTTATTAAAAGAAACAGTACAATGAACACGAGAAATCAGCTTGTTATGTGGATTCAGTCCAAACTGGCACTTCTTACTCGATCTGCCCACAGTAACACTCGAATCTTTTGCAGTGTTGATCCTCAACACTTTTGAAACGCGTGCCACTTGATGCTCTAGTGACTCTCTTGGAATAATTGAGGGTAATGTGTCTTTTGACAAACCTCTTAGTGGCTCAGCTCTCTTATTTATCACTGGAATTGGGTTTCTCACACTAAAGCTCCGTTTGATAGGTAGCTTTGCCTTCAAAGGTGATGATGGAGGAACATTCTCCTTATTCTCATTAAAGTTGGGTTCCGATGATAAGAAACCTGTTGAAGAAGAAGGTGCAGGTGTAGGATAATCAAGATTTGCGTTTGACGCGTTAATGGCGTCAACATCTGATGCTTTTGCAGAAATAAGCAATCCTTTTGTTTGTATTTCCTCGCTATCTGAGCCAAAAATTGGCGAAGATGGTGGAAATTGACTTGTAGACATTCTGCCTGTGTCTTTTTAATATGGTCACTTTATATTTCGGTTCCACTAGTATTGTCTTTTGATTCTGCCTTTAACTGGTAGTGTATAAGCAATATATTTAGCTTCTTTTAAAGAAACTGGTATATCAGGCAATTCTGTAAAAGGCCCAACTCGAGTATTAAAAGCCCGTGACTCGAAAGAAGTTTTTTTTTAACTTGTCAGATTATGTACTGTAGAATTTGTACTCCTAGAATTCGCTTTGGTCAATTTTGTTTTCCCAAAGTCACGCCGTGTTTACCTACGAATAAGATTTACAAACGCGAGAGTCTGATTAGGAAAAAAAAAAAAAACGCGCTTTCCCCGTTTTTATTTTTTTTTGACCAGGGCGTATTCTCATATCACGTGATATATATTTATTTACTATACACCTTACACCACTCTGTTCTTGCCTTTCAAAATTTTTCAGACCTTTTGCTCTCATTTTTATTTTTTTTTTCGCTGGTAATTTTTTTTTCTTAGCAACAGGGATGATGGTGAGCATCAAAAGTGGTACAGAGGTGAATTTTAAGAAACTTGAACTATACTATCAGAAGGCTTAAAAGATTTCCTTTAACCAACAAATTATAGCTATAGCACACATTCACAATGGGAAGTATGTATATGTTGGTTTGATCAGGATATTCTGTTTAAACGGTTTCCAAAGAGATAATTCAGGCAGCATAGGGCAAGATAATGATTGACCGAAATTCAAAGCAAAAGTACAACTGGAATCAGTTAAAGTATAAAATATGGACAGCCTAGTTGACAAGTCTGCATCATTTAATGATAGTTTATGGATTGAATATGTTCATCGATATATAATATGACCGGAAAAGGAGTGAAACATTAATTTTCGAGTCATAGGCACAGAGTACGTCTGAGGAAAGATGGTTCAAGAAATTGGTATGAGCAAGTTATGAAATGGTTTTATACAGAATATCGCAATTTTAATGCGTATATATTTGAACCAGGCGTAATGATCACTATGGAGTTTTGGAATGCCAAGTGTTTCGGATAAATAATGCAGAAGCAGCTCCAGTGAAATTTGTTTTTGAAAACATAACCGATGAGAAATTTATATCAAGTGTTGGATCTACCGTTTAAAGAAGACATAAGCAACATAAAGCATTTTCGGAACAAGTACTAACATCATCACTTATTTAATACAGAGGGAACTCCATCTTTCGGTAAAAAACAGACCAAGTCTCACACCATCTGCAAGAGATGCGGTAAGAGATCTTTCCACATCCAAAAGAAGACATGTGCTTCTTGTGGATACCCAGCTTCTAAGATGAGAAGATACAACTGGGCTGCTAAGGCTAAGAGGAGAAGAACTACTGGTACTGGTAGAATGTCATACTTGAAGTACGTCTCCAGAAAGTTCAAGAACCACTTCCAGTCTAAGTACTAAATGAGATATATTTAGTATAATTGGTTGTTTAATATAGTGTTTCTACAGAATAATTGTTACGTTACATGCAAGTATCGGTGTATAGATAAGAAATAAGAAGTTTTCTTGTTTTGTCTTTCTCAAGCAAAATGGTATGGAATGGGGAGGAAGAAACTCTCATGCAACTCAGGGTAAGTTTCTGTTCACAATTTTGATTCAGTTACTACTTTTGCTGTTTGCTTTTTTGTTTCTTTTTGCTTTATTTCCTTTCATTTTCTCCTTTAATAATAGCTCATCACATGAATCATCGTAATTTCCTATATATTTATATGCATGCTTTTATCTAGTAAACTGCCTCAGGTCATTTCTATGTCTTCATCTTCATCACTAGCAGGTGGGGTCGAGACATAATTAATGCTGTAATGAAGCATGTCGGCCTCATCGCATGTGAGGCACTGACCAAGAATGTCACGTGCAAGATCTATCGTTTCATCCGTGTAGTTCAATTCCAATCCATTACTGTCACCAACTTCTATTTGAGCTCTCTCTGTATAGAATTCATCATCCTGTCGATTTCCGACATCCTCTAAAATTCCGAATCTATCCATTAGCTTTGTTTCCAAGTTCTCGTTAAATATGTGAAACCTGAACTTGTCTTTCATCCGAAGTTTTGTTACAAAGTCAATTGACGCACCCTTCAAACTGTCCGCGGAAATCCGCAATAGTGCAATCACCATCTCCCTAAGAGTGAGCTGCGGGAGTTTCTGAATTGTCTTCGCATAATCGGGTGAGGTCACTAGGAAGTGAATAAGCCTCACATTTATCTCGATGAGACGATTACTTAATTCAACGTTTGTAGCTCTTGGACTTCTCAGAATGCATTCCTGCTGTTTTCCAAGTATGGAAACGCATGCCACGATTAGGTTCACAACTATATCGGGCCTAATACTTCCCTCGTGCTCGTAAGAGAGATACAACTCGAACATCTGTAAAATTTTCAGCTTCACCTTTAGCAAAAGTAGCGTACTTTCAGCTATATTTTGACTATCCTTGGAAAGTGCCAATATCTTCTCGTAAGTTTCCATAGAATGTGTAACCGGGTTTGGGGCCAATCCTTGAGTCGGCGACAAAATATCCAAAAGCTTTATTGAAGAGTTATCGCCAATTGTTCGGCTCAGGCCACAAACAGCAATACTTATCTCCGGATCGAGCTCACTTTGATCCAATAATATTATCGCATTCGAGAGGATCTGCTGTGTAGTTTCTTCTGGAGTTAAAAGTCTTCTCGAATGAATTGATGGGCTTACCTTTATGGTCACGTTTTCAAAGCCAAAGGACTCCTCGGTTATTGAGCTTATGAGCATCTCAACTGCATCATGAACAAATATTGCAGGTGTCTTTGAAGAAAGCAATGAATATATAATAAGTTCCTGGGGGGTAATCGACCAAAAAAGTGATAATGCCCCCTGCACTTGCGAAGAATCCCCTTCTATTATTGTGTCCTTTGGTCCTTCCATCCCGTCTGAAAATGCTGCCAGTTTGGAAAGTGACTCGAGAATGTCCATGGAAAATATAACGGTGAAAAGTTCAAGAATCTTGGCATGCATCGTTTTTCCACCAGAAAACTTCTCCTTTTCGTCTGGTAATAGGTAGAACGTCTCCTGCTTCAATATCTGGGGGTACATGTCAAGAATGCGACATATAGTTGTTGTTGCATCACCTATTAACTGACTACTGACCGCCCTTGGTCGATAGTTCAAAGAGAAGTAAACCAAGGCCAACAAATATGGAATAGGAAGCATTCTGTCATCCTGAGACCAAGGCATTGATTTCCCACCAGCAGTGTGGCTTTCTTTGCTGTTTCCGTTTTCTTTGTTTAAAGAGCACATGATGTAATCTAGTAGTATTTCCACAAATGACGAAATGAGTAGGTCGATTCTATTTCTGCTCTCAAAGGAAATCAAATAATTGATTATCGCAGTCTTTATGCTTTCCCCTGGTCTACCCACCTCGAATCCCTTATGGCAGTATCCAAAGCTAGATGAAATTTTTGAAAGGTAGTCAAGGATGGTTTTCTCCATTCCGGGAATTGTGTTTGTTACCATTGACTCGATAAAGAGCATCTTTTCATCTTGGAAAACAGTTGCCTGGTTTAAAATTGCCACTTTCTGCACATTCTGGCTTTCGCCAGCTGCTTTTTCGGACATTTCGTACCTATTCTGGGATGGAGTAGCCGTTTCAGACGAAGTATAGTTGGTCACACCTCTTTTATACTGTGATAAGCCTGCCTCTGATCCTGGATTGCCAAATTTTCGTCTTTTATTCTTCCCCATGATGTACTTCCCAGTAAGTGTTTTATTCTCAGACATGAGAAACTCATTTTCCTCTTTTATCTTCACGATATTATCATTAAGGGCTTCGATTTTGGACTCTTTCTCTTTCATTCTAGCTCTCAATCGATCTGTCAACTGTTTCTGCTCTTCTTCCTGTTTTTTAGTAATCTGCTCAAGTTTTGCCCGCAAAATCGAGTTCTCCCCCTTCAATGTCAGTATATCCTCGTTTCCGTCAGCAGAATTTTCATTTTCATCTGGTTTAGTGCCCTTGTTGATGTTATCATTGCTCCCTTCAAGTACTTTGCCGGCATTATCGATTTCTCTCCTAGAGACAGGAGACACAGTCGCATCTTCGATTATAGTTCGTCCCCCGTCTTCTTTATCTCCTTCACTATATTGCGATGTTGCCTTAGACTCTGTTTGCACCTTTTTGGCCTCAGCTGCTGTCGAAAAAACTTCGTCAAAGTCCACATCTGAGTCATCAAACCAATCATCCTCCATATCTTCACCTTCACTTGTATTTGTTCCCTCTGGTCGCGTCATCCTATTCGCCAGGGTACGTTTGTGATGCCAAAACCTGGTCTGACCAAAAAAATAAAACGTATGTCAAGAATAAACGCACTACTCCTAATATATGGTTCATCAACCATCTTGAGATATCAAACGACATATCTTCTCTGCAGAATGTATGCGTGATTAAATTGAGCGGTGTACGGATGCTAAACGATCTAATTTGTGATGAGACAAGTTTGAGTCATTATCATCAGGGCAAAATCCCAGAAATGTAACTTCCCATGAAATTGCCTGTGCTGTTTATCGCTAATCCTTAAAATATTCATTAATAAGTGCCAAAATATCTTGTTCCATTACCAAGAGCGGACCTATCGTCAAGTAAATCGTATAGCTATCGGTAAGGGCACGAATTTCCTGTTTTATTCTTATTGTTCAAGATGTCTCCAGATTAAAAAAAAATTCAGCGATACTCACATTAAATTTTTCACGCTGGACTTTCTCAGCATACAATTTCCACCTCTGATCGATCTCCAGTCATCCAGCATAGTCGAGTATTAATTTGCAGCCGAATCAAACTATTATTGGATAGCGTTCATAAATTTGCACTCTGGTTGTTTGTTTCTTTCCGGGGAGTCTTTTGGTCTATTTTCAAGCAGTGATAGCAGTACACTTTGTCTAATATTAAGCATGGTTCTCGATTCCAAGCAGAGAGATGCTATTAATGCTAAGCGGTTCAATGGCAAAAAACCAACCACATCAAAAATCAATAATAACAAGAATGGCAGAAACCATAATAAGGTTCCAGAAGCATCACTGGTGCCGGTGCAGCCAAAACCATTGACTTCTAAGGATAAAAATACGAAAAGACTCATAGTAGTTCTTTCACAAGCATCTTTGGAAACCCACAAGATCAGTACTGGAGGAGGTCCTGGATCGGAAAAGTACGCTCTTCTCAACTGCGATGATCACCAGGGGTTGCTTCGAAAAATGGGAAGAGATATCTCGGAAGCTCGACCTGATATCACCCATCAATGTCTCTTGACATTACTTGATTCTCCTGTCAACAAAGCTGGTAAGTTGCAGGTGTATATTCACACATCCAAAGGTGTTCTCATAGAGGTGAATCCATGTGTTCGTATTCCTAGAACATTCAAGCGGTTCTCTGGTTTAATGGTCCAACTTTTACACAGATTATCCATTAGATCTGTCAACTCCCAGGAGAAACTTTTAAGAGTTATCAAAAATCCAATAACAGACTACTTGCCTACAAAATGCCGCAAGGTTACCTTATCTTTCGATGCAAAGGTGCAGCCAGTGAAGGACTATGTTGATACTCTGGCTGATGATGAGAGTCTGTGTGTGTTTATTGGTGCTATGGCAAGAGGTAAGGATACTTTTGCCGACGAATTTGTTGATGAGAAAATTGCTGTTTCTGAATATCCACTTTCTGCTTCTGTGGCCTGCAGCCGTATTTGCCACGGTGCAGAGGACGCTTGGGGAATTTTATGAAAAGGTTTATATATGATATATATTGGCACTGGTTTACGTACAGGTAGTGTCACTTAATATTAGATTTGCTTATCGAAATACTTTCCGATTACCGCTGTGTTATGTCGTGTCGCGACGTATTTTTATGTTGTGCTCTTTGTACCATCATGTTTCTTGTTCGTTTGCATGAGAATTATGTTGGATAAAGCAACGGTCTGTTTAATGTGATGGCTGTCGGCTGATGCTGTTGAAAATATGTTACTCCGAAGTGAATTTACAAAAAATGGATGTTTGTCCGAGAACATTTTTGTCCGGGATACTTTTATACAGGGGGACCATAAAGCAATAAGAATTTTATTTGGTATTTTTACCCGGTAGTAAACAAGAGCTTTCTAATCTTTGTCAAGAGTAAAAATATATCACATTACCTAAATTTGCTGTGTTGTTGATGATTTGGCGCTTAGCCCAGTTCCCAATAATTATATAAAGCGAGAATCCCTAAATTTTTAAAAAATCTCAGCTGTTCAAACTTTTCTCTCTTTATTTTTTTCTTCAAACACAAACATATCTAACACCTACTTAATCAGTTTCTGAAACTCCATATAAGAATGCCAATCTTCGAAGCACCAGCAGTTCGTGTTCAGAGCTCTCTCATCACCCTTGCAACATATTTCATCCAGCATGCCTACCTTAAGCCAATTATTGACTTTCACACTTCTGAGGCCAGCTTTATCCCTCTTGACCATCCAACAACAGCACTTTACATCAGGAGAGACAACGGTAAAAAACAGACTTTGGTCAACGTCTTTGATCAGGATGGAAACAAAGCTTTTACCATCGAGCGTGAATCTTCCTTGAGCCCAGTTTGGAGCTTATTCCGGTATCCAAACAGACAAGAAGTTGCTACTATCAGAGCAGGATTTTTCTTAACAGCGGTTGATTTCCATGGTAGAGGTGTTGGAATGCAGCATCGTAAAATTAACTCAGAGTCGGGGCTCACTGTGGGAAGGCTGAGAACTTTCTACTTGGATGATGGTGTCAAATACGCTTGGACTAGAGGTACAAAATACTTGGAAAGATTCATTAATCCTGGAGGAGCAGATGAAGAAGTGAGAGAAAGAGTCGCCAAGGTTAGGTTGATGAGACAGTGGAAATTTGACTATGAGATGATTATTGATGAAAGTAAGACAGATGTTGTTCCGGCTCTTGCAACTGGTTTCGTTTGTATGATGACATTCTGGGGTGTTGGTGATATCACTGAAACGGTTGGTCCGACTAAGCTTGCACCTAAAGAGGAGGAAAATGTGGAAAACCAAGAAAAGGAAACTGCTGAAGAAACTACAGCTGAAAAGAATGAAAAATCTCAAATCCCAAATTTAACTTTGGTGGTGGATTCTAACAATGATGCCGATCTTATTGTTGAAAAGGTATAAATACAAAGAAATCGAGGTATTACCAAATTGGGAATCACGGCGCTTGGAAATGGAGCGAAATCCTCTATACACTGTCTGAAATTTTTTTATCCAACTCCTTTATATAATCTGGTCTAATTAAAACACGCATGCAAACACGCACGAAAACATGTTTTAAACTTAGTGGCGTATGTTGATAGATGGATATCTTTTGTTCGCAGATATGGGTGACAAACTCAATCTTTTATGTAATCACAGCAGCATTTATGTCTACAGGTCAGAATAGTAATCAATGAACTATGCACAAGTTCATCCTATTTTGCTCAATTAGGTTAAACTATGGTGTATAAAGCCTATATTTTCTAGCTATTTGAAATTTGCGATACAATATTTTCCTCTTTAAGCTCAAAAATGCTTCGTAAGATTACCATACTGTAAATATCTCTCCAGATAAAATGTATTCTTGGCAAATTTAAATCTATCAAGAGTACTACATATACATTAAAAGCACAAAATTATCACTTTATAAGCATTATGCTATGCAGTCCAATAAATAGGCAACTCATTACTGCCTTTTACAACAGGACTTGTCTAGTAATATTTCGTTAATTTCATTCAGAGGTTCTAGAGAAGCATAATTTTCAACTAAAATGTGGTCTGTACTATTACATTCTAAGAACACTCACATGAGATATTGATACTGTGCATATCTTGTAGATACGACTTCAAGAAGATTAAAGCAACATCTATAGCCTGTAACATTTTACAACATTTTATCAATCATCCAAAGATGACCTCGATCAAAAGTTTCATAATGCTTTCTGAGGTCATGAGACATGCGTACCTCTTATTGCAGATAATAGGGCTGTCCAACTTTAAAATTCTTTAAGGGATAAAGTTTCCCGTGGTTCTTTAGAGAGTTCACATGATCTCTGTCGTATGATAATAAATTTAAATGTATAATTTCTATTCCAATAACTTTTTACATGATAAGCATCAAATTGAAAATATTAAGCTCTCTTAATGTTCTCTGTTTTATAGTTTTATCCTTGCATATATCATACATAAAATGCTCACAAAACAAGTGCAAGGTAAAATATTTCTCAATCAATTTGTTTGTTGAATACTGTATATCTAATTAGAGAGTTTGGAAGTAAAGTAAAGTGCAAAAAGGAAAATGATACATTTAGAAGAAGTAGGCAAGTATGGCTAAGCAAGATGCTTGCAACAGCTTTCAGATTTTTAGTACGAGTAATGGCACCAATCGGTATGTGAAGAGACATGCGACGACATGAATTCATTAAAAATATTACTAAATGTAACAGGATCACACAGGTAAAAATGCATACATTGGTTTAACGAGATAAGATACATAAAATGTATTAATGGCATTTTAAGATTGAGATCATTCGATTTGTAAACTGGAGTAGATGAATTTAAATTTATTACAGTTTTATTAAATGGGGACCAGTCAATATCCAAATACATTTTTGCTATCTCCGAATGCCAATTAATCTGATTAATCAAACCCGGGATTTGTTTTGTTGCCTTCAAAAAGCATTTGAAAATCCTTCTTTTTTCAGTTAGAGTGATTTTTGGTTTTATTAAAGGACTTTCATTTAACTGGGATTCTCCGATATCAGCTTCCACACTTACATTTACATACATCAAAACTACATGGAGCATCGAAAATCTTTTAAATATATATGCACATCTAAATTTTCACACTGACCTTTTTGTTTGTGCCAGGAGGGAGAACTTTGAAAAAGAAAAAGGGAAATCAGTATTTTGGAACATCACTCGTTAACTTTAATTCTCAATTCGAATGACTTTTGTGAACTCTATGTGTTGTCAGTGATTTCTTGTTTATGGCGCTAAAATTGATAGGCAAGAGAAGAAAGCAAAGAAAAGCAAGTGAGAATTTGACAGAAAGCGCGAGATTCAAAAAAAATCGCCGGGGTAATATGCATAATAATGATCAAAAATGGGAAGTAATGCATATCTAAAATTTATCTATGGGGTAAATCGGGTTTGATTGGTTGAAAAATTGAATCAAAGTTGATTCCGCACCCCACAAAACAGTTGTCCGGCACAAATGGGCATTTACGTGACAAAACAAACAAATGAATTTGCGGGGAGAAACGGAGCCGCCCAGATTGACATATTAATTTTTCCTTTTCTAATTGAAAAAGTATAAATAGGACCTTAAAGCTGCAAACTCTGCCAAAATGATCATATGCTGGCGCTAACTTTTTCACTGATACCAACAACTTCAAGCAATTTGAATTAAGTACATATACAAATACTTTGAATTATAATACTATACTATGTGCCAAACTGCTATTTGCCCATTTTGTCAAAAGATCTCCTGGACTGGATGTGGAGAACATGTTGCCAAAGTGATGGAAACACACCAAAAATCTGACTGGTGCACATGTGAGCATGTCTTCGATGATGAAGATAAAAAGTATCCACCTAAAGCAGGCTTAGGCAAACCTACACCTAAAAAATGAATAGATTGCTGTTTTAGAAATTTAGTGAGTTGCGATTGTTTGATATATTCATCAGATTTAGAATATACGAATGCAACTATGAGTTACGAGTTATGTGTGATGAGAAATGTGATGATTGTTCTGGAGTGGGAGACGATATTTCATCATTTTAAACCTTTATTTTTAAGTGTTTTCTTACAAATTCCTTCCCTCTTGCAATCCAACTCTATTTATTTATTTTATAAACTTTGTCTCTTTGAAGGCATACAACAAATTCAATATACAAGCATTACATAAATATAATTACTCTGTGAGAAATCCTACCCGCTTCTTATCTCTAGTAAGCGTTCAAATCTCACTTAAATCATATCACGTGACAGATTACACACTTTTTTTTCTTCTTTCGATTGTTGCTGAGTAATATTTTTAATTTCTTACTCAGCACAACTGCGGCGGCATCGTCAAATCAAATCCGAGGATATACATTTGTCATATTTGACAGGCATAAATAGGACATGCTAGAAGCATCCCTGATGAAGTTTTACTTATTAATTATAAATCAGGGGGCATATAAAAGCCTCAAAGCTGCCCATTTTTTTTTCAGATATTCATGCGTTTCCTTAATAGGATAATCATACTAAGTATTAGCGTGTTGCTTATGTCATATATTTACAAGCTCACGTCGAAAGTTAAGCAAACAGCCAAATATTACAACCCAATGTCATACTCAATAGATAAATTCCAATTTCGGAAGTCTCCAAATGGACCTCTTCCAATGTTTTTTTTCTCGCATGGAGGTCCCACCTTTGCTGACAAAAACGACAAATATGGATCGAATTTAGGTGCATGGAATAAAACCAGAGAGGTTGGAAAGTACATCAAAAATACCTTAAAGCCAGATTTCATTATTTGCGTTTCGGCTCACTGGCAGTCGGACTTCCCAAATAAAGTGGAGATCGCCATCCCAGGACCAAAAGAAAACCGCTTTATGGAGAGTGGCACGACATCTCACCGAATTACCCCGGATGAGAATACTTTAATCTACGATTTTTACAATTTCCCAGCCGTGCATTACAGAAATCAGTTTCACACATTGGCAAACAGGGCAATTGCCAAGGACATTGCCAAGACTTTCTCTGAATCCAATTTCTTTGAGGCAGAAACTAGAGAAAGAGGCATTGATCATGGATGCTGGGTTCCGCTAAGAGTTGCATTTGGTAACACCCAGGTTGAGGATACGAAAGAGTTGGATGTCGAATGCCCAGTTATTCAAGTTTCATTGGCCGGAACCGATGACATCGAGATCCATTACAAGTTGGGCCAGGTTTTAAACAAATACCGTGATTTAAACGGCTGTATAATACTTTCTGGAATGTCCGTGCACAGCCTTCGGGATATAGGTAGGGCTATACAGAGTGGGAAGCCCGCTTTAGATTATGTCAGCCCTTTCAATTCGTTGATTACCAGAATTCTTACAGGTCCAAGTAGTGAGATTCTTTCTCAGTTGAAGCAGCTTCCAAATAAGGAAGGATGGAGAACTCTTTACAGATTAAGTCATCCTACAAATGAGCACTTTCTCCCAATGGTTGTTGGCGCTGGTGCTGCAAAGGGAGACGAATGTAAGGAATTATATAATGCGGCTGATCTTTCTCTTGGCTGGAATATTTATAGATGGGGAAAGACAGGCAAGAAGGGTCTGTAAATGGATGATGAAGCGGTCACTATGAGCTTGAAGCATGATTAGATTAAACTACACATTTCATTTTTTTCTACGACCTTTAAATAGAATTGACAGATAATTTATTGTGGTAGCTATCCTGAAACAAACTTCGTACAGTGTAAAATCCTTTTTTTTATTTTTTATTTTTTTCGCGCTTAATCGGTAAGCATGTACAGCTCAATGTCTTATCTTTTAAACTGCAGTGTTTCAGGCATGTAACAGTCCAGATATCTTTTTAATAACATGATATCCCTTAATTTTAGTACTTTCAGAATCCTATCCACAAAAGAATGATAGTATACTATGTAGAACATTCTTCTAAGATAATCTTGTCAACTCCTCATAGCTTTCTCATCACTACTTGCCCCGAATACTTGATCTGCAATGTTCAAGACTTGCAAAACATTAAACCGCTGCGGACGGCCTTACTTAAACTTAAAAGAGCGACTTTCACAAATATGGTTCAACTACTACACAATATTTTTACTATTACTTGTACTGAAGCTTCTTATTTTCAAAATATCATTGGATCATTCACTTTCTGAATCACGGGAGCAGACATACTCAGCATGTCAGGCAGCAGAAAAATACACTTCATATATTGCAAGTGTACCCCACTACATCTCAAAGTACACAAATGTACTAATTGCCAATTCAATGAAAGAGGCCCACAAGCAAATGATCAGTGCCTTGAATTTAGCTTTGACAGCATCTAAAAATATGATACTCTTTACGATCAATTTGAGCATAGGAACCTATTTATGCTTGCTAACAGCTGCTGTAGACACAACAGTTGATACAGCTTTAAATGCAACAGAAAGCATAATAGATGTTGCAAACGAGACGGTTATATCGTTTGCAAATGATCTAGATGATGGACTAGGTGATATTTCAACAATCGCTAACAAAATAATATCAACCATAGATGATGCAGTCGATGCAGTGAAAGATCTATTCGGTTCCGATGACTCAGGAGATGATTTGACTGATGAGATTGGACAGGTAAATTTGACGATATCATCGTTAAGAAGCTGGCATATATCTGGAAGTATTAATACGAAACTAGAGAGTTTAAAGAACAAAACACTTGACTTCGACGACGTCAAAAACAAAACAAATTCTCTCATTAGCACACCTTTTGAAATGATTCAAAAGCAGGTGAGCCAGAAAGCAAACAAAACATTCAGTGCAGACGAGCTTTATATTCCTCCCGTAAAAAATCTTACCTTTTGCAACAGTTCAAAAGAGATTGACGAGTTTTATGATCGAGCTGCTAAAGTTGTGTATAAGACATCGTTGATCTTGATGATTATACTAATAGTTACCATGCTGGTCTTTATGATATACCAAAGTTGGATTGAATACAGAGGATGGAAGCATATACTTGAAGCAGCTACAGAATTGCAGTATGATAACAAAGATGGAATTGAGAAGTTGAATCCTTTCTTTGAAAAAAGACACAATATAGCCATACTAGACGCTTTTCAGAACAGAAATGCAACCATAATATCAAATGGTTTAATATGGCTTTTCTTCAGGAAAAAAGATTTGCGAAGTTCAAAAACTGCTACAAAGATAGCACGATTGCGTTGGCTGATAAATTATTGCAGTTCTTCGTATTCACTTCCAATACTTTTGCTTGGGATATTGGGACTCCTTTCCTTTGGCTTTCAAAGCATAATATTGGACTTCTTAGCACACATTAAGACAAATGACGTAAAGCCTTTAGTGAAGAAGGTGAGCAAAAGTGTCTCCGCTTCCATCAATGACTCCGTGTCTGATTGGTGCAACCATACAAACAGTTATATTTTGGATTATCAGAATGAAATCAACAATAGCACCCTTGGTTGGGTGTACAATGTAACCTCGAGCGTGAATAACACAGTAACAACTTTTATAAGTGAAATGAACACCAAGCTTGATGACATATTTGGGGGAACAATCATGTACGAACCAATTCAAGGTGTTGTCGGTTGCATACTAACTAGGAAACTTCAACAGATAACAAAGGCAATGACTTGGGTGAATAAGAATTCTCAGGTCAGCTTTGAGACTATTGATCCAGACAAATATATAGAGCAGGTATGGAACAATGACGGAAATCAAACAAACCAAAACGGTATAAAGGAGGAATTGTCATCGGTCGAGAATAAGGTGGCCAAGGCAATAAAAACAATTTTACAGGATTACCGGAAAAGCTTAAGGATAGAGCTATACATATCTTTGGGGCTTATAGGTCTATGGCTGGTAATAATCTTTTTTGGTGTGGTAATTCTTAGTGTGACAGAATACCGGAGATCAAAATCAGACGAGGGGAATGAAATGCATGAGAATGAATACCAAATGAAGGAAAATTCGACATTCGGACAAGTGGCTTCAAAATCTGCTGATATGAACAGTGTTTCCAGTTCGGCAACTTTGAGTCCATCGAAAGATAAAGCTGAAATAGACAATTCAAACTCTGAAGGAAAGCTTGTGAGAAAGAAGAGCTTTAACTACAATGAAAATGCATACTGGGAGAATCCATTTGAATGCGACCTGAGTGAACAAAAGAAGCAATACCAAAGTAAACCATACATTATCAAGCAGAAACTCGGCCGGAGAAGCAACTCATCAAGAAGAGTGTTCTTCCAAGGTGGTGGTGTCATCAATAAGGCGCTAGCAAATATACTCTATGGAAATAAGGAAAAGAAGGAAAACCAGCAAAGATCTGTTGGTAAAAGTGAAAGAACTGAATACGAGCCTGAGTTTCAGGAAACATTAGGAAGAGACAACACTGATTGGACAGATATCGATCCGTCAAGTGTGTACACGGACTCATTTTCAGATCCCGGCACTCCAAGTGCTCGGAGGTGGGATCCATGATGTATATAATCGCAATATACACATCTTTATATAATTATCACACAAAGAACGGCATTATTACACAGAAACACCGAAGCCAACATCACTACATGCATACTCAAAACAGACACCACCAAAGATGATAGTAATCTGGATCTAGAAGTGCCAAGTAATTGTACAATATACCTTTATTAATATTCTGAACTTGAACAATATGTAATTACAGCAAATTCACTCGGATTGAACGCATGCCTAATTTAATCGGCATTCTCGCTTTCACCATCCTTCTTATCATGGTGATGATGATGGTGATGATGATGGTGATGATGCTTCTTCTTCTTTTTATCGCTCTCACCATCTTCATCCACCTCATGATCTCTCTTCTTAGATTTTTTCTGCGTATGTTGCTTAAGCAATGGATTCTCCCTGGATTCCTCTTCAGGAGCAACATAATCCTTCTCTTTCTCCTTCTGCTTGATTTCTTTCATCTCACTCTGCTTCTCCTTTGCCTCCTGAAGCTTTTTGAGCTTCTTCTGGTTGTTGTTCAAGAAATACTCACCAGATTCAATCTCAAGATCAATCTTACGAGGTGTTTGAGCAGGTGGAAATGGTGTGTACACTTTCTTCTCCGTGCTCTTACCATTCTTCTTAGCATCTTTAACCTGCTTCGGTATACGACGGGCAACTGCTCTCTTTTTGAACTGGGGAAGGAAACGCGACCAGTCCTCATTTGCAAGGTCTGGTCTTTTAGCTAGTTCTCGTTTAATCATGAGCTCTTTGATGTGATATATAGGGTGAACATTCTTCATGCAGTCGATAATAACTCTTCGCAACACTTTCAAGCCCTGATGAGGACCCATGATAGAAACAGTGCTTCCTTGAACCAACATATAGCAATCAGTAAGCAGCTCCAATGCCTTCAAAGTATTACCACTAGGTCCAATAAGACGCTGACGCCGTTTTATAAACCTCTCCTTATTTGAAACCAAACCGTCTATTTTCACCACCTCACAGGCCACATCATCTTGCATTATCTTCACTGCCTGAGGGAAAGGAACCGATCTGGCAAGTAGTTTGATGAGATCTCGAGCATTAAGAATCTGAACGGGGTCGTATGTCTTTCTTGTAGTTTTAACTGTCATTGAACCTTCAACAAGATCCAAAGTACATCCAATTTGGTGATTGGTCAACGCTTTTGTCACGTCACCCCAGATCTGCTTTAAATACTCTTCCCTATATTTAGGGAAAAGCGTCTTGAATGATGATTCTTCAAGAAATGGTGATCCTGAAGCGTTATCTTCAGGTTTGAATGGTTCGATCTTCCACTTGTCTATATCGGGAGTATCCCATGGTTTGTCACGGTTATGCGTTGATGGCATGACTATATGTTTGTAGTATACACTTTATAAAGCCTTTCTTTTCCACCTAAAACAATAGAATGTGCTCTCAAGAACATACTCCAGGTGTACACCAAAGAGTTGCTGTCTTGCCAGATAGTGCGAAAATATATTTCAAAAGAATATTTTTCACGCCAAAGAAAATTTTCAAAAAAAAAAAGGCTCTTAAAAAGTCTTATCATGAAAAGGTGAATGAATGTAGCTAATGAGGAAGTAATAGAATACATAATTGCTTATAATTTCGTACTATCCGATTACTCTACAATATAAAGACAAAAATATCATTGCAGAATCTTTGGAAATTTATTCATTTACCCCAATCATTCATTCATTCATAAACTATAAAAATATGCCAAGGGGAAAATATAGCACTACTAGCCGAGCACATTCTAAAGGTATAAAGAAAGTGAAAAGAAAGGGGAAGAAGGGGGCAAATTCGAAGAAGGCAAAAATCCAGATCGAGAAGTTGAACAGGCTGACAACAGACTCGGATATTCTTGAAATGCAAAATATGATTCGGAAAGAAACCATTAAAAAATCCGAATCCCAAAAGGGACTGAAGGAAACATTAAAGCAGATTAAAGAGGATGAGAAGGAGGATCAAGTGAAGAGAGTGGAGGTTGGAAAACAAAATGCGGCTGTGAAAAAGCAGCTAGCCAAGGAGATGGACTTGATAAATTCGATGTGTCTTTGAAAGATATATTGAAGGAGATAGAGATTAAGATACTTTTACTAATAGCATATACAATAACGACAGCTTTTACCAAAGGGAATGAGGATCTATATGCTAAAACAAAATAGGATCATTGCATAAAGCATGTTTAAAACTACACAGTTCACGCATTAAGAGGACCATTCCAACCGGATTTCATTTAATAATAGATTGGGAAACAACGAATAAAGATATATATATATAATAATTGCCCTGCACTAACCCGTATGTAATACATATTCTTGGTATTTTTTTCCACAGCCTTAAGCTCGGGGAAAGCACGGTCATCTAGACTAGTGCACCGCCATTATTTTGGGATGCCTTATGCTGCAATTTGTAAATAAGAAAAATTTCACTGCTACTTTTTTTCTTCTCTCAAAATCCTTATTTTTTTATTGTCCAGCGCTGCCTCAGGAGTTGATCTCATTATTATTGTTGATACTTCAGTTTACTGCTTAAAAGCATGAAAGGCAGATGTTGACTTCGATCTTTCAATATTACTCAAATACACATACACGTAGGGATACCCAAAGAAGGAAAAGCACTGGCTGCTTTTACTCTTTAGTCTTAAAAGCTTCACTCATTTAAGCACGTTCTTTTCCTTGATAGGCTTTTATTTCATTCTTTCACATTGACAACATAAAGGCATATCTCGAACATAAAACAACAGTGCAAACTTAGTCCAAAAATACAGATAGCACTTATCTGGTATCTCAAACACTCTTTTTTGCTTCATTTCTGCTTCAGATGGAAAGCACACAAGCACATACTGGAAAGTAAACATACGGCCAGCACAGTTTGACGGATCTACTTCAGGAGTTATTTACACATGGATTCCACAACTGTTGACAGGCTCATAAGCCACACAAGAAGCATGACAAAGCGGTCAAGACTCGTGCAATCGATAAACGAGGATCTCTGCTTGCAAATGGACCAGCTACAGCTTCATGTTATACAGAAAGAAGACACAATAGAGGAACTTCACACCAGGTTGGAGAACACAAACATATTTCTGAGGCATCTTACGTCACTCGAGCTTCGTTGTGACTTCTTGGAGAAGCAGATAGCCCATTTAGAAGGTGAAGATGCCTCAGCAAAGGATTCGGAAATCCTGGCAACGAGAAATTTGGGGTTGCACGAGTTCAGAATGTGGAAAGAAAACAACATTAACAGGAAAACAGTCGAGACAACATTGGAGAATCTTGCGAGGGAGTACGACTACCTTGCAGAGCAGCTTCAGCAGGCAAATCAGGCCTGTGCTACCAAGGAAGATGAAGATGAAGGAAGGACAAATGTGTCGTCTGTGGACGATACGTATACTGAAACGTCGAACGACGCGTCAATATTTTCAACGCTCAACGACTCGAACGCCTCTTCTTCGTCCATTGAGATCACAAATGCTGGTTGCAACAACTATAACGAGCAGGGCTCGGTTGGAAGGTGGAAGAAGTGCCAAAAGCCGCAGAAGAACGAGAAGAAGAGACATTTACTCAAGATGGAGAGCTTTCTCACGATTCCGTACGAGCAGAAAATTGTCCAGAACAAGCCGAGAGATGTTGAGAAGCCATATCTCAAGCATTTTAAGATATCATCTCTGCAATCTGGAGGAAGTAGCAGGACTAAAAGTGGTCCTAGAATTGTTTCAACGTCGACAACAGTCTCAGAAGCCTCATTTCCACCTCGAAGCAGCGGAAAATGGCATTTGCCAATACTAAACGTGGCAGCTGAAGATTCAGAAACGGAGGAAAATGACAAAACACTGACCGAAGACTACCAATCCACAGTGGCAGAAGACACATCAAGCTTTATTGGCTCACTATGCTCTTGCACTCCGCACTATACGCATAGGAGACATCTCTCCATGCCTGGGACGAACGAGATGCCGGAGTTGATATTTGGTGATGCTGAGGGGAATTCTAAGAATGCATTCACAGAGGTGTCGACTGGAAATATACAAGGCTACATTCACCAGCCTAACGGAGAGGAAAAAGCCGATAGTCAGCGGCTGGACTTCAAGTGGCTTCTTCGGAAGAAAAGAGACCAAGATAATGAGTTTCTTGGCACCTCACAAGGGGTATTAAGGCACTTTGTTTCGCAGGATACGGGGTTGAATTTGATACACAGGGGTGGAAAAATTGGCAGGTCCAATATTGGGGATTTCATGAGACCAAAAATTTCGTGCGACGAGGATTCGTACGAGCAGGGATATGCATCTGATGATTCGTATGGGGAGGAAGTTGCGAGACCGCTGGTTTTGGAGAGTGTAGAGGAGGAGAGTGATCCATATTATGCGGAGGGTAATTCACATTATGTGGAGGGAAATTCACTTTATTTGGAAGGAGACTCAGAGGAAGACCCTCATCATTTGAAGAAAGATACTAATCACGTGAATAAGAAGAATCCACAATACTCGGATGATCAACACAATTCTGCAGAGACTCCACCTATAAGGTTTAAGGACGATACAGGGATCATCATTCCATGTAAAGCAGCTGCTACAATCAGGAAATCACACTCACACGAGAGCATATTCGACGATTATCAAATGGAGCAGGAAAAGCACAGACTAGAGATGCAGAGTATGGACCTCAAGTCGCAGACTCTAAAATGGCTTAAACCATGCACACCGGTTGTTTCATCAACTCGGGAAACTGTGCGTGGCAGGGGTGAAATCATGCCGAAGTCAAGAAGTGCATTTTGCCGCTCGAACGAGGAAACATCAGCAAATATGGATTGCCAAAAACAAGCGGAAACTTCTGGAGATACCAAAAAATGCCATATGGAGGCAGATACAAGAAATATTCCACAAGCAACGAAACAAATTGCACCGATAGCAATAAGCCTTCCGAATAGAGGGCTGGGAAGAAAGACTGGCTCCACATTGACTGCGGAATGTTTAACATCTGCGTCAACAAAAAGGAGCCGTTGGTGGCAGAGTATGATTCCAAACTCTGCTATTGTGGTTGCAGAAACAGGCACGCTAATAAATAGACGAGCTTCACGTTCTCTTGCAACGAATTGCAGCTCGAGTTACAAATCCAACCGGTTCGCTTCTTCATTTTTGAGACCCCAGGCTGCAAATATGAATGGATCTTTCTCGACGATGGTTATTGGCCATAATGGCAGTCGGATGATCAGCCATGGGTTTGGTTCTGAATTCAACTCGAGTGTTGTTAGTTCAGAGGTGAATCAGGATGATCTTCAAGATGCTTTGGAGGGTGATATAGGGAAGAATTGTTTTGGGTAATGGGGGAGTACCCGGGAGAGAGTAAGAGAGAAAGAAAGAGAAAGACAGAGAAGTAATGGGGAAAGAACTAATGAACTACATGGAGCCATTCCAAATTCAACAACTCACGAAACATTCATTACACGGGTGCGACGAGAGCACCGTAATACACAAGAATGTAATTCCACTAGAAGTTACTAGATTGTATTCAATGAGACATGAAAATCAATTAATTAAAGTTAGAAAAGGTGTAGTAGCCAGTAATGGCAAAGCAACAATTGGAGTAAATGCAAGCTCATATTTCAGCGATGAAACAACTCTACTGCCAGCCGTCATCAAAGCTGCTCATGGACTTGTAAATCTTCATCATGGTTTCCGTATGCCTCACAGACTTTAAGGATTTGGCGATTTTTGCGGCCTTACCGTTCTTAAGCTGTATCTTCTCCATTGCAAACGATCTGCGAGCAGTAAGCGAGGAGACAGACCCAGTGGAGTGTGCAACAGGCTTCGAACCAATGATAACGTGAACCTCATGAACCTCGTGACCAGTTGTTGTGGAATAACGAGCTTTCTTCTTCTTTCCTTTTCTGAAAGACGATGCCAATGAATGCGTTCTTGCCGCCAACAGGCCGACTCCGGCATCTTCAAGCTCATCATCGCTAATTGGCTGTGTAGACTCGCCTCTATCCTCTAGAGAGATCACATTGGACTTGGAAGACTCTCCCATGGCAGCATTCTGGTTCTTCTCAGTACGCCCAACAAGCTTTCTTGGAATCTTCACCCTCATGTGCTTCTTGATATACTTAATTTCGGCCGCACCGTCATCATCAAGCATGCCATTCTCATCCCCACTCAAGCCGTCAAGCATACCCTCACCTTGATCCTCATCTTCGTCAAGGAAGCTGATCATCGACCTCACCTGATTCACCGTGAGCTTTCTTCTTTTCTTTGGCCTGATCAAAACGTCATCGTCATCATCTTCACCATGATCACCACTACTATCTTCTCTGCTATTGCCACCCTCTTTCGTAAATAGGCCGTCCTTCTTCCCATTCCCATCCTTTTCTCCACCACTCACACTTTCATTCTTGTCCTTTCCATTATCCTCAAATGGATTGTCGACTGGCGACTCAACCTCATCCACACTGTCCTCAAACTTGATAGACGCACTTCGAATCGAATCAGATGCAATGGTGTCATAAAATGCCCTGGAACTCTGACTCTTAGCCAATTTCCGAAGATTGGCATCTTTCATGTATTGCTTCTCCAAGTACTCCTGCCGTCTATGCTCATAAAACTGCCTCATGTACTCATCTTCATCATCACTGAGCTCGAGCTCATATGCACCATCGCGTGCTCTTCTCTTTCTGAATGCTCCTGTTTTCAAGTCTGTGTAGATCTTTTTCACCATCTCATCATCAGCCTTTATATCATGCTTTGCGAGGTCGGCCCTGATTTTATCCTTATCAACAACAATTTTCGATGCATCATCCAAGATCTTCTCATCCTCACTATTTTCCACCTCTGGATCTTCTCCATCCGCACCTCCTATTCCCTGCCACTCATCATCCGACTCTACAGCTTCATTTTCCATCATTTCACCCATTCCGGCCTCTTTGAAAGCTCTTCTTTGCTTATTTTCACGCTCAATGGCTTTTCTACGGGCTGCCTTTATTAATTCAACCCGCTTCTTTCTTGTTTCATCATCTTCATAAACAATTTCATCGTCATCGTCATCGTCATTCTCATTCTCATCCACATCTTTATCTTCACCCCCTTTAATGTCCTGCTGGGCAGCTTTAAGAACCCTCTTTCTGCCCGAAACATGAACTTTCTCATCATCATCATCATCATCATCTACCGCAACAGGCTGTGTTGCCATATCTGCTTCATCAACTTGGGTTTCCGGCAAAAAGTTCTGCGAATCAAGAATCTTCTTCTTTTCCTGCACGACCTGTGATTCCAGCCCAGTGTCAATCTTGCTAATGTCTTGCTTGGAGTCCCTGATATCGGCAAATGAGACATTGTTCACAACACTGTTATCCATCCACTCAGAGGTTGTACTATCATCCTTAAACTGCTCACTATCCTTTGACATTAATGTCGAATTGTGCGCAGAAACGTTTGAGTCAACATCCTGAAGCTTTCGCAAAACATCCACACCTTGCACCCCTTCAAACGACTTGTTCGATGTAGTGCTCTGGTCGAAAAGATCTGCCAACATTGAGCTGGCTTTATTCGCCTTGATTGCCGATGCATCAGGTATCTGGAAGCTGATTTCTGATGCCGCATGGTTCGAATTGCTCTCATCATCAGATTCGGTATTTTTCTGATTCTCTGCACCATCTTCTGACTCCTCTTGCTTCTCCTTGTTTTCATCTTCATCTTCATCCTCCTCCTCATCCTCAATCTCACTCTCATCCAACTCTTCTTCAACCGGTAGTTTTCCTTGCAAAATCATCTTGTTCCGACGCTCTTTTTCTTGCTCAACCTTGGCCAGGCGCTTATTTCTCTCTAATTCTTGCTGCATCATCTCCATAATTTCCTTTTGGTTTGCTGCATCCTCTTTTTGACCCGAAGTTGTCCGCTTTTGCCTTTCCTTATTCAGTTTAATCATTTGCTTGAGTGTTTCTTGGCGAAGAAGATCCTTAATCGTCTTCTTACGCTCTCTTTTCCGCGTCAACTTCTGTGACAGCATACGTTTCACATCAAAGAGTCTTTTCTTGTCTGTCGCAGACGGCTCTTGATCGATATCGTCGTCATTATCATCATCTGAATCTAGATCCACCATCTTCTCCTGCCCAGACTCCTCTAATATATGCTCTCTGTAGCTACCAAGTGGAATACGAATATCTGACTTCTTACCCCCTGCTTTACCAACAAAATACACCTTGTCCGTATTTTCAGGTCTAACGGTAACATTTTGGTCAACCAGCTTTGGTGATGATTCAGGTGTCTCCTTATTTGCTTCCGAAAACACCTTTTCATCCTTCTCTTCCTCATCAGATGAGGATTCAAAAGCTGCCAAAAGCTTGCCGGGAGTGAATTTGGTTTTATCCGACTTCCGTATAATTAATCCAGAGCTCCGGATGAGTGCATTCTGCTTAACAGCGTTTGCAAGCTTCTTCATTTCCGGATTTGTCTTTCTCCGGCTCTTTTTAGACGTCAGTTCAACACTTTTAATATCTATAGCTTTAGCATGCTTGTTGTCCTTCTTAGTTTCTGAAACTTCTTGGCTCATTTTGTGCTTCTTCTTCTCCTTTGCCTCCCTGTCCTTTTTCTTTTCAGCTAGTCGAAGATTTATCTTCTCCTCACGAGTCATGCGTTTGTATTTTTCCAGGGGAACACCAAGTGCCTCAAAAGTTTTGTCTTTAACATTTGCGCTTTTCGAATCATCTCCCAGTTGAGCCAATGCTCCTTTTCTTCTATGTGTGGTGACAATCTCTTCATCCTCATCCACATCTTCATCCTGAACTCCATTTCCATCCTCATTCTCAACTTCTTCCCCAATTGTCTCATTGCTTTCAATTGGAACTGTCGCTTTGACGCTTTGGCTTAAAAACTGCGTTTTCGGAATAACCTGTGCAGTTAATTGATTCTTCAGGCTGAGACCAGAAGCAATCTTTTGAGTCGTGGCCTGAGTTTTCGGTATCACTTGTGTAGTCGAACTTGAAGACGCTTCTTGATTAGAATCTAACCTTAACGTAGAATGCATACTAATATTAGTCTGAGTCGCTTTTTGCGTGCTTCCTGGTTCAGTCTCCAAGGCCAATGTCTGTGTAATGGTTTCATCTATTTGTGGAATAGTAGCTGTCTGCGGAATAGTGACAGTCTCTTCAATTGGCTCTGTTTCCAAACCTCTTGAACTTTCTTCTATTCTCTCAGTGGAACCCAAAGACAATGTCGGTTTCAATTGAGTGGCACCTGGCTTTGCACTTTCATTTATTCTCTGTGTGTACAAAGGTTGATCATCATCATCATTCTTTTCCAATTTGTCACTAGCCTTCTCTTTCTTTTCACCTACTTGCTGAGTGCTTTCATGGCTTCCTTTCATTCTCTTCATTATGTTGGTGATAAGACTGGAGTCTAGCCCCAATACACTCAAGTTTGGTTTTTGGGTAAGCTTCAAGCTGTCCTCATTAGTTTTTTGGGTGTCGCTTAGAAGTTCATCCTTGCTGTTGTTATTTTTAAAGATGGTGAAACTGGCAAAATCCACTTGGGATTCAGAATCCGGATCGTCGTCCTCATGGACACTAATTTCGGACATCTGCTTTCAAATAGGGGAAAGTGGCTATAATTTGCGAATAATTCTGCCAAAATACCTGGGATATGATGATTTTAGATTGTGATCTGGGAAGTTAATGCAATTTATAAAGTGCTTTTGCTATGTTATGAGCAGAAGAAACATTGAGGAAAGGAGGTAACGCGTACGCGTAGGGTATGCGGTATTAGGCAATATGAAAAAAAAAAAAAAAAAAAAAAACTCGAGCGCGCATCAGGCTTGGATTTCGGTAATGTTCATAAAATTGAGGATCGAAAAACTGGAAATACCTGGTTTCAGTAAGAGTTGAAATCTGAGCAGCAAGGACTAGGGTATTCATGTTATATCACACATTGAGCTGATTGAAAAACAAGGAAAACTATTTAAGAGGCTATATGGGGCTCTTTTGCGTATACTCATCTGGAAAGTTAATTAACTTTGGTGCCAAGTTTTCGGAAAATACGAAGAACTGAACTTTCCAAAATGGAATTCACTATCTTCAAATAAATTTGGGTGCAGGGTGAAATCAAAAATGAAAAGGAGGCATTCTAGAAACGGAATTGCTTGAACTGACATAAAAAGGCTGCAAAGTTAAGAAAGGGGAATTTTGGGAAAAGTTGTAAAGCAGGTAGTAAGTAACTTCCACTTATCAAACCCGCTTTTCTAATCTAATAATAGATATGCATCTTCATCGGTAGAGTGATTTATACACCAATCTGACACAATGGCCTCTATACACATGAAAATTCAAGTTGTTGTCAAAGTCATCATTTTAAATAATACTGTGAACATTAAATGCAATTTACTTAACGTATCCCATCCTGTTAACCTGCCCAACAAACGATGTTCTGGTCTGGCTGTGAACTCGAATAGACGCCAGTACCTAAAAAATACCGGCTTCAAACCGGGTGAGATCTGAGCCTGGATTTTTTATTTTTTTTATTTTTTTATTTTTTTTTTGGATCTCATCACATCTTGACAGCTGGAATATACAGGTGGGCTCGTTTCAAGTTACCCAATTACAGCAAGACAGCATTAAATACGTCGAACAATCAAGAACGAGGAAGTACCAATTGGGCACACTGCAGCATTTACACAATTACTGTGTGCTTTGTGATTTGATCGATTTTCCATTTCACCAGCAAAACTTATAATTAGATAGCCGACTTTTGTACACAATCTGCAGCAGCATCCACAATTATGGCCGAGAGCACGAATATAAACACAGATGCAGACTCTGGCCGATCTGTGCATCACGCCGCGTCGATTGGCTCGATTATTACGGGATCCTCGGGGTCATCGAGGTCAAGAAATACAGATGGCAACTCAAATCACATTCGAGAGACTGGAAGTCAGAATGTGAGCATACCTTCAAAAGTTGAGGCCGTCCAGTTCTCTGGAAGCCCGAGTGGTGGAGAGGGATCACTGGGGAAGGCGCCTGTGTCCGATCAGCGGGCAAATGGGGTCGCCGGGACTGCTAATGGGGCGGATTACCACCAGGAAAGGCAATATGTGCATCCGCCGCAGAACGGCCAGTATATGCAGCCCGGAAAGCCCGGAAAGCAGCACAAGCCGGTGCCTGCAGCACAGCAGGGGCACCCAGTGCTGTACCAGGGGATGCAGACATACTCCGGGTCGCAGATGGGCCAGACAGTACCAAATCAGATGCTGTTTAACCGAAATTTTGCACAGGGAGTCCACTCGGCACACCAGCTGCAGGGAATGAACTTTCAGCGGCAAGGAAACAGCCAGTATGTGCCGCGGCTCGAGAAGCTGGTCCCTGGGACGGTTTTGGGTGTCGGAAGCCACCATGCTACAATTATTGGCTTTATTGGCCAAGGAGGTTTCTCTCACATTTATTCTGTACGGATGGACCCTCCAGAGGACAATTCGAGCATTGCATGTCTTAAGAGGGTGATTGTGCCCAACAAGCGGGGATTGAACCGCCTAAGGGCAGAAGTTGATGTCATGCGAAGACTCTCAAAGTGCGAAACTGCTGTTAAATACTACGATTCGAACGCTGCACACATTCCAGGTTCCCCGGGTATGTACGAGGTTCTTCTGCTCATGGAGCTTTGTGAGAACAACTCGCTTCTTGACTACATGAATCAACATCTCAGCACGCGGCTCACAGAGACGGAAATATCGTCCATCATGCTTGATGTGTGCAAAGCGGTTTACGAAATGCATCGGGTCAAGATCATCCACCGGGACATCAAGATCGAGAATGTGTTGATTGACAAAGAGTACCGGTTCAAGCTCTGTGATTTTGGAAGTGCCTGTCCAGTTCTTCCTCCTCCAAAGGACGTTTCTGGCTTTAAAGCACTGCAAAATGACATTATTCACCAAACTACGCCGCAGTACAGGTCTCCGGAGATGATAGATCTTTACAGGGGATACCCAATTGACGAGAAATCCGACATCTGGGCTTTGGGCGTGTTTCTGTACAAGTTATGCTACTACACAACACCTTTTGAAGTTGTGGGAGAGCTGGGAATATTACACTCTGCCTATGAGATGCCGGCCAAACCTGTCTACTCTGGGCAGATCAGACACCTAATTGGCCTAATGTTGCAGGAGGATCCCAAATTTAGACCTAATATCTACCAGGTGCTTCTTCAGGTGGCGGATATCGCCCATATAAATCCGTCGAAAATAGAAGTTGAAGATATTTACGGACAGGGGGAGTATTTAGAGCCCCAAGGCGGTGCAGGTGCAACCGTTGTTGATCATATAATGCCTTTTATGGCCAGCAGGCGCCCGATCAGGTCGTATTTCCAGCGGGATTTTGATGATTCGCTGATTGGCCAATCCACGAACCCTTTCATAACGGGTGGAAATCAAAGAGGAGTGGGGGAAGGCACAATTGGAAGTGGAAAGAGTGGAAAGAGTTTGAGTGAGAGCTTAGGTGAAAATAACAATTTAACTGAAAATGAAAAGAATTCAATCCAAAGGAACGAAACTAATAAATCCTCAATTGCAAATGCAACCGCCAAAACTTCTCTTCATAGAACAGCATCACAAGAAAAAGTGGCTGTACTACAAACCTTGCCGACCACCTCATCAACAAAGTTAGAACCTCTTCCATTGAATAATTCATCACTCAGTATTTCCTCAGCGAGATCCAGCGTCTCCTCCCAGGCTTCAAGTACAAAACTGAGTGTTGAGGCTCAGAAAGCAACATCAAACCCGTTTAGGAAACCACAGACGCAACAAAGTACAAATCAGAATGTAGGAAACCTGAATATAGACCAGATAGCAGACCAGATATCAGATGAGACAATGAACAAAACAGCAGAACAGAAAGCAGAATGGAAACCAAACAAGAGCGTGGATCCGGTTCCGTCCGTTAAAATTACCGGCGCTAAATCTGAAGTTCAGACAAGTACTGATCTGTCGGCTGGCGAACAAACAGACCAGTCGCTGTTGAACGTCGCGCCGATCGACGCACAAAGTACGTCGGCGTCCACGTCGACCGACTCGTTGGTGGACAATGTTGAGGAGCGGTTTCCGGATATATTAAGAGGACCGAAAGATACCAAAGCTGAGGAAAAAAGATGGTCAACACACAATCCGTTTCCAAACATCAGCAATGAGTATTTGAGAGGCGGGGCTGTGCTAGAAACGGATGGAAGCAACATTAAAATACCAGAAAGAGAGGAAGAGTTGGCGAATGGAATTGATTTAATCGATTTGACAAATCGAAGCGGGAGGTCCGAGGAGGGGAGCAAGCAGGATAATGCACCGATTCCGAAGAAAGTGGGATCAATGAATCCGTTCGACTTGTAGGAAGGAGAAAGGGAAAAAGAAAGAATGAAAGAAGAGAAAGCAAGTAAAGCATTTTGGATTAAGATACTACACAGCATGTATTAATGGCAATAAGAATATATTGAAATGTATTTAAGTTAATATTGGGTAATCCCAGCCGAGCCACACTCAAGCCTTGTCCTCCTCGAAAACAAACCAGTCGTCTGGGTTGTAATTCTCCTGAGTTCCCTCGGGAGTGCCCTTGGCCTTAGGAGTGGAAACTTCAACATTTGAAGATTCATATTCGGCCAAAGCATCGGCACCCTCAGCCTCTAAAGCTGGTGCCTTTGCAGCCTGGGGCAACTTCCATGGCATTGTGGCTTCCTGAGCATCTGCTTCAGTAAGAGGCTTTGGCTTAAATGCCTTGAGCTCTTTTATATATAAGTCTTGAACCAAGTTTGGTCTGAAAGATGACACATGGAAGCATCTAACACTTCTCAATGGAGCAGTCTGAATACAATGTTATGTTAGTAACTGAGAGGCCATGTACAAACAAGAATCTTGAAGATTCGTTTCAGATTTGGAGTTGTAGAGCATAAAATGTCATGAGAAAACATTATGAGAAATACCATTTCAAACAGGCACAAAGAGGTATTATGATAAGGAGCCCTTGATGGGTAACGAACTATGGCATAACAGTGAAAAACCAACTATCATACTGACCCAACAGTGATACCCATCTTATAATTCAAATAGTTCTTGGTGTTATTGTTACTTGTCCCAATTCTTACCCAAACCAAATTAAACAAATATTATTCCACTTACGGCTGTCTTAGTGATGAATGAAAACATTCTGTGGTTTTGTATCCGTGCCTCGAGAATATGATGTGACGGAAAACAATGCGATGCTTTGCTCTTGTATGAACAGTTAAAACTATGCTTTACACTCAATTGTACGCAACTAAGTATAGTTAATTTAGTTGATCAATCCATCCCTCATTATTCTCAGTTTTTTACTTCTTATTTTTTTTGGTTTCGCTTCTCCGTATATTTCGCGCCCCATCCAGTCTTGCCGAATATAGCTGCTATGGAGAAATAATAGGGGAAACGAGCATGGAAAAAACGAGAAAATGCTCAAAAAAGCTCGACTCTCGTTGGCCCAGAGGTAGTGAAAAGAGAGGCGGGGAAAAATATCCAGCACATCCGTGCACCAGTTAAGCGGAAGAGCTGCTGACCGATCAGGTGTAAGCAAAGAGAGAAGTTACAACAATAGTGACAAAGATAGTCCAAAATACAGCAATGAACAGGCATGGGCGGTACTACACACAAACAAATCATTCAACATACAGAGAAACTAAACTTAGACGATAAAATAAAAAAAGATGGATACATAGATACATACTACATAGGAAATATGAAAAAAGCGACGAGTAGGATTGAAGAGGTAGATATGGCTAAGGCAAAGAAAGAATCCGCACAGCAGCAGTAGCACGGAAAAATAAAGATGAAGGATAAGAAGAAATTAAAAAGAGACAGAGCAAAAAAAAAAGCATCAAGCATATCTACAACACTCAAAAGTACCATCTTTATTAGTGTATGTGAAATCACAAGTCAGCGTCATCCTCATCAGGCAATGGCATAGCTGCAGCCTGGTCCATCTCAGCCTGGTACTTGTTCATCAAGCTCTTGTCAACCTGGACTTCAGGAGGTGCCAAAGCTGGAGATTCAACAAACTCCAACTGGTTGTTTCCAACCAACTTTCTGGCCAACCATAGGAAAGGCTTCTCAAAGTTGTAGTTGGACTTTGCGGAAATATCAAAGTACTGTAAGTTCTTCTTTCTGTGGAAAGTGATGTTCTTGGCCTTAACTTTTCTCTCCTTAACATCCACCTTGTTACCGCAAAGAACAATTGGAATGTTCTCGCAAACTCTCACCAAGTCTCTGTACCAGTTGGGAACGTTCTTGTAAGTAATTCTTGAGGTGACATCGAACATAATGATACCACACTGACCGTTAATGTAGTAACCATCTCTCAAACCACCAAACTTCTCCTGTCCTGCCGTATCCCAGACGTCAAACTTGATCTCACCGAAATTCGTGTAGAACGACATTGGGTGCACCTCCACACCGGATGTGGCCATGTACTTCTTCTCGAATTCACCTGTCAAATGTCTCTTGACGAATGTGGTCTATTTAATAAGTACAGTTAGCTTTGTTAGTATCCATGGCGACTGAAAATGTTTAAAACGCAGGAAAAGAGACGTTCTACTTGTACACTTTGCCTCGATCTTGCTGCTGACACTTAGTTCAAGTCACTTTAAATTCATAACCGCCAAGTCTTTCGGTTTCTGCCGATTCGACTTTTCAGGATCATGATGCTCCGAGAAAAAAAAAAAAATAAACAAAAAAAAAACGATTTTTTATACTCTCCTTTTTTTTTCTGAGGTATCTATCATCATCACCTGAATCATGTTGAAATCAGATCATTGTGAAAGTAAAAGACTAACCACCCACTTGTAGCGTATTATACCTAAAACCATGTCAATGCAACAACACCTGAAGTAGAAAATTTTTCCCTTAAAATGTAAAAAAAATTTGGACTTACCTTTCCGACACCACCATCTCCAACCAAAACCAATTTGAAGGTTGGAACATTTTGTTGACCTTGCTGTGGCTGAGCAGACATCTTTATATTGTTGATACTAGTATAACAGTAATGCGAATATAACCAGGAAAGGTGGCACTAATTAGTGGTATCTGTCAAAGTACCGTAAGAAGTTAATGTATCAAGAAGATAGCGAAAAAAAGATGTGAGCGCAAGATTAAAGCTGCGATGTTCAAAGAAGGGGGAGAAAAATCTTGGTTACTGAATAATGCGGCCAACGAAAAAAAATTCACTGGGGAGAAAATAGTGGAAAAAAAAATAAATACAAAAAATGCCGAAACCATCGCCCCTCGCCCTATTGACACTACAAAAGTCCGTAAAAACAAAAAAAATGCAGCTGTGGAAAATTGGAAAAAATTCAGTACCCAGTAGTTGCACCGCCGTTTTCTGGGAATACGCGCCGGCTAAATAGAGAATTGGTTTACAAGAACAAAACGACAGGAAGGGCGGCCAAAAGAACAAAAGAGAACATGCAATTAGATGATATATATGATGGTGATGGGCTGGCAGTATATGAGAGGTAGGAAATTCCAGAGCACAGCGAATTTATTGTACATAAGGTTGAGGAGTGCCACCCGAAAAAAAAAACAGATGTGGCGGTGCAAGTGGCGCAGCAAAAAAGAAACATTCGGACATTAGAGCTTTCAACAAGCTATTTTTGAGCCAAAGCGACGAGTAAAGAGTCAAAAAAAGGCATCAAAGTTGTGTGCGGAAGGACAGATCCAGGTAAACCAAGTGAGAAGAGGTCGAAAAATGACATTTAGGCCCCCGATTCAGTACGGAGACGTGCGTTTCGGGTAATATTGGGTGGATTGTCGATAACCATCCATCTGGTGACCCCGGAAAGCACGCTCATTAGCAGGCCCACCCCTCGGCTGCCCGCCAAAGCCACCGCGCCTTCCAAAGTGGCCTCCCCGGTGCGTATTTTGCGAGTTTTTCGAGACGAACTTGCTACTATGGTGATATTTGTCGATTGGAGTCACAAAAATGGCGTGTTGCCGCCTGTATTCATCCTCAGCGGCCTTTTCTGTGAGCTGGTGTCTCTTCTCAGTATCGAAAAAATAGTGAGAAGGCGGTGGAGGTGGAAATTTGGCAAGGGTTGGTGGGGGAGGTAATTCTAAACTTTCAGATATGGAATCTTCGTGTTTATGGAGATGGCCGGGCATACCAGCATAAAACCTGGATAAACTGTATTGGTATGGTGGGGAGAGAGTACCCGGCCTGTATGAAGGATCCTGGGTTGGATCCTTTAGGCATATAGTCTGATAATATTGACAATATAGACGAACGTGGTTTTTTCCTTGGAGATGCGATCGTATCACAGAATGCGAGTCGTGCTCAAGGAAAACATCACAGTATGGACAGTAATAGCGGCCCATTTTGAACTGGGGTAGTTGGGAATGCTGAAGGGAAGAGTATGGGGAGGTTTAAAGTGAAATGTAAGGTGAATGTAGGGTGAAGTGTGGGATAAAAAACAGTTGAGTATATGTAAGAGATGAAACGAAAAGCACAATGAATCTAAACGTCGATAAAAGTAGAATGCAAGCAGTTATTGAATGCACCTTGAAGCAGCTTGAGAGTGAAGATAATTGTGATTATATGAATTTCGTATTGAGTATATTTCACTCGTAGGTTTAGATTAGTACGAAAAGGCTGTGGGGGAAAATGTTAGAATAGCATCGGAGAAAAAAAAAAAAAATTACGTGCAGTGAAATTTGGCAGATCCATTTATTCGAGCTGAGACTAATTTATACGGTCTTAGGACAGAGCACTCGCCAAGTTATACGACCAACGAGAAACCATTCTAGCGGGTTTATTCTTTTTCAGGCATTGCAGTGGACAGCTACACTTTAAAAGCACAAAACAGCGATCAGGCACGCAGTAAAAGACCCAAATCAATCATTGCAGACGGTCTAGTCTTTGAGTAAAACATACATTACAAGAAAATGTCACTTCCAATAACATACGACCCGGTGTCAAAGAAGGTGCATCTAGCAGAGGGATACAATGCGTCGGAGAACGAGTTGCTCGAAAAGGAAATTTCGCAGTTGAACGCTTTGATGAAAGACTATGTGAACACAAACTCTGATGTGCCGGCACTGCCAACACCACAAGCATTCACAAAGAAGCTTTCTCTTTTGGTGAGAAACATGCACACGGGAGCTGCGAACTCGATGAAGCAGAAGAAGTACAAAGAGGCCGCCAAGCAGTTTGACTTGGCGTTGGGATTGGCTACAGCAAGGCCGAAATTCGAGAATTTCCAACTTAGCATGGCCGAGGTGATTATTTGCCTCATGGGGCGGTGCGACGCGTTAATGATGGACAAGCAGTGGCTTGCAGCCTATCAGGATGCAGAGATTTTGTGCCAATTGGCTGCTGCTGTGCCAGAAAGCCATCTGAGGAAAGGAGTATGCGAATTGCAACTTGGACACCCATTAGAGGCACGGACAGACTTTGAGAGGGGTCTTTGTTTCAAGCCTGGGCATGCAAAGCTTGAGATGCATTTGAAGTTGGCCCAGGCTGCGATTGATGAGCAGAATGGTGAAAATTAGGCGCCTGATGCATCTGTATGTATGCGTGTGTGATATATGGGATGTCTTTTTCTATCTATGAGCTTTTTTTTTTTTTTTTCGATGCTGCTTGCCGTAATTTGTGCACAGATCAACTGTGAAATGTACTCCGAGTGCCCATAATACAGGATACCCGATTGTAAGTACATGTAGTAGTGGTTTAACGCTGTATTGACCACTCGGTGTTGGAAACCGGAATCCCAAATGAGGTGGCCTGATTTTTGGCAGCATCACGTGACCCGGGCGACAGGCCAGAAAAGTCGGGTGACTTTTTTTTCTCGCGAAAAATATATATGGGGAGCGATTCCAAGCACGGATCTTATCTGGAGTCAGATCAATCGTAATAAGTGCAAGGGCAGATACGCGAGTATTTTTTTCATGTTTGAACAAAATTCGGAACCTTAGGGTGGCACACGTATATATATTAAATCTAGAAAGAGGGCAAATTGTGCAATTTGCGACATTCCGGTGTGTTATATACAGCTTTTGCGTGGCGGGATCATAGAAAGCCGAATAAAGGCAGCGGGGGAAACAGGAGCGAACAAAGACAAAAAAAAAGTCGAACAAGGAAGAGCGTTTCGAACTCCGCGACGCGAATTTATCGAATTAAGAGGTAGAAAAGACGACAAGGTCTGAAAGGAGAACAGCCTAAGGGAAGGGCAAATTCAGGCGGGACAGACAAACAAGAGAAAAAAAAGTAATGAACGGGGAAGAGGCCAGCACAGAAAGAATTGCGCGGCAACCGGTGCGGCGCCTAGAAGGGCTCACGGACCACGTGGTGCACGATGTGGGCGCGTATGGGAGCCGATACAGGGAGCAGCCTGCGCGGGCCGTGGGCCGGATGCACTTGAACATTTCGCCGGGTCCGAGATCGGACGGGGGCGCTGAGGGAGCGGAGCACAAGAAGCGGCGGGTGGAGCCGCAGGCGAGCGTGATAGACCTCACGGCGGAGGAGAGCGCAGGGGGTGCGGGCGCAGATGAAGGCGCTGGCGGCGCTGGCGGTGCTGGCGTCACAGCGCAGGAGATCCGCAACTTGGATAGCGCTACAGCGCAGTCTGGCGACGGCGACGACGACGACGACGATATAGTGATCACTGGCGAGGTCAGAGTCAAACCTACAGACTCAGCACCACCAAAACAGCGCACAAGACAAGATTATAGGGCCGAAATCGAGCAGAAGTACACGGAAAACGACGAAGTGCGGCGGTATGTGCCGCAAAACCTCCGGAGCCGGTATCTAGGCATGCGCTACGGGAAGATTGTGAAGGTGACGGAGAATTTGATCGCCAAGGCAACAGCAGTGTCGGAGGAGGTGGCGCGGACGATCGACTGGGCGCTCCTGGCGAAGATCAAGTTGATGCACGGGACATCGGTACACCGGATTGCGGGCTCACTGGAGGAATTTGACCAGTTGGTGCGGAAATCGCAGGAGATGAACCGGTCTCTGCTGAAGGACGTGGGCAGTCTCCGGCATAACAAGCACTCGCTCGAGAGGGAGTGGAATTACAAGCTTGAGGTGCGAAACGTGCTCATAGAGAAGGGAAAAGTACCGTATAACTTCCGGAGGCCTCCCGTAATGGACATGGTAAAGGTGAACTTGGCGGTGTTCCGGGCGGTGTACAAGAGCATGCGTGAGGCGTGCGAGCGGCTGCGGGGGTTCCGGTTTGACGGGGTGGCACTTGAGGATGTGATTGGGGTGAATATGGAAGGAGAAGGAGGTGGTAATAACACTGCGATCGACATGACTGCGGCCCAATCGACCACTACAGTTAACAGTGCTTCTAAAGACGGCAGTGAGGAGGAAGAAGAGGATGATGAGGAGCCGGAAATCTTGTCTGTGAGCAATATAGTATCGCGGGCGAACGAGTTCTCGCCGTATGGCGGAGTTAGCCGGAATGAGGCGTTGGGAGCAAGCCGGAATGGTGGATTTATGACTGTGGTAGAGAGGCGGAACCAGATGAGGCAAGATAGCAACCAGTTTAGGCAATTAGATGGCAGCCAGGTTGGACAGTTAGACGTCCAGTTTAGGCAACAGGACAGCCAGTTCAGGCCACAAAACACAGCATTCGCAGCACAGCAAGCCAAGGCCTCGCAATGGTGGGAAGACGAGTTCTTCAAGAGTGAGGCAGACGATGCATTGACGATGGATGGTGGCGGCATGATGGCTAACAGCAACGTTTACCGGCAAAATGAAGCAGAGAGCTTGCGCGGGCTACTCAACGGGATCCGGCCGGACGAGGAGTACGCGGAAGGCATGGAAAAAACACCCGCAGACATGCTTGTGCCGTTGTTGAAGCACCAGAGAATCGGATTGGCCTGGATGAAGGCCAGGGAAGCGTCGCAGACCAAGGGAGGGATCCTTGCGGACGACATGGGGCTCGGAAAAACGGTCCAGGCGCTCGCGATCATGATGCGGAACAGGTCCCAGGACCAAAAGTGCAAGACGAACCTCGTGGTGACGCCCGTTTCCTTGCTGCGCCAGTGGGAGCAGGAGGCATCGACCAAGTTGCGGCCGCAGGCCGGGTTCTCGTGCTTCATCTACCACCAGACGAACCGCGCCAAGACGTTTGCGGAGCTGCAGCAGTACGACATGGTGTTGGTGTCTTACAACACGCTTGCGTCCGAGTGGAAGAAGCACTATGCGCTGGCGCTAGGCGAGTTGCGCAGGCGCAAGAGCGCCGCACTCCCTGCGCTGGACGCCGGCGGCGAGTCATACCGCTCCCCCTTCTTCGGCGCAGGCGCCAAGTTCTACCGCATCGTGCTCGACGAGGCCCAGAACATCAAGAACAAGCGCACTAATGCCTCGCGCAGCGTCGCAACACTCGAGGCTGTGTACCGCTGGTGCCTCTCCGGCACTCCCATCCAGAACCGCATCGACGAGCTTTATCCGCAGCTCCGGTTCCTGCGCGTTGCGCCGTACTGCGACGAGCGCCGGTTCCAGACTGAGATCGCTGCGCCCGTCAAGAGCGGCTGGGACAGCACCCGCGCATACGGCAAGTTACATGCTGTTTTGTCTGCCGTGCTCTTGCGCCGCACCAAGGACTCTGAGATCGACGGCCAGCCGATCCTCCGGTTGCCCGCAAAGCACACTATCGTGGATGAGGTGGCCATGACAGACACGGAACAGGCGTTCTACCGGGAGCTCGAGCAGAACTCTGCGAAGCAGGCGAAGCGGCTCATGGAGCAGCAGCGGGCGGGGCGCAACGGCGCAGGCGGCGGGCGCGTCAGCGCTGGAGGTGTGCGCAATGGCGCAGGGGCCGAAGTGGCCGCAGTCAGCCGTGGCGGCTCCGCCTACAGCTCGATTCTCACGCTTTTGCTCCGGCTGCGCCAGGCCTGCGACCACTACTACCTCGTCAAGATCGGCAACGAGCGCGAGCGCGGCGTGAAGCGCGACAACGCGCGCAGCGAGTACGATGTGTGCCGCGCATTCAGCGCGCAGGCGGTGGCGCGCATCGACCGCGAGCGGGCGCGCGGCCTCGAATGCCAGCTATGTGGTGACGATGTCCCCGACGAAGACGGCCTCTTGCTCAGCGGCTGCGGCCACGTGGTGTGCCGCGACTGCAAGACTCCATTTTTCGATGAGTATGCTGATGGCGGGTGGGAAGGCGGGGATCGGCGCGCAAAATGCCGCATATGCGGCGCAGTGTGCGAAGAGTGCAGGTGCGCAGGGCTGGACATGTACGATGCGGCGGTGGGCGCGGCACAGACGTGGGCGCAGACGAAGCGCCGACTCGGGCTGGGCGGCGGCGCGCAGGACCGCGACTACAAGGCGGCGAAACTCAAAGAGCTGATTGCCGCAGACGGCGGCAGGGTGATGGTGTCGGCGAAAGTTTCGCGGTGCGTGAAACTGGTGTCGGAAATCTTGAAGACGCGCCCCGGCGAGAAAATCATCATCTTCAGCCAGTTCACGACCTTTTTCGACATTCTCCAGGTGGTGCTCTATGCAAACAGGGTGAGCTACTTGCGGTACGACGGGACGATGGACGTCGATACGAAGAACAGCGTCGTTTCGTGCTTCTACAACGACGCGTCGAAGCGCGTCATGCTTTTGTCGCTCAAAGCTGGAAATGTCGGTTTGACCTTGACGTGTGCCAACCACGTTATTTTACTCGAGCCGTTTTGGAACCCGTACGTCGAAAAACAGGCCCAGGACCGGGTGCACCGGATTTCGCAGACCAGGGAGGTGTTTGTGCACCGAATTCTCGTCAAGGGGACCGTTGAGGACAGGATTATGGAGCTTCAGCAGAAGAAGGAGCGGATGGTGGAAACTGCGTTGGACCCGAAGGCCCGCAAGTCCGTCAACAAGTTGTCCCGGACCGAGTTGGGCTTCTTGTTTGGCTTGAATGGTTTAGCGGGGCTCTAGGCTGAGCCGGGGTGATTTATTTGAGTGATAAAGTAATTTGATGGAGTGATTGATGGAGTGATTGATGAAGTGATTGATGGAGTAATTTGATGGAGTAATTTAGATGGAGTAGTTTGATGGGTGTGGTGTGCTTGGTTTAGAGGAAAGTAATTCGGATGGCGTATCGATATTTGTGATAATTAGATGGGGTAATTTAGATAAGTTATGGTTTGCATTGGAGTAATTTAACTGCGAGTAATTTAGATGGTGTACTGATAATTGGAATAATTTGATGGGAGTGGTGTGCATTGGAGTAACTTTGAGTGGCGTGTATTGGAATACTTTAGCTAAGTGATGGTTTGCATTGGACTAATTTAGATCGAAATTAATGATTGAGCATTGGAGTGATTTTAATGGGAGTACCGTGCATTTGGGTAATTTTGCTGGAGTGGTGTGCATCGGACTAATTCAGATTGGGTTGGCATGCATTGGAATAATTTGGATAAGTGATGGTTTGAATTAGAGTAATCCAGATGGAAATGGTGTGTATTTGAATAACTTAGATAAGTGTGTGGATGGTGTGATTGAGTGGAGGTAATATAAATGTGCATTGTGTGGTTGATTGGAGATGATTTTATTGCATTGTGACATGCTTTCGCGGTGGGTGCATAATTAATCAAATACACATACAATACCACTAATCTATATTATATAAAGGTGTTGGTAGCGAGTCTGATGATTTCTGGAAAGTGTATGATACTCCAGACTAATGCATGGTGTTTATTTGCTTTACTTACATCAATTAATGCCAAATTAATGGATTTGTACATTGGTAATCGGCTAATGAATACCTTGGTCGAAAACATCTGACTGTAGCTCTTAATTAGTGTCGTAACTATTAAATGGATAAGATTGACCAATAATTAATGCTTTGGTGTATCTTTAGTAAAAAAGTGCTTTCAATGAACCAAGCATGCTGTAACAGAGTAATTCTTGCTTGATTTAGCTTATTTATTAATTAACAATGAAATAAATTTAGTTCTATAGCTGTAATCGAATACGATAACTACAACTGGTAGCTTTGAAAATAGTATTAACTACATTTATTGACACTCCAATACTTCTTTACGGGAAGATGCTAGTGTAGCAGTATATATAGCAGAAATTGCAATCATATAAAGTTACGCATAGTAACAATTGTACGCGGGATAAAAACAATTCATCTCTCTGAAATAATGTTGGGTGTTTTATAGTTGTCTTCTTAAATAAAAGATTCTTTTAACTTATGGCAATTTATGTCTTAGAGAGAGAAGCAACAAAACATTTAACCTGTCTATGTTGAATAACGATCTTGCCTGCTTTAATTTACTTACTTCAAGTCAGCCTTGAAAGAATGAAATGGTAGGAAATAGAATCTCAGCCTTTATTTATCAGTTTAGTATGAAGTCAACCAATTGCCATAGCATTGAATGATAATTTGCTTTTTTAAATGTTGAATACAAATTAAATGTAATAACTTGAATAATGTTAACGAATTGCAGTGCTGATACACCGTACCAATTACTACAGCAACCGCAATGTAATATTCAATTCCCTAGATTAGATCGAATATACTATCCATTTTGATGCATGACATTAATGCATTACTGTTTAGAATTGCTTTTAATCGTACCAAGAGTTGTGCCAAATTCCGTTGAGCCAAAAAGTCCTGATAATATATTCAAATGCATGAAATTTTGTTGCTTTTTATCAGCCTTAAGCATTCCACATTCACATAAATGGCAATCAATAATATTACAGTAACCTCATAACAATCACAATAACTATCATATAAACTTCAATGCATTTTAGTACCAGATAGAGTGATCAGAGTGCGATATTCGATACATTATTCTAATGTAATGGACATCATATTGAACGTACTAAATCAACACTTCAATGTTTAGCCCCAATCCCAATTTCTTTGTTCAGCTAGTAAAGCAGACTAGAAAACTCAAATATGGGGAAGCAATATGTACAAATAGTGCAGAGTAACATCAGTTTTTTATACATATCCCATATCCTAAATGATTGTAAAGGTTTCTTGAAATCTGAGAAGCATATTCAAATTCATAAGCTGTGAACCGATCAACATTCTTCTTTACAAGTTCTCAGTTAGAAAAAGCTTTTTTCGTTTTTTCTGCTCAAGGTTTATCGAATCACTAAAACATGGCCAAATGATCATTTGCTCTGAAGTTCACCTGTTCAGATATTTCTCCCAATCCTGGTTTTAGCCAAATAACTTAAAAGCATGTGGATCTGTTTTTCACAAATTCAGTAATTGTTTAGACCAAATAAAGTGCATTCCTTTTTTCTCACTTGGTAGGTTTGTTGGGTGACGATCATAAAACAGTGCCATTACCCCTTAATTACGTTTTAGAAAGGTGTTATGCTAAATATGAAGCATGGAAGGATATTAATGATAGTGTGTAAACTGGGTGATCATCAGAGTATACAGAAGCTAGTTAAAAAGTTGCATTTCTTCAACATATCCGCATGTTCATCCAATTTTTTTTTTATTGGACTCATTTCATTGAGTATAACAATATGTACGTACTTTAAATTCATGCTTTCTATATTGTAAGGAGTACTCTGTATTGCGTCCATTAGCAATTCAGGCCTGATCCAGCTCTGAAAGAATTTTTGTAAGATTCAAAAAAATGTGACATTGTCGATGACTATATGCTTCCGTATGTCTATTTAAATCATAAAAACTTCCTAAAAGGACAATAATGATTCTGCCAATCGTCAATGACCACAGTTTAAATGCATGTCGTAATAGTAATCTCAATATAAATGCAAATAGGAATAGAGTGATTACAAGTAAAATATATAATGTAGTTGTCTGAATTGCCGTTTCTGGAACTTCATGCACGCGTGACGGCTTATATATATATTTTTTCAACTGACCCCGTTACTCCACGTGAAAAATCGCCTTTTCAATGAAATGTTTTATGTTACTGACTGCTTCTTTGCAGTAAAGAATATTCATTGCCGAATTTAGGACCTCTTGGTAGTACTCGAAAGAATCAAGAAATGAATCTTTTCAACTATAAGCTTTTCCAAATAAACAGGACGAAAGCACTCAAAACTTGATGCAAACGAAACTAATATATATAATTACCACAATATCCCAAAAGCTGATCTGTTTTGAGATTTGAAATGTGGATAGAGAGTACAATCAAGTGCAGAGCAAGTTAAATGTATTTTGAATTGAATGTACCCAAGAACATAGCCGAATCTAGTCAGCCCATGTGGACATTTAGAATAAATGGCTAAATGTTTGGTGGATAAAGTTCATCGAAAGCTTTGAAATTCTTCTTCTAATTCAAGGTTCGACATGGTAGCTGAAGGCTGCAACAAAGAGTTATATTTACACCTCAATGTTAGACTTACCAAAGTAACATAGTGGAAAGAAATAGCAGTCTTATTAAATGATACACAGACCTTTGGCCATTATATAAAGTATAATGCTACAATGCTATCGTTATGCCAAGTTCTCTGCATGAAATTGATAATTGAGTAATATCCGTAATTTGGAAAGAACGATGGAAATATCTCATAAGATTGATCGTCTTATGTCTAAATAAGAAGATGGTTCAAAAGGATAATTCGAGAAGATAATTAAAGAAGATAATTCAAGAAGATAGATGCCATCCACAAAAAAGAAAGAACTGCTGATAAAATAAGTGTTGCCCGAAAATTGATGAAAGCGGAAAGGAATTCAACAGAAAACAAATATTAAGGTAAACTATTATGCAAGTATTTGTGTCCATCTTTGGACCCACTTTCGGTACCTGGAAACACCAGCTTTTTTTTATATTTGACTACATAGCAAAAAAAAAATGCTTACTAAGAGAAAAATAATAGATGCAGCCCTATACAATTTACTGGACATCGGTGCAGCTAGAAAACAAAGAATATGAATCGCATAGGCAGAAAACAAAAAATATGACGCGATGACAAACTTATTGTTCCCTGTAAAGGTATTCATTCCAGTGGGATTCATGTCCGCTTTCTCGCATAGCAGTGCACATATTATAATAATAATAACAAGAAAAAAATCGAGGGAAAAATTTGCAACCGACCAAAAAATAATTTGCAAAGATAATGAAATTCATGCGCGCTAATTGAACAATGAAGATCAGGGTGGAAACGTAGCCACCAACAAACAAACAAGGGTTTATCGGGAGTGATTTTGTCCTTTTTTTTGGGGAGAAGAGGCTGGTAATTTCCGGATTTGGGTAAACACCGAAAGTCTAGAGACCAGTGCAGATCGGTTAGGAAAAAGCGGCGCGGGCTAAGTGAAGATTGTCAAAAAACGAGTTTCGAAATAAGAGTAACATTATTGACGGAATAAATGGGAAACAGGACATAGGAATCATAGCGGCTTGGATTTGTAATTAAGCGGGAGGCTGATTTGAGGGTTCGCAAGGTGAATAAACGTAACATTGGAAATTGCATTGAAGTAAAGAGGGTTGTATATGATATTTGAAGAAAGCATTGGAGTAAGGGTGATATAAGTAGCGAAACAGGGTGATATAGGTAGCAAAATATGGGTGATATAGTTAGCAGATGTAAGTGCGATATAAGTATAAGAATAAGGATCAAAGATATATTCAAATAAAAGATGGTTTGAAGATTGAAATGACTGCAATAAATATTATAGTCAAGACTGAATATTTGAAAAGAAGAGACATGAGGCCACTAGAGTAGGTGAAAAAAAAAATTTTGAATGAATAAAACTAGGGAAAAAACAAAAAAAGCTTAACAATGCACCGCCTTTTGTCATGCTCGATGTTAGTGCGAATGCCGAATGTCTATTAGTGCTTTAGGTTTTAGGTATGCAGCTTGTGTGGTCCATGTGATTGTGTAGAATCCGCTCATTTTTTGAGTTTGATTTATGGTTATTCACCATCACTTAATTTACCAACACAGTTTATTAATTCTTTCATACAATGGTCATATATAATTGACTTGAGGCAATTCACCTGCCAATCACTAATTGACACGTTAACAGAAAATTCACACGTAATCCACACGTAATTCTCACACATAACTGAGTCGTAATTCACTAAACTACATCTGCATACAGTTTATTATAGAATTCGCTTTGCATCCACATAATCAAGTTTTGCTGATTGACTTTTCTTCAATTTCCACACATCTTTTCGCTTTTCGCTGCACCTTCCTGTTTAACACATCCCTCTTTCAATTCACCTTCCTCATTCTACTGCTCTTGAGTATTTCATCACCCTTTCCTATTCTCGTTATTTCCGTTTTGCTTTGCTTCAATTTATTTTTATCTTGCCTTCTTCCATTTCATTTTATTTTATTTTTAATTTTGCTGTATTCCATTATTCGAATTATTTCGTTTCATTATTTTATTTTGTCCATCTAGTCGTCCTTTTATTTTGTCAGATTATTCTGCCTATTTCTTTTGTGGTTTGTCTACTTCTTTTGTGTGCTTTGTCTACTTCCTGTCTACTATTCTGTCTACTATTCTGTCTACTATTCTGTCTACTTATTCCGTCCTGATTGGTTTCTTTTATTTCGTTTGATTGATTTCTTTTATTTCGTTTGATCGATTTCTTTTACCGTTTTATTGATTTGTTTCATCGTTTGATCCACTTCTTTCATTTCGTTTGATTATTTTTTATTTTTTCTTCCCTGCTTCCTGTGCACTCTGCTCTGGACGTGTAATTATTTTTTTTTATTTGTTTCTTCAAGTAAATAAAAAAAATACTTGAGGTGGAAGCTGCAAGTGCAAAAGCAAAAAACAGAAAGCCAAACGCAACAAAATTGAGGCAGGATCCAAAACTGAATCAAAAGGCAGGAGGCAAGCAAAAAATCGCAGAATAGTGAATATTTGGGATACATATGGAACATCTTCCAAGGGCTCTGACAAATGATGGCAGTGGGTCATCGACGAATACAGGCATTATTGGGCATATAGAATCTGAGGGCATGGCGCCTGCGCTGGCGGCGAATGTTAGCGCAGGGTGGACTAATCGGGTTGCGCAAATGAGAGATTTTGGCATTGGAAATGCGCCCAAGGGGTTCACGGCGCCAGGGAGTGCAGCCGAGCGCGACTCGCAGGCGGGTGCCCAGCCGCAGCAGGCGGCCAGCGCAGGGTTCAGGGTGACGCAGCCTTATTTTCAGCAAGGATACGGTGCGCCCTATCAGCAGTCGCCAATTGTGTTTGGGCCGGGTGCAGCTCAGGCGCCCGCATCCTATGCGGCACCGTTCCACCAGCCAAAGTACGGTGATTACACGGGGTACGTGCCGCAGGGGTTTTCATACTCATATGGCGCGCCTGCGGTTGGCGTGCATCGGTTGAGCGGCGCGCAGGGATATGCGCCGGCGTATGGCTACGAACAGGGAGTGCAGGCGCAGCGACAGGTGCAAGCGCAGCAACAGGCGCAGGTGCAGGCGCAACAAGCGCAAGAGGCGCAGCGACAACAGGTGCAGGCGCAACAGCGTCAGCATCAGCAAGCACAGCAAGCACAGCAAGCACAGCAAGCACAGCAAGCACAGCAAGCACAGCAAGCACAACAACAACAACAGCATGCGCAACAAGTAAAACAACAGGTTCACACTCAACATCCTCATGCGCAAGCACAGCGCCAGTTCAGCCGGCGCTCATCGTACGCGTCGCAGGGCAGCCACGAAGACCCCAAAACGGACGACCCAGATAAGCGCACCCGCAGAAAGCGCAGGAGGCCAGGCAGAAGGCGCAAGAGCGCAGCTGACGTCAGAAGGGCGGGCATTGCGCCCAGAGGGAGTACGAGTCCGAGCGTGGGCACGGGGTCCGAGACAAAAGCAAATCACAACGTCAACAGAACTCCGGATTCGGAAAGTGCCAACACAAGAGCGAATTTGAGCATGAGTCCGAATACGGAGGATGGGACAAGCACAAGGAGCGATGAGAACAATGCAGGCGGGAAATTACAAAAAAAAGAATCCCCTGAAACCGCGGGGGATCCAAAATTGTCCCCCACGGACCGCCGGACGATGATGTCTGTGATCAGCTCGCACCGGGGCCGGCTCTCCGCGAAGATGCGGCGGAACTACGAGCTGCGGGCCAGCAAATACTCGATGAACAACCAGCAGCACGGGGCTCTGCAGAGTTTCAAGATTAGCCCGCGTGCGAAGACCCGACGGCGGCGGCGGCGTAAAAAGGGTGCTGCCGGGAACACGTATTCGGCCGCAGACGTGCAGAGTTCCGCCGAGAGGCAGCGGAAGTTGGTGGATTGCTTGTTGGAGGAGCAGGATCGGCAGCGGGCGGATAAATCGACTAGGGTAAATGCTGAAGGGGTCGACGAGAGAAATGCCGAAGAGATTAATGATGGAAATGCTAATGATGAAAATCTAGGAAATGCTAAGAATATGAATGGTGAAAATTTAGGAAGTGCTAAGAATATTAATAGTAAAGAAGATATAATAGAAAGAAACAAAGTACAGGAAATGAAAGAAGAAAGTGTCAAGGATGACAGAAATACAGAAAGCATCATTGAGGAAAGAAATGCAGAGAATCCATATCAGCCACCCATTGATGAAGAAAATGTCAACGCAGTTAATGCAGAGGATGATTCAAAAGACACTGTTTTTCAGGCAGAAGCAGATCCAGAAAATCAAAATGTGACAGATGTGGGAGATGATGCCGGCAGGAGAAACAAATTCAGCACTGTCGAAAGAGGAAAATTCAATGGGGCGATATTGGGGCATGCAGAGGGCATAGAGGAGCCCCCCAAAAATACACATGGAGGACAAGGGACAATTGCCGAAAGAGTAGTTGATTGTGAGAAAAATTACAAGTCGAAAATTAGTGAAGACGAAAACGTAAAGCATCAAGAATCCCATCGCAGCACGGAAAGCGATGCAAGTGCCCCTTTGAGTAAGGAACCGAATTTCCGGAAAGAGGAGGGTGCAAAAAATTTTGAGAAAAAAATACGCGACGAGAAAAATTTCCATCAGCATCGACAAGCCGGTGTTGCCGAAGTTCAACCGTATGCCTCACCTGTAGCATCGGTGATTTCCCCTGCGGCCAACATGCCGTATCCATACCGAAATGAGGCTGCGGACACAACGGAGACAATTGGATCGGTGGCCGCCACAGTTGCTGCTTGGGGTCACGCCGAGTTGGCACGGGACCAGGGGCCCACCGCCGGGGTATCCTTGCAGGTTCTGACACCGGAGCAGGAGAAGACGCTTCAGGGGACGAACAGTGGAATTGTGAAGATGCATGGGGGAAGCGTGGGGGATTTGGGGAAGGTACCAGGAAACGTATCAGGAAACGCAGCAGAAATCAGAGCAGCAACTTTGCCGAAAGGAAATGCAGCAGCAAGAATTTCAGGGGCACCAGGAAATGCACAAGCAGCAATTTCAGGGGCACCAGAAAATGCACCATCGAAAATTCCAGGAGCGCCAGGAAATACACCAGCAAGAATCGCAGGCCCACGAAATGCTGCAGCCGGTATGCCGGGGATGATGCAAGAGCTCATGAGATCGGTGCCCCCAGAGGCGGTGCTCCCCGGTGTGCCGAACATCCCTGCAGGGTACCTCCCCATGTTGATGTCGCCGCAAGGGTTCCTTGTCCCACTGCAGTACCGCCCGGTGAGCATGCGGGGCGACATAATACCCCTGGTACGCCCCGTGTGGACCGGCGGCTTGTTGGGATACGGCGGAGACGACCAGGACGCGGACCGGCCTACCCTCGAGGACGAAGTTGCCGTGGTGCTGACTCGGATGCCGACATTATTCCCGACGGGAAAAAGGGCAAAACTAACAAAGACGAGAAAATCCCCTCTTTCGCGCAGGGATCGTCTTGCGGCTACGCGCGTGTGCATCATGTCGCACGAAAGCTTTGAGCGCGCGCACCGCCGGAAGACGTTTGCGGACATCGGCAGCGGACCCGCGCTCCTGCGCCAGGGCAGTTCTGTGGTGCGCTACCTTGCGCTCGAGAACAGCCTCCAGGCGCCGGCGCAAGCCGTCCACGCATACCGCGACAGGAAGCGCCACCTTGAGCGCATGTTGCACGCGCTCGACGGCGACCTCTGCGACCCAGAAAGTAACACATTACTACATGGACTAGAAAGAGACACCAGAGAGCGCAGAGACTACGACTTGGTGCGCGAAGATACCTTTGCCAAGTACCTAAAAGAGCAAATATTGCTACATGCGCTGGACCGCGGCCTTGAACTGCGCGCCCAGATTGCGCTCGATTACACCTCGCGCCTCCTCAAATTGAAGAAGTACTTGCTACGCAGCCGCCACGCATTTACATCGTGCAAGGACCAACTTTTCTACGTGAACTCGTCGAAGTCCGAGCGGCTCTGGCGCAGCTTTCTCGAGAGGCAGCAGGCGCGGCTTGCGTCGGGTGTGCAGAGCGCAGGGGGTGTGCAGTGTGTGCGCAGTGCGATAGAAGATGCGCATGCGCATGGCGTCCAAAGCGCGGCGGACTCGCGCTACACCAGGGGCCGCCGCAGGCGCCGCATGTACATGGCATTCCCCGGCGGGCGCAACGACGAGGACAGCGCAGGCGCAGGCGCTGGGGGTGCAGACAGCAGCGCAGTGCGCGACAGCGGCTCCGAGTCCGCCACATCCGTGTCCAGCCGCGTGGCAGGCGCCGCGGCTACAGCGCGCACAGCCGGGATCGGAAGAATGGGCAGTCACGTGATCAGCAAGAAATCGCTACTCACCGACGAGCTGATGCCGATTATAGGAGCAGAGGATTTCCTCGAGCTTACCAAAGACAAGTCGAAACTCTATGATTCATACATTATGCACAGCCCGTACCCTGAAGTGGCAGACCAGTCGGATATTGTTGCACTTATTGAATTTTTCAAGTGTAAGTCCACGCTAGGCGATCTTTTCGACTTGCTGCAGCCTGCAGACCACCGCAAGCCCGGTCCCAGGTCCGGGTTAAAGGCAAACGCGAAAAATCCAGAGGAAAACGACCCATACTCGAGATTTTATCCAACAAGAGACTCTTCTCCGGCAGTTTCAGACGGATTATTCCACCGGCATACCCGCACGGGTGGCCTCAACATCACGAGCTCGCTCGACGCGTCGCTTTCGGACGAAGACCGCGTGAGATGGCTTGTTTTGGACGAAAAGCAGATCCGCACTAAGTTTACAAAGGCTTACAAGAGGTTGGTCGGACTTTCCAACGAGGAAATAGATCATGATATCCGCATTCTGTATCCGGACCTCGAAAAGAACGCTTCATGAACGATGTCCGCCATCCGAATTCTGCCTTTTCCTGCTTTTCTTCCTCTCTACACCTGTATAATAATATCAACATCGTTTGTACCATCTCGTTTTTTATTCTTACACTCTACCACATGGAACTCCTAAAAACAATCGGCGCCGAAAAAATTTATGCCCGTCAATTGCTTCGAACAATCCATCTTTCTCCATTCTGCACTTGAGTCGGTCCCTATTCTCTCTCACAATGTATTAGTAAACAAACCAACCTGTATGGACTCGCCGTCAATGCTACGTTAATGCTACTCGCTGCTTATCGCACCCGCGGAAAAATTTTTTCTTCTCGATCTTTCCGGCTGGTCACGTGACCGTCGCCGCTTGCCCATTGATAGAACAATGCGGGTCCCCGGGCGATCTGCCTGCTGCGGAGGGATCCGGGTAACCTGCAGGCCAAAAAAAAGAGGTTTTGGAAAATGCGCGGAAAGGGAAAAGAATAGCGAGAATCTGGGAGGAGGAAAAAGGAAGCGAAGCGAGAGGAGACTGGGTAGAAATTTTGAGCAGGTATGGGATGGAGGAGAAGAAATGGGTTTAGTGGGAAGGATGGGATGATCCAGGTTATAATTTTGATTCTGGAGTCTGTAACTTTAATTCTGGAGGTTTTATCTTTCATTCCATAGTTTTACTTCTTGTACATTATTGGATTAATCTTTGAATTATTGGTCTTTATTTAGAGTTTGGCTATAGGCTTTCTCCAGGCTTTTCTTCAGTTTTTTTTTGGCTATTTTTTTTTCTTAGTTTTTTGGCTATTTTTTGGCTATTTTTTTTTATTTTATTTTTTAGTTTTTTCCTCAATTTATTAAGCACTACCTATTTCTTCCTCCTTCACTATACTCACATTTTTATCACCATCTTGACCTTGGCGTCTATAAACAACTCACAAACTACAAATAAATTATACAATATGGCTGAAGAAGAAGTAAGTATGGACTGCTGCATGCTTTGTGTATGGGCATGCAATGATTTGCGTTTCGATTAGTTGTCTCCATCTGCTCAATTAAGATCTTATTGAAGATTGTGATTTCTGATGAGATACCCGGCAGATTTCCGGATTATTTAAGTCCAAGCCGTGTGATCTACACTTTGGATGCTTCATAGTGGTTTCTGATATTCATATATGTTAAAATAGTTGGTCCGAATGATCTGGTTGACTATATGTGTGTCCCTTTAAGTGTGTGATGAGCAAAAATCGGTAGTGATGGTAATTAGATTTTTTTTTCTTCCTCACTGTTGCGTCCATTTTACTCGCTGCGTTCATGCTGTTTTGTGCACCTGGAAGAGGTTCGCGAAATTTTTTTCGACTAATCCGAGTGCACGAAAATTTTTCTTCACAGAGATTTTTTGCCAGGGAGCAGGGAAAGGTGAAGGAGAGTGAGGAGGAATAAAATGGAATGAATGGGAGTAAGATGGGATAAAGGAGAATCAAATGGAATATACGGGAAAAAGAGAGGATCAATGGAGAGAAAAAAGGAAAGTTAATAAATCAAAAGACGGATAAAAGTCATAGAACAAATCCATTGAGACTCAACTGGCAATCTAGAATTAATCAGCAGAAATCTACTCGCAACGACAAACACATCCATCAACATTAAAGCAACACTACTAACATACGCACCCTTTTCATACAGCACGACTTCGAGGTTGCTGACGCAGGCTCCTCTTTGACTTACCCTCTACAATGTTCCGCTTTGAGAAAAAACGGATTCGTTGTCATCAAGGGAAGACCATGCAAGGTTGTCGACATGTCGACCTCTAAGACCGGTAAGCACGGTCACGCCAAGGTCCATTTGGTTGGTCTTGACATCTTCACCGGCAGAAAGTACGAGGATTTGTCTCCTTCCACACATAACGTCGAGGTTCCTTTCGTCAAGAGAACCGAGTACGAGTTGTTGGACATTGATGATGGTTACTTGAACCTGATGACCGACTCTGGTGAGACCAAGCAGGATGTTAAGGCCCCAGAAGGTGACTTAGGTGACAAGTTGCAGGCTGATTTCGATGATGGTAAGGAGCTTATCGTTACCATTGTCTCCGCCATGAACGAGGAGGCTTGCATCTCTTACAGAGAGGCCCCAGAGTCATAAGCGGTTGGTTCTTGAACCCAGCTTTTATTTTTTGGGCTTGGGTGCAGCGTACTTATTAGATGGTTCGGAGGGGAATCCCGAAAGTCGAAATTTCAACTATAGAACGTGACGAGAGCAGTGTTGGCCGGCTGGTAAAGGGAGCGGGAAGAGTCTCTGGAAAGTGCACTATGCCTTGTTTCTAATCGGGCTTGAATTCCAAGCTTCAGGGATACTTTCTTCCAAAAAAAAATAGTGAAAACGAAAAAAAAGAGTCCATTGGGCTGGTTTGGTGCTTTTACTACCACCGGCATCCAATATAATGCTTATTTATGTTCCATTCCTGTTTCCTTAGTTTCTATTCAGGGGCTTGATCCGCAAGCTCTGCTCTGCCTTGCTTTCTCTAATCTCCACATGCTTCTTTTTTCTTCTTTGCTGCTTCTCTTTTCGTTTCATGTTTTTCTAGCGTTACTGATCACTTCAGGTGCCTGTATCTTTTCTCATTTACATATACACAAGTTAACTCTGTTTCTATTTCCATGTTGTGTGTAGACTGTATGCATGTATGTATGTGTGTATGTGTATGTATTAGGTAAGTATATGTATGTATGTATGTGTATGTATTAGGTAAATATATATGTATGTATGTGTATGTATTAGGTAAGTATATGTATGTATGTATGTGTATGTATTAGGTAAGTATATGTATGTATGTATGTATATATGCCGTCTGCCTATTCCAGGCATGTGAATACTTCTCACGCAAATTTGTCCCACGCATATATCCTGTTTAATATCGTTGTTTTGTTTGTATCTTGCAATTCTCCTCCAACAACTATCTCATCCAATATTCGGTATACCTTGTAGAAATTGAACACGATGTCTAACTCACACACACCGTCAAAGTATGAATCGAGTATTTCAACAAACAACGGGATCACCTCCAAGTATCCCAGTTCATTATCCTCTAATGAAATGCATAACACGAAAAAAAGGCCGTTGTATCTCTTATAAACGAGCCTCGAGTTCTCAAACAACACAAAATTCGACTGCTTCCGATGATCACGAGAAGAGATCAGCTTGTGTATTGTTTTGATTGTCTGCCTTTGCTGTGATTCGCCAATTGCTGTGTACCATTTTGCCAATCTTAATCTTCCTTGCCGATTCAGAATCACTATGAATTGAATTGCCATTTTGAGATCTCACGTGTGCACATTTCAGCATAAAAGCAACAGTATTTGAACCAGGCCGTTTTATATTACACCGCAGAAGTGTGTTTAGTATTTACTTTTGAGATATACGCTGAATGTGGTGGGCTGATATCAATCTGAAGTCTTCATTTGGTAAACAGCCAAGGTAAATGAATAATACATTTTTTTTGTTTGATGTAGAGATGTACGGCGAAGGACTAAAAGTGAGAAAAGAAAACAGAGTGAATAGGTAAGGTGGCATGGGTAGAAAAGATGGTACTATAACACATCAAATGAAATATAGAAGAAGGATAATTTGAAATTTAAGAATTAAATAGAATGAAATTAATGAAATGTGATCGAATAGGAAATAGTTAGGTGGAAAAGAGTATGATAGAGCTCAGAGAGGCAAGATAATTGAGGAGGAAGCGGATAAATGCGGATAAAGACAAATGAAAATAGACAAGAACAGATCAAAACACAAAACTGTAGATTTGTGGGTATTCACATTAATAAAACTAAAAGTTTAAGATGTTGTAGATCAATAGGATGTATTTGCAATATGAAAATTTCGAATCCTGAATGTAAACATTTGGTTACGAAACAGGGACGCATTTCTCGAAAGGGAAGCAGGAAAAATTCATTATTGGCGAAGAGGAAAAAAAAAAAAAAAAAACAGGGTAAGCGAGAATATCGGACAACATAAAAAGAAAAAATAAGATAATGTAAAAAAACAAAATTATGAAAACAAAAATTTACAGATGAAAAAAAAAAAAATAAAATA
>ERZ746981.74-NODE-74-length-91697-cov-13.640963_pt1 | contig 91697 bp, 54 predicted proteins | sample MGYA00374948_ERZ746981 | MGnify/ENA primary metagenome ERZ746981 (study PRJEB28757, sample SAMN06711160) | food metagenome | host: microorganism | place: China:Harbin | collected 2017-01-30 | study: EMG produced TPA metagenomics assembly of the Analysis of Microbial...
CCTTTTTCTTCGTGGAGTTTACAAAATAGCACTGAAAAGCATATGGAAATTGCTGTACATGTAACGCAGCCTTTCAGTATTAACAACATTATTAGACATTAATGTGTCCTAAACGGGGATCTACAACATGACGATTAGTTCCGTACATGGATTAAATCCCAATCTTTTAACAAAAAGACCCCACAAGTTTCGTATCACCATCCGATCCGATTTAAGGAAGTCATTAAAGCAAGGTCTAATCGCCTAGCATTAATCGGCATACATATTTTTGAAAAAAATTTGTGAGCATGTGAGCGTAGTGCGTGATTATGCTAAATTCAGGTATATTGGCTAAACTTTAAGTCATTTCTGGTCAATAAATCTGGTAAAGTGATACTGTAAAAAAAGATAGCAGATGAAATACAAGCATATACATTCCTCCCCAGGATTACGAAAATATTCAGGAAAGGAAAAGATATATCACAATTATATCGCAAAATATCGTTTAAAGAGACACTCAAATGAAATTCGAGATAATTAATTATGCAAATGTACTACAACATATTCTGCCAGAGATATTACTAAAGCAATGAATTTATTTTCACCTAAAATTGAATATGATGTTGATTCCCTTAGAAACGAGTTACTTGAAGAGAATACAAGGATTTTCGTATAATATCAGAAAGGTTCCATCGCAGAAAATAAGGATTGTGATATATTTTTGTAGGGTTTGATATTATTTATCTTGTCCTTGATTCAGGTTTTAGCAATTGAAAACAAGCCTTTAGGGAAAGAAATGTTGGTTGCGTTGATGATGATGAAAGTAGATTTTACCTAATTTGTTTGCTAGAGTTATCCAACGCAGTCTTGTGAACAAGTTTGGTTATCTGCAGCTTCGATTTTTTTTTCTTTGTTACTTTCTTTTTGTAAGTTGGATATCTACTATTTGTATTTGCCATTGCTTTTCTGTTTTGTTTAAATCAATAGTTTCTGTTTTTCTACGTTCTTCTACTTAGTGGTTGAATCTGTAAATTCTGAGAGGGGAAAAAAACTAAATGTGCATTAATCCGCATGATCATTTGGATGCAAAAAAAGATTTGTACACAGCATTGTCTTTAAAAAATCATTTACGGAAGACAATAGGAAACTTTTTTTGGTAATTATGTAAAGCATTGGTCCTAAGAAAAAAAGCAATTTTTGTTCAGACTTTTTCTACCTTGAACTTAAGCATTTCAATTATTGCATCATGAATTGAAACCTTGACACGGAGTCTTTCATCTTCGGTGTCACAATTATCGGCATGCTTATTTCGTGCAATAATCCATCCTCTTAAAATGCATAATGATAATCCTGCTCCAAAGTAACAAAGTCCAACAAATATAGCCGGATGTTGGTATTGTATTCTATTTGTTGGACCATCTCCCTTAAGTGCCATTCCAATAACAGGTGAGACTAGTCCAGTGCCACCAACCGCAATCCAAGATATGGACATTCCAATACCAAACTTACGTAACCCGATAATTTCAGCATTTATTGTTGCCATCGTCAACCAGATGGTACCCATGAGTGATCCCACAAACAAAGCAAAAACAATTGCTGTAGCATAATTTTTGCATGAAATCCACATTGCAAAGCTGAAAAGACTAACAAACCAACTTGCAAGTATGCTAGCGTGAATTGGACCAATGTAATCTGCTATTCTCCCAATTACTGGTCTTCCATAAACAATTCCAACAGAAACCATTGTGGATACAACTGATGCCTCTTTATTTCCATAGCCTAGAGATCTCGTAAAATCACCAAGATTATACATTAATGTCATGTATCCTAGCATTGTAAAAATTTCCCAAACCATCATCATTTGAATTCCGACTGTTCTGTAGACAACCTTATCATAGAATTTGTAAATTGGTTTGATGTTTTTTGACCTAGTACGGATCAGAAATATTGATAGGATATTCATAACAGCAGCCATAATTGTTTGTGTCCTAAGAGCCCATCTCCAGCTATTATGGCGAAGTATTGGTTCCATTCCAACATTATAAACGATACCACCAATTCCAGCTCCAGCACAAGTGATTCCCATTGCATAGTTTCTTTTACCATCATGTCCCTCTTTAAACCATTGAGGAATAATGTTAATTGTAGGAATAACAATTAGACCCGTTCCTATTCCTTGTAAAATACCCTGTGTACAATATAGCTGCCACATTTTTGTGCAAAATGATGCAAACAAACCTCCAACGAACTGAATGACAGTTCCCAACAAAATTACAGTCTTCATTCCCAAAACACCAACCAGGTAATTCATGAAAGGCCCAAATATAATACCTCCACCGAACAAAAATCCACCGATTGCAGCGAATTCTAGCTTGTTTGGATTTGGAAAAAGATCGTCATTAATGTACGCCTGTAAATATAGAGCATATGCATTAACTAATCCCCAAGCATTGACGTTAAACAGGAAACAACCAATAAGAGAAAGAAGTCCCCAACCTGAAAACTTATCTGGAATATCATCATTAAGTAAAGCCTTTCTGTCGGCACTTTCGAAGTTTGTATCGTCTTCTGTGAATACCATGCTTTCTATATATTTTACTGCAAAATAAATTCTAACTGGCACTAGATAAACACAATAAATCCTTATTGGACATTCTATGCTCAAATGATCACATTTAAGACATGCTTTTGTAAGGAGAGTCTTTTGATTGCAACTACCAATCTATTTTTTTTTTAACCATGAGTTTTAGTTTTAATGCTTGAATAATTACCGATACTCCTGAAAATAAGAAATCCCAACTAGGAATTTTTTTAACCAGATTACTAATACAATACAATTTATGTAATAGATGCGTCGACAGTCGCGTCTACATGAGGCTGCCCTGCCTTGTTTATGCCCAAGAAAATCTCACTCATAAGGATCAAAGGTATTTAAGCATGTGCATTTCCCCTTTTTATCCCGTTCATTATACTTTCTTACTTAGTTCTTCTTACTTTTATACTTTTCCTTTCTTGAGTCTTAAAAACACTCAATACTAGTTATAACAAAAACTTCATAAAGTAATCGGCGTCACACTTAAACCAATTAACTAAAATATTCCAATTTATTTAAATTATATGTTCCAAATTAAAACCAAACAGGACGAAAAGAAAATGCAAGTTCTTGGGGTTCAATGTCCATGCAAATATCAGTTATGTGTCATTTTTGACTAACCTGTTCTCCGGATAAAAAAAATTGAGTAAGAGATGTAAATGATGAAGTGGTACTCTATAAAACTCCCTAGTATATATCTTCAAAGTTCATCTAACAATGATCATGCCTTATTATTTAAAGTAAAACGGCGAGTGGTATTAGACTCTCTCTAATGGCTCTAAATTAATATGGCAATAATCACAAGTTGTCTGCTTTAACGGCATCTTGCAAAGAAAACTTCAAATATAGCTAACTTGGACATATATTTTTGGATTCTTATTTTGATTTCTTGGCAAGTGCTAAACAATATGATGAGTAGGGACACTGGTTTCTCAAAAAAAGTCATTTAAGGAAAAAATAATAAATCTGAAATCAATGCTTTCAAGTTTACAATGTTATCATAACATTTCTAAGTATTCCGTAATTCTTATATTTCACTACTATAATATAACCTGACCGTCCCGCTGAATGATCAAGGTTTTGTAGGAGCATTACTGCAAAATTACACATCCGTGCATACACTAGTTTTAGTGTACCGATTAAATTCGAATGGCATACGCGCGCGTAGGAAACCGGAAATTTAGCAATTTCTTCTTGAGAGTCAAGTGACTTCTTTCCGGGTGGGATGAAATATCGCAAAGAAACATGATTACCGAAATACTTCAGAAGGTACGAGCAAATATTTGAAAAAAGCATTTTTTATAAGGTATCTTGTTATAAGAATGCGGATCTAGCTTATAGAGTCATATTCAGGTTAAATGTTTGGACGTTCACTGATTAAACCGGATAAAATGAATGTGTAAATACTAAGAAAGCGAAAAATTCTGTATGATTTAAAAATTTTTTAATGATCTGTGCATCCGAACATCTACGAAATTTCCCTTCTGGGAGAAATGATATATATGGAAGCATTTCCACCTGGCATCATGTTCTTATGGACATCAGCTTGCCTTCGAAAGTTGTTTAAGCGTTAGATATGTTCCTGAATAATATCTTTTTTACTTATAGAATTTCATGGGTTTTGTTATAGATATAAAAGGTATTCGTTCCTGAGACAGATATAACCTTCTTTGTTACAGATTTATAAGGACAAAAAGAACGCTGAAAATGAGTCAGAGAGGTCTACAAATATTTTCATCACTACCACCAGAGCTTCAGTTCCAAGTTTTGAAAAGATGCGATGTGGGATCTCTAAAATCGTTTATGGCTATAAACGAAAATTATAGAATATATTGTGACAGTGCCATAAGGGAAAATCTCGAGTCTATCTTCTCTAATCACCAGTTTGAGCTCAGCGTCTTCACACCGCAACAGGAAAATATAAGGGCTGAACTATATAAGACCAAATGCTGCACAGAAATTGGAAGCCGAAATATCGGTAAGAAGTCGCAAGAAGTGTTACAAAAATATGATAAAAAAGGGAATGTGAGGTATCATGATTCATATCTATATGGGCTACAGCTCACAGGAACACGTGACGTGTTGTCGGACAAAACATTCAAGGCAGAAAAAGGGGAACAGAAAACAAATACCAATAATCAGGTAGAATCAGAGCAGCCTTTTATACATTTGGTAATATCTGAAGGTGTTAAGTACATTCAGCTCCATTTAAGTTTGTACGCCAGGTCTATCGACGCGTCTACACCAACTTTGGAAACGCACGGGACGATTGTACTCAATGAAGAAGACAAATACCAGAAGGGCATATTGTCGCTAAGCGGGGGAAAGTTCAATGTGGAGTATACACTCGAAAGTGAGGGCGAAATACCACCAAGAAGTCCGTATGACTATGATGTTGTGTATGGATACAAGCTCAAGCTTTCGGAATTCCGCATCGACAACATGCATCTATTCGAGGGTATCTCATCTCTGCACCAATAAGTGGAAGCACAACATAAATGACGGTATATATGAACTCTAACGGCACCTGCATATATAATCTGTTGAGGATCGGTTATTATGGAAATTTATAGGAATTATAGAATAGAATTGTAATTTATGAATCACAAAATCCAGTAGTGCCGTGGTAGTCAAGTTTTCCCGATGCATAGAAGCCAATTAGTGGGAGTATCTCGGAGGAATGACCGGCTCAACCGGTAATTCACCGCTTCCGAATTGTTGGTGAAAGATCCTTGGTGAGTTCTGACACACCAAACGAAAAAAAGATTGACGAACTGGAAAAAAAGGATGTATGTTAATGCTGCTAGCTTTTGAATGACTTAAATTACACACAGCTCGGTTAGCCAAGGAGAAAATTAAGATTCCCGTTTTACCGCCGCTAGAAATGAATGAAAAAAAAAATTCGGGCTGTTTTGGTCCTCTGGGTAAATATGGATAATGCAAATTTACCAGGCTCAATGCTATTGACAATGCCGTGATTTTTCCCTGTTTTACCCCGTGGGGAAAAATAGGTGAGCAAGAATTCCGAATGTAATTGGTTCATACTTTATTGATTTTCCTTTATGTGGGGCGGTGATTTTAAAATCGGCGAAAGTTGAAATAAGGCTCTTAATGCAGGACAGCAGCACGTTTCGGCAGTAAACATTTTAGGAGTATGATTACAAATGTCCTTACAGTGATTTTTCCTGCAGTAAGCAAATGTTTTGGGAATCCATGTAGTCTTTTGCTTGATTTATTCTTGTGCTTGCCACCATTTTGGCCGTGTACTAAAATAATGCTTTCACCTGATCGTCTGAAAAAATTAAATTTTCCAGGACCCCGCATCTTCTTTTCTTCCAAATTTTTTAGCGCCTCGTAATAGGAGAACTGATTTTATTCCAAATTCGACCATATGGCGACGCAAAAAAAAAAACGTATTCATGAATAAATAATAGCGGCCTCAATGTTATGATTTCTCCGGTCATATTTCCTATTTTTTCTTTATTTTTTAGGGGTTTGGCTTTTTTTCTTTTGAAACGTCACGCTGACCAATATGGTTATGCTAGCAAAGTGGAATCAACATATTAACAAGCCCGTTCGTTTTCTTCCGTGAAAGAAGGGCGTTCTTGTTGCACTTTTACAGTATATTTGCTTGCACCTTCAAAGATTTCGACTTATTGCAAAGAAGAACTGGAAATTTGAACATACCAGTGTTATTCAGTCTCGTTGCCTGTTCCTTCGTTTTCATTTTTCCCTAAATATCCATCCAACGTTAACATATAGTGGATACTTGTTTCAATTTCATGGAAATTTGCTGTTCGTATCATCACACAATGATGCCAATCAGCTGCACGGAATGTAGGAGGAGAAAGATCAAGTGCAACAAGATGGTTCCCTGCAACCAATGCATGGTGAAAAGCAAGAAATGTGAGTATCCATCAAAGTTTCGATCACTCGGGGTGAGCCAACTAGTTGTTGACGGAATACCTCCAAACTGTTTAAGTGGTAAACCTGATCATATTGCTGACAACAAACCAAATGATAATACAATCACTGATGGAAGGGCCAAAGAAAAAATGCTGAAAATTCATAAGCACGATGTCGAGAACAATCAGCTTGAAAGTTCGAAGAGAGTCAAGATTGAGGGTGACACAGATTCAATATCAAAATTGTATAAGGAGAACGAGATTTTAAGACTGAAGATACGTGATCTCCGACTCAGAGGTAGACGCCAGAGAAAAAAGATGAAGAAATTCATGAGTGAACACGAGAAATATGATGTGATAAGCGAGAATAGTGATGATGAGTGTGAAAATGATGAAGAGAATGTCGATGATCCGAAGTCGTCGGCCACAAACTGTAAGGATCAACAGCATTCACAGCAAATAGACTCATCTGCGATATATTATGGCCCGAACTCAACGAGGTATATGATGAAATCATCCATGAGCCGAAATGAAATCAGTGAATTTGATGACTTTGTGCGCGTCAAAAGACAAATAAAGCAAAAGCGTACCCTCCCTGAACTTGTGAAGCCTAAGATCAACTCAGCTAAAGCACGAAGAGTCGCTGCAAAGGAAAATATGGAGGCCATTACTGGGTTGATCAAGAAATTCTTCCATCTGAAAGTTCACTACATGAACTATATTTCACCAAAGCCAATACTAGACCTATTTGACAAGTATGAGGAGATCAAGGTGTGGAACCGGGGTGATGATGATCAACTTTTGCTCGCCATCATGATCATGATCGTGTCACTAAGATCGATTCCTCCAAGTGATCCACTTTTAACCAAGTATGGTCTCAGCTACCGGCAGAACCGAGAGTCTCTCTACAAACAATACAAAAACTTGAAGAGAGGCATACAGTTGGAAACAACCACTAGTTTGCGGGCCTATGTTTTGGAGTGCGAGGATTTGTTCTTTAATGGCGAAATTGAAAAGAGTTGGCATCTTCTTTTCCATCTGGTCGGATCTGCTTACTCATTAGGTCTCCACGTGTATGATGAATCCATAGTGAAGGCATTGAAATCGGCACACTGTGAAAAGGCTGGCGATATTATCATAAGAAACCCGAAAACTTCTTTGTGGCTCATTATCAACTTCATATCCGCAACACTGTGTTCGGTGCTCGGGAGGCCAAACCCGGTCACATTCAACTTCCAGCCTCTTTTGAAGAATTATGAGATTAGGTTGAACTATAAAATTGCACTTGCAGATCTTGTTAAAAAATCAACCAGTGTTTTGATTGACTCTTATAAACTTCCAATCGACGAAAACACCGTCTTAGGAATAGATGAGATGTTTGTGAATGAGGTTCTCATCTACGAGAAAATCCTTATTGACACAAGAATAATAAGAAACATGAAGAGCCGGCAACCAGGAAAAGCCGCTTATATCACACTTCCAGTAATTGATAAGTCTCAAAGTACTAGGCTTGCATTGGGGCGTATTGGCCATCAAGCTGAATGGACAAGTGTAAGCAACATTGTCCAGAGTCCAGCAGGTGATAGTCCGGTTAGTGATGACAGTAATAAGCAGCTGAAGAACATTACTTCTGCTGATGATCGTCAAGCATTGACTAATCCACAATTCCAAGGAACTTTGCAGCAGAAGAAGGTGGCCAAATTGTTAAGCGAGTGTCCATTGGACATTAGATTCACGATTCTTCGTCCATGTCCTCTTCATAGTGAAGAGGAACCATGGTGTATGGTGTTAGAGGATGGAGACACGTTGTGTGACTTGATAATGTTAGATGCTAACAGAGCCAAGTTCAACCAACACTTCATGGCCAAGTACACGAAGTCACTTGAAAGCTGCCTTGATTCTATTCTCAGAGTGCTTGAGCATACCCAGGATTTGATGGAATTGACTATTAAGAAACAGGGGGGACCTGCATTCCAACGAATGTACCCGTTCTTCTATGTCTTCCTCTACCAGACCTTAATTGTCATGTACACTTTGATGCACCTTGGGTATGCTAAGTTGAGTCCTTATTACGGTGATATTGGGATTATCAGGCAACATTTGGTGAAGCTTTTCGACTGTGTCGGTGTGACCAACTGGAAGCCAAATGTTATCCGTATAGTTCAGTATATTAATGATATGTGCGACACGTTCTTCCGAACACACATGGAAAGAGAGAGGCAAAGTTCCCAACTGAAGGAGGAAGTGCTTAGTGATGGTCAATATGATAATACTGTGCATCATCTTGTTTCGAACAGCCCGTACCAGTCCAAGTATGCTGTAATTCAAGAGCCAGGCATTACGGAGCGGCAATCAGAGCAACAACGACAGCAACAACAGCAACAACAAGAAATAAGTATGTTGGCACATGGTGTTCCCTCACTAACATCTAATGAGCATTCCATGTCCATCGGTAGCAACCTTTGCGGATCGCAGGGTCATTTTGGATCGCTCTTAAGTCTAAACTCGTTACTAAATGCAGTCCCATCTGATGCCAAGGAAACGGCATACTTTAAAGGAAAGCAGTCAGTTCAAAATAACGCTGATTCAGAAACCGGCAATCCTGATACTTCAAGAACGACGGCCAACAGCTTTTATGCAACCTCTAAACCCCAAGTACCGTTGTCAAACTACAACATGGACTATTATAATTCAACACAGCCCTTTTATCCACCCCCATCAAGCATGCAGACATCATCCAAGCAAGAACAGCCGGTTGCAACATTTACTGTGGATCCACTTCTTGGTTTCGACCTCGATGATCCATTTGCCGTTCAGAATCCTTTAAATTTTGGTTATGTCTCGGCAGCGGGCCAGCAGCAACGTAATAGTGTTGACAGTCAGTCCGCAATGAGTGATCCGGCTGAATTTATAAGACAAGATAGTAATTCCACCGTCACGGTTATTTCTAATGATAAGAATGATGTTGAACAGGTGTCCACCAATAGTTCGCTCGCATAAAGCCACTTAAATAAATGTTATAACGAATTTAGTATTAACACTGTTTTAGAGATAGATCTTATTGCCTTTTCTAGTATTATTCTGTATATTGTTATCGTGCACTTTAATTTGACACGCCGAACCTTAATAGTTATCGCCTTCTGTAACTTTCAAGTTTTGTACGCTCAAAATTAGCAAATGTCCCGCATCATATGCGAATATAACCAAATGGCACTCGATACATTCTGAGAAAGTTGTATGTAAGGGATTAGCATTTTGTACTAGTATTAACTGAGCAGGCGACATTAAAGCATAATTCAAAAGAAGTAGTTTTTATTTAAAAAAAAAAAAGATAATACAACGTTTGTCCGCCCCGAAATGGATTCAACAGGATTTATCCTCAATATAAAGTCGGTAACTGTGCTATCCGGCTGTTCACTTTTTCGGAAATTCACTTTTTTATGACGTCACCACCAGCAATCATCATGGTAGCCTGACCCGATTAATAAGAAACTTCAAAATTTAAATTTTGTACTTTTTTTCCTGGGCCCCAACCCCAGGTCTTGGTCTCCTTCCGATCAGATCCGCACTAATTGGTACCTAAAAATAATGCACTAACCAGCATTCAGAATTATAATGGAAATGAACCAGAAATAAAATCTGAAACACTTCTGCTCACATTAACTGAAAAATCCTTATCTAACAGAAATATGGAAATGTGCGGGCTATCGTGCGTCGATAATATTTGAATATATGGTTAAAGTATATGTTTAAGCGGTCGGCATACAATTTAAGTGCTCAGTAAATTAGGAAAAGTTGTTAGATTCGGCAGGTTGTATGACGAAATTTTAAAAGAAAGATAAATATCAGACATCCGATCTAACTGAAGAGTTACTATCATTCTTGATTCATCCTTTCTCGACATCTCACAATTCGTTCACGTACTTTCGACTGAAAAAAAAGTCTCCATGGATTCTGGATCCAATCCGTATAATGAAGAGCTCATACTAAAATCTTATGGTCTTCTTGATTCATCAACCATCGAGCAGTTGGGTTCTACACTTGGTAGGGAATGTTCAACAAAGACAACCAAAAAAGTTCCACCAAGACTTACCGGAATTCGGCATAGTGCACATAATTCGTTGGAAGATAGCCTGATGCCGATGCCCAAAGGTGGATTTCATGAAAGGGCAATTGCAACTATAAATGCATCCAGAAAACCGTCTGAAAAGGCACTAAGAAACAGGTCACACTACTTTCAAGCTACCTCATCCATGAAGGACAAGTCTCATTTTCCACTGAAGATAAAGAGTACGAAGTTAAATGGATACACAAGGAAGAAATTTGCTGAATTGAGGAGCAAGTTCAAAACTTCTGGACCCGCACAGACACATACAATGCCTGAAGTACATGTTATTCGTCCAAATAAGCCGCATTCTTCTCTTCCAAATGTTATCCCAGAATCAGACATGTCAAAATCTCCTGAAAGAAGTATTACAGATAATGAAACGTTACAAACGCCTGCGGTAAATTCAAGATTTTTGTTTAATGAGTCTTCACAGACAAATTCTGTTCCACCATACATTGGTCCAAATCAAGAAAAACCCAAAAGAAGGCACCAGACGACTAAAGACCGTGATGCATGCATTTTCTGTGGGCTCCCTCTCTATGATACACTCTCCATTGAAGGAAAAGAGCAAGTTATTGATCTTTCCTGTGAACACCAAGTTCATGAGCAATGTCTTTTGCTCGAGATGGAATTAAAAAATATGAGTTTGCAGGACTCAACTGATACATCACTCTCCAGTTCACCTATAGATGAGGCTGTTATGCGAAATAATTCATATCCAAAGTGTCCGAAGTGCAATAATGGTACAATTGCAGTGCCCAGAGACTCAGAGATCAAAGATAGGCTTGGAGTACAGATTTTACTTTATCCCAAAACCAATTTATTACAGAAGCTTCTTGGGAAATCCACTGGTGCAAAAGTTGACTATAGCCCTATTCAAGTTGCTGGCGATGGAATTTCATCAATGGTAGCATCATCTGTGAATTCTTTATCATCAAATTCTTCTCCTAGCTCCAATACATCTTTCAAATTGGATTCTAAGCTTCCTGAAGAGATATTGCCGGTACCTCCTGACTGGGTCTTAATGTATGATGTTGAAGATCTCCGGAAGAAATTTATTACAGAGTTAAACACGATGGTTGAAGATCAGGATGTGAATTCACTAAATGAAGATCTCATTTTAACGCGAAGCCTCCTAGACTCCTTTGGATCCCTTCGTCTATTTGACAAAATATCCTTTAGATTTGAGAATCAAAGGAACTTTTTACAATGGTATTGCTACTTTTTTAAACATATGCTTGTATTTTTGGAGCCTGGAAAAGCTTTGTTCGCTTTAGTACCGATCACGCCTTTAATTCGCATAAAGGCTGTTTCCGATTCTGAGTTGTCGATCTCAGGGGGGCAAAGAAATTCATTGTCTGTCAATTTAAAGAGTGATTATCCTGGACTCATTTCTAAATGGAGGAACGCACTTGAGAATAACAAGGCTTCATTTGGGTTAGATTTATTGACATCAACTGTCTCCGAGGATGAATTCAAACCTATCTTGGAAAAAATGAAAACGGATGAGGTGCCAACTACAATTCCCCTCCGAAATTCCCCAAAAATAAACAAAAATATTTATGAGTACACATTTTCTGCGATTAATAATGATGACACACCCGATAATATCGTGGTGCTGATAAATGAAATGGATATGCGTACAAAAAAATCATTTATATCTATTGTGAACATTTTCCGCTGCTTTGATATATTGAACATAAATACTGCTGCGATATTTTCATCCATAGATCTTCCCACATGGGATAGTATGTGTGAAAATGTGGTACATTTTGGGAAGAAAGATTTTGAGGATAATGCAGCCCAGCTCAAGGCGAAAATTCTCAGGATGCAAACTAATCTTAAAGCTATGGACTCAAATCGCAAGAATGAAGACAAAAGAACTATCATGAATCTTGTTGAATCTGCAATTGACAAGTGGAAGATCGGCAAAACTATGTTGGTCATACTTTCGGATTCTGCCCTTGATAATTTTAAGTCGGCTGGAATTCAAAGTGTCTTGATAGAGATTAACACAAAAGAAGCATGTAACGATTCTGGATCCGAAATAGTCAATATTTTAAACTGGGAAGATATTATGGAAGTTCTTTGTGAAAAGTGTCACCTAGATTTTGACAATGTTTGCTTATCTGATGATAGCACGAAGGACGATGAACTGGACGCTAATTGATATAAACTATTTTCTATGTACAATATAACACTTCTTAAATTCACCGTTTCGAGCTGCTTACTTATGGGCACGCTTTTTTATAGGGAAGGTACGTACGCTCAGAGAAAATAATGTGTCTCTTAACTCAGTAAAAAAAGGAATGTAACTGTGCATTTTGTGGGGATACGATTTAAAGGGGAGTTTTCGAATAAGAGAAATATTTTTTAACAAATCTTCACATTGAGAGGGAATTACCATTTAAGGAAATTTTTGATTGCCCTCCTATCTTCGAATCCCCTTTAAATTTTTCTAATATAAAAGGATGGATTTACCTGCTTCATTCATAAATAATATTATTAACTTTATAAGTAGTTTGTTTTTGCTGGCATTGGTCTAAGGAATGCCAAATTACCGCAACCAACATTTAGACATTAAAATGTTGCGCCTCTTCATAGTCTATGCTCTTCTTTTGACTAATAATGTCATTGCTTACAGCACAAGGGTATGTTGAATATACTAAATCATACTGCACAGGTTGAAGTACTAACATGAATTCTTTTTTGTTTAGTGGAATCCAGATTTTCCTGGAGCTAGTTTAATAACAACACCAGAGTCTCTTGAGGGAACACTTTCTGTTGTGACTACAACCTCAACCTCAACCTCAACCTCAACCTCAACCTCAACTTCATCTACTTCATCTACTTCATCTACTTCATCTACTTCATCTACTTCATCTACTTCATCTACTTCATCTACTTCATCAACAACTTCTACTTCATCTATCTCATCATCCACTTCCACTTCATCAACTACTTTGACCCTTTCCACTTCATCAACAACTTCAATATCATCAACTTTGATTTCTTCAACAACAACATCTTCTTCGTCCTCACAAATTTTCTCAACTCCTTCAACCATTTCAACTTTATCAACTCCTTCCACATTGTCTACTTCCTCAGCTTCCTCGACTCCCTCAACTTCCTCAACTTTTTCAACCCCTTCAACTTCATCAACCGTTTCAACATCCTTCGCTTCTTCCACATTCTCTTCTTCTAACCCTACCGAACTTTCAACATCAACGTTTATTGCAACTACACCTTCCACCACAGATACTTCTGGTACTTCGTCTTCCTCCATAACATCTTCATCATTTGTTACCTTCACCTCGGCTACTACAGACTCACAGGTTCTTACCACTTTTTCCTCTGATTCATATTCTTCAGGTATATCAACTCAGATCAGTACCAATGACATCTTTACTGTGTCATCATTTATATCCCCTGATTTGGATGTTACCACTTTTACCACCACAAGTTGTGAGGGTACAATTACGTACACAATTGTCATCACAGTAACTTCCTATTCAACAAGTGCTGGCACCTACAAGTATACAAGTACCGCTGATACCATCTCTTTTGGAAACTTACCAATTGCTACTTCTGATTCTTTCTTGGACACAACATCGGCTACTTTTGAGTCTGTTACAGATGCAGCCGGGACCAAAACTGTTACTACAACAGATTGTCCAACAACTAGTTCGACAAGTACAGAAATTTTTGTTTCTGCATCACACAGTACCATTGAAAGTTACCTTGTCACTAAGTCCTCTGCAATTTTGAAATCAACCGAAGAAATATCTCACACAAAAATAGGTGAATCCTCAGCTGCTTTATCGCCTCCAAAAACGTCATATGATTCTGATACCCTTTACACCACTGTCACAATCACTACTTGCGACTCACAAGGAAGCACATACGTTACAGTGACCAGTTACCCAAAATATTACTTTTCTAGTGAATTTGTGAGTGGCATTTCTTCCACGGGTGGTGCTGTCACTACAAGAGCTAATTATTTGACTGAGTGGAAAAATACAACCTCTACCACAATTTCCGATATCGATTCTCAGAATACTTATGATTCTTCTTTGTCTCTTACAGAATTGATTACCGCAGTCAACTCGACTTCCTCGGAGACCTCAAGCTTTGATGATTGCCAAATCTTTACTACAACCATTTTTTTGTGGAGAAACGCTACTTCAGTAATGATGAAATTCCCTTCAACTGCCTCAACACTTACCACTTCAGGATTCATCTTTATTGGTTTGATAACATTTATGGTGGTTATTCTCATTTGAAGGTTGACCATTAGTTTTTGTGAGTTTGATGTCGTGTTTCAACTATTAAAGTGGTAATTTTACCCCTTTTGTTACCGGGAAGTGTTGTTAAAGATGTTGCTCTATATTATTTTCTACTGATGTGTGCCTTTCTTTATTGATAGGACTTGGCTTTTTCTGTTATATTACCTATTCAAAAGCTATGAATCCCTGATAAGTTTATTTCGAATACAATTTATTTGCTGGGCCATAATCCATATTTTCCGGATGCGTATGTAGGAAGTCAAAAAAACAATTAATGTTTATCTGATTTGTAAATAGCTAAATAATTATTCCGATTGGTTCGAAAAGTTGTTTTTATTTAATTGTATTCCACAAATTTCATTTAAATGGCATTAAGGGTAAAACCAAAGAATTCTTCAATCGTACGCAATGCTTTCAATGCATAGTACTCTAGACCCTGAAATGATTGGAAGCAGGTTTAGCTTCAAACTCAAGCATGGTAAAACAGCGGAAAAATAAAATAAATTTAAGTGGTTTGTACAATATGGTACTGAAGATATGAGATTAACTAATCGTGCTTTCAAATAAAAATTTCAGGAAATCCTGTTCCAATGACACCATCAAGGTCGCGAGTAATTTGAAAAAAAAACGAGTTTCCATATTTTTTCAGCATTGAAATACTAAAAATATTTATTGTTCCCCGTGGCACCTGACATCCGGTGATCGCGGAGAGTGGCATTTTAAGAGCATACATCACGTGTCATTGCATAATTTGGCATGCCACGGACATCATGGAAATCTGGCAACGCTTCTTTATTCGTCCAATGTGCTTTGTGGAGACAAAAATGACTCTTTGTCATTTTCGACGCAAAAGAAAATAACAGATGTCTCGAAGTGAAAAATGTACGATATAAAAAGAGACAGAAATTCCCCACTTAGCAGAGCAACACATGTTTTTGACCATTTCTAGACAAGTTTCACCAAGCACCTTTTCGGTCTCAATCAACTAATATATTGTATATACAAAATGTCTAAAAGTAAGTGGACAGAGCAGTTTTTCCCCGCAGCAATCGATTGAGGCCAATTTACTAACTATAAAGCATCATTTCATTCAGGACTTAATTTCGACACCAGATGTGTCCAAGCTGGACAGGAAGAGCCAGAATCTGCCAACAGAGCAAGAGCTGTGCCAATTTACGCTACATCATCGTATGTGTTCAAGGACTCAAAGAACGGAGCTGATTTGTTCGGATTGAGAACACCAGGTTTCATTTATGCCAGAATCAACAACCCAACCACAGATGCTTTCGAGAAGAGAATGGCCGCTTTGGAAGGTGGTTCACAGGCAGTTGCCACTTCGTCTGGTCTGAGTGCCCAGCTGTTGGCAGTTTTGGGTTGCGCACACACCGGTGACAACATTATTTCCTCCAGTTACTTGTACGGTGGTACTTTCAACGCTTTCAAGAACTTCGAGAAGTGGTTCAACATCTCGCCACGTTTTGCCGACGGTGACGACCTCGAGTCGATGAAGAAGTTGGCCGATGACCGGACCAAGGCTGTGTACTTGGAATCTATCGGAAATCCAAAGTACAACGTTCCAGACTTCAAGCCAATCATCGAGTGGGCACACTCGAAGGGTATTGCAGTTGTCGTTGACAACACTTTTGGTGCCGGTGGCTACTACTGCAACCCATTGGAGTTGGGTGCAGATGTTGTTACGCATTCTGCCACCAAGTGGATCGATGGCCACGGAACTGCCATTGGAGGTGTTGTTATCTACAAAGACGTTACCAAGGACAACGGCTTCAAGTTCTCCGACTACCCAGAGAAGTACCCACAGTTCTCGAAGCCTTCCGGAGGTTACCACGGAGAGATCTTGAACGAGAAGTTCGGAGACTTGGCCTACATTGCCTATGTGAGAGTTGAGTTGATGAGAGACCTTGGACCTACTCTTTCTCCATTTGCCGCTTTCTTAATGCTCAACGGTTTGGAAACCTTGGCCTTGAGAGGTGAGAAGCATGCTAAGAACGCCTTGGCCTTGGCCAAGTGGTTGAAGAAGTCTCCATACGTTGCTTGGGTGTCATATCCCGGCTTGGAAGACCATCCTTACCACAAGAATGCCGAGAAGTACCTTCACAACGGTTACGGTGCCGTTCTGTCATTCGGTGTTAAGCCTGTTGCCAACCCATCTGGCGACCAGTTCAAGGAGAGCGGTCCAAAGGTTGTCGACCACTTGAAGATCTGGAGTAACTTGGCTAATGTTGGTGACTCCAAGTCTTTGGTCATCAACCCATGGACCACCACTCACGAGCAGTTGAGCTCTGAGGAGAAGCTAGCCTCTGGTGTGACCCCAGACTTGCTAAGATGTGCTGTTGGTATCGAGAACGTTGAGGATCTTGAGGCAGACTTGGAGCAGGCCTTCCATGCTGTTTTCGACGAGCAGAAGAAGTAAATTAACTCTGTACATGATTCCATAGGATTTAACGCGATTAGATTATAGGTGAGCGAAGCTCGGTAGAACATTGTAGGGTAGAGTTGTGGAAATTATGGTAAGTAGGAATTATTGTATCTCCTGCTTTTTGTACCCATGCTTTTTTTTTATGCCCTTGCTTAAAATGCATTCATTGATTATGTCATATTATTATTACTCGCGTCACTAATTTGCTCGAGCATTCATTATTTTTCGTCCCACTTCACCCTCTTCATTTTCTTATCCACCCACTCCTTCGTCACACTTTATTCCACAAATAGTTTCTTCTGGGATGGACTCATCCGACAGCATCCCATTTCCCAAAAACAACATCTTGTATTATGCCGACATTCCTGTTAATCTTCGAGACACGCGTCTGGCAATTGCTCCAGGCAATCTTATGAATGCTTCGAACTTGATGTACGACTACTTGGAACAAGTATGCTCATTTGTGTACAAACAAAGCGGGTCCGAGCTCAATTCACTTTCTGAGCTTGTCGAGAATGCCAAAACTGTTCTTTTAGTGAATGACGAGAAATCAAAAGCCTGCCCTTGGTCCAATTACCCGATTCCTCAAAGTTCATCCTCATGGAGTCTATACGATGAATTGTGCACGCTAATCGTTTCATCCGGGTTGATTTACCATCAGATAGCACTTAATACGATTTCTAAAGAGGGCGATAGTTGGATCGGCGACCTGGTATGGAAGAAGGCGGTGAATTGCTTGCAACAGTCCTCATCTCTTACTCAGGCATTCAAGCCATACATTACAGCTGCTCCTCACTCAGACAACATTCTTTACGTTGAGCACTTGAATTCCATACTGCTGCAAATAACTGTGGTGATGAGAAATATCGAAACGCAGTACGAGAATTTGAACACAGACGATGATATTTTGCAAAGTGCATCCCGTTCCAATGCGATATTCATCCGTATACTGGTTTTCATCTATAACGAGGCTGTGAAGCTCGAGAGCTCATCGAGCCCAATGCATTGGGAGATGCCGTATGGATGCTACAAGAAATTTTTGGAGGTTCTCTTGTGCTACTACTCGGCGCTTAACGAATACGGGCAGAACAAGATGGGTGTTGCATTGGCGCTTACGGAGTATGGAATACTTGCAGCATCTGAGCAAAGCAAGACAAAGGCAAGGCTTGGCATACGAAGTAGGAAGGTACTTTCTGGTTCGAAAATTCGAGAGTCGAAACTGTGGCGAGATGAAGTGATACTCAGGAAGAATTTTAAGAGGCATCTACCGGGTGCTTTACAACGGACTCTCACTGAAACAGTTAAGCTTTTGAGAGTAATGTATGTGCGATTTGAGAAGATGAACACGACTCTTAACTTCGATGAAGTGCCGAAGATGGAGGAAATTGAGGAGAAGCATCTTTTTTCTTCGGATAGTCTACCAGGAGGGATGGCAGTTCCGGTTTCCAAGACAAAGCAGTTCCGGCCCACGTGTCTTGGTGGGAAGGAGTTTAGTGAGAGGAAATATTATTGAAGGAAGGGTGTATAGGAATAGGAAGAAATCTATAAAAAATGCCGTATGAAGTACAGTAATGCATATAGCATATTTAGGAATGAAGGAATCTGAGATAATGCATGGAAGAAAACTGTATATTTAGGAATGGTACGAAATCTGGAAGCAAATAATGCTGTATAGGAATAGGAAAAATCTAGGAAAAATACTGTATGTAATGCGTATAGTGGTATATTCAGGAATAGGAAATATGAATGTGAATGAAAAGAATGCTATATATTCAGGAATAGGAAGCAATATAAATGTAAATGAAGAAAATACTGTATATTTAGGAAAAGGAAGGAATCTGGAAGCAAATAATGCTGTATATTCAGGAATGGTAAGGAAGTATTATTTAATTCAAAAGTGTAATGCAAGAAGTACTGCTAAGAATGCTATATATTGCACAACATGGAATCTGGATGAGCGAAAGAAAGGTGCATCTTTCTGAAAGCAAGGAGAGTACTACAGAGATGAAAGCCAATACCGCATAGAGCAGTATACGGGTCCAGAAATACTACCGAAACCAAATGCAAAGTAGAAAACCACGCTCAACCGTAGAGCACCCCAATCTGGTTGCACCAGCTTCCCATAGTCCCGTAGAAGCCAAGCAAGGAAGCCCCGTTTGGAATCATGAATTTGTGCAAAGAGCCACCATTTCCACCATACAAGGGGCTGGTCTTTTTGCTGGTGATGAACTGAATTCCGTCGACCCAGGCCCCGGAGTGGATGGCAACTCCAACGAGTATCTCATCCTGGTCTAGAAAGAAGTCCGAGTAGTGAGACTTGGAGTTGCCGAAGCGGACAGCCGAGTTGTCGCTAAAGAAAACGTCAAAGCCGTCCAAAGCCATTCCGTGGCTGACTCTGATTTGCCTGATGGCCTTTCCCGCAGGGAAAACGGCCGAGACCGGGTTCCCACCGTTTAATCCGTAGAGTGTGCCTTTCTTGGCGAGTCTGTTTCCGGAAATTTTCACAGCGGACGAGTGGTCGACGAGGAATTGGCCAAGATTGTCAACAGACGCCTGGCCAAAGCCCAAAGTCAATACCTCGAGGTGGAGGGGCTTGTTTCTCCACTGTGGGGCGAGCTGCTTCTGGATGAGCGAGAAGTTGAGCCGGATGGACTTCTGGGGCCCAATGCCGCTGTAGAATTTCGGCAGATACTCGTAGTGAAGCCGGGACCACTCGCCAACGTGGCATTCCACGAGGTAGATGCCGGTTTCGGACTGCACGTCCAAAGTGTCGCGGTCCACAGCAACGAAATTGGGGCCGGCATCGACACCAGAGCCAATCTTCATGCCCTGGTTGGCGAGGCACAGCCTTGGCTTGAAGTCGAGGTCACCAAAGTCGCGGGAGAGCGAAAACGCCGGGTGGAAGAGAAACCGTACGGCATCAAGACGGTTCCACCCGGGCTCATCGGCCGTGCGGACCGGCCCCCACTGGCCCCGGCCTGTCCGGATGCAGTACATCTCCCTGGACACGAATTTCCGGTCCATGGTGACGTAATCCCGGAGCATCACGCCATTTTCCTCGTGCGGACAGCCCAAGGAGTGGCCGATCTCGTGCAGAAATGCCCCAAGCGTCACACACAGGCACTCCCAGCGAGAACTGCACTCTCCACAGTCGTTGGCCACCTCGTCGGTCGATAATCGCGAGCAGTCCGTGAAACTTCTGTGCACCGACTCCCAGTCCATGGGCCACGAATGCAGCCCGTGCGAGCCGAATATCGCCAACTTGATGCGGTCCGTTCCACCACCCAATGCCGCATGACCAAGCAACGTGTTCTTCTGCTTGCTCCAGTGTGCATCAAGTATCAAAACGGCCGCCAATGCAGGAGTGTGTGCCGTAGAGTCATCAGAAAAATCTCCGCCTGCACTTTTCAACGCTTCAAGGGCAAATTCAAACAACTTGCCGGCGTCCTTGGCGTTCTTGTTCTGCTGTGCGTACTGCATGTCCCTGATTTCGGCAACCGTGTGGCTCGACCGAATAACGTGGATCTTGATCTGGTTTCTCTGCACCCGGGCCTTTTCCTCCTGCGAGCTCACACTGCTCAACCCGGACTCCTCCACAAACTGGAAGCATCTCTTGCCCAGCCCGTTTTTCGCCATCTCATCAAGCGTGAACGCCTGCATGAGCCTGCCGGCCACTCTCAACTTCCGGACTGCCGTATCCAGGCCATTCCCCTGGTACGCTGCCGTTTCCCGCGGGCTGTCGAACGTGCCCTTCGAGTCCTTGCCCAGGAGAACGCAAAGATGCACTTTTGGCGTTTTGAATGTGCCCTCCCCCTCAAATGGTGCACAGTTAAGCCTCATGCTTGTTTCTCCATACACTTTCCCCCCTGCCTTGGGGGCTGCATACCCATTTGCATCCCATGCCCCTTCCACGTGCTTCAACTTGATCGAATTGTAACCCTCTGAAAGATGCAAGTACGCCTTAAAGTACCCGTCCACCACCTCGAAATACTGTGTTGAGAACTTGTCCGATATCGCTGCTATAAGTCCATCCTTGGCACCTGTCGTGTGTCCTTTCAAGATGTAAACCGGCACCGGAAGCTCCTCATAATCGCGCGGAAGGTTCTCGAAGCTGAACGACATCGCTGCCTGACTGCAATTGATGTGAAATGTGCTTCCAAATGCCTGAAAATATGGAAAAAGCGTGTATCCAAGTGCTTACAAGTGCTGAGCGTAACCGAAAAAAACAATAAAATATGCCCTGAAATATATCCATATAATTAATATACGATGCTCGCTCGCTCGCTGATTTAAGAAACTATCCCCGGGAAATCTTATCCTCAGTCCATCTCCTTTTTTTTTTTGTTTCACTCATATTTTATTTTTTTGTCTCTTCTATTTTTATTTCGGCAACTGACCTCATCCATCCTCCTGGCTCCAATCCAAATCATCCACTAAAACCACATAAACGAGCTGTGGATGTCTTTTTCCCCAGGCTGCATTTGCGTCTCAAATTCTGTCACGTCTACCTGCTCGGAAATATCAAAATAAGCCATGAGCCCCGTTTGTTATCAGTAATGGATCATCAACCAAAGCAGGATGGGATTTCATACATTCTTAAACATTTTTAAACTTATTTCAGTTGTTGCCTATTGTTTCATTTTTATTTTTTTATTTTTTTTTTTTTTATTCTTATCCTTTTTTTCACATCCAACTGGGGAAGCCGGAAACAGCCGGATCAACATCTCCCAACAGCAACTTATATTTTCGTACTCTCCAACTTCCCCACACAACCACTACTTGAACTGAGAGCATTAACAAGACCAGCACTAACATTTTGCAATAATTCCATTACCTTCATAGACTCAATTGATCTTCATTCAGAAGACATTCCTTTTTTATTGATAAGCGCCCAAACAGAGGTGAAAGCAATTTATCAACAAAAAATACTACATCTCTCCATATGCAAACCCTGAAGAGTTTTGCTGAGGGTCTGGCAGAAGACACAGCAATTGACAAATTCAATGAACTGGCAGAAAAGTATATAAAGACCAAGAACCCATACATAGAGACTTTGCCAGATGGATCAACAAGAAAGCTAAAACTTCCAGCTAGCGCGACAAAGCAAGAGCAAAAGCAGTGGAAGAAAATCCAGAAGCGAGCATGGTTGGATGACAAATGCTTTATGGGCTGTTACCCGGTTGATTGTGGCTGTGGATTGGGACCAATAATGGTTATTCTTCCAGGAATCGGACCATATTTGATGTATTTGGTTCATTTGAAGTTGATTCAGATGGCCGTTAGTAAATTCCACATCGATGCCGCCACACAGGCAAAGCTTCATGCAAATATCATATTCGATCTTCTTATCACTCTCCCACCCGTGATTGGCTCTTTTTTCGCTTGGTTAAATGGTTGCTCAACGAGAAACGCAGCAATTATCCATACTGAGATCAGAAAGCAGTTGCTGGAGAGAGAAGGCACCCATGAACAGCAAACTGTACCGATTGAAAATGTTGATAACCGGCCTAATGTAAACCACAATAATTCTGGTAACCTAGACATATCTCAAGCAAACCGTCCCGAGCAACAGGAAATCCGAAAAGCATCTATGAATCAACAAAGCAGGCCATACAACGAGAATCTGTATGGAAATATGCCTAGAAAGGGCTTGAATACCGGACAGAGGCAACAATACAATACGTACCAGCATGTAAATAGACCTGTGAAGGAGAATAACGATAATCAGCATAAAGATATTCCTCGTTATCCAACTTATATACACAACCATCCAAATCGAACTTCAAACCAACATTACATGAACAGACCTATAGAACATCCTAATAGGCCTCTTCCAGAGATTCCTCACACCACTCCCACAGTCAGCAGATCATACAGCGATAATCCATATTCCACCACCTCTACACCTTTCTCTAGACCTCCTGCATACGGAAATACTTCCAAGTTATCTCAGAAAAAGGAGCAACTTGCAAGTTTGAACCGTCAATCTCAGGTTGCAGACTCTAGAGCTGAATATTATCCGAGCTCTCCCAGACAGGAAACGTATCATCCAGGTACATCTTTATCCAATGGGAGACGAGCTTCACCAAACACCTCTCGGAGACCTCCTCCTGGATATTTCGGTAATTGATATGTATTAGAAAGTTTACAATTGCGAAATTACTCTACACTGAAGATGTGCACAGCTTTACTTTTGCTTTCTTTTGCATACTCGTACTCCTTCCTTTAGTTCTTTTTTTCTGATGTTTTATTTTCCGATAAATGTACTTTATAAATTAATTGCATATAGCTACTCTTTTCTAACCAAATTCCCACTAATCGCAATCCCTAAAAATCACTTCCACTACTCTTATTTTTTGATCAGTGGCTGAACCCTGCTACTACTTGTGGCTGTGCACTATCTAGGAAAAAAAATTGATTGGAAAGTTCCAGAAATTTTCAGGCATGCTCCCTTGCTCATCAAAGCCGTGCGATCTGACGAAATTTTTTATCAAAAAAATTTTTCTCCCATATTCCGCGTAACACAAATCTCAGCTAATGAGATTCCAAAGCCCAAAAAAGGAAAGGCGGCGTTGAAAAGATCATGCGGAATAGTGGGAAGAAATGCTAAATCCAGGGAGATTAATAACAAGAAAAAAAAAAAAAATTCAAATAATAATAATAAGTAAAACAAAAAAAAATTAAGGAAACTTTTCAGCTAGAAGCTTTATAAAAAGATAAAAGAAAGCGCTGAAGGTAAATAGTGTTTCTTGTTGGTGCAAACCGGTATAGTTCAGATTTGTGTCAAATCTGTTTATAGATAAAAGGGAAAACCAACCTCTCATATCTATATATACATCTTTTAGGATCACAGGTGGATCAGGTTAAGAAAATCACATTAGGGTGCATAGATCTTAGCATAATTTTTGGTTTAGAGGCAAATAAAATACAAAAGATACCTACTGAATCAGCATTGCAAAATCTACTAACAGCAGTTTTGAAGTAACAACATTGGTATAATCAGAGCATATATATTGGAAACACATATAACGGATTGTTCGCAACTCGAAAGCAAAGAAAATGGTGGCAGAAACAAAACTTTATGATACTCTTGGTGTGTCGCCAGATGCCACACCAGCACAGCTGAAAAAGGCATACCGTAAGATGGCCCTCAAATACCATCCAGATAAAAACCACGAGCCCGGAGCAGCTGAGAAGTTTAAGGATATTACGAGTGCATATCAAGTCTTGAGTGATGACAGAAAGAGAGAAATATACGATCAGGTTGGGGAGGAAGGTTTGAAGGGTAACGGAGGAATGGGTGATATGGGAGGTATGGATGGCTCCGATATCTTCTCGCAGTTCTTCGGTTTTGGTGGTGGAAGACAGAGCCAGGGTCCAAAGAAGGGTAAAGATATTAGACATACAGTTAGCTGCACTCTTGAGCAGTTGTACAAGGGAAGAACAGCTAAGCTGGCCTTGAACAAGACGGTGATCTGCAAGGCCTGTAATGGAAAAGGTGGTAAGAACGTGAAGAAGTGTGCCACATGTAATGGTACGGGTATGAAGTTTGTGACGAGGCAGATGGGTCCAATGATTCAGAGATTCCAGACAACCTGTGATGTTTGTCATGGTGAGGGTGACATTATGAACGAGAAGGACAGATGCGGCAAGTGCCACGGTAAGAAGGTTATTGAGGAGAGGAAGATCCTTGAGGTTCACATCAATCCTGGTATGAAGGCAGGTGAAAAGATTGTTTTCCACGGTGAAAGTGACCAGTATCCAGACACGATTGCCGGTGATGTCATTATTGTGGTTGATGAGAAGCCAGACAAGACTTTCACGAGAAAGGGCGACGATTTGTACTATGAGGCCAAGATTGACCTTTTGACAGCATTGGCGGGCGGCCAGATTGGATTCAAGCATCTCAACGGTGATTTCTTGAAGCTTGAGCTTGTTCCTGGTGAAGTTATTGCACCGGAGAGCGTCAGAGTTCTCGAAGGTAAAGGTATGCCTATTGAAAAAATGGGTGATTACGGTAACTTGTTCGTGAAGTTCACCGTGAAATTCCCACCAAACCACTTTGCCAGCGAGCAGCAGTTGAAGAATCTCGAGAAGATTCTTCCTGCCAGACCAAAGCTCCAGATTCCAAAGGGTGCTGAAGTTGATGATTCTTGTCAGCTTGTGGATTATGATCCGGTGAAACATAGCGGCAGAAAGTCACGTGCTGGAAACGGATATTACGAGGAGGACGATGAGGCTGGTGGTCAGCCTAATGTTCAGTGTTCTCAGCAGTAAGCGTGCCATTCACCGGATTCCTTTTATGCTTTTTGTGTAGTTTGATAGAAGCTATTAATCATTGAAAAGAGTGTGTTTGTGTAGTCAGCGGTGTAGGGATGTACGCGGATGAGATGGCGATGGGGCACGTGTTTTCCAATGAAATGTCGTTGGATATGTTCTAAAAGAAAATTAGTAAACACTTAGCAGAATTGGCAAATTTCCCTACTTGAATAAACAACTTTAACGTCATTATAAGCTGCCTATTACTTACGAGTTCGAATATTACCGTTGCCTAATATCAAGAAAATACAGCTATTCGTAGTACCAAGAAAATACAGCTATAATAGCAGAAAAATACTACCATTCTTTAATACCAGGAAAATACCATTCTTTAACACCAAAAAATGGCCTCCACTATCAGTAACAATAAATCAATACTGTTATTATATCAACGAAATGCCGCCATTACCAAATACCGATTCATACAACCACTTTGCTTTGTCTGCTCAAAATTTGTCAAGACTTTCTTTTCGGCGTTTATGAAATAAATACACATGCAAATGAATACTGCATACGTAATCGTAGTGAAATTTTGATTAGCTGTGCAAATAGCAAGGCTAGAAGTAAGTAAATTCGAATTTCCTAATCCTAACATACACATATGCCGTTAAGACTGCATTGTAATGTGTGTTGTGAACAATTGTCTTCCGAAATGAAATTTAATTTATTACGCGTCATATTAGTTTACACAATTACCACAGACACATACTCACGTTTAATTTAGCCGGATGAATATTCTAAATATTCTCTAGATAATATTTCCTTCCTACAGGGGCTTTTTTTCCCTCTCCCCTGCCTCTTATTCTCCCTTAGTAAAAGAGGAGAGAGGAATTTTGAGGAGCAAGGAAAAAAAATTTTGCCCTAAACCCTTTGATCGGCAAGACTCATACCCATTTTTTAAGCGTGAATCAAATTGAATGAATGAATAAATTCAGCTCATTATTCTCGCTTTTGATTTATGCACACCCCTTTGATCTGGATGCAGCCATTTTGGAAACAAGTCCCGGTTTCAGCCAGAAACGGTTATTCTAGGAAAGGGATATCCATACTTTATTCTAATCGTTCATGTTTTGCACTACTGTTCCTTTTTTTTTTCAAATGTTACATGTCATTATATTTTCATACCTCACAATTCACTTTGAAACACACTGCTTACTGATACAAGCAATGCTTTCTTCCTTAATTTGCTTTAAATTATTTTTTTTTTTCATGTTCATTGATAATTTTACTTATTTACTAAGGGTCTTTATTATTTCAAATTGCATCTTCGTGCTTTTTCGGAGCTCTCTAGGTTTCTATATATGACGTATCAAAAAAATTTACAAACGCAGATCCTTAGATGTCCTGCATTTCTTTTTTTAGTTCTTTCCCACACTGCCAAGAACTTTTTTTAGAAGGATTTTTTTTTTTCAAAGGAGTTTCGCCAATCCATCTTTTGGACCACGGTCAATAAGTACTGAATAATGTCCCTTTACTTTATTTGGTTTGTTTCCTGACTTTTTTTTTTGGCGTCTGCGTCTCTTTACTACTTTTGTATGTCTGTTAGACCTACTGCTCCTCCCTTTCTAATCTACACGGGTTTGCATACCTTAATAGTCTAGCATCATAAACATCTCCTAAACTTCCAGATTTTTCTTTTCCATACATATAGCATAGCCTGCATTCCCAGCTCCCATCCTGCGTCCAGGTTTTTCCCAGTGTGAGACATTTTTCAAGTACTGCCCATCGTAACCAGTTGTGCCTCTTTTGATCATTCTGTTCAGTTTAATCGAAGTCATAACACCAATTTGTTGCATCACAGTTCCAAAAGCTCTCACTTGCATCTTGCATCTCGTCATTTATACCATTGCATTTTCTATCAGATACCATTAGCATTTAGTCATCATGGGAATTCCATCACCAGAGTACGACGCTGTTCTTCTAAGAGAGCATCTATTTGAAGACACGAAGAAGAAGTTTCTAGTCTTGCCGTCCAGTGCAGATGACGGCCATTTCCAGCCAATACGTCGAGTTGGTCTGGGTTTATTCGAATATCATTTTGCACAGGGAGACGAGGTCAGCTCCACTATGGCTACATTCAAAATAGTCTGCTTCGAGTTTTTGCGTGATGTTTGTATTCTGTTGCTTGTATTTGGCTCGTACTGTTTCATCTACAAATGCATGTTTGGAAGTTTCCATATTTTCGGCAAACGTGTCTGCCATAAGAAGAAGTTGTCAGATATTGAAGAAGCATTCCAACCAGAACAGTCTCAGCATACTCCAATGCCTTCTCTCTCATACTCTTTCGACACTGCTTCTCCAAGTCCCCAAGACTCACCTTCCAACGTTTTTATTAGGCGCATTAATCTCCCAGATTACTCTTCTGGCATGAAGGTTTCCGATGGTTATGCATTTAGAGAAGTTGACTCGATTCGTACAGACTAAGCATGAAGTGTGGTTTTCGCAAATAGCTTAGGCAACTGCACTCACAAAAAGAAATTCTTCATGCTTGATTTGTGTGCTGTATGTCATATTGTGCATTTTAGTACCGAAATCCAAATGAAACTGTCGACGGTCAGCAGTCATCCAATCATATCACTTCATTATACCCTGCTCTCCACACGAGTCATGCCGCCTGATGTCATTTTGGGACGTGAATAGCATTTTTCCGGTCTATTATAGCCAGATTGTTTTGATCTGGCTGCTTTTTATACCAAGCATATCTCTATGAGGTCTCTCTCTTTTTTATCATTATGTTTATCATGAGCATCGGTATCCACAATCCCATCATCCGGCATGCCTTGTGGGAGCTTTTTCTTTCTACTCCTTATGGTTTGCCGTTCAGCATTGACGTGCTTGCCACGTCTCAGTGTGTGATACTAATAAATTAAATATTTTGCAAATACGCATCTTGTAGCTGCACCCATCATAAACATTCCAATTTAGTTTGCAGTTGTCTATACACTACCGCTTAAAACCAGCAACTCTTTCCATTGCATATCCAGTGAACGTTTTTACCGCTAACATCCAAGTTCAAGAATCTGAACGCACTCAGTGAACTGTTCTCAAGCCCTGTTTCGGCTTGCATTTCATCCCTGACATATCGTAAGGCATTTTTGTTTGATGAACCACTTTTATCATAGTCAGTAACCTCGGACTCCCAAATTACAAGCTTCTCAAAGTCGGCAGGCACCAGATTTCTGCAAAGAAACATTAAATTCTTGAAATTGTCAAATGAATTTGCATACAGCATCAAAACTGTGGCTACCTTAGTCCTGTAGTCAAGAAACCAAATCACAAACCCACTCTCTGGAGTTCCTAACGTTGAACCAAACATTAAATTTGCAGCTTCCTCTTTTGATTGGCCAGCTATCGAATATGCACTGTGCCTGGATCTGTTTAGAAACCACTCGATCGTCTCCCTTTGTGGCTTGAGGCAAAACGAGATGGTGTTCTGTTCAAGTTTCTCGCTGCTGACGTCAGCAACCATCTCTTTCTTAAGTTTAGAGGAATAAACGGCAAGGCATTCGTCAAAATTTGTTGTTAGTGGGTGATATGCAAAATTGGGCTCCTCTCTGTGTTCATCCAGTGCAATATTCACCAATGGAACATGCCGACTTTCGTATCCGAACCTCGAGTAAAACTCACCAACCTCACTGTACAAAAACGAGAAGTCATACTTTCCAGGGAATAACTTTTGCACTTGCTTCACAAGCAACGTCAGCATTCGGCTGGCATACCCCCTAGACCTGTTTTCCGGATAAGTAAAGACAGATCCAATCACGGCTGATAGGCAATTCCTGATTTTTAAGTCTTTATCATTTGAATCTACCACCCATGCATCTCTCACTAATATCTCACACGAAGCAACTATATTGCGTAGTTTGGGATCTTTCGAAACCGGACTTTCGGCCTTACTATCCTTAAGAACCCAATAATAATCACCCCGTTTCTCCTTCGAATAGTCACGGTCTAGATTGCATAGCGAATGCTTATAGTTGATCTCTTCTCTCTCCAAGTACTGCTTGAGGCTTAATGGTTTGCCCCATGTATCATAATTTCTCGATTGGCAATACCTGATGACATCCCAATCGTTTGTTCTCTCTAAAGTGATCATGTTGTGAATTTTCCGCAATGAAGAATAATAGAGCGTAGAAGAAAGTAAGTAGATGATAAAGGATATCGGCCAATGAGATAGATGTCTATGTGAGTCTGTAATTGAGTCGCGAATGAAGAAAAATTGAAATATTGAGCATTTGATTCTGAATTTCCCCGCATAAGTAGTGGGGAAAAAAAAATAAAAATAAAATGTCATCCTTAATCGGTTCCGCATATGGTTGTCTTGAACGATTAGATACAACTTTATTACATTAAAAATATTTAGGTGTTGCATTTAACTTGCAATTATTGTTTACATATTATTCATCTCAACTACCAAAGTTAGTACCATAATGAGACCAGCATGGACAGCAGCCAAGAAAATATTGAGCTCATCAAAGAGATCGCCTCTTTTACCACCTCTAAAACTTTATAGAGAAATACTGAGGGCTCATAGAAAGCTCCCGAAAGCTCAAAAAGAGCTGGGAGACGAGTATGTGAAAGCAGAATTTAGGGCACACAAGAATATCGACAATCCATTACAGATAGTTGGATTTCTATCATCCTGGCAGAACTATTTGGTTGTGGTAAAAAAGAATACACACGATGACTGGAAAAAATACAGAATACCTGAAAAACTCTTAGAAAAGATGAGCGATGACCAGATTATCCAGTTCTATGAGCTTATGAAGGAGACTCGCAACATATACAGTGACAAACATGTTGAAGAAGAGACACGTGTGGAAAAAAGGACGGAGTAACCCACTAGAATTCCACATTTCTGCATTTTAATTATTTCCAAGACTTGAACATTTTTGTATTTAACTAGGTATAATAGAATTCCCTCCACCTGTACATAATTCCATCAGTTGACCTCCCATGTACATTTCCCAGCAAGTAGCAGCATGCCTTTCATCAGCTTTTTGTTTATAGTTAATGTACACCATGTGAACCTTCATTTCGACTAAAATTCACCTTTTAATACCTTCATCTAAAACCCAAACGGATCATCCTCCTCCTTAAAACCATCGAAAAACGTCGTGAACGTAACAATCGTGCCATATATCAAAGATCCACCTAATACTGTCAAAATTGAAGCCTGCTTCGTCATAGTATGGCAATGTAATAGGGATAGCGGTAGGGCAACTGCTGACGTAAGCAGTAGGCTTTCAAGGAAGTGGCCAACATCCGTAGCACCAGATGTTTCACCTTCTTCGTCCATGTCTAAAGAATTATCGTAAACATAATGCGAGTTTATGATTAATATGGGTAAGTGAGCAGTTGCAAACAAGAGAGCGGAAACAATTGGCATCCAGTTGCCCCAAACTGCAGCTGCCAAAACAACCATCAAAAATCCGACTGCCAAAACAGATGAAAGTCCAATTATCTTGGAGACTGGGTTTATTTTCATTGCCATGGTGTATATGTATGTATGTATGTATGTATGTATATGTGTTATTTTACGAGACGCAAGCTTTTGGAAACACTAGTATCAACTGCGCCACGTCAATGTGTATGTATGTAATTCCAATTATGTTTACAGAGCTTAATTTGCTTGGTTTGCGATCTTTCAAATAGCTCGAGAGGTCCTAATTGATAAGTGGCTGTGAATATATCGGAGAACAGAAGATTGCAAAAATAACACACGACAGATACGAAGCATCAGACAATGTGGTGCAGGGATGCAACAGAACGGCCAATGTTGTCGGGATAGGGGCTTATCTGTGAAGTTTGGAAATAATGCAAGTGTAGAGGTAATTGTAACACTTCATTGATGAATATAGCAAGATGGGTAAATGTTCAATAAGAAGGATGAGGAAGAGATGGAACTTAAAATGAATAGGGAGGAAAAGCAGGACTTAAATAGCAGTAGGTAGCTAGCCAGAGGAAGAATAGATTCGGAAAAAAAATAAAAAATCAAGTAAATTGAATGCTGAGGGAAAAGTTCAGCCCTCAATCTACAAGGGCAAAGAAATTGAATGTGGATCAGTACCACAAACATTAAGCATAGCACTGTTTGCCATATTTGAGATTCGACACATTACTATAAATACAAGAAGTTTTCAGCAAAACACACGGCATTTCTTTCGAGGCAAATATTATAAGTAGCTTGCAAATATGGTAAGTAAAGTTGGAGTTGAGTCTTTTATAGACAACAAACATGAGAACACATTATCGGGCACGAAATTACTAACAAAACCACTTCTGGCCACAGTTCAGAAACAATTATGATAACGACGTGACGACATTCTCGCCGACGGGTCGTATTTTCCAAGTGGAATATGCTTTAGAGGCAATCAAGCAAGGATCAGCAGCAGTGGGGCTTGCATCGAAAAACCACGTTGTATTAGTGGCTCTGAAGAGGAATGCGGAGGAGCTAGGCTCATACCAGAAGAAAGTCATCAAGATAGATGAGCACATGGGTGTGGCATTGGCGGGATTGGCACCGGATGCCCGAGTTCTTTCGAATTTCTTACGTCAGCAGGCAATGACTTCTAAAATGGTGTTTAACCGGCCATTGAGCGTGGCAAAAGCTGTTTATTCGATTGCAGACAAGGCTCAGGACAACACACAGAGTGCCGGCGGACGGCCGTATGGTGTTGGGTTGCTTATTGCAGGTGTGGATGAGAGCGGACCACATTTGTACGAATTCCAACCTTCAGGATCGGTGTTGGAGTATTACGGAACGGCAATAGGGGCCAGATCGCAGGCTGCACGGACATTTTTGGAGGATAACTACGAGAATTTCGCCGATGCAACGAAGGAAAAGCTCATTGAGTATGGTTTGACTGCCTTGAGAGACACTTTGGCCCAGGATAAGGAGCTCAATCTACACAATACGACAGTTGCAGTTGTTGGAAAAGACGAGCCACTCAAGGTTTATGACGATGATGAAGTTCAGCAATGGCTTGATTTGTTGGACACGCTTTCAAACAGCAGACACAGAGCTGCTGATGATGATGATGACAGTAGCAGTGACAGTGGAGACGATGGAGATGATGGTAAAGATGACAAGGAGGCAGAGAAGAAGGAAGATGGTGACGGCGACAAGATGGATACCGATTAGATGATGCTGCACTTTGTAGATGAGTACTCTTAGATGCAGATATAATGCCCAACTGTTATAAACGTGATGCTGGTGCGGAAACTCTTTTCATAAGCATGCAGACACAACTACTGTTAAATAAACTCTTTGTAAGTTGCAAGTTGCAAGCAAGGTCACTCTTAGATAAGTTGCTTTTACAGAGAAGCGCATGTAACTACGTACGGAAATACATTTTCAATCACACTAATGTTCATAACTGTAACCTCAACTATAACTAAAGCTGACCTCGAACCCAGGACTGTAAACCACCTCCTGGCAATCCTCGTTTGGCACTCCATTTTCATGCACCAAAACGGCAAAATCAAGATGCCCCTTACTGCCTATTGCCACCATTGGTGCATGCCACGTACCTGCCGCGTATGTCACCGATTGGTCGCCTCTGCAAACAAAAGCCTCAGCTTTTTCCACCAGAGGCAGATCGTCAAAATTCGGGTCGTTCGGGGCACAAATCACCACAAACGCCTTTTCACCGGCATCCCGACCCATCGGCACAAACGTCTGCGTGGAATATGGATGGCGTTCAAGAACTCTGCCTGTGTAAACTTGTTGATCGTGCTCTTTTTGCACAATGTACTTTTTTGGCGGAGTACACCGAAAAATGTTCCAATTGGCAGTCGCAAGCTTGCCGGACGGTGCATGAGAGCTGTTGTTTACCACTGGAGCAACTTTGAGCAACTTGACGGCTGTGCCTTGGTTGGCGTTTGACGTTTTTGCAGTTCGTATCTGTTCATCTGCAGAAAAGACATATCCAAACTTGGCGAACGACTTGGGGGTCAAGGGCTGTGCTGGTATGAGTATATGTGAAGAGAGTGATAATTCTTTGATGACAACCATGATGCATGAGTGGTGAAATGGAAAAAATTGGGGATTTCTGGTTGTAGTTGGCTGAATGTATACTTGAATGTGCGTTTGAGTGAATGTTTGAATATATTTATATGGACATATTTTTTTCACCCGCATCACCCTCAGTTCGGAGAAGGCCGAGTAATTTGGGTAGTATGAGAATATGAGATGAAACATCCAACATACTTTCAGTGTATTACTGAATAAGCTTCAGTATACTATTACCCAAAAATATAGGTGATATTACTACAAATGAAGGTATAGTTACTCTAAAGTATCAGTACAGTTAGTCAGCGTGATATTGCCAATTGTTTAAGTTGCTCCTTTAGGAATATGTCAGTGACTAATGCATTTCGCCGAAGAAATAAAAAAAAACAAAGTAAAAGAGGTAGATAAAACGAAAATGCACATACTTCAATCATAGTGATTGTATGTTGGGTATATAGTTAAGTGGTGCAGTTCAGACACGACCACTGACAAATATAGTATCTTAGGATTACTCCATGTTCTTACAAATAAATCCTTTAAGGTAGTATGCGACACTCCAGAGTATCTTTGGAGGAATTCTATATTGTAGAATTAATAACTCCAACGTATTTAAAAAGATAATCGCTCGCTTCCGATAATTCAGTAATGTTCGGAAAATAATGTTCACCTCACGATAATTAAGTAGTATTCAAAGATAATGTTCACTTCACAATAAACAGGTTGTACTGGTTTCAAGGAAGCACTATCAACTAGAAGAACTTGAAACCAGCTGAACAGCCACTCCCATATATAGTAATATCTTCAAATTATGAAGTAAAGTTGTATATTTAAAGCAATCACACTAAAGTACTTGAGCATTCATATGGCGAGCATAATCAGATCATGTTACAAATAAAAATTCATTACTACTTGCGGCAGCCTTCATTTGCAAGCTTGTCAGCCATTTCATTACCTTCGATGCCTTGGTGTCCAGGAACATGCTTGAACTCCAATTTGTCATAGCCCTTATCATTATAGATTTCGTTAAGCTTGTCAATTTTATTCAAGCAAGGTTCAATCACATCTCTGTTCTCCACCGGTTTTCCAGATGATCCCCTCCAGCCATTCTCCCGCCACCGATTGCCCCAATCAGTCAAAGAGTGTATTGTGTACATCGAGTCGGTTGCAATATTATACTTTTTGTCTACACCACCAGTCAAAATTTTGTCAACGGCAGTATCAACACCCATGATTTCAGCTCTCTGATTGGACTGCTTATTGCCTCTCAATGGGGCAGCGACATTTCTGGAGTCGTTATGGCCGAAAAAAACGCCGTATCCGGCAACAGACTTGCTTTGGTCTTGATTGTTCTTCGATGCACCATCAGTGTAAACCCAGTGAGATGAAGAGTCACTTGATTTTTGACCTGAAGAACCACTCGATCCTCTTCCTGAAGAAGCAGTCGACTTTTGGCTCGAATATGAGCCAGAATAGCCTCCTCCGTAAGAGGGAGTAAATGAAGATCCCCCAGAATATCCCCCGGAATATCCGCCAGAATATCCCCTAGAATATCCTCCGCTGGAAGATCCCCCGCTGGAAGAAGCATCTCCAGAACTGCTGGAATTGCCCCCAACATACGCTTCAGCTTCAGCACGCGAATTAAAGCCTTTGAATTGAGAGTTGGAGTAACCGTTCACTGAACTTTTACAACTAGACCAGTCTGAAAAGACACCATTCTGTCTGCCATTTGCAACTGCGTAGTATTTTTTCCCCATATTAACAGCTGTCGTGTGAATGTAATAAAGTTGTCTTATGTTTGTCGTCAATGTTATATTTGAAAAGGGTACTAACTTTATATAGATTGGCTTTCATCAAATACGCAGACAAGTCAAGAAATTGAACCGGGAAAACGTACAGACTCAAGCAAGTTTGTACTTATTGAAGTACTTGGATTGCGTTGAAAAGAAAAGAAAGGTATTATTTGGTGGAATGTACCTAAATGAGGAAGAGGAAAAGAAAAAGTGGAGGATGTCGTCAGAGCCGCTAATATTTGTTGCGCGATAATTTCGATGAGTTAACTTTTATTCTGATTATATTGTGAGGGGTCAATTGAACAACTATCGGTTTAAAGCCAGATAAAATATTACTGAATTCACTTACCTGATTAGGTAACACGGACACGTATCAGTAGAAATAACTGATGTGATGCGCGGACAGAAAATAAGCGTACTGAAATAGCAGTGATCCGAAGAACAATGGGAAAGGGGCCACATCGGAATAAACTGATTAGTATTCCTCTTTGGCATACGATTGTTATAACATGAAATTGTGAGAGAAATGGAACAAGTGACATTTTTCATTTAATAAAGATGCATGTCCCTCCGTCTTCTGATACAAATACAAGTTTAGACGAATAGAATGATGCACAGATAGAATTGTGAACAGATAACAGCTATAAGATAAGAAAGGTGAAACAAGATAATAAGTATCGAAAATAAATATATAGTATCATTAGACGGATTTGGTAATCTTCTCACGAATCCTTTAACATCATGTTGTCGGAATTAGTATTTGTTATCTTTAGTTCGATCATCAAATACATAAATTAATTGCCAGAAGAAATAGTATCAGTTACTCAGTTATAGAGAAATTTGCTTTTCCCAGGTTATCCTTTCTTTTCGGGAGGCAGAAATATTTGAATATGTTGCTTAACAATAAAGTAACACTGATGTTGCTTTTTGGAGAATATATACAAATATTTCAAACTTGGTTAAGATGCTACAAGGACTTGTTCCACACACAGGATTAATTCTTGAGTTCGCTATTGTACACTTTCGCGAGACAACCGCTTCACTCTAGTTTGGGGATGTTTTATTTGAAAAGCTATTTCTTTTGGTATAATGTCATTTGTTCTGAAGTTCCTTGCAAAGGGGTAATTCTGCCGTTAAAACTTGTACACAGTAATACATTAGGAGAGTGGTTGGGTATTAAATAACATTACCCAGTGATATCCCATTTTCCTGTGTATGTAATACTTGTAAGCGTTTAAATATTGGGCATATTTCTTTTCCAATCACACATTCTCAACAATATAAAGCAACTAGTTCAACTTAATCTCACCTAGGAATTTTGATGAAACACCTGCCTACTCAACATCAAAAAGCATTTGGAAGCACTCATTAACAATAGAAAGTGTTGCTGACCCACTCGATATCAAAAAAGTATTTAAAAGTATCATTAAAAATAAGTACAGAAAGCTTTACTAGCATCATCAAAAAGTATTTAGAAGCATTCATAATAGAAGGCTTTACTACTCCGCTCATCATCAAATAATATTTAGAAGCATTCATTAGCAATAAGTACAGAAAGTTTTAACCCTACTCATCGTCAGACAGCACGCAGAAACCATTACTCACATCTTACTCCTATGAGCCCCCTCGGGTGTGGTAACGGGCCACTGGTAGCCGCCAGCACGTCCCTGGTAGACGTAGCCGTTTTTAGCCAAGTAATCGTTCAACTGGGGAGGTCCTCTGGAGCCGTAAGGATAAGGAACAGGGTCAGGACCATCGGGACCCTCGAGATACTCCAAAAGAGGCGTGAAAAGAGACCAGGAGATGTCCAACTCGTCATCACGGACGAAATTGGAGTGGTTGTCGTTCAACGCATCACGAATCAAGGACTCGTAGGCCTGTGGAATGTAGAACTTGTTGTACCGCTGGCTGTATGTCAAGTCCAAGTCACTGACGACCATGCGGTTGGAAACACCTGGAATCTTGGTGTTCATCTTCATGTACATGGCCTCGTTTGGCTGCACGCGGATCACGAGCTCGTTCCGGCTGACGTGCGAAAAAATTCCGTTTTTCGTCTCCTTAAATTGGACCCGGATCTCGACTTTTCCCTCATTTAGTGCTTTTCCAGCCCGGAGAATCACTGGAACACCCTCCCACCTCTCATTGCATATCTCCAAAGTCAATGCTGCGTACGTAATGCACTTAGAACCGGGCTGAACGGTTTTATCATCGAGGTATCCGGGCTTTTTCCCGTCCTCGGACCTCGCATACTGGCCAACAAGCACATTTTCCTTGTTCAACGGCTTTATTGCACGCAGAAGATGCACCTTCTCGTTCCGGATGGACTCGGCATCGCCGGAAATAGGCCTTTCCATGGCCAAAAGCGTCAAAACCTGAAGCAAGTGGTTCTGGATCACGTCCCGAATAATCCCTATGTTGTCAAAATATCCTCCCCGGCCCTCTGTGCCGAACGGCTCCTTGAACTCGATCTGGATGCTGCTGATGTACTGGTTATTCCAGCAAGCATGAAGAAACGAGTTGGCAAAACGAAGCGGGATCAAGTTCTTCACCATCTCCTTGCCCAAGTAGTGATCTATCCGGAAAAGCTCGTCTTCTTTCCAAAGTGGAGCCAACTTTTCCTGCAACTCGCGTGCTGTCGCGAGGTCTCGGCCAAACGGCTTCTCCACAATCAACCTTGCAACCCCCTTTTTCCCCGGATGGCAGTATTTCCGCACTCTTTCGGCCACAGGGATGAAAACTGCAGGCGGGAGAGCCAAGTAGAAGAGTCGGTGAGGTCGATCGACGCATCTCGACGCCTCGAACTCCTCGATGCCTACCGTCAACTTCTTGTATCCTTCAGGCTGGTCGTACTGGGCACTTTCGTACGTGCACATGTCCAAAAAACGCCCCACTAGGTCTTGCGCTCCGTCTCGAATGTCGAAATGCTCCTTTATCCTGCTGTGGAACTCCTCAACTGTCATTTTTGTCCTTGCATATCCGATAATCCGGGTTGTGTCAGACAGATATCCTTCTCTAAAAAGCCCAAAGAGGGCTGGAAATGTCTTTTTTCTGGCCAAGTCGCCTGATGCTCCAAACACCACGATCACTGTATTTTCTTTGAATGGAATTGCTGTCATGATTTGATTTGTCTGCAATGATGAAATGGTGAAATGGTGAAATGATGAAATGATGCAATTGATGCAATTGATAAATCAGTGATTGATCTGCGATATATTTGTGATAAGTCTGCAATAAATTTGTAATTAAGGTACTAATTCTGTGATAAATCTTGACAAATCCGTGATAATGTGCAGTAAATCCAGAATAAATGTACAGTAACTCTGGAATAAACCTGGAATAAACCTAGAATGAATCTCCTATATATGATATACTTGTATGCTAATTTTGCCCTGTTACTTAGCCAACTTGTGCATATAACACTATACCTGTACTATTTAACCTAATATACCTCCTGTGCTGCTTTGTAATTATTCCCACTCTGCAATTGCCCCACTAATTTACTATTATCACTCGCGCAATTATTACGGTCCCTGTATTTAGCAAAACAAAATGTTGAAAAAGCAAGAAACTTCTAACAATTAACTAACTGGGATGTCTCCTCTTTATATACGAGTTTGAAAAAAAAATATGAGGCCATCGAAAACACATTTCACCAGCAGACTCGGAGTTTTAACTCAAATCGGCCATTATTTTGTGTTCTTGCCTTCGCAAAGTTGCTGATAGCAGCCATGATGACGCTATTTTTCTCAATATTGTTTTTTTTTGATTTTTTGGTTCTCGCTCCGCAACAATACACTCCAGATGCTTATTAATTCTCAATTAAGAAACCTGCAAAAAAAAAAACGGATTGCTGATACTCGGACCCGGATTAAATTTCTGTCCATCGACTAGTTCTTTCCTCTATTTTCGAACCAATCATAGAACTGGTTGAAGAATTGCATTTATATATACAGCATTCTGGTGCAAATTTTGTTGATGGCAGATTCACAATAGCGTCCATCTCATTTCATCATTTTAAACGAATTAAATTTATTCATTATCTTTTCCATTATCTCATCCAGCCTCCGCACTCCGAAAAATAACGGACTGCGCGCACCGGATTATTCACAGCCCTGAAAAAGTGCATAATATTGATTTTTTTACCTCCTTTTTTTTTTCCCCCTATTCCCCACAACCACCGACCGCTACAGACGCGTCGCCCATACGCATGCCTCACCATGTAGAAGTCATAGCAATAGTAGCATTGTCCTTTGGAGCCTCCACACGCTGAAATCTCGCCTTCAGAAGCCTGCTACTGCACACAGTAAAGTTCTCGAGCCAGTCCTGAACCCATTTCTCAAGCTCATCAGTGCCTATGTCGCCATTTGGAATGCTTCTGTACTTTTCCAAAACTTGCTCCACCCATATTTTCGCCGAATGATGATCCTCAGGGCCACTGATCAGTCCCCCGCCATTAATGCATCCATGTGGGCATGCCATAACCTCGATCAGCTCGCATTCTAGAAGATTTACTCGCTGTCCCGCATGCTCGTGGTCACGTGACCCGTGCTCTGGATCTGCGTGTCCCTTTTGCATTCTTCTTCTTCTTAAGACGGCCCTACCCCTTCCGCTAGTCCGTGGCCCCTTTTGGGATGACAGCTTAATCTTTCTGACCATATTCTGGATATTTCTAAAGCCGTTTACCACGGCACTTCTGGCCACAACCTGTTCTGAGACCTTGTTGACCAATTGAAGCTCGTATATATCCGGATTTCGGCCCTCCAGCTTTCTGATTTCAAAGCAATCTGCACTAGCAGCCTGTCTGTGCATTAAGGTTGCCAAATAGTGGTACGCATAGCCACCAGATGCCGATCCCTCATCGTTTGTCCAAGATTCGACCGGATACAGCCAATTATGGGGAGCAAATCGCTCATACAGAGCCCCCAAATCGGCATACGAGGAGTCTGCACATGCCTCAGCAATAAGCTGGTCCAAGTCAATCTTCAGATCTTCCAATAGATGCAAAACCTCCTTGGGTGTGATCACAGTGTCCACATCCACCTGCTCATCTGTTTCCTGACGGGCAGCCTCTAGTTTTTTGTCAAAGCACGGCATTACTGACAACCCGTACACCTCCTTTGGCTTGATATGCAGCTCAGCTGCAGTTGTACGCTTGAGAAGAAGACCTGTGATCTGTTGAGGAGATTTGGTGTTGTCCAAGTATGGAAGAAGGAAAGGATGTGTTTTCTCCACATACATCAGCCATCCAGGGCATATCGACGTCAATATCGGTTTCTTGTGGTCTTTATCCCCCTTCTGGGATGCGTCAATCACCTGCTGACACATCTGTTTGAGGCTTATCCGCCGGCCAAGTCCGGTCCCCACCACTTTGGCAAAACCAAGTCTTTCAACGAACAATTTGATCAACACACGGTCCACATCAGCCACAGAAAGATGCAATGCATTTGAGAGCGATGCTCTGGCCTGGTGGCTAATGCTTGCCACGAAGATTTTCTGTCCTTTGTACTTTTCCATCGCTTTCATAAACTCTTTATGTGAATGCTGCTGCATCAACACCTCTTCCGAAGACGTTATACATCCCGAGCATGCAAGACAGTCCGATAGGGATATCTGGGCTCGCTGCAAACGCCTTGTTTCGCCCTCCTTGTTCACTTCCACGGGCTTTCCCTGGGTATCTATCTCGATTTCAAGCTTTTGACCTTTTTCGCCTTCATTTCCTTCATTGCTGCCTTTAACCGGCTTAATGCACGCCACACTTGGCGTGATGAAGTCGTTCAAATCGTCTGCAGAAAGAAGCGCACTCATTCTATGCTGCCTGCTAAAATGCAATAAAAATCAGTCTCTTTGAATTGTGCTGTAAGGTGAAGAGACACTGATAGTTTGCGGAGAATATCAGGTATCTATATATATGATAAGACGAGGTGAAAAAAAAAAAAAAAAAAAAAATTAGACGATGAAAAATATCGGCGATAAAGATCGCGAATCACACATCTAACATTACAAATATGCACTGTCCAGCATGGTCCCGGTAGCATACTAGCATGCTACTTTAATTATAGATCCCCTTGCGGAATAGTGCGCTTTCTGTGTATGGCGATGAACTTAGGTCGGGATTTTAAAACAAATGAAGAATAAGCATTCTTGGTGCACTCAGCACTAATCTGCTGTGTTATTATGTGACTGAGAGTCGGAGAATTAATAACTAATTGCACTCACCATATGATTATGTAACGATTATTAAGCTGAAACCAGGTCTTGGTAAGTAGACGGATGCCAAATACTCAAAGTGGTGATTACGTAAACTGAAACTGAGGGATGTGCAATCGAAGCAACCATATACATACGAAGGATTCAATAAATAAGAGCATGCCTAGTTTCAGTTGGGCTACTTGTGAACATTTTACTGTACAAAAGCAAATGCTTTAGGTTTTATTTCACCTGTGAACCGTACAACTGTACCATCAACTATAGGCATGGGTCTATTCATAATGATACTTTAGAAATGATCAAATAGGCATGTCTCACCCGAATCAAATACTCAACTTAAGACTCAACTTAAGACTCAATCAACAAACTCAATCAATCAACAAATTCAACTAATTAACCAATTCAATCAATCAACAATTTCAATCAGTTAACCAATCAACAAATTCATTTAATCAGCAAACTCATTCAATCAGCATATCCAATCAAGTCATTCATCCATTCAACACTCAACATACCCACTAATGCTCATCCAGACTCGACAGATCATCAAGCTGGAACTCGGTGTCCCGGGGATCTCCGGACTGTATATCCGGGCTTTCCTGACTCTCAAGGTCATCGCCATCCCCCAAAGTGTTGTAAGGCTGGTTGCTCTCCGGGCTGTAGCCACGAAGATAAAGATAGAATTCAAGCATTGCAATGAAAAAGAGAAGAACGAGGCAGGAGGCACTGAGTGCGATCAAAATGTAGGCAGCATGATCTGCACCCATGTCAATAACAAGCTGGACTTGCTCCTCGTTTGCACACATGAACAGGATCCCGGCAGATACAAGTGCCAAGGGAGGCATGTACTGGAAAGAGAGGATGCGGCCGGAAGGGTCGGAGTCGGCATCTCCCAACAAGAAGCTTATTTCGGCAATCCGGGACGCTCCGCCGAACATAAGCACCAGCCCAAAGAACGAGTGGAGCTTTTCCGAGGTCATGGTGTGCTGGGAATGCTGCCCCATGGCATAACCGGTGAATATCAAGGTGAAAGCAGGCATGAAATTGCGCTTGTGGTGCCTGGAGAGAAACATGCCGAGCATTCCGCATGCCCAGAAGATTATCCCCATACTTGTGTGCTGGTAATCGTGGTGAGACCATGGTTGCCATGGCCGGTGTTCCGTGAATGTGTTCACGATACCCCAGGCGGTGATCATTGCCGAATCATACATTTCCTGCGAGTATCTGTGTCGATTAACACGCAACCACGGAATCACGACCATTGTCGCGAGGAACAAGCCATACGCGATGAAGGACATGCCCATAATGCCGTGGGCGTTGCACTGGCCGGTATGGTCGTTGTAGCAGAAGCCCAACATGGCGATAATGTTCATTCCGGCCTTGAGGAAGCCGCACTCGCAAAGTAGCACAGACATCACTTTGTAGGACATTGGCGAGAGTCTGGAGGCGATCCTGCCAATCCTCGAGTCCCGTAGCTTGGCTGCCATGCTTGCCCCCTCACAAACGGCCCCGTTCACCACCACGAGTGCGTAAAAAAGCATGAGGAACCACGCCGTGCCGCGCGAAGTCCGATTTTCGTGCCCCTGGGGGTCTGGGAACCGCAGCACAAGGGCTTCCACGATGGAATACACACCTGCCACCGCCTGGATGCCCACCGCGGGCCTGAAGCGGTCTGCCAGGGCGTAGCACGCACCGAATGCAGGCGTCACGACCAAAAATGCAACCGATATAAACCAGTGCACGAATTTCAGCTGCAGTCCTTTTCTTAGTGTTGCCAACCGCTCGTCTGCATCCTTGCTCTTGTCGTCCATGCTCATTCCGGCATGGCTGTCGGCGTACGCCACCGTCGCAATCGCCATCACGACGACGGCTGTCCGCAATTTCGTAAATAGAGCCATCCTGCTCTCTATAAAGCTTTAGGCTGTAAAAATCGCCTAATCGATTATCTCCTCGGCTTTTGACCACCAATGCTGACTTTCCGCTGCTTTTCGGCTAACTTTGGATTCTTGCTGATGCCCAATGGTGCTGGATCTCTCCTAATGCCAACTACTCAACCACAAGTCTGCCTTATGGCGTCTAATTGAACAAATTGTCTTGGCGCGGTAATTCCAAATCCGGTATTATTCCAGATAACGCACCCAAACTGCTGCAATGTAATCTCGGACTGCCCTACTTATGCCCGTTGCAATATGTGTATCGATTCACAAACGAATTGAAGTGTCGAAAGAAAAAAAAGCGAGGCTGAACAACAAGCTTGGCCACATTAAAACGGATAAGTTTATCTACGAGTCTCGAATGGGGAAATTACCACGCAGCCGCATTGTTCAATTTAACTTTTTTTCTCTGCTTCTAACTTTCGTGCCGAGAAATAAAGAAATAATAAATGGAGCCGCACTTCCGAATTTTTACGCCCAGCCGAGCACTGCCTCGATAGGAAGAATATTAGACATTATTTTAGAAAAGGAAGAGAGAACCAAGTAACGTAAAATAGTTGAAGAGAGTAGTATTTAGTCTAATGTGGTGGTGGAAGGGTGAGGTGATCATGAAATCAGCCGACTTTGAATGATCGGGATGGTTTGTACAAAGTTTTGTTAGTGAGAGTGATGGTGAATGACTTTACGAAGCAGAGCGTAAAGATCCATGAATAAGATATCAGCAGTAAGCAATAAGCACAAATCAATAACCACATCCACCCAACTACAGCTTCATGAAATTAAAACCCAACCTGGACCTGAGCTTGCTCTTTCCAGAAGATGCAGTACTGACAGTGGAATGATTATCGGAGCCATCAACCCCCGGAGCACCCGGCGGCTGGTGGTTGAAGTTCTCGGTGTCCTCATCGTCATCTAGCCCGTTAAAAACACGACGCTTCTCGTAATTGTCCGGGTCGGCGACCTCGTGGTAGAAGAGCAAGTATGCGGTCGATAGTCCCGGACCGTCGCCGAAAAACCGGAACACAAAACTCTCGTCGATCGACTCGACGGTCTCGTCGTCAAACAGAAGCCATCCGAATTTCGGCGTCCGCACCATCGACACGTAATGCCCGTGGTATGGGCCACCTCCTATGTGCACGACGATCGCATACAACTCGTATAACTTGTCGGATGCCTCTGCGTCATCGGTAGTATTGAAGATTCTGATCGTTTTGGTGTATTCCACACGGTAAAAGAGCTTCACCATACGGCCGAGCTTCTCCGAGTACTTGAACCGCTTCAAATGCAACGCGAGAATCTTCGGCACCTTCTTGAGCTTGATTGTTTTCGATGCTTCCTGTAGAGAATGGCATGTTTCACAAAAGAACTTGTTGGATCCAGAAAGCATTTCACTGTGCGAGAACATCCGGAGACAGTTTGTGAGAGAAGTGTTTGGCTGCAAGTCGATGGAGAGGTCCAAGAAGCGCTCGTCACGTGTTGAGACATTCTCGCATGTGAGACACTTAGTCTCACTTGTGAGGATGCCGGAGAACATGGCGCCGATTGCGTCGGCGGCGTGCGCAGATGCACCCGCACCCACATCCCCGCCAGTAGGCGCACCCCGTGCGCGCGCATCCTCCCCCACAGTCTCGATCACGCTGTTCACCACGAAGTTGAGCAACTCGTGCGCATCCTGGTGCATTGCGCCCCGGAAGTTCGCATTCTTCTTCTTCACCATATCGAGCAGGTAGTACGCGGAAAGAACGCCCTTTTTGGCGCTGTTTTCCGCCATTGCTTCAAATGCATCTTTGACGCTCGTAAAGACGCTCGGGCGCATGCCATACTGCGCGCTAAACGAGACATCCAGGTTGATTATCGGCCCGTGCGTGAGCGCATGCCGCTTGCGCTGCTCCGACGTGTCCGCCGGGTTCTTCGTTGCGCCCACCACCGTCACGTTCGACTGCTGGTTCAGGTAGAAGCGCACCCCTAGCGCTTTGAATAGCGGGTACCGCGCCACCGTCGTGCGCTCGAGCTCCATGTCCTCCGGCGGATATCCGCCGCCGGCGCTGTCGCTTCCGCTGTCCGCGACGCCGCTGCTACCGCTGCGCTGGCTCTCGTTCAGAGTGCTCGAATACGATGAGTTCATACTCTTGCGGTCGCTACCTCCTTTCCTAGACGCTTCATCTGACCCGTGGGAGAACATGTTGCGCACCTTGGAGCCTGGCTTTTTAATCGGGTTCCCTAGTGGAGCGTCATTCTTTGGCGCATTCACCGGCGCCCGCACACCCGCCTGCGCTTGAACCGCAGCAACAAACCCGCGCGGCTTCTCGCCCTTGACGCGCAACTTGCGCTTGCGCGGATGCGCAGCGTCCCGTGGCGGATACTCCAGTATCGCCTTGCGGAGCTCTCCAGTGTGGTATAGCGCCTGCATAATCGAGTTAATATAACACGTGTATCCGTAATTTTCCATTCCAAAAATCTTGTCCGAACCATCCCCATATGGCAATTCTGGATTGTCCTTGTTTATCACTTTGTATTCCAGGCTTTCGTCATAATCTTCATCCTGGTATATCTTGTTCAGGTCGAGCTTGCGCTGCAACTCCTTACCGTTTGCGGCAGCCGCGACCATCTTCGTTGCGCCAGCGCCATTACTTGCGCCTCCCGCAGTTGCACCCCCTGCGGCCAGACCAGCAGACCCATTTGCAGCGCTCTTCCCCACCGCATCTGGCGCTCCGCTCAATGAAACGGCGGCCGCCGACGCACCCCCTGCGGCATGCGAACCCGCACCGCTGCTGGCGCCAGATCCCTTCGAACCTGGCGCATCCTTCTCTGTTTTCCATTTCTTGAACATTTCTTGATGCCTTGCGCAAAAAAGTTGTGTCTTCTTCCCACAACTCAGAATTCAACTTGGACGAATTTACTACTTTTTCAATTCTTCTCCTCACTTTTCGAGAAACAGAAAAATAAGTAAATAAAAAAAAAATTCAATTAATGAATGAAAACGACAAACTGAAATTGATTTTCTTCCAAGCATTGGGGTTTTTTCCCTTGCTGAAATCTGCATGCTTCTGCATCGTTCATCCGTTTTCCTTGTATTCAGCGGAGAGGTATCCCCGGAAATTATAATTTTTTTTGATTTTTTAATTTTTGATTTTTGATTTTTTAACATTTCTCTCTCCTTGTGTTGTTGTTTCTGCTTCCCCATTTTCCCCGTTTTTTGAGCTATTGTTCCAAGTCGACCTCCTCACACGTCAATCGACGCACGACGTTTAATGCAGAATACTCGGCATACATATTTACCTACATACATCTTGCCTCTCCTTTTTTTTCAGCGCAAAGAAAACAAAAAAAATAAAAATCTTGTTTACTCGAATTTTTTCTCCTTGCCGATTCCTGCCTTCTCTCGACTCGTTCCCTTTGTTTCAACCCACATCCCACATTTGAGCATCCTGTTAATTCTTCAGCATCTCATTGATTCTTTGACAACTCATGATTTTATGAGGACAGAAGTTTAAGCTTAAAGCAAACACAGGCTCAAAACAGATAACCGTATTCCAGGAATCAGCTCTTGGCATTGTGTTCAGCTTAGTGATTAGATCTGAGAATAATTTCAGATATACCTTTGATCTTATCGATAGACATCTATTTTTATTTATCATCAATTCCCCAATCAATCTTTATCAATTTCCTCATTCGCCTATATATTTTGTGCATTCCCTGATCAATTTCTTTCCCATTCGCTTTCCCTCTTTCCCAAATGAGTTCTTGGTCAAATAACTCCAGTTTTCAAGCATATGACCGCCTTTCGCAAAATGCAGGCCAACCAAGACAGTCTATGGCCAATCAGAGACCGGAAAATACATCTATAGATCCCACACACACACAATTTAGCGATACAAAATTGCAATATGCCCAGCAAGTATCAACATCAGGAAAATATGCCAGGCAGGAACGTTTGACAGATACTGCAGGCAATGCAGGGATGTCTGGTGGGGATCCTATGTATGCTCAGCAGCTGGCCTGCAAGATAAATTCACCATTGCCAGAGATTTCATCGAGTTTGAAGCAGTCGAAAAAGGCACAGATGAGGAATTATGAGGAAAAGACACAGCATATGTCACAGAATGGATATCTATCGCATTGTGAGGGAGATTCCGTCGATCTGGATTCAACAAATCAAGTTTCAGATCTAGAATGCAAGAATGAGGCAAACAATGAGCCTTGTGCGGTTCCTGGCACCCCTGTGGGCTTTAATCAGCAAACTAATTTCTACGAAGAGACAGATGCCGATTCGTCGAGTCTCAGCTTGATGCTGAACAGTGCTGACATGTCGACAAGCAGAAGTCCAGCAAGAGGCCAAACGGCGTTTTTCAATTCTAACTACGGAAGTAAAAGTAACGTGAGCTTGCTTCCGACCGAAGCGTCGATCGACCAATACCGACGCAATGCTTCCAAGACGAAAGACCCGGAGGCTTTGTACATGTTCGCGAAGGTGCTCATCAAGGCGTCGATTCTCGCGCAGCGAGCGCAGGGTCTGACTGCGCAGGGGTTACCAGCGCAAGGGGTGTCGGTGCAGGGGGAGTTCACAAATGGGATACTTGCGCATGGGGTACCAACGCACGAATTTCTCGAAGAGGCAAGGTGCGCGCTCCGCAAAGCGGCAAAATGCGGATACCACGACGCGGAGTATTTGCTCGGAGATGCATACTCAATCGGGCTTTTCAATAATGGGAGGCCGGACCACCGCAGGGCGCTCAAGTACTTTGAGGCGGCGGCAAAGGCGAAGCATGCGGATGCGGCATACCGCACTGCGGCGTGTTACCGAAAGGGGTGGGGATGCACTGCGGATGCGCGCAAGGTCGTCAAGTACACGGAAATAGCGGCGCTGAATGCGCACCCCGTGGCGATGATGGAATATGGCATGTATCTTTTCCACGGCATGATGGGAGAACCCACCGATATCAACACAAAGAAAAAAGGACTCAGCTGGCTCAAGCGCGCAACCGAGTGCGCTACCGAATCAAGCTGCGGCGCGCCGTACGAGTTAGCGACCATTTATCTTCATGGCTTCAAAGATATTTTGATCAAAGATGAAAAATATGCGGTGCGCTTGCTGTACCAGGCGGCAGCGCTAGGCCACGCCAAGTCAGCCGCTTTGCTCGGCAAGTATTATGAGATCGGAGACAAGGTTGAGCCGAATGCGGACCTCTCAATTCATTTTTACAATATTGCCGCAGAGTTGGGCGACCCTGCGGGGATGATGGGTTTGTGTTCATGGTATTTTGTAGGGAGTGAGCGCTTGCCGCAGGACTATGATGAGGCGTTCGCATGGGCGGAGCGCGCGGCGGCACAGCGTGATCTGCGCGCCATGTTGTCGCTTGCGCGCTTCTATGAGGCAGGGGTGGGGTGCGCCAAGGACATGGCCAAGTCACAGCAGTGGGCGCAGAAGGCCGAGGAGCGCAGGCGTGAGTGCAAGCGCAGGCGCTGAGCCTAATCGGGAAAAATGATTCACCGCTTGGCTCAAAAAATGCTCCAGCCGCGTCCGAACGAAAAAATGCATTTTCACTTACCTGTGCTTTCCCTTTTTATTTTCATTACTTTTTTCACCTTTATTTTTAACTTCATTTATATTTTCCCTTTTTTTTTCACTTCCTCACCTTTATTTTTCCTTCCCTATTTTATGCCTTTTTATTTTTTTTTTATTTTCGCTTACTTTTTCTATCTTTACCTACTGTACTCCATTTTATTCTACTTCACTCCATTTTACCCTACTTTACTCCATTTTTACTTTCTTACTTCTCTCTTACCTCATTCCTCCCATTTCCTACCCCCTGCTCCTTTCCCTCAGCTGCTATCCGAACCAATTACCCGCCTATCGTCAAAAATAGAATCTAGTGCACTTGTTACCGATATGCATTATGTCCATATGCACAATGCATACGAACTGCATTCATTAATATCCTGCCAGCCTTTGTCAAGGTGTGCTTCACACAATGCAATTTCTACCGGAGTGCTATTGCACGGCTATGTCTGTGCCTTTGCTTGAATTTCCGTAATGTCCAAGCTGGGAATTCCCAGCTTTATCGCGGAAAGATCCAACCCTCCCAACTCTTTTTCGCGGGCATTGTTCTATTTCCGGAGTTACAATACCGCTATTCTAGATCGAAGACGCCGCACCACAATTCCAATTCCCACTCCTGAAAATGTTTTTTTTTGTTGCCTGGTTTTATTTTTTTTTCCTTTGTCTTCTTTTTTCCGAACTCTCCTCCAAACCCTATTGTCTTTCCACCCCCTATGCTACTTTTTTTTCCCCCCCTTTTTCTTTGTGCGACAGCCAGCACTTCCGTGATCGCCCGGCCGGCGAATGAAAATCTTGACATAAAGTACTTTGAAAAAATGTACGAAAAAGCAAATCATGTAGGCCTGGAGCGTAGCGCAGGACTGCGTTTTATCAATTTAGCTCTTTAGAAATTCGTTTTACCCAACACTTTGGTAGTGTAGTAGCAAACATCTCCGCCATTAATAGCGTGAGTTCTGACTGCTGTGTCCGAATTCCGACTTGATACAATTTCATTTTCATTTCATCATCTACCTCACGCCCACCAGGCAGACTTCATTCTGTTGCACAATTGCAAACCAGGCATACGTGCCTGCTGTTAAATATAGTGTCAAAAGCTGTAAATCATGCTTGGCGTTAAATTCTTGTCATAAGTAAAATTTTCACTCCTCGCTCTCGCTTTGTATGTTTTAGCTTGTCTTGCCTGTACTTGTCATAAATCTGACGTTGTTCCAATCGTGTTCTATTTTTTATCCCCATAGCGCCAGCCCTGGTGCTGATCCAACTAGTGCCGCACGGCGTTTAACACAAACTCACGGCTAAAAAGAAATCCAAGCAAATCTTCAAGCGCTGAAAAAAGATCAATGATGAAATTTTTCCAAAAGCCATACCTTTTGCCTCAGAGCTGATGCATGATTAACGCCTTGTCTCCTGCTGAATACCCTTTGCTATTTTTTAAACGACGGCCATTTTCGGCATTGCTACATTGTCTTGGATGTACCCTATTTCCATTTGCTCAATGTTCCGGTACGGCTTTTCCATTTCACCTTCCTAATCCAGTTTCTGCACTTTTTGGTACTACATTGTCCACCTTATGTTGTTATTTTCCTTTGTCTTTCCTGCCTGCTGCTGAATAAAGTCCAACGCACCTCTTACATTACGGCCTTCTATTATTTACTACTTGTGGCTTTGTTTCTTCCTACTGTAATTTCTAATACTTGCCAACTGTGTGCCCATGTAGCTTACCACTCATTTTCCAGCCCAATGTATTCCCGGGCTTTTATCCTCATTGCCACTTGACAGCACGAGGAACATCCTCTAAAACGTTCTGTTCAATTTAGCCGCTGATTTAGTCTCACAATCCAGTTCATCCGCTTAGTATTTTTTTTTGTCTTTTTTTGTCTTTTTTTGTCTTTTTTTTTTTTCTTCCCTTATTCTCACGCTGTTTTTTCGTAAATCCATTCGGACCTTTCCATGGTTTGTTATTGTTTTGTTTCCAGTACTTCCGCCGCATTGTTTGCTCTCGCCCTCCCATTTTTAGACCTGTTTGTTATACGTTGGTTCCCAAAGTTTTTGGCCTATTTTCTTCCTTTATTCTTTCAGTTTCTTTTCGTTTCAATCATGTAATTAACCAACTACTGTCGCTTTTCCACTTGTACGAATCTATCTTTGTTACAATTAATTGTGGTCCTTAAACTTGGGTCTTTCGTTAATTACCCGCTTATAAATGTCTCCTGTGTCAATGCCTCCCCGATTTTGGTATTATCTGGTATTCCCTATTTTAAAATGTATTTGGTGGTTACTCATCAATGTAATGTCTTGTCCATTTACTTGTTACTATTAATTTTTATTTTTATTTTTTTTTTTAATTTATGCTCCTCCTTTATTTTTTATCTATCATTTCTCGGCGCTTATTTATTTGTTCCCGCCTCTATATCATAATACATTTATCTGGTAAGATCACCAGTTGCTGTAACAAACACTATTAAAAACTATCATTGCTCTTAGATAAAAAAACCTTTCCCATTTACTTCCCTCCCACCCACTGCTCTCAATATCTCAGCGTTTGCATTTCTTTGTTCTCCTGCCGCTTTTTTTAGTTACACCATAACCATTGTTACGCTTCCTGCATTTATTATCTGCCCTTGTTGTTGGATTTATTATTCACGTGTGGCTTTTATTTGCATTGGATTTCTATTCTTCCTATCTCCTTTGCGTTATGTCTAAACGAAAGACAGCCAATTTTTCCAACTTAAAAGTGACCCAAGCTGAAAAGCGAACAATAATGATTACGGTGTTCAATTTCAATGGCTAGAAATTATAATGCAAACCATCCTACTTCCGTCTTGCCTGTATCTGCTAAAATCTTTTTTTGTCATTCTCTTATTCATTCTTCTGGCCACCCCTCTTTCTCTCCGGGCTTATTTTTGATCTCACTTGTTCATTTATTTCTTTATTACCTCTATTATTTATCCGTCTTTCTATTCTCTCGCACTCATCGTCCTATTAATGCTAGCACTTCTACTTCCACTTCCACTTACAATCTACCCTACTTATTCCTCCTACCCTCCATACAACTGCGTCTATTCTTATTCTCCTTTCTCATTCCGCTTGTGCTTTTTTTTTCTTCTCCTTCGCTTCTCTTCCTGCTTGTTCCTTTTTTTCCCCCTGATACGAAAAAAGCATAACCGCCCCCCGCCAACTTGTTTCGAAATATAAAGACTGGGCTGATTCCGTTTATTTCGCATAAGGCTTTGATTTGCTTCTCCCTCTTGCGTGTCATCCTTTGTTCTTACCTCCCTCCTGAACCGAACTACTTCACCCTCGAGCCGATATCACTTGTCTGTTTGAGATCTATTGTTAGTCAGCAGTTTTTATTTTTTAGCTTTTTTTTTCAGCCACTTGTCATAACGTCACTTTCCAGGCATCGCTCAATTCTACCTCACCAAGCACAATTGGCTTCAGATGTGAAGATATGTCCATCAATAACAGTGTTAATGTCTTGCCTGTCTCTAACTCAGACACAACCGGCACTATTCTAGATCATCACACAGATCGGACCCGCTAGCAGTCTTTCCAGACCACCATCCCTGCCTCTGGGACCTCTGGCAGCGTTGCTGGCTTCGGCAATATTTACGATGACCAGTGCGGTCAGAATCACAGATCTGAGTCGTTCTCCTTTGGCCAGTTGGATAACATCTCATCTTTTGCTGATTTAGCAGAGTTTGCGACCGGCAGAAAGGGCTCGCTCCCCTGCATCCGGTCGGCCGAGCCCCGCTTCATGGTCCCGCCCAGAAGAGCCACCGATCCAATCGGTCTTTATCCGGATGACACCACTTCGGTGGTCACCGAAAGCCCAAGGCAGCGTTTTACATACCTGCCGAAGCAAAATTTCCACAATTGCGGGCTCGCGAAAAAAAACAACCGCGCGCCAAAAATGTTGAGACCCCGGTTCGAATTCCGCTACCTGCAGGATTTCCAGCCCGCTGGCCAGGTCAACACTTTCAACACTTTTTACCATCCTGCAGCTCAAGACTCGCTTCCCGAGCTCCAGAACCAGGCGGGCCAGCCACCCGAGTCACGTGCACTCGGCCCCACAGCCACAGACCCCGCCCGAGCTGTCTCGTCGAGGCAAATTCCTCAACAGATGTTTTCCAACGTTTCCTACCAAACACCATCTTCCAGGTCGAGCCACCAGCCGCCAAAACGCAGATCAGAGCTCTCGCCGTCGCCTCTAAACCACACAGCAGCCTTGGCCGACCGCGGTGATGACGTAAGCTTCGTTCTTCCGACCGATACGCTTATCGACACCGGTTCTAGCGGCTCTATATTCTCCACTGTATCACACGATGCCAACACCGTGTCGTCCATCACCCCGAGAAGCTCCGTGGACTTCAACCCTGGCCTCGAGCCACGTGACGCGGGCTATTTCTGTGAGAAAACTGACGAGAATCTGTTTCAGCCGAAGTATTTGGCAGCAAACACTGTTACTGCGTCGTCCAGGGCTGTTGGTTCGAATCCGGGCATGTCAATGAGCCACAGAACAACGTTCAACGGTGGCCTTGGCGCCGGAAGCTTGTACGGCAGGTCTTCATCTCTTGGATTCGGCGATAACGAGATGACAGTTTACAACGAGGATCGCGTGCAGGAGCAGCAGGGACGAAAATGCGTGGAGTTGAGTCTCGCAGAGAGTGGAATAGAGTACGGAGACCCGGTGATCTTGAAGCTGCTCAAGCCCAGAAAGAGAAAGAAGTACGGAGATTACAAGTGTCTGCACTGTGGCCAGGTGTTCCCTAGTGTTGTTGTTTTCGCTAAGCACTTGGACGAAAATCGCCTCATTAGATTCAAGCCTCCTGCCGATTCCAAAGAAAGCGAGTATTTATTTGGCACAAGCACCCCAGGACCAGAGACCAGAACCTTAATAGCCTCGAGAAAAGTCGCCAGTGTCGACGGAATGAAGATGAATATTTGCGGCATAAAAGGATGTGGACGGATGTTTAAGCGTAAGGACTCCTTGCGTCGCCATGAGCGGTTAGTTCACGAAAATAAGAACAGTCGCTTTAACCAACGCTTGAAAATGCAATGCATTGTTCTTGGTGATCATGAACCCGTGGGAGGTTCCGATTGAGTATTTTTCCTTCCGCTTATCCTCACCCCCATGTAATTTATTCCTTCACATTCATCCTGCTTCCTCTGTTTATCTCACCCCACCTAATTGTTTACCCCCTCCATTTGCATTTAATTATTTCGTTTCCATCATCGTACCTTTACTTCGTTCTTCTTGTTTCGTTTACCTCTTGTTTGTTCGTTTTCCTTTCAGTCATCCATCTCTCGTGTTTCATGTTTCCCTATTTCAGTTTGTTTTGTTCTATTTTTGTTTTTGGTTCCTTGGCATTTCCACTTTTTTTATTTTCTTACATCTTCATGAAGTCCCGTTCTTCTCTTCCTTAGTTGTTTTTCTGTTTTTTGTTATGCTTCTTCACTTTCCATACATTTGATCGAAATGTACCTTTAGCGTCAATCCATCTGTTTTGTTAAATACCCTCATGCTTTCTCAATCTCTGTTGCACTAAGTAGCATTTTTATCCTTTTATTTAGTACACTCTTCACAAATTCAGTTCCTTCCTTATGAGCCAGTAGCAAGTCTGTAATCCAGCCAAATTTTACAACCTCATACTATATAGATCCCTACAATCTCCCATCTACAAAACTTCCGGCAGTTGTACATCTTATTCTTGTTCCTTACGTACGAAAACAATCAAGGTGCATCACACACCTACGACAAAATATCGTGAAACGGAGGTACTTTTCGGCTCTTAATCACGTGACCAAGCTACCCGCTCAGTAAACCACGTTGTTGAACAGATACGAAACAGATTCACCATTATGCAAACGTCTAATAGCCTCAGCCAAAGTTCCCGCTATATCTATGACCTCCAATCTGGAACATTGTTGAAGGGTTTTTCCCAATGGCATGGAATTCGTGCAGACAATCTTCTTAAGGTGACTGTTGTTCAATTTTTCAACAGCATTACCACTGAAAATACCGTGGGTAACAATGGCCATGACTTCTTTGGCACCGTTTTCAAGAAGAAGATCAGCAGCTTTGCATAGAGTACCGCAAGTATCTGCCATGTCATCAACTAAAATGCAAACCTTGCCGGTAACATCACCAACCAAAGTCATCTTACTGACAACATTTGCCTTTTCTCTCTCCTTGTGGATTAACGCAAACAACGTGTCGAGCTTGTCAGCCAATGAGGCAACCCTTTTTGCACCGCCAACATCCGGCGACACAAGCATAACATTCTCCTTATCCGGGAAATGCGTCTGTATGTATTTAAGTACGCTTGGCTCAGCATAGAGATTATCCACAGGAATGCTGAAAAATCCTTGAATCTGCGAGGCGTGCAAGTCCAGCGTGATCACGTGATCGCAACCGGCTGTCTGCAACAAGTTGGCCATCACCTTTGAGCTGATCGGCACCCTGCTTTTGTCTTTTCTGTCCTGACGTGCATATGGATAGTTTGGAATAACTGCTGTAATTTTTCTAGCAGAAGCTGTACGACAAGCTCTAATCATCAGCAACAACTCCATGACATAATCATTCAACTTCTCGGAACCACCGCAACCCGTCTGAACTATATAAATATCCTGGTCTCTTATCGATTCACCCACCAGAACAACATCTTCATTATTTGAGAGCTCAAGAGCTTTAATGTTTGTCAAAGGTGCACTCAGCCTGTTGCATATCAGCTGGGCGAGCTCGGGATGCGAATTTCCCGAGATGATCTTGATCGAATTCTTTGAATACCGTAGCGACATGATGCTGCTTGCCTGGCTATTGCATGTATATTTGTGTTGTTACTGAATGATAGCCAGCTTTCAAGGTTGTAATCTTTTTTTTATCAAGCCAAAAATTTTTCCGCTTCCCCAGATTTCGCTTGTGGCATATGGTGCAGGGATGCAATAATATTGTGTGCTTGGCCTGAATAGTGAGTGGATCAGACTATGCGACAAAGATTGCAGTCAACACTTGGATTCTTTAATTTGTATTCTCTAAGTTATGTATATTCTCTATTTTGAATTCTCTAATTTTCAGTTTATGTAATGACATATGCCGGTCAAAAGTAAATTATTTCATTTCATTTTAAAGTCTGTGAAATGCTGGAAATTATGCAAGATGTAGTCCTGGGAAAATCTGCACTATTTGGCTTTGAGGCAGGACGATGCATCACTCGCTATTCTTGCTTTTCTGTCGAAAAAAAAAATAGGCGGAATAAAATGGAAAAAGAACACGAGTGTATTTTTCCCCATAGATCTATTTGCTTATCTTCGCATATCCTCTTCCAGCATTAACACATTGGATTTGTTTATCTACACCTTCAGTTATTTAATACACATTTTTTTCAGTCACCCATCATCAGTTAGGTGGCACATTGGCAACACATATTTAGACAGTATTGGCACAGCAATTGGATATTTTTCGTTCTTTCTTTATTTCTCCATTTTACATTTCATCGCACACCTTAGATTCAAATTGCCAATAGCATACATATTAGAAGATCACAGTACACAGCATTTATTTCAAAGATGAGTCAGCAGGCATACAAAAGACTTGCAAAGGAGTACAAGCAGATCAGGGAGAACCCTCCTCCATTTATTATAGCTCGTCCATCTGAGTCAAATATGCTGGATTGGCATTATGTCATAACAGGTCCTCCAGGAACACCTTATGAGGGTGGACAATACCATGGAAGGGTTACTTTCCCTCCAGAGTATCCATTCAAGCCTCCTAGAATTAGAATGTGCACTCCATCTGGCAGATTTGAGGTGAATCAGCGGATTTGTTTGTCAATGAGTGATTTCCATGAGGAGTTATGGAATCCTTCATGGTCGGTGGCTACCATTATTAACGGTCTTTTATCATTCATGACTGGAGAGGAGAGAACAACGGGCTCAATAGTAACGCCAGAAAGTACGAAAAGAGAGCTTGCACGCAGATCCAAGTATTTTAACCTATATTCGAACGTGGCATTTAAGGAAAACTTCCCTGATCTATGTGAGCAGAATAAGAAGGATATCGCAGAGCTTGAGAAACAAGAGACCAGCAGAAAGCTGCAGGTGGCTGCAAAAAAAGAGGAAGATGAGAAGCCTGAAGTCACAACCAGCATAGATAGCATCAAGGATCCCGAAGATAGAATAAGAGCCGAAGAGCTGCAAGAAAATGCGAAAAAAGCAAAGAACGAGGTGCGAAACGGAACTTCCAGCTTATTCAAGTTGTGTGTTGTGGCAATTGCCATATTCTTGGGCATGATGGTTAAGCTTAATGCTCCTCAAGCATGAATAGCAAGAGAAATTAATGTTACATCTTTTTTTCTATCCGCTACAGGATTTTGATCCACATTATTAGCACTATATTTTGATATTTGCAGGAAGACAGAACCGCGCGGTTCGACATGTGCCCTTGCACCTTCTTTTTGCATTTGTATACAGGAATATGTATGGAGTTCAAAGCTTTTTATTCCACTTCATCTATGTAATCATCGAGATCTTCTCTTTCAAAGATAATCTCCACCATCAAAGAGCATGACGGGCAAACGGCGATCTTCTCACCGTCCTTCATATCCTCTAGTGTAATCTGAAATCGGTCTCCGCACGGACATGGATATGTGAATATTTGCTGATCAGGATCGAATGTGAGATCTTCAATTTCCACTTGATCGTAAATCGATAGTTGTTCGGACATGTCTATCGGTGTAAATGTGGTGAAATGTTCTATTAAGTTCTATGACGATCAAACTTCAGCCAACTCCAAGCTTTCCGTTTTATCTATTGTTTCTCCAGTTGGTAATGTATACCTTAATTGGTACTTCTCTCTCCATGCTTGCAGATCTATCGTCTTATCGGGTGCGCCTTTAAATTTTAAAAAATTGAAAAATTTCAGGTGCCTATTCATTTTTTTTTTCTTCCCTGAAATCAGTACTTGACTGATTAAATTTCATTGCGATAATGCCGAGTACGCAATACCAGTTGCATCGATGTCTATTTTTCGACTCCTACTTTTCATTAGGTAAATACATCTGTAGTCGCTAATGTGATTAATTCGCAAATGTATCATTCCAAAATGTATGCTTTAAATGTAGTAAAGCACTTGATGTGAACATATAGCAAGAATTATCTCCAACCCACTAATAGATGATATTCAATCATAAAATGGTATCGCAGATTCTTTGCCCGATTGTCGTCTCCACATACTTCTCAAAAACCCATACCCCAGAAAGTATTTTTTTCTCACGTGAGCATGTTGAGGGCGAGGGTTGCAAATTATTTTTCGGCCGCGTAATATTTGTGACTGTGTTATTTTCTCCTGAGTAGTCGAGCCTGTATTGGGCAAAGTTGAGACCGCCGAATTTTTTTCTTCCGCGATACAGGGAATTTTTTTTTTCTAGTGTAGTTTTTTTCATAATTTTTTTTTTCATCCTTGACTTGGTGAGAAGCCCTAGTTCAAGCCGAGCTCTTTAATTACCTATTTTCCGACACTTGAAGTTTAGAAAAGACCCTTTCACTTTACTTAAAGGTTAGTACACCATTCTATTAGCATAGCACAACGTAAGTGGAAATTGTATATCAGCATGAAATGGGCGGAAACCAGGAATATGTTAAAGAGCGGGGCGGCAGTATTATGGAATAATTGAAATGGCACAAATCAACACGACTTTGAATTCAAGAAGGATGCTTATAAGAGAGCAATGTTTGGGACACAAAGATGATTGCAAGTGTTTAATGAAGTGAGAGTAACCAATGTTGGAATATGAGACAGGCACAGAATGTCAAGAGCATAAAGAATATTCAAAATGTGTAAGAGAATGATCAAAGTATAGATATTAGTGGATCGCAAGCACAGTCGTTTATACTACAAGATTGGAGTTCAGCATGATCAAGTTCATAATCCTGCGGTTGTCGTCTTCTATTGCCACCGTTTTCGTCGTGGTTCGGCTGTATTCAAACCGGTTCATATAGCAAAGCGTACTAACATTTAATTTCTCCTTTAATCAGTTCAAAATGGGTATTGCACGTGATTCTCGTCACAAGAGATCAGCTACTGGTGCCAAGAGAGCCCAGTACAGAAAGAAGAGAAAGTTCGAGTTGGGAAGACAGCCAGCTAACACCAAGATTGGTGCCAAGAGAATCCATGCCGTTAGAGTTAGAGGTGGCCACCTCAAGTACAGAGCTTTGAGACTTGAGACCGGTAACTTCTCATGGGCCTCAGAGGGTGTCTCCAGAAAGACGAGGGTTAACACTGTTGTCTACCATCCTTCCAGTAACGAGTTGGTCAGAACTAACACTTTGACTAAGGCTGCTGTTGTTCAGATTGATGCTACTCCATTCAAGCAGTATTACGAGTCTCACTACGGTGTTGCTTTGGGAAAGAAGGGTAAGGCTGCCGATGACTCCAAGAAGTCCAAGAGCTTGCAGAAGAAGCTTGCTGCCAGAGCTAAGTTCTCAAAGATTGAGCCAGCAGTTTCTTCTCAGTTCGGTTCCGGTAAGTTGTACGCTGTTATCTCTTCGAGACCAGGTCAGTCCGGTAGATGCGATGGTTACATTCTAGAAGGTGAAGAGTTGGCCTTCTACTTGAGAAGACTCACCACCAAGAAATAAGTGTCTTTTCATCTTTTCTTCATTTTGTAGGATTTGTTTTTGAAAAGGGCTTATTTACTTAATATGTTGCTATATACATCAATACGTTTTAGCTATAAAAGATGATAAAATAATATAAGTCTTTTTTCCTCTATATTTATGAGGTGTAGGAGGATTTCACCGCAGTAAGTTAAATGATCGTTAGAGGTAGAATGTAATGTTTAATTTGCCCCACTTCTCCGTTCCTGCGTTGTTACAATTATTACACTATCAGATGCTCTTGTCATCAGTCATGAATTATTAATGCATTAAAGCAAATACTATATACGCGGTTAAATAGATGAGAATATACATCGGCATACACCTATGTCTGTTGCAAAGAGAGCAAACGTTAGTAAAGCGCACTCAATAATGATTATCGCATATCTCCACACTCAGAACTATTTCCTAGTATTCAATCAGAAAATTTGGCAATTATTGGTTATCCTCAGATCCCATGAAGAGATCAGTACAGGTCTGTAAATAATTTATTCATCATGTTAACTCAAGGAAACGTCAAGAAAAGTGGATCCCTCATCCAGTTAATATACCTACCATTCGCACCTACCTCCCCGGCAGAAAGCAGAAAGCACAACCTATATTCCTATAGATCGAGCCTCCTGATTGCCGACTGGAAATAAAGCAGAGTCGACTTTGGGTTGCAAGAATTTTTCAAAGTGCGGAAATTAGCACCGACTTATATAGTGTTGGAAAATTTTTGTGATTGAAAAACAGCTGAAAAAAATGAAAAGCGGAAAAATGAGGGTCGAGGAATTTAAGGGTACGATCATAGAGACAAATAATCCCTGACGAATATATCTCAATAGAGCGATAATGAAGAAAGGGGAAATATTGCTTATGCGTAACTCCAATTTCAGGCGGCAGGCGTAGAAAGCGGAATAAACATGTAAACGTGCTTTCTCTTTCATCGAGCAGCAAAAGAAGTTAAGAAACATGCAATTTGTATCAAAACCATAAATGACGACAGTATTACGCCAAAGTACTTTTTTCACAACGAAACTGCGGTGGCAATTCCTGCAGTCTCGGCCATTGCACGTGAATCTACCACGCCACCCGGGTATTTCAATGCTAAATGGTCTCTAACCAGTATGAAGTTCCGAGTGTCTGCTCTAAAACCAATTGAAACTAGATCTCCAACGAAAGGAATCATACCAAAAAGAAAGTCAACGGTGATATTCACAAGCATCCGGGATGAAATTCCAATTGGAAGACCATCTATTGCCCTGGATTGTCTGAATAGATACAAGTTCATAATTAGAACGGCAATGTCACCAACAGCGGGAATAATCCTGATTAAACCGGCCATTCCAACTTTGAAACCAATCCTGGTGAAGCACATATCCATATAGTATGCCATCCGTTGAACCTGCTTTAGCTTTTCCGATTGAGGTGTCGGGATGTGAGGTGGTATACCTTTGGTTCTTCTAGCGCCTCCCCTTTGCCAAAATTTTCTCTCACTCTCTGGAATCACTTCATGGTATGGATCTTCGTTTAGTCCATAAGCAAATGGGTTGTTCTTTTTGAACTGTAAGAATGTTTGATTAACTGTCAGTAGTCGAGGTATTAGAATTGATTAGTTTGTTGTAAAGTTTAAGCATACCTTGTGCTTCAGTATGGCGGATACTATACTAGACATTATTCTTTTTCGTAAACACCCGCTGTAGAAATTGTTGTCAAAATGCTTGATGGCACAAATGTCGCAATGATTAGACCAAGGCGATTTCTCCCGCTATTTATATAATGCACAAAAAATGCGGGGCAGCCTCTGTTTTATTTAATGTATGTACTGTGCGAATTGGAATCTGGAAAATGGTGATTGCCGGTTTCCTTTTTGGGCGATTTCGACACTTGCTACCCTGGATCTATTCTATGTACAAATTACTCCATATTTGGGGTAGAAATGTGCTTTAAAGGTGAGCTTTAGCACAGACGTATGCATTGTTGTAGGCAATTACCACTTGCATCTGGTTATCAATTAAATGAAGTTTAGACATCTGGCTTTGGCATCTTTGGTTTCACATCTGGATGCTCACTTGGAGAAATGGATGGACTATCGTCTGTTTTCCTGCGTCGCTCCAGCATGGAAGAATTTGAGCTTTTTGGGCTGCTCCTTCCAGCAACCAATTTTCGCCCTGCCGACAATTCGGCAAGTTCTGTTTTTCTTCGCGTGAAAAAAATTTTTTTTCCGTAATTTCCATGAAAAAAAAGTGCTCTCGTGTGTGAATTGATTTGCGGGTAAAAAGCTCAGAAGAAAGTGCTGAAGGAAGAACGTTGTTAAGAATAAGCAGAAGTAACTACAGAATATAAAGGAATTAAACTTCGCAAACATGAGATTTAGAAATAGATTCTTCCACCCAGAGAGCGTGGCCAGGCGTGCAGAGGATTTGGTTGGCGTCGGCCAAAAAGAAGATGCTTTACAAACATTGTACGATTTCCTGACATCTAGAAAGATCAGAGGAGCAGAACCAACAGAGCTCGAATCGATTGGTATGCTATTTGCAGAGTTGGGCACGGAGCAGCAGAATGGAAAGTTGGTCAAGGATGGTCTACACCAGTTCAAGAAGGCGGTTCAAGTTAGTGACGATGGTTTGAAGATCTTGGAGAAAGTGGTGAGGCATTTTCTCGAGTTGGCAGAGGCACAGTTGACCAAAGTTGAGAAATCCGCAGGTGCGGTGGTTGAAGCAGAGGAGCAGAAGACTGCAGAGGCAGCAGCTGCTGCCCAAAAGGTGTTGGATACCTACGAAGATGATGAGGAAAACGAGGAAGATGAAGATGGTGAAGGTGCAGCACACTTTTCGATCTCTCCAGAGGATATTTTGATGTCAGCAGTGTCGACAGACGACACGGCAGACCGGTCCAACAGGCAGCTCGTCGTTCCATGGATCAGGTTCTTGTGGGAGTGCTACCGGACCACCTTGGACTTGTTGAGAAACAACTCGAAACTTGAAGTGTGCTACTGCTTTGTCTGCAGCCGTGCTTTTGACTTCTGTGTCAAGTACGAGCGCCGCAGTGAGTTCCGGAGACTCTGCGAGCTGATCAGATCGCACTTGCAGTCCGTTCAGAGACCAAATGACAGATATCCACCAACGAATCCGATAGATTTGTCGAATGCAGACACTTTGCAGAGATATCTGGAGTCGAGGTTTGCACAGCTTAATGCAGCGGTCAAGTTGGAGCTCTGGCAGGAGGCATTCCGCTCTGTTGAGGATGTTCACACGTTGATGACACAGACAAAACGCCAGCCAAAACCATCCATGTTGATGAACTACTACGATGACTTGGCAAAGATCTTTGCAGTGAGTGGAGATGCACTCTTCCAGGCAGCCGCATTCCAGAAGTACTTCAGCTTGTTGCTCCAGTCGCCAATTGCCACTGACGATGAGAAGAAGCGGTACGCGTCACTCCAGCTTCTTTCTGCTTTGAGTGTTCCTGAGGTTGGATCTGGAGCAGATGACTTCAACCGGAGGAAATTCCGCCGGCTAGCATCTTTGCTCAGCATTGGATCTGTTCCGTCAAGAGAGTCCTTGCTCAAGCAGGCCACCAACTCGCAGAGTTTGCTCTACGCAGATGACTTATTGAAAAACCTATATGTGGCATTTGAGGACAATTTCCATCCCCTAACGTTCGCACGCACCATCAAGCCGTTTTTCGAGGCTATCGAGTCCAACGCCTCGTACAGCTCGTACGTGGAGCCACTCTTGAACGTTGCAGTTGACCGGATCTTCAGGGAGGTCTCGCAGGTGTACCAGACGATAAAAGTAGACTTTTTGGTCAGATTGTGCACGTTTGAAGGCTCGTTTAAGCTCTCGAGACTCGATATCGAGAAGTTATTGCTCGAGGCCGCCCGGAAAAACGTGGTCAGCATCAAAATCGACCAGGCTGCCGACGTTATAGTGTTCAACTCGAGTCCGTTCAGCGGCTCTTTGGAAAACAGCTTGTCGCTTGGTGCAGAGAAGAATGCAGAGAGTGGAGTTCTTGAGGCTGCCATCCAGCAGACTCCGGCCGAGTTGGTGAGATTCCAGCTTTCGAACTTGGCCAAGACGCTTTCCGAGTCGGTGAAGTTGATCGATGTGGCCGAGACGAAGTCTGTGGACAGAGAGTTGAAGGAGAAGTCGTTGGAGAGAGCAAACGCGGAGTTTGAGGATGAGAGACAGAGCATTGTGCAGCGTGCCCACATACTTGAGCAGAGGAAGGAGGAATTGGAGAAGTTGAAGAAGCTGGAGGGTGAAAAAGCTGCAAAGGAGAGATTGGAGCAGCAGATTGCAGCCAGAAAGGCTGAGCAGGAGAGAGCAGAGAAGGAGGCAGAAAGAAGACAGGAGGAGAAGAGGCAGAGAGCAATTGAGTTGGAGAGAAAGAAGGAGAAGCAGGAGTTGATCAAGGATGTGAACTCGAAGGGTATCATCAGTATTGACGAGAAGGATGCGGAGAAGTTGGACATGGATAAGTTGAAGGAGATGCAGTTGGAGAAGTTGGAGAAGGACAAGAAGGACACGCAGTCGAAGATGGAGAAGTTGGCCACGAGAAATGACTACTTGGTGCGTGCCGAGAGGAAGTATGAGTTGGCCTTGTTGCAGAAGAACGCCGACAAGGAGCTTGCCGAGCAGAGAGAGGAGTACGAGAGGGTCAAGGAGAAGAAGATCGAGATGGAGAAGAAGAAGCATGAGCATGAGGTGAGGGAAAGGGACAGATTGCAGCGCATTTCGTCCGAGTTCGCCAAGTATGCTTCTATTGCCCAGGAGGAGGAGAAGGCGGCCTTTGAGAAGATGAAGAGGGCTGCACAGGCGGAGTTGGAGAAGGAGAAGCAGCAGAGAATCAAGGAGTTCATCGAGAAGAAGAGGTTGGAGTTCCAGGAGGAGCAGCAGAGAAAGAAGGAGGAGGAGGACCGCTTGAAGAAGGAGCAGGAGGAGGAGTTGAGGGTCAGAGCTGCCGAGGAGCAGAGAAGAAAGGCTGCCGAGGAATTAATGATGAAGAGAGATCCTCAAAGAAGATTGTACTTGGAGCTTTTGGAGAAGGAGAAGACCAACTCGTTTGCAAACTTCTCCGAGAAGATGAAGTTGAGAACCTTGAAGAGGAAGTACGGCGGCCAGTGACTGCGTGTCCTTTTATTATAACCTGTAGATTGAATGCATTTGATTGTTATTTTTGTGAGATCTCGTACATATAGCGTCTTTTGGTAGTACTTTTTCAATTATTTCAGCCTCCATTTTTTCTGGTAGCCAGGTTCGCGAATAGTTTAACTTTTTTTAGCTTTTACCTGAGGTACTACTTTTTTCTTTTTCCTTTTTTTTTCGTTATCGTCTCGTTTTTGACACGATTGCGATCTCGACGAACTGGAAGATACCTTCAATTATTCCTGAAGTCATCCCATTTAACAAGTTTTTGCTGTTTACTCGAGAACAACATAACAGACTGTACGCAAACATGTCGGACAAAACGTTTTTCGATGAAATGAAGAGATCCTTCAAGGATATCCCGGTTGATGAGCACAACCAGATCTCAACTCGGGAGTTTCTCGAGGCATCTTCATCTTTGGTGAAGTTATTCGGTATGTATCTACATCATGGAACCCGTTCATGTAAATTACTGTTTTACTAACATTCACTTTTCAGACTTGCTTGGTTCGGCGGCTTTTCAAGTCGTGGTTAATGATATGAATGGAAACATCACTAAGATCCAGAAGAGATTGGCCCAGGATCCAGAGCATTCCAAAACATTACAAGGTATGGTGCTTGAGGAAGCTAAGGATGGAGGCAAGAAAATGGGCACACAGGCCTTGCTTTGGCTTTCCAGAGGATTGCAATTCACAGAGGCTGCAATGAGGGAAACATTGGATCATCCAGAAAAGGAAATGACCGAAACATTCACCACGGCATATAAAGGCACGTTGATCAAGTACCACTCGATGTTTGTGAGACCCATTTTCAAGTTGGCCATGAAGGCTTGCCCGTACAGAAAGGATTTCTTTGCAAAGTTGGGGAAAGATCAGGAGAAGGTGTCGGAGCAAATCAGGGAATGGGTGACGGCTTTGGCGGGCATAGTGAAGATAATCATGAACTTCTATGCCAGTGGAAACTACGGCAAGGGTTTATAAGACGCAAAGTAAATATGTACTGATTGATATTGCAATACAACTATTATTTATTGTCCAACTAACAGGTAGCACAAACTTTACACAGAAACTTATTCAAATAGGCCCGTTAGAACCAAACATTATTAAATGTCGAAAAGATAATCCATCCATCAATCATGAAGGTTACGATGATGGTGCAAGTAACAAAACAAAACAAAAGAAAAAGTACACGGTGTAAAAGTTCAGCATTGTAAATTGAGCCAAAATAAAAGAAGTAAGTACAAACGAGGGGAAGAAAAGAAAAAGAATAAAGATAAAGGAGGCTGGCAATAGAGACCCCCATTCAACGCAACCGAATGCTTGGATCCAGTACGTAAGCTCAAGATATTAAGAACTCCGGAAACGACAAGATATAAGCGGGTCGTTCGAAAAAGCTTGCTTAGAACAAGGCAATGAGAAGAGCGGCGGCAGTTCCAAAGACGGAAACTGGGCTGACGAGGATCTCGGCTGCACCTGCCTTACTTGAAGAAGACGAGGACGAGGATGATGAGCCTGAAGATGCTGAGCTGCTGTCAGAAGAAGCAGAACCAGTCTCGGAAGAAGATGAGGTCTTGGTTCCGCTGACAGAGGATGAAGATGAAGAAGCCTTGCAGCTGTAGTCACCTCTGATGTAACCCTCCTTGGACAACTTGTCGAAGTCGGAGCAGCTGAAGTCTCCGGTGGTGTCAACGGTGAAAGCACCTCTGACAGTCTTCAAACTTGGAAGAGAGCACTTGTCAAAGTCACCCTTGAGGACAACGGCACCGGTAATGGTCTTGAGGTCGCCGAGGTTGTTGATAGTCTTCAATTCGGTGTTGTTCTCGATGACGAATCCACCTCCGATGGTAGTCAAGTTCGAGAAGTCGATCTTCTCCAAGTCGTCGTTGTTCTCGATGGTCAAGTCACCGCCAACAGTGGCAACAAGTGGGAACTTCAAGGCAGAGACGGAGGACTCGAAGAAGCCGGCAGACTCGTTAATGGCCTGCAAGCTAGCCAGAGAGATCGAAGTAACAGAGTAGAAGGTCAAGTTGTTGGCCCACTTCAAGTCGTCGAACTTAACCTCGGTCTGGTCACCGTTATGGGAGATGGACAAGGCCTTGGAGACGGTCTGGACGTCGGAATCGATCGAGGCCAGGTTCAAGTTGTTGTTGATGTTGTAAGTTTCGACGTTGACTGGGTTCAAACCGTCCAACGAGCTCAACTGGGTGTCCGAGATGTAGATCGAGTTGCAGTCCGTGACCACCTTGAAACCGGTCTGGATCAAAGCTGGCAAAGTAACCCAGTTGATGGCACCGACGGAGATCAAAGAACCCATCGAGAACTGTGACAAAATAGTCAAACTCTCCATGTTCAACTCACCGCTGATGGCAGTGATCGAGTCTGCAGAGAACGTGCTGAGCTTTGTGGCATTCGAGATGATCAAGTCACCATAGATGGCCTTAACGTTGGCAATCGAACCGGCACCGATACCACCGGTGATGTAAACATCACCTTTGATGGCATCACATGTCGACAAAGCATCCAAGTCGGACTGTGCGGTGGCAGTGTAGGTGCTCTTGAAAGAGCAGCCTGATGCAACGGCAACAGAAGTTGTGGATGTGATGGTGGCATCTGGAAAAAAGTGTGGTTGCTGTTAGTATATTTGTTCACTCGAAAGTAAATAACTAAAAATGGTCCATGCGGATTTTCGTTATCATTCCAACTGCATTGCATTGCATTGTGTTTGTTATCTATGCCACATATCACAATGTAATTTGCGATATGTCAGACAACCGTGTTTCTTCACATGCCAGGTATGGCCGCAAATGATTTTCCATGCAAGAAAATGCAGGCCTAAAAAGGTTAACTGAAAACAAGCGCTGCAACCCAATTGGTACGAAAAAAATAGAATCCGGAAAAAAGTATCTCGGTAATGAGGTGGGCTGGAGGGAATAAAAAAAATAAAGCAAAAATAAAGCAAAAATAAGGCAAAAGCAAAGCAAAAGCAAAGCAAAATTAAATGCGGCGAGAACGAGAAAAGAAGCCAATCTGAGTCTCGATCTGAAGAAGCACCGGCAGCCAAAAAAAAAAAAAAAATTGGAATAAAACAAAATAAAACAAAACAAAGTAATAGTAAAGTAAAATGCACTCACCAATAAAAATAAAAATGCACTAGTAAAATAAAGCGATGAAAAAATAAAATGAGGCACAACACACAGCACACAAATTATCGAATAAACCCATCCTGCCTAAATGCCACATAGCGCCCGAAAACTGAAGCATCGTGTCCAAAATGAATTTATCAACGAGGTATGAGCATAAGCAGTGTACAGATAATTTGTGCCCGGGATTGCACTGAAAGCCGAGCGGCATCCCAAAATATTCGCTCACTGTTTTTTTTTCACCCCTTTAAAAAATGGTTCCAACGAAAATAAATGATTAGGAGATCCATAACATTTTCACCACTAACCTGAAAGATAAAGCATGCCTGACGATACCTTGTAACAGATAACAATATTAAAGAAAAGACTGTACTTACTTAATGAAGAGGTGGCGGCGGCTGCGGCACCAACCAAAGCAGAAAGAGAGAGAAGCTTGAACTGCATCTTAACTCTATGATTATTCTAAGGAGATTTGACCAGCAATTAGAACTATTCTTGCAAACCGTTGAATGCTAACGATGATGGTGAAGAGTAAAAGAGTGGAAAGGAAAAGAGAAAAATCTGAAAAAGAAGAGGAAGATAAAAGGTTAAAAGTAAGAGAAGAGTGTAGAAATAAGAGTTAAAAGAAAGCTAAAATGAAGTCTTGAAATACTCGGAACGAGAGCATCCAAGATAAAAGCTAGTCAAGGCGACAATTAAAAATACAAAATTTTTAAAAAAATCAAAGGAGAAAGAAGGATGTAAAGAAAAAAAATGAGGGACATGCCGAAAACAGGCAGCAGGTTGAAATGCAATGATGCTAAAAATAGAGCCAAGGTTCAATGTCGAGGAACTCCAAGGAGAATGAAAAATATAAAAAAGCCTGGCCTGTTTACCTTTTCGATTGATCTGCATTTCCTTTTCGGGACGGCTGAACCTCGAGCTTGCCTGTTACTGCCTTTGCCCACTACCTGGCTCCACGTTTGGGGAGTCACCAAGTCTATAATTCGTCTGCCTGGCAAATTGTTTTTATTCTTTTTTTCTACCTGTGCGTTCCTTAAAGCGAAGCTAAAAGCAATATGCTCTATAGTGAGCGGTTTCAGGCTTTATTTTCTATATGTTTTACTCTAAGTCCAAACCACGAACCCTGTAGAAGTACCAGAAATATGTCTCAAGAAGTTTTGTATACACGTACGGTTAAAAGTGTAAATTACCCCATTTGTGAATTAGATGGTATCTAGTAGCAGTAAACAGGTTTCAGTAAACAAGATGGCGGGTAGTTGTGTGTGTTTGAAGTTGTCATGGGCCGTGAATGAGACTGTCGAGCTATCCGTAATCTGTAAAAAAAATAAGGAAAAAAAATGAAAACATCAAGAAAAAGCAAGCGCTGCTAATGAATTCGGCATTCTGGCAGATGAAAAAATTTTTCCAACATGGAATCAGGGGTACTACTGAGCAGAGAACGTAGCTTTCGAAAGCACTAGAATTTACCGTTGCCGAATAATGCCGCTGGCTAATAACACCATTCAACCAATTTTTTTTTTTGCCAGCTGGCCAACAATAACCACCTCCCCTGAATAAAACTGTGGAGTACTGTTGACATTGTTCCCAACTGTCTAGAATAAGCAGCCCATGCTGTCTGTTGCTTTCTTCCTGGTATCAACCAGTTCGATTTCTCCAAAATTAAACTTCTGGATTTTCAATAACCCCATCTCAGTCCTGGTAGCATGCCGGAAAAAGCTATGTGTCAATATGCATGTGTTCAAGTGTGGAAAATGCGGGCAGTGTTGATGGCAAACATTTGAAGTGAGGAATCAAAATCGTTATTATTGTTTTTTTCCCGCGCGTGCATTTATCTTTCAGTCTTCGTATTAGTTAATAATAAATCTTATAACACTAATTTGCATACCGTTAATATTCCCTAACTACTTATCTTCAGTACAATTTGTGTTCACCAAAATATGCTTGCAGTGTCCAAATTTATGGCCACATAGCACAACTCGTTAATATCGCCAGTATTGACTGATATCCCAAAAATATCCAAAAATGTACTTAGTTCTTATCCGAGCTTTTCAGTATTGACATTTTTCTGGATGCGGAAATCGTATTACTTCTTACAGACTAATCAAATCTCATGACCGATTCCTGCCTGTGCGATTTTCCGTTTTTTCTCAAATTGCTGTGGTAAGGGACTTGTTTCTTTGTGCTGTTAAATTATTTTGGAAAATTAAGATGTTTCCATTCACACACGTTGAAATAATGCTGTATCAGGATTATCAAAGTCGTTTTGTTTTGTTTTTACCTTGTCAGGGTTCTTGTTTCTTGCATTAGTTCAAGTTCTGGAAAAAAGCTTGTACCATGTTGGTTGCTAGATATATCAGACGGGTCGATCGACTTGTCAGTGCAACCAGCTTATCCTGTATCTTTTTCATTTTTCCACACTTTTCTTCGCGGTTAACGGAACAGAATCTGCCTCTGCCCCAAACAGAAGTTTAACCGGCGGTGGCACTATTCAGCAAGCATTTCTAGATTCTCCGTTTCATTACCGTAATGCGAATGTTTCCCCTATTTAAGATGCTTCGCTCCAATAGGCTTACCTTTTATCATGGCCTAATGGGTCGGTTTCCGGCTTTGTCGGTCTTTTTGTGCATTTTTTTACAGATCAGTGCTAAGTACTGCTTTTTCCACAGGCGTATATATAATTAATAAGTAATAATGAGTGACCAGAAATATCATCATTGCCTATGGGTAGCAGTGAGCAGTTTTCAAACACCCATCGCATCCCTGTTTAACCACCAATAATGAAGATTAGTAGAGTGTTCGTGCTGGCTTCCATTTTGAGTATAGCTTCCGCTTCACCAAACTTGAAAAAAAGAGACGAGAGTCAGAATGTCTTAACCGACCAAATATGGACCTCTACATCAAGCGGGAAAAAAGTGGCAGTCACTCCTACTGCAATTGATGGTGTTACTGTATCTGCATCTCCAGTTACAGATTCTGCCACAGCCTGGAATTCTCTTGATTCATCTGGTATTCCTTATCGAGTTACTCCTTCAGTATCAGACGGCAAAACCACCTCAGCTTCTCCAACTCCGACAAATTCGGACTATCCGGAATCAACCGGTGGAGCTCCCCCTGTTCTTCGATGTATGAACGATCGTGTTCCTTCATCCAGCACTTCAGGTTATCCGTTTTGCATTAAAAACGGTACAGAGTTGGTTGTGGGAGAAACATATTGGATTACATGGGATCCCACATACTGGGGAGGAAGTGTTGATCGTGTTCGGTTGCAAACCATTACTTATCCTTTAGATGATGACGCCGATCCTTTGTTCAACAGTGATTACATCTCGAATAACAACGGTTATTACTCGTGGTATGTCAAGTCTTCCTATAAGAGCACAAGTGGCTACTTTTGGCTCACGATTACCCCATTAGTCAGCTCGGATAACGATCTAGAGCATACTGGCACAAAGACAGGTCCACTTTTAAGAATTATAGAGTCTGCTTCCGATGCCTCTAGTAAAATTACTAGGTTGCCATCCGATAACGGGTCTGGAACTACAACAGCATCCAAATCCAACAATATCAAGACTATTGTGCCTGCAGTTGTTGTTCCTGTTGTAGTGATTCTATTTATTGCTGTTGCTGTTATTCTTTACTTCAACCGTATGAAAAAGAAAGGCGTCCAGCCTTCAGTTGGTGGCTTTTTCAGCACTATCCGTATGAAAGGCTCCAAAAGATTAACTTCTTCCACCAATGCTTCTACCAGAGTTCCATCGAATGTTTCTATTGAATCTTCGATTGATGAGCATACTTTAAGAACCGAGTCTATTTCAGATAATCCGTTTGCAGGTGAGCAAAGGCAGGCTTTATAATTATGATTTGATTGTTAATTTTTTTTTTTTGTTTGAATTGTACAAATAATAAAATCTGATAATATACTACCTGAAAATAACGTCTCATATTATAGAAGATCGAAAATCATTCAGGCGCTTTAGAGGAATATTGAATTAATTTATTCAAGATTCCTAGCATTTATAGTATTTGGCATTTTCTCCTTGTTGCTGTGCAGTTAATTTACTCTTAAAGCACCACAAAAAGACGCGGTGATAATTAAAATCCTTTTTTTTTACGAAACTTGAGTGCGGTCGCAAATTCTCGCATCTTCCCAAAAAAGTAATGCTGCCCAAAAACTTGTTTTCCTGAGAAACCTCATCCCGAATCAATAAGCTGTTGCCTTCTCAGTTTATGCGACCAGCATTGGAACTTAAACCATCACTTTTCGATTTGCAATTCACACTGAAAGTTCCAGGAATAAGCACAATTGAAGGCAATTCAAACAATTATATACTTTGCAACATAAAAGCCAGGCAATAAGCATCGGACATATATATAATTATATATATATAACATCTCTCAGCTGATTTTTCACACTTTTATATCTCTTGCTTTATCAGCAATTGCCGCCGAATTCAACATTTGAAAGATGTTAGAATCTCTAGTTGCGTCGATATTGAATCGGACGCTGGGGCAGTATGTGGAGAATTTTGATCCGGCCCAATTGAATATAGGAATATGGAGTGGAGATGTTAAACTACGGGACTTGAAGCTCAAGCAGGAATCATTGGACCGGTTGGGGCTTCCGATTGCACTCAAGTTTGGGCATCTAGGCCAGTTGACGTTACAGATACCATGGTCCAACCTAAAATCGAAACCTGTGAAGATTATCGTCGAGGATATGTTTCTTTTGGCCAGTGCAATGCTTCCCACAGAGATAAATGTGCAAGAGGAGGAGGAGAGGAAGTTGCGTGTGAAAAAGAGCAAGCTAGAGGCATTGGAGTTGTCGGAGAACACACTTCCGGCCTCGGAAAGTGAGGAGGACAGGGAAAAGAACGAGAATTTCATGGAAAGCTTGACCACAAAGATTGTGGACAACTTGCAAATCACAATACGGAACATCCATTTGCGATACGAGGACCGGGACACCTTCACAAAGGTGCCGTATGCAGTTGGATTGACCCTCCAAGAGCTCTCGGCTGTGTCCACGGATGAAAACTGGATTCCAGGGTTTGTATTGGGGGCCAGCGATCTGTCGAGAAAACTCACAACTCTTAAATCGCTCGAGGTGTACTGGGAGACAAATGCACAGACACTCTATGATGCCGACCGGCAGAAGATGGTGGATTCGTTCCTCTCTGTTATCGACAAAAACTCGTCGTTGGAAGGTGAAGGCATCCAGCATCTCATGAAACCAGTCTCTGGATATGGCCATCTCACGGTAAACAAAGCGGGAAGCACTGAATCAGCGCCTCACTATAACGTTGATCTATTTTTCGACGAGTTTGGTGTCACCTTGGACGAAGAACAGTATCGAGACATGTGCTGGACGATCTCGGAGGTCACATGGTACCAGAAAACGTACAAATTCCGGCGGTTGAGGCCACATGTGCCCGTTGAAGAGGACCCGAAGCAGTGGCTCAGGTATGCATTCAGGTGTGTGTATGACGAGATACACGAGCGAAACTACAAGTGGACCTGGGAGTACTTTGAGAAGAGAAGAGACCAGCGGAAGAAGTACGTTAATGCATGGCTTAAGCATCTTGAAGGGGACCCGGATGCCACCGTTCAGGCCGAAATATACAACCTGGAGAGCCAGGTGGCATACAATGACTTGAAGTTTTACCGGGAGATAGCCAAAATGGAGTATGTGAGGAAGCATCATGCACACCCGGCCTCGAATGCAGTGCAGAAGCAGGCTTCGGCAAATACAGGCACCGCTTCCTCGTGGATTTCATGGTGGAAGGGTGGTTCTACCGCCGCTGATGCTGGACAGAGCCAGGAGGAGGATCTGGCAGAGGGTGAAGATACAGATCTTACACTCTCTTCACAGCAGAGGAAGGAGTTGTACGATGCGATAGGATACGATGAGCAGAAGAAGCTGACGGACTCGTTGGACATGCCGAGGGAAAGAGTGAGGACTTGCATCGGGTGGAATTTGAAGAAGGGGTCGTTTGTGATCAAGAAGGCTCAGACGCACAAGCCGGTTGCAGAAGTCATCTTTGAAGGAATGCATGCGGACGTGTTTCAAAGAAAGGACTCGTACTATCTTGGGTTCAAGTTGAGAGAGTTCCGGGTTGAAAACGGGGCCAGTGGCACACTCTACAAGCATATAGTGAGCGTGAAACCGTTTGACACGGGCAGTACGGAAAGCTCATCGAGTTCTGAGATGGATGTTGAGGGCAGCCCGGACGAGAAAGAGTCGTTTTTCCAGATTTCCTACGAGAGCAACCCGTTGGACGAATCCGCAGACTCCGAGTTGTTGGCCAAGATGAACAGCATGACGATATTCCACGACCCACGCTTTATCGAAGAGGTTGCGAGGTTCTTCCACCCACCACAGACTCATGCAGACACCATTGGTGCCATTATGAATGCTGCCGAGAGCACCATCCAGGGATTCACGGATCAGACAAGAATCGGGCTCCAGTACGCGTTCGATGAGCACACAACTATTAACTGCAAGATGGACTTGCAGGCACCGTTGATAATCATGCCTCTCGACTGCACAAGCTGGTCATCTCCGGTCTGTGTTCTTGATGCGGGCCACATAAACGTGATGAGCGATTTGGTGGACAAGCAGAAGATCAAGGAGATCAAGGGAGCCGACAAGAGCACCTTTGGCGAGTCGGACTGGGAGAAGTTGAACGCGTTCTTGTTTGACCGGTTTGAGCTTCAACTTGAGGATGCACAGATGCTGATCGGGCCAAACGTCAAGGCTGCAATCGAGCAGCTTCACTCCTCAGGGCCGAAACCGTCTCTCATCCTCGACCATTTGACAATTAACATATTGCTCGAGTTGTCGATCGTCCCCACCTACACTCATCTACCGTTGATGAAGATCAGCGGGAACATTCCGCAGATAAAAGCCAGCTTGAACGACTATCAGCACAGAATTTTCTCCCAGGCACTAATGACCATGATGCCGGACTTGTCGGCTACTTTGGCTGTGCCTGCCGAGTCTTCTAACGATCTCGAGATGCTGGTTTCAAACGAGGAGTCTTCTCCAGGCTATGATGTTGGTCTAGGTTCTGCCACCACTGATTCATCTGAGGGTTCAAATGACACTTCAGGCAGCGAGCAGAGGAGAAAAATCATGCAACACAAGCTGGATGTGAGCATCAACATCGGTGTGATCGTGATCAGCCTAAGCAGATGCTCTGATCCGAAGACTTTCGAGGCCGAGAAGTTGGCAGATGTCGTTGGGGAGAATTTCAGGCTTCGGTACTTCAGCACAGAGGAAACCATGAATGCAAATGTTGAGCTTGCCGACTTTTCGATCTATGACTTTATGGAACCAACTGGTAACGAAGAGTTCAAGAAGTTGGTTTCAGCAGATGTGTCTTCTGCAGAATCCAAGCCCCGGAATCTCTTCACTGTAGCCTACACGAGGAAACAGAGGAACGTGAACTTCAACAGCAAGATCATCCAGGCTTTTGACCAGGACGTCGACTTGAACATATCGGACTTTAAAGTGGTCCTAACGAGGAAATCGGTCCTTACCCTCGTCAGCTTCCTCAGAAACACGTTCGTGGACCCAAATGCTCCTTTGCTTCCGGCAGACCAGCTTAGACACAATGATGAAGCAAACGCACAGACTGCACCTGAGCAGATGAAACTAAAGTTGGAGATGAACAGTATCACCTTGATATTGAACGACGATGGTTACAAGATTGGAACCATGAAGCTAAAGGAGGCCGACATCGACATGATCCTGTTCCCGGACAAAATGAGACTCAATGCCAGCATAGGAGGTCTCACATTGAGAGATGACATCAGCAAGAACATCCCGTCTCTATCGCAGCTAATAAGAATAAAGGGAAGAGAGTTCATCAAGCTACATTACGAAACGTTTGATCCCGAGACAAACAGGCTGCCTTACAGCTCCGAGCTTTCGCTTGAGACCGGTTCAATTGTCATCACATTCGTGCAAAGCTCGTTTGCGAGAATCTACTCGTTCATCAGCCAGTTCAGCCGCATGAAGGACATTTACGATAATGCTAGAGAAGCCGCTTTGAGCCAGGCTACTAGCATAGAAGGGACGGATAAGATGAAGTTTGATGTTTTGCTCCGTGCACCAATTCTCATTTTTCCCAAGGTCAGGAACCCGTTAACGGGTGAGATCGACACAATAAACACGAATCTAGGAGAGATAGATGCCTCGAACTCTTTCACTGAAAGTGGCGGAAGTATCTTCAACATTACCACGGCAAAGCTTAAGAATACCAGGATCTGTTCCACGTTTTCGCTTCCTGACGGAGGGCGGCAAAACTTGGAGATTATCGATAAGTTTGACGTTCAGTTGAACGCAAACTATTACGATGGATGCGTTTTGAGTCGGCCGGCCACGATCATCAAGGCTGTGATCTCTGGAAGTGACATGAAGCTTACTGATTGGCAGGCTCACTATATCCTGGAGATTATCCAGAGTATTCCGCAGGCGTTTACCGATTATTCCATCGGCAATGAAACCATCCGGGACCTCGAGGATGATGCTCTGCAAGCAAATATGATAATCAGCAGGGAGGAATCACCCTCCAAGGCTGTGATTAATGAAACATTGATCCAGAAAAGCAAGAGTTCGGACCAGAGCACGACTGCTAACTCCGGGCACCGAGATAAAACCACCGTGAGCGTGCATGTGGAGATTCCAGCAATCTCACTAACAATATACAACAATACCAGAAAATCAGCCACACTCGACAACAAGGGTCTTTCGAGATTTATGGTGAACGATCTCTGTATGAAGGCGGATGTTCGAGAGAGCGGAAGTTATGATGCAAACGTACAGCTGAAGTCCTTTGTTGTGAGAGATGTGCGAAATGACACCAAGAACAAATTCCCGGAAATCATCCCTGCTTCGGCGAGTGATGGATATCAACTTGTTGCTTCCGTGAAGGGAGTCACTGCCGAGGGAAAGAGCTTCACGAAAGTGGATCTCCAGATCAACAACCCAACATTGCTCTTGGCAATGGATTATATGATCTCGTTGAAGACGTTTGTGGATGCTGTTTTGGACACTACTGCCACGACCAAGGAGCTTGATAACAGATTGCAAACAATCGAGGAAAACAGCACTTACAGGCACAAGTCCATGACCGGAGACGAAGAATCGGATGTAATTGAGGACTCAGAGGCTTCCGAGCAGAAAGAACTATCGTATGCCATCAGAATTCCAAACATATCGATCATCTTGCTCGCCAACTCTGAAAAGCCAGATTCAGAGGCGGTGGTCTTCAAGATCTCACAGATTGTACTTAGTGCCACCGATATCACGAGAGTCCAGCTTAAGGGAATAGGGATGTTCCTTTGTAATATGGACGCTTACGAAGTCAACAGGATACAGATCATCGATGACTTTTCTTCCAAGTTCGAAATCGATAGCAGGGGCTCCTCCCCTACATCGTATCTTACACAGATGGCTTTTGATGTGGATCCACTTTTGATTCGTGTTTCTCTCAGCGATATCAAGCTAGCCACCGATATATTCAACAGAGCATCGGCAATATACTCTGAGGCCACAAAAGCTGCCAGTACTCCTGCTGAAAATCGCAGGCGGAGGAGGTCTTCAATTGCCTCAGAGATAAGCCAGACCATTGCTAAACACGCACCATCTGTTTTATCGAGTCTCACCAAGATATCCAATAAGGCAGGCGCCAAAAAGAAGCCTAATGTCATAGTTAAGGCCGAGAAGTTCTTGGCCACACTTGGTGGGATGAGAATTGTTCTCATTGGTGATGTCCATGAGCTCCCTGTTCTTGATGTGGTTGTAAAACCACTGAATGCTCAGGTGAAGAACTGGTCTACCGATCTGGAGGCTGACGTCACCTTCCAGCCCCAGATTCAAATATACAACTACTCCACTTCGTCCTGGGAGCCGTTGCTAGACCAGTGGTCTTTTAGTATTCATGTTACTAAGGACAGCAAGGCTAAAGGAGAGCTTGCTGTTAGCATCAGCTCGGATGATATTGCCGAGGTCACTTTGACAAAAAGATCGATTGCATCGCTTTCATACTTTGGCTCCTTGCTCAAGGAGGAGTCCGAGATACGGCCAAGGGGTGAAGGTGCACCTTATCTGCTCTTCAACCAGACTGGATACGATCTTAACGTGTGGATCGATGGCCGGAGTACAGATTCGGCTCATAGAAAGCAGCTCACACTGCTTAAAAACGGATATCACATTCCCTGGGCCTTCGAGGATTGGCGGGAAATCCGTAAGAATCTAAACATGCAGCCGGAAAGAGACACCTTGGCTGTAGAGTTCATTGATTCGCAGTTTAATCCGGTTAAAGCCATCTCGCTCACAACAGAGGGCGAAGATATATTCATGCTTGAACCAAAGTACCGCAACGCATATCATCACAGGCTTGCATGCGAAGTTGTGCTTGCGAAGGACAAAGTGAAGCACGTGATCTTGAAATCGACCATCACCATTCACAACCACACCCCACAGGGGCTATTTATTGGTGTTGGGAAGTACAACAGCAAGCCTGTGGTTGACCGGGAGGTTCATATTCCAAGCGGTGGTAAAATAGCTCTTCCAATTGATCTGGTGTACGAGGGAAAGCTTGTAGTTCGGCCAGAAACCAAGGGGCAGCAGTTTGGTTGGTCGAGGGCTCGTTGCAGGAAGACAAACAGGAACTCACTGTTTGACTGGAAGACGATATCAAGAAGTGACATGATCTTGGAATGCCCAAGCACAGACTCGGGAAGCATTAAGAGCTACTACTTCAATGCCAGGGCCAAGTTCAACTCCTCAGAAGTCTTGACAAAGGTTTATCCACACATGGTCATCAATATTACTCCGCCCCTGGTGTTGCAGAACTTGCTTCCATTCGATGTGAACTGGGAATTGTTCCAAAAGGGAACCGATAAATGGGAGTGCGACTTGAAGCAGGGCACCAGCTCCTCGATTCACGTGATTAACATGAATAATTCGGCGGTTATGAAGTTGTCGATTCCAGGAACATCGTTTGGAAAGAGCCGGCCGGCGATAATAAATACATCCAACAAGGATGTGAAGAATGACGACACGGTGCTTTTAATCAACGACGAGCACCAGAAGTTGTATCTAAGGCTTCTTTACACCAGCAGCCCGGAGGCAGGCCGAAAAGTCACTCTTTACACTCCGTATCTTATCGTAAACAGGACGGGTAAGACTGTCATCATCAGCAATGGAGCCAACTTCATGGTTTCAAGAGCAAAGAAAATCAAACCCGGATACGATGATGCTATGCCCGACATGTTTTCGTTTGGAAAGGACTCAAGAGGGTTGTTTACGACAAACTTCGAAACAAATCACGTTGCTCTGAAGATTGAAGACTCTCTTCTCAGCCGCAGCTTCAACATTGATAAAGTGGGCCAGAACTTCCAGATAGAGGCTCCTATGGATGGCAAGCCATTCGAATACGATATTGGTGTTCATATCACTGAGGGAAAAGGAGCGTTCAACTTGACCAAGGTTGTCACCTTAACTCCAAGATACATCGTTAGAAATGACTTGGCCGAGACCATATATGTTACTTCAATCGGATCTTCGCGTCATCTACGCCTTGATCCCGGGAAAATCATCCCGATTTATGGCGTGTCAAGGATGAATCCAAAGCAAATATGCATTAGTACGAAGAACGATGGTAAGATGTCAGCTCCCTTCAATATCAATGATGTTGGTGAGATATTTGTTCGGGCACAAAAGCGGGACTCTTTGTCCCATTTGCTTGTTAGGGTGGTTATCACGACGGAGGGTGCATCGATATTCATCAGTATGATGGACACCAATGGCAGCTGGCCTTACTCCATAAGAAATTTCAGCGACTTTGAATTCATAATCTACCAATCCGACCCGTACATGAAGCTGGATGGAACTAGGCGCTCTAATGTTCGTTTCAAGCCAGTTTTATACAAAATTCCTCCAAAAAGTGCAATGCCTTATGCATGGGACTTTCCGGCGGCTGATGTCAAGGAGTTGGTGTTGAGAAGTGGAAATAAAGAAAGGTTCGTGCAGCTTGCTGAAATTGGCACACTTTATCCAATGAGACTTGGCTCCAGCTCCAATTCACCAACCAACGGCAGAAACGTTGTTGATTTGAATGTTCAGGCCGAAGGTCCAGTCCAGGTGTTGATGATAAACAACTATGATCCTAAAACGAGCATGTATCGGATGAAGTCGAATTCTTCTTCACATACCACAAACAGCCGGAATTCCGGCGACTTCGAGACCGGAACCAAGGACGAAAACTACAATTTGAGCGTTTCGGTGGACTTTAAAGGATTGGGTGTTTCGTTGATCAATTCAGAGTGTGAGGAAATCAGTTATATAACTTTAAGAGGAGCAATAATGAACTATGCAGAGTCTGAAATCCATCAGAACCTTGCTCTGAAGCTTAAGTGGCTTCAAGTGGACAACCAGACGTATCCGGCAACATTCCCGGTTCTCATATATCCTACTGTTGTTCCAAAGTCGAAAAAAGAGATGAACGAGCACCCAGTGTTTTCAGCAGGCATTTCTAAGATGAAAGACGATTCACATGGGGTCACATACATCAAGTTTGCAACAGCACTATTTCAGGAAATGTCCTTTGAGCTAGACGAGCCAACAATTTCCTCCTTAATGGAGTTCTTCAAGACACCGGAAGCATCTGAAAATGATGATACCATCGATGTATTATGGGACAAGCATACAGAGATTCCAGAGCCGCCTACTCTAAGAACAGGAGACGATTACTACTTTGAGCTTCTTCATTTGCAACCCTTGCAGTTCAATGTTTCGTTTGAACGGACTGATGAGCTGGATGACGATGCTCCTATATCCGGAAATCCAATAGCTTTGGCCGCGAGTGCGATTAGTATGGCAGTGGGAAATATTAGAGATGCTCCTATCAAGATGTCATCTTTAATTTTGGAGAATGTGAGAACTCCTCTACCGTACCTCCAGCAAAATATCCAGGAGCATTACAAGCAAGCCTTTTTGTATCAGTGGTACAAAGTGCTTGGATCTGCAGATGTCATCGGCAATCCGGTTGGGTTGTTCAACAACATCAGTTCCGGAGTGATGGATATCTTCTATGAACCATATCAGGGATACATTATGACTGACAGGCCTCAGGAGTTGGGAATAGGATTGGCAAGAGGTGGAATCAGCTTTTTACGGAAGTCTTTGTTTGGTGTTAGTGACAGTGTGTCACGTTTTACAAGTTCCGTTGCAAAGGGACTCACTGTTGCATCCATGGACAGAGATTTCCAAAAGAAAAGGAGGCAGAACAGGCAGAAAAGCCGGCCAAACCATCCACTTGGTGGTTTTGCAAGTGGAACAAACTCGTTGTTTGACGGTATCACCAGTGGATTGTCTGGTTTGGCTATTGCTCCAATCAAAGGTGCAAACGAAGAAGGTGCCTCTGGATTCATCAAAGGACTGGGTAGGGGAATTATCGGTCTTCCTACAAAGGCCGCTACAGGAGTGCTAGACTTTGCCAATGATATCAGTGAGAGCATCAAGAGCTCGACCACTGCCTTTGATAAAGACAGCTCGAGGAGAATGCGTCTTCCAAGAAATATCCGATATAACGGATGTGTCACCTCTTATTCCGAAAGAGAGGCCCAAGGTCAGTACTGGTTGAAAACATGCGATGGTGGGAAATATTCTCGTGAGAGATACTTGGCTCATGTGATGCTTCCAGGATTCGAGATGGTGTGCATTGTCAGTATGTCTAGAATTTTGGTTGTTACTGTGGAGACTTTGAAAGCCGAATGGAACATGCCTTATGAGAAGATAGGTAATATCACATTGGAGAACACCGGAATTCTTATTAAGCAGAATCGGGCCGGCTCTCCGGAAAGGTTTATTTCAATTCCAGGAAAAGCTGACCAGATATTTTTGTATAGGAACATCGTTACTGCTGTCAACGAGTACAACAAGAAGTGTATAGTTTCACTATGACGGCTTCATTTATATTTAACAAATGTCAATGATTAAATTTAATTTAATTTAATTTAATTTGATAGAAATTCGAATTTCACTTCAAATTTATCGATGTGCTCGTCGATGTAAGGGATTGTATAGTGTGTGGTGTATTAGAAAGTATAGCTGCAACCTCGAGAATAGGAATAATATTTCTAGCTAATCAATTAGTTAGTCGTATGTAAGAAATATATTTTCGGTATTTTTTTCGTCTGCACATTAAAACATCACGCTTTCTTAAACTAGCGTAATTTACTGCTTGGACAACATCCAGTGATTCAACAAGAAGTCAGGTTTATGCTGATCTAGAAGTGTGGAAATAGCATTTGAAGGCTTTAACAAGAAGTGTGAAAACAGCCTTTGAAAGCTTCAACAAGAATAGTTGACTCAGCCTAATCCTGCTGGAGCTAGCCACCATCGTTAATTTTTTTCGTTTTGATGAGTAATCACAATAATAACACATACCATACATGAGAATTCAGGCTCCAGAACAGAAGGAGACTCCCGGCAAGATTGCCGTTCCGGCAAGCACCAATTCAAATAAAGCTAAACGTCGATTGGAACAAGATGATGAGCCATCGGTTCCTCAGTCTAAAAGGCAGAGGAACGTTTTCTACCTTTATCTTCCCGATGATGAATATAATCCGGCAACATTTGCACCAGTGGTGGTCTCAGAGCAATGGTCTATAAGCAAGAACAAGAAACCGGTGCCAAGTGCTCCCGCTGCTTTTCGTCGGAAATCGGCTCAAAGAGTTCTTTTAACCAATAGTCAGGGGTTAGAAAGAACTGGCATTACGCAAATGTCACTTTTGGGTGACAGTATCGGAGTTCCCAGAACATTTAAGGAGGCAATGATTTCCTCGCAGAAAGTGGAGTGGTTTGCGGCATGCAGGGAGGGCTTGAAAAGCTTCCAAAGAGATGAAACCTTTGACATACTGGAGGAACCACCTGCATCGAAAGTTTTATCTTCCAAGTGGGTGTTTGGTGTGGAAAAGAATGGTAAAGAGAGAAAATACACTGCTGGCTTGGTAGCCTGCGGTCCACTACAGGCAGACGGAACGAGTATCGATACGTATGCTCCAGGAGCAAATATTGACAGTTTCCGTATGATTCTTGCACTCACTGCTATAAGGGGATGGAAGTTGAGGCATTTGGATGCAAGTGCGTCTTTCTTAAAGAAGTCTCTTGGTGAAACTATCTACATGAGACCGCCACAGGGTGTTTCTATGCCGGGTAACTGTGTATGGCAGTTGAAACGAGGAATGTATGCTACTAAGCAAATTCCTGGACTTTGGTGTAACATAGTGGCCCGGGTGCTAAAAAGAGCAGGTTACAGGAGATCTGTTTACGATGAAAGGGTGTTTTTCACTGATAGAGTATTGATAGCGGTCTATATAGATGATATCATCGTGTCAGGTGCCGATAGAGCGGCTATTAGAGGAGTCACGTCTCTTTTTGCAAACAACTTCAATACAAGAAGCTTGAGTATTCCAAAGGTGTTTTTGGGAATGACCATTGATATAACTGGCCGTCAGATCAAGCTATCTTCCAGGGACTATATCGAGCAGATGGTCGAAAATTTGGCACTACGTGTCAACAAGAAAAGAACCGGGTCTCCGATCCCCTCTAAATGGAAACTAAGATGGAGTAAGACGCCTGCTTTACATGGTGCGGAAAAAAAACAGTACCGGTCAATCCTCAGTATGTTGAAATATATTAGCGATACAGCTCGACTGGATATAGCCTGCTCTGTTTCTTTATTAGCCAGATACGTTGATGATCCTCATGAAATCCACATGAAGTCATTACATGCTATAGTCGATTACTTGGTTAATACAAGAAACGAGGGCATAGTTTATGAGAGAATGGGGTCCGTCAGACATACAAAGACGGACTTTTTAACAAGTAAGGCTAACTTTGATTGTATTATTCCAAAGTATCCGGGAGTAGATTGGCTGCCACTCACGGTTTATAACTCTTCATCTTATTGGGAAGATACTGGGGAGAGCCAGAGGGGTATGGTCTTGGCATTGAATGGAAATGCTTTATCATGGCAATCCGCTAAGAGTTCAGGGGCTTCAGCATCAATAATGGAAGCCGACATGAGGGCAGTGGGTCATGCTACAGCAAAAGCTTTGCATTTCAGGCATGTATTGAATGAGCTTGGATTTGGAATAGACTACTTTAACTTTGTTTCGGACTATGTTCCAACATTACGAAACTGCTTTTGGTTTGGAAAGCATCCAAAGTTATTCTACATGGATAGATGGTACTTTGAAATTTTTGAGGAAGTGAAGAAAAGTAATGCAAGATTGTGGCAAATAGATGCCTCCGAGAATCCTGCTAAAGGTTTGTCTAAAAGGTTGAAGACAAACAAACTGGATGATTTTAAGTCACAACTTATAAAATGATGCGTACAGGACACAAGTTTATGAATATTATTTCTTTCGAGAAGTTACCATTAGAGCGATTATTGGCTTTTATGAAATCCTTTATTATGACGAACTTTTTATTTCAGAAACTGCAATTCAAGGGCACTGGTTGTAATGCCCACTTTACTACCAATTATTTCACGCCTTATATGCTTTTAGAATATTGTTTCAGTTTTAAATATCATTATGTTCCTGAGCACGCGGAGGAAGTGTAAAACACACATATACAGCATTCCTAGACAATTTAGAGAATTATACATGGTAATAGAAAGCAGCTACGATTATAATCTAGTGTCTTCGATCTTTTCAGTAGAACTAGTAAGTGTATGCGTAATCAATCTAAAATCCACCGAATTGATGGAAAATGGTCGTAATTTCTATTTATAAGGGAAGCCCTCGCTATTTATCAGAAACAAATACATTATCATAGATGCCTCCAAACATCTTCTTTGTTGGATTGGACATTCGATCTCCCGATACACTTCCTAGACTTTCAACCTTGATTATACCAGCACTAACATTTCCGTCAATTGTTTTGATCAATAGACGTTGCTTATTGGCCGGATCAACTATAAATGAGCCGGGAATTGAACCAGCAGAGAAAGAATATCCATTTGCTTCACGAATATCATCAAGAACAACCCTTCGGAGCTTTAACTCCCCGTTTCGAGACTTGCGAGACTTGTACCTTTTAAAGGTGTAGAGTTGTCCAAGAGTGTTAAAATTTCTTACAATCTTAAAGGTGTCATACTGCGACCAATTTATCTGTCGTTCACTTGGCTGAACTTTTTTAGCGTATGATAGGGGAAGGACAGGGGGTAAGGTAATATATCCCGGGATATTACAATCATACATCCGATTGAGCAGTATGTCATAAAGAAGTTTTCCTCCTCTTCGGGACAATTCCTCTGCAAGTGATCTATATGTCTCGGATGGCTTTATTTTGTAAGAATCTCTTGCCAAGATAGCACCTCTGTCGAATTCCGTTGGATGAAGAGTTTGAACTGTTACTCCAGTCACATCATCCTGATTTAAGAGAGCCCTTTGGAGAGGAGCAGCTCCACAATACCGTGAAAGCAATGACGGATGTACATTGAGGCCTCCATATGGAAGAGAACGAAGAAAAGATGAAGGAATCAACTTCCCATACGAAACGGCAATACAGAGATCATAATCTGGAAGATTGCCAAAGTCAACATTTTTCTCGGCTCTCAATACATTAACATTATTAGCACTGGCAAACTTCGCCACTGGGAATTCATTCAAATGCTGAAGACCTCTTCCAGTCAGCTTTGGTGACCTTGTAATCACATCTAAGTGTGAAATGATCTTTGGAGTGTGAAAACGTAAAGGCAGAATTGCTTTAAGGCACCCTGCACTAAACTCATCTGCACCAAAGAATCCAACCCTAATCATGAAAACTTGCTGAAGTCAAAGAAAGAATATGAAACGGAAAGATAGAGGGAGTGCAATCTCTATGTATTGGTTTTCTCAAAGAGAAGAATAAGTGGGGGAAAAAATAAGAAAAAAAAAAAGAACTACGAACCGATAAGGGGAAGTTCATCAATTAAAGATAAGGCGACCATAATCATATCGAGTCTCTCCACACTTCCGATAGACTATACTACAATGCAAACCAACCATAAGAAAGGGGAAAACAATAGGGACGGGAGAACGGGGAATAATTCTAAACATTGGACATTTAGGCGAAGAACTCAGAACTCGAGGAAAGAAAAGAATAATGAACATAACGATGAGGAAACAATTAAGTTGGAGAGAAGAAAAGCACGATTTGCAAAAGAGCAGCTGGAAATAAAGTCTAATGAAAGCAAGGAGTTTGGATTAGTTAGCAGGGGTCAAGATAATCGTCTCCAGAATGATTCAAGTGCAAGAAATATGCTACTCGACGATACTAAACGCATGATTGATGATTACAGACACAAGGATCAATCCCTTGAAACTAGAGATCAGATTCTTATGAATTTCCGGAAATTGCGGGAAAGCATTCTTCGAATTAAATCAGATGAGTTCGTGAAAAGTGTACTACTGGCATCGATGCATTTTTCAATTACCATTGAGCATTACCAATCATATATTCCATCCATGGAGAAATTATTAGAAAGAGAGAGCATTGACGCTACTTTCTTAAAGGAGAAAGAGTTGGAAGAAGTTTGGCTTTACTTTATTCTCCACATCGTTCATTTTAGTAAGGAATATGAGAGGGGCTTTTCATTACTCTTTGAAAAGGTTGCTGGAAACGGTAAAAGGTACCACAAAATGCTTTATAGCGATACAATTGAAAGCATGACGAATGTCCAATTGACATATAAATTGATCGAGGCTTTTACGGAACATAATTACTTCAAGTGGTTGCAAATATACAACTATCTTGGAACGAAAACGGATGATCAAGTAAAGCAACACATTAGATCAATTTTGAAAGCCACCGCCTTACAAGATACTCTTGAAGATATTTCAAAAACACTACGGAGCAGCTATTTTGTACTAGATTATCCATTCTTTAAAGGTCTTCTTGGAATGGATGCCTCGGAACTGGTATCAATAACTAAGGCAAACTGGGTGTTAGACGATGATGCTGGCCTTGTAACATTAAGAGAAAGGGTACAAAAGCAACGAGCCATCAAGAAAGCATAGATTGCGGTAATAAAAACAATAATAGACAACAATTGATTCTGTTTTGTATTTGAAGTATTCAAATGTGTTATGGATCTTGCTTAACTAGTATTGCTATGTGCTCTAGGATTGGTTGCTCAGAGACTCTACAGTACTATTTGTACGAAAGAACTGTTGAGAAACAACATTCTAAGGATAGGAATATTCTCAAGCTGATCAGATTAGTGCAACAGCTTGTAATGAGCATTTCTGCAGAAACTTAGATCAAATAAAGCTTCATTAAATGCATGTAATGGTCAATATAGTTAATCATAAAGTATTATGTAGAGGGGTTGATGACTTCCCACATCCTTACATCAATTAATATCTGCTTGGTACCATCTGATGCACGGTTTCAGTCATATCATTAAGGAAATGTTCAAAAGTTGTTCTTTTACGTTAGGAAATCATTTGCGAGTTTTTAAGGGTGTATTTGAGCAGTTATAATTACTGCTAATGTTAAATAATGGGAAGAAAAAGCCACATGAGAAGAAAGCTTAGAGTGCATTGTAAAACCGGCTAGTCAAAAAAAAAAAAAAAAAAAAAAAACTGGGGTGAGGAGAAGAGTACCAGAACGAAGAACCTAAATTCTGTTATTTTTCATTAGTCCGTATATGGTTACCAACAGAATACTCATAAGCATAATCCAACAAGTGGCTACTAGAGGAGGGCGATATCCAAGAGTTAGAAACAATATTATTAGTTTTGAACACTCATTTTGTCTTTAAAAACATAGAAAATCCGCTGCCACGCACAGTATAGAAACACAATTTAAACCAGTTATCTACACCTTGCAAAGCATAAAATGTCCGGGCCAGCAGCAATTTCGGCACAAAATAGGCAAAACAATGGACTTATGGGTACAACAAACGGAAAAACGAGTACAATCCATAGCGAAAATGTGAGTAATGGCGATACGAGCAACTCGAATGGAGGCATTGTTAAGAATGTGAGCAATGCAACCGGAAGAATAGTCACAGCACCACTGGGCATGGTTTCTATCCAAGATCTGGAGGCAGGAAAAGTGGATCTGGATGCGGTTTTGGCAGAAGTGAAGAGTTTACGCAAGAAGATATCACAATTGAGATACGAGATGTGCCAATACTTTATTACACTATCATCGATTGATGATAATACGATCCCATCAGTTGTTTACAACCAGGTGGCAGCACAGGTGAACACACTCCAAAAGAGCTGCAATGCCTACTTGGAGAGATACAAGAACCTTCTTCCAATTATCAGGTATGCAAAGTTGAAAAGAGGGATGGGTCCGAATGAGGAAATGAAGGTGGTGAAGCATGAGGTGCCGGTGAATACAGCAAAGGCAGCAAAGGCAGCATCCAGTGGAAAAGGCGGGAAACAGACAGGAACAACGAAAAAGGGCCGGGGTCGTAAGAGAAAGAAGAATGATAAATGAGTGTGGGGGAGGGAGGAATAATTGGATGAAGGAATAAGAGAAGGATAAATGGATGAAGGAGTAAGAGAAAGCTAAGGAATAAGAGAAGGATAATTGAATGAAGGAGTAAGAGAAAGCTAATTGAAAGAGGAACAAGAGAAAGAAGATGACTCTTCGTGCTACCTTTACTATACATGATTAAATAAATAACCCCGCACCACTTCTGGTAGCTATTGGCAGATATCGGTAACGTGGAGAAAGTGGAAACCGTGCGAAAAAATAAACCACCGGAGCGAGGAGAAAAAAATGGAAAATGGACAGAAAAAAAATGAGTAGATAAAATATGAAAAATCGGCCCTCTATGACTGTTTTTTTCATCCCCCCGAGATAAAATAAAATAATAAAAGCGTGATATTCGCATCGCTATCACTCGCCTGCATGTAGTCTTTAGTGGTGTATTGAATATATACCTGTTTATTTTTCCCAGATACCCGTTTATTTTCCCTATTCCCTTTTTCCATCAACGTATTCGTACATCAGCCGGTAATTTCTTGAGCTAAAGTCTACATTTGAGAAAAAAAAGCGTTGTTAATAGTTTAGAGAAAATCTCAAGACAGTGAAGCACATACAGCACCACAATGGCTACAGAACTCAGAGAAGCCTTCATCAAGGCAGAGAAAGAAAACAGATCGGCACTCGTGACATTCATCACAGCCGGTTTCCCCCGTATCGAGGATACGGTTCCAGTGTTGAAAGGACTCCAAGAGGGAGGAGCAGATGTGATCGAGCTCGGAATTCCATTCAGTGATCCAATTGCAGACGGCCCAACCATCCAGGCGGCAAACGTGGTGGCGTTGGACAACGGAATGAGCGTGAAGAAGGTTCTAGAACAGGTGAGGCAGGCCCGTGCGGCCGGTGTTACGGTGCCCATCGTGCTCATGGGCTACTACAACCCGATTTTGATATACGGGGAGAAGAAGATGATCCACGACACAAAGCAGGCGGGTGCCAACGGTTTTATCATCGTGGACTTGCCGCCGGAAGAGGCCGTCAAGTTCAGAGACCTGTGCTCGGCCGACGGACTCTCTTACGTGCCATTGGTTGCCCCCTCGACGACAGATGACCGTTTGAAGCTCTTGGGAGAGATTGCCGACTCGTTTATTTACGTGGTGTCGCGTATGGGCGTCACGGGGGCCGGAATTTCGGTCACGAAAGACGTGGGACCGCTCTGCGAGCACGTGAGGAAGCTTACCGGCGGAAAGACGCCGCTAGCCGTTGGATTCGGCGTCTCCACGAGGGAGCACTACCTCCAGGTGGGAAAAGATGCAGACGGTGTTGTGATTGGCTCGAAGTTGGTGAACCTAGTTAAGGAGGCAGCCGATGGCGACAGAGCAGACGCTGCAAAGAGATATGCACACTCGATTTTGAACGGCGCAGGCACAAACGTGCATCCTAAGGATGTGATTCCGGAGAAAGCAGACACTTTGGCACACCCAGACTTCGTGGAAAAGCACAAGCACAACCCACGTTTTGGAGACTACGGCGGCCAGTACGTTCCGGAGGCATTGCACGGGTGTCTCCGCGAGTTGGAGGGTGCCTTTGAGAGTGCAATTGCCGATCCGAAGTTCTGGGAGGAGTACAGGGGCTTGTACGACTACATGGGCCGGCCATCTCCACTGACTTACGCCAACAGGCTCACGGAGTACGCCGGAGGTGCACGGATCTGGTTGAAGCGCGAGGATTTGAACCACACGGGTTCGCACAAGATCAACAATGCGATCGGCCAGATCTTGATTGCCAAGAGGCTTGGTAAGAAGAACATCATAGCCGAGACCGGTGCCGGCCAGCACGGTGTGGCCACTGCTACTGCTGCCGCGAAGTTCGGCATGAGCTGCACGATCTTCATGGGGGCCAAGGATGTGCAGAGACAGGCATTGAACGTGTTCCGGATGCGGATTTTGGGTGCCAAGGTGATTTCCGTGACCAACGGCACGCAGACACTAAGAGATGCCACGTCAGAGGCCTTCAGATACTGGGTGTCGCACGTTAAGGACACGCACTACGTTGTGGGATCAGCCATCGGCCCACATCCTTACCCTACCATGGTCAGAACCTTCCAGTCTGTGATTGGCCGCGAGATCAAGCAGCAGTTTGCTGCCAAAAGCGGCGGAAAGAAGTTGCCCGATCTGGTTGTTGCCTGTGTTGGCGGAGGTTCGAACTCCAGTGGCACGTTTTCTCCGTTCGAGAACGACACTTCCGTGCAGTTGATGGGCTGTGAGGCAGGCGGTGAAGGTATTGAGACCGGAAACCACTCTGCAACCTTGACTGCAGGCCACCCCGGCGTTTTCCACGGTGTCCGGACCTACGTTCTCGAAAACGAGGACGGCCAGATCCACGACACTTACTCCGTGTCTGCCGGTTTGGACTACCCGGGTGTTGGTCCGGAGTTGGCCGGCTGGAAGGACAGTGGCCGTGTCAAGTTCATTGCTGTGACTGATGCCGAGGCTTTGGAGGGATTCCGGTTGCTTTCACAGTACGAGGGTGTGATTCCTGCTTTGGAGTCTTCGCACGCCGTCTACGGGGCTGTGCAGCAGGCCAAGAAGATGTCCAAAGACCAGGATGTCGTGATTACTGTTTCCGGAAGGGGTGATAAGGACGTTACCAACGTTGCCAAGAATCTTCCTGTTTTGGGTCCTAAGATCGGCTGGAACTTGAGGTTTGGTTCTTTGGACGATGCCTCTAAATGAGTGCGGCATGCTTTTTTTATTTGTTGTTCTGTGTACCGAAATGATGTCTGTTGTATGTATCTGTGTGTAGCTGTAGTATGGAGAAAATGATGAAAAATGAGAAGTAGAAAAGTCGCGATAAGTGAAAAAATTGAAATATTTGCGATAAGCGAGAGTCCTAAAAATTTCACCTCTTGCACTTTGAGTACATTTCAACAGGTCTGCAAGTCAATACTGAATAATCAAGGTTGAATAAATACATCGAAATCAACAAAACCAACACTGCAAAATCACACGAAATAAATACTTCTCTATCCAAACCTGCCAAGTCAATACTGCCAAATCAACACCAAATCAACACCAAATCAACACCAAATCAACACCAAATCAACACCAAATCAACACCAAATCAACA